>Ga0209467_1002390_pt1 | contig 13536 bp, 9 predicted proteins | sample Higcelwee11metaG_FD_187175 | JGI IMG/M metagenome (GOLD analysis project Ga0209467, IMG submission 187175) | Freshwater pond sediment microbial communities from the University of Edinburgh, under environmental carbon perturbations - High... | ecosystem: Environmental > Aquatic > Freshwater > Pond...
CTCAACCCGTGAGAGCGTAGCAGTACCCACGCCGGAGCGCAGGGCAAGCTCTTCAAGGGTTATGTTTGCATTTAACCTGGCGGTTTTAATAAAATGCGCAATTGCTTGAAGGGCATCAGAAGGGGTGGTGAGTTGCATTGCTTGCCTTTTGATCATAATTAATAAGTAAATCGCAAAACAAGCAATAACATATCAGTTATGATTTATTATTACAAGCAGGCAGGCCGCAGGACACTTTTTAGACAATGTCCAGGCAGTAACCGATGTGCTGTTGTTCGTGATCGCCATCAGCGCTAATCCGCTGCTGACGCTTTACAAAGGCAAAGCCACGTCCCAGTTCAAGCAGGAAGGCATGGAGCTTGTCTATCAGTCCTTGTTCCAGCTCTTTTTCCAGATAATTACGGTTTTCCTGCATACCAAGAAATTCAAGGACAAACGGATCTTTTATGATGTCCTGCGGTGTCGGCCCCGGCTCCAGGGTATGTATTTCTTCCCGCACCGGTCCGCGATCCCGGCTTGCCAGCAGACGCTCATAGAAAAAGGAGCATATCTGCCGGTCAAGCTGGCGAGTACTCCAGTTGGCAGCAATGCACTCATCAATATAGAACTGGCGGACTTCAGGGCGCTCTACCTTCAGCAGCAGGCGGTAGTGGGTCCAGGTCAATTCAGGGCGAACAACAGGCAACTCATCACGAACTGCGTGTCCAGTACTTGGAGGCAATTGTGAACGCAGTGCGTTCACAATCTCAAAGAAAAGGTAAAAACTTCGCATAAACCACAAATTACGCCGATCAAACCCCTTGCCGATTGCTTTGGTCAGGCGAATAGATATCTCCTTGATCAGGTATTCACCATACTCGGCAGTAGCTTTCCCCTTCTGTTCTTCTTCAACAATGATCCGGCCTATTTCCCAGTATGCCTGAACCATGGCAAAGTTTACGGCGCGATAGGCGCTGCTGCGGGCATCGGCCAAAACAGCGCTGATCCGCTGATAGAGTTGTTCAACATTCGCCTGAGGAGGAGTAACGGCAGTTTTACTCATAGCCATCAGTCCCCTTCTTCAGCAATAGCATCTGAAGCACCTCGTACAGTTTGCTTGTTTCGTAAGTGATTTGGGCGGATGCTGCCATGGGTGGCTCCTGTTCGGTTGTTTTCTGCTACGTGGTATCCGGGGGCAGCCGTAATCCGAATTTGGACGTTTAGATTGGTTTTACTTCGGGAATTCCAGCCATCGGCTTGCTGAATGACGCTTCAAGGACTTGCTCCCAACATTCGGGTTTTTTCGCCCACTCGGATATCATTCTGCCATTTGATGTTTTATGCAGAATCGAATGCACTTCTCTTGCCCACACATCAAGTTGCTGTTTAAGTTTGTGAGATAAATCCTGTTGTTGCCAGACTCTATCCAAATCAAACCTGTCACCCAACTGATTGGCAAGTACTGATACAAGATACGTGGCAACATTCCCCTGAAATGCCTGGAACATGGGGCGAACCAGCTTGTTTGTTGCCTTGAATATAATAGCCTTGGCAATCAGCCGTTTATAGTAAGCTGTATCTATTTCAGCAGCCAGATTTCCAGCATTAATCTCTTCCATAATTGCACAGAAGTTCTTCTGTGATCCAAGGGCAACAATATGTGGTTTCTGGCTCCACGCATTCAAGTATTTTGCAAGGTCAGTTTTGGATATTTTACGGGCATTTGGCATGGAATCCTTAAGTTTTTTAAGGGTTGCCGGAGTTTTGCCTTCGCAGGCAAGCAAGGTATTGTAACTGCCGGTAGCACGTTCATAAAACCATCTGCCTGTTCCATCCGGACAGAACACCGTGGTAGAAAGCTTCTCAATTGCAACATGGAATGGTTTGTTAGCGGAAAGGTCGGCTTGCTTGACAGCATTCTGGCTGTTTGCAAACTTTGAAATATCAGAAATCAGTTCTTCTTCTTTTTCAGGATCATCCGATTTAAGTACAAGCACTTTTACCGGAACCATGACATTACGAAGATCGACATCAGTATTTTTCTTTTTGGTAAAATAGATTGAAGCTGTTGTCTGACCTCCGTTTACTATCTGCATTCCTTTCATCCACGCGATACCAGGGCCACCTGCACTTGTGCTACCCATACGAACGTCATCGGCAATAACAACAATCCCGTTATTATAAGCCATAAAATTTTCCGGGGCATCTTTAAGGGTATCACGAATACCTTTGTTCACCTTGCCTGTGGCGCTTAGAAAGGATCTGACGTTTGCTTCAAGCAGGCGAGCGCCATACTTTTCATAAACGTAATAAAGTGTTTCAGCAGGGAACACTGTAAAGATGCAGTTATAATCAGAACGACTTGCAGGCACACACACACAGGGAAGTGCAGAACCTGAAATTTCGGTAAAATTGACCGTAATTTCATCCCGAGGCTTTCCTTCAGACCAATGGCGATAGAGTCGCTCTATATCCATTACTTCCAGTTTGATCGTTTTTGAGCTTACTTCTCGCGCTTTAAAAAACTTTGCCTTTGCTTTTCTGTCAGTCAGGACATAAATCCTTATCTGATCGAGATTTGGATAGCACTCCTGAATTGTAAGTGCGAGGCCGTATGCATCTGTAGATTGATCCATTATGGACAATAACTTGCCTTCAGCACACTTTGACAGAAATCTGAGACACTGGTCTGCAGCAGTTTTAGTTTCTGCGTCAGGTACTGGCTCAATTTCATTTGTGCCGGTGTAAAGACTGACAAACAAGTCAATCTGGTCACACTCTTCAGATATTGCATAACCGCTTATGCGCAGATTGGCATTACCAATCTTGCCTTCATAATGGCAAACCACCGGCTCAAACGTCATGCCTATCTCACACATATGTTGCATGACAACCTCTGCAAACCCAAGCTCGGGATATGGAACATCTGTTTCCTTCACTTCTGCCTGTGTCTGTCGTAAAAAATCGATCAGTTCCATATCAAAGCACTCCTAATGAATGTAATACCTCTGAAAATCTGAGAGATTGCAATCCTGCAGTATCAAGTTCAATCTCGTAACGGGCTTTCAATATTCCATGAGACACATTTCCCGGTACAAGTTTTGGGATGCTGGCATCAACCGAAAAAATCCAGGTGCCGGTATGGCAGAAATGTCGGGTATACCTTGTTTCCATTGTCTGAAAAAATCCTGCATGAAGTAACCTGATTTCATATTCTACAAGTGCAGACGAATCAGCACTCCTGATCTTTGTTCGGACAAGGTCAATTCTTTCAGGAAGGCTAAGGCCTGAATCTTCAAGCTGTATACGGATGGCTCCAAGAAAAAGCGGATTTCTGAGGCTGTTATCAAGCTGATCGAGAGATGATATTCTTGCAGGGAAAATACCGGTTCTGGTCGTTGTTTTGACTTCTATAGCACCTTCACCCAACATGAAATCCTGAGCCCCGTCCATAGGACCCGCCCAGGATTCAAGGGCTTTCATGGCCGGAAAGCCAGAATCAACCAGCATCCCAAGCATCATTATTTCACCATAAAGCCCTACTTCTGCATCAAAGGACAACACCCCTTCCTTGTTGCGCAACATAAAGTCTTGCCATGCCCTGATTCTCCCAAGGAAAAGGCCAAATGACCGGCTTTCATTTTTCTGGCTGTTGTTCTCAAGCATACAAACAATATCAGCAGCCATTATGGTAAACATATCAAGACTTCCAGCAGAATGCTTTAGAAGAGCTACCCAGCAATGATCTCCCTGTTGATCGCCAAGATTCACTTCTTCAACACCAAATCCCCTGCCTTCTGGCAACTGCCCTTTGGCTGGTATTTGAATTGAAGAAAATCCGACAAGTACAGCCTCTTCATTTCCCGGATAATGCCTTCCCGCAAGCAGCTTGCAGGAGGCTTTCAATGAAACAGGTATTGTAATCCAGCCTTCATCACCCCGGCTGTTGCCTGCCAGTGCTTTCCAGGCTGATGCAATTTCTTCTGCCTTATTCAGCGGATCCATATTCCTGCTCCCAAAGGATGTTGAAAACCTCACCGTAAAATATCAGATTACAAGCGGTCAAAATTATCCCGTATCCTTTTCAGGATCGCATCAAACGGAATCAAGCCTGCATAATACAATCCTTCTGTTTTTGCATACTCGGCTTTGTAGAGCTGCAAAATATCCGGCACCTGAAACAGGAACGCCTGATTTTCAGAGATACACCTGACATCCTCTTTGCGGAAGCGCTGTTCCTTACGTTTATGATAGGTCTCTGTGCCAATAAACTCCTGCACGCACGAATCAGCCAGCAAACAATAGATATCGTAATAATGCCGCAGAAAGTTTACCGGAAAACCTCCCGACTCCTGTTGCTGGCGAAACTTGGTTGATACCGCCTGAAGTTTTTCAACCAGCGTATAGGCAGGATGATAGCATTTCACCTGCAATGCCCTGTTATCAGTAAAAGTAACTCCAGTTATTGCTGCCTTGTCCAGCGCCCATGACGAAATATCCACCGCCTGGTTTGGTGTGGTATCATCAAAGCCCACTTCCAGCAGTATGCCCGGTTTCAGGCCGGCAATTCCCTGCAACTGGTCGTCATCAAACTCATGGTCACGATTGACGCTCTCTATACCGGGTATACGAATGTTTTCGGCCAGCCAGTCAAAGAAGCGGCTGCGTGATTCGACATGTGCCGGTTTCTGGTGATTTTTACCAGCCATTACCTGTAAATCTGCGGGCGGCTCAATACGGATATCAATATCTTCAGAGAAGCGCTCAATAATCCTATATCCCTTTGAAAGCGACGTTCCTCCCTTCAACTCAAAGATAAATCCCTGTTTTGCCAGGCCATACAGAACATGCATGATCCAGTAATCTTTTTCGATCAACTGCGGCAGTATACGCTGTTCATTGGAGACAACCTGAATCAGGTCGCGAAAGTCTTTCAGGTTGTGCAGATAATTGTCAGTTTGCATTGGCAAGCGCCTCCTCCAGCAACTTGCGTGTGGCCACTTTTGCAAAGTTTTTGACTGCGGATCGCAGACGTTTGACATCCATTTCCAGTGCCTTGTCCCGCGCCCTGGCAAGAACAGCGTCACGATCTTCCGCCAGTTGCCCCAGATTATTCAGCAGATCTACCAGCAGGAATTCGGGAGATGCTTTCTTCGGAAAGCGAGGCTTTCTGTGGAACTCAAACAGTTGCCCGCCAAGTTCAAAACGCCCGTGTCGTTTGTGGTTGTAGACAATCTGATAATTGTAAAGCTGTGTTGTGCCGAGTCCAAGTGAGTTGTAATCGTTGGGAGAGGTCACCAGATAATCATCATCTTTCAGGAAAGAGGTCAGCAGTTTGTCTGTGCTGGCAGGTAACACGCCAAATCTGGATAGACGGGGAGATTGATACAGTCCGCTGCCGACTTTTAGCAGTGCGCCCTCATCCACCAATCTGGCAACATCGCGATCAACGCTGCGTGACAGTTTTTCAAGATCAGCACGACGGTATACCTGACCCGGCTTCAATTTTGCTTTAAGGTTTTCCAGAGCATTCATGACAGTTACCCCCAGAAAAAGCATATCAGGAAGAGTACCATTTTTATATATTTTTGTTAAAAATTCATGCAAGACAATATTACTGTTTCTCAATAACAAGACTAATTTTATTCAGCGGATCCATATTCCTGCTCCCAAAGTATGTTGGTTACCTTGTACTCAACTTTTCTTCCGGAGCTGCTACCTGGAAAACTCACACCAAATGCAACAATCGGCGGTGTGTCATCAGGAAGATTTGCATCTGATTTTTCCGGATCAAGAACATAGAGCAGAAGAAGACCTCTTTCCGGATGAGCAGGTATACCGTTAGCGCCGAATCCCCGTACTTTCCTGATTGCCGGTCCATTAGGATCATCTGGTTCGGTTCGATCCTGCATCCTGCCAGGATCAGCCCGCCATGCTTTACGGGTTTCCTCCAAAGCCACCTGCCAGACGGCATCATCAAGATCAATTGACTCATCACGGGGCGACATCAGCCGCCCGATTGAATATCGGTCTGCATGATTGGCATTCTGGGTCCGCTTGAGCATTTTAATTCTGATTCCATTGACGATTTCCACTTCTTTACCGCCAACAGCTCCAATAAATGCAACTGTCCAGGTAACAAGTTCATTGTCACAGTTCAGGGATTCAATGAATTGAGCCAACAAAGGACCATTAGCCCTGTACGCAGACGGGTGTGCCTGGTAGCATCGAAGGAAATCTGCAACATCAACTGCCGGGATATCATGCCAAAGATATCCGGACCATTCTTGTTTTTTGCCACCACGTTGTCTGACAGGATTAATTTCTGCTGGCTCCTTCATTGCTAGTACCAGTCTGACTGCTGCATCAAGGTTGCTTTTTAATTTAAGCGGGTCACGATGCATGGAAACGGTTTCAACAAGACTGCCACTAAAAGAAAGCATCAGACTCTTTGCCGTGCGCATTTTTACCTGGGATGTCACCATTAACACCGAATGTGATTGCACTTTAAAGCCATAATCCCGAGGAGTACCGCCGCTTTCAGCCATAAGGTCAAACTCTTCACGCAACTCTTCGGCAGCATCAGTTATATGACGGAACCATTCAACCAAATCCTCCGTTGTATAAAGACGACAAATATCCAGATAGTCCGGACGATAGCCAAACCAGCGCCCCATCTGCATCAGGGTATCGTACATCTTTGAGGCTCGAAGGAAGTAACTTGTACAGAGTCCCTCCAGTGTAAGACCTCGTGAAAGCTTGTCACCACCAATGGCAATCACTTTAAGCCCTGTGCCCTTGTATTCCGAATAATCCAGGGCATCTTTTGCTGTACCATTGATCATTTTAACCTGAATATCAGCAATAATTTCAGGCAGACATTCCAGCACCTGCCCCCAATCCGGCATCGGAGGCGCATCAATATCAGGATGGTTTGTCTGAAGGATTACACTTGTAGGTAAAAAATCATCATTCCAAATTATTTTAAGGCTTGAATGTATGTTTTGGATATCAATACCACGTCTTATTCTCTGGTTCAGAGCTTTTACATAATCGTCAACCTGGTTATAAACAGCTTGCTGAACCGAGTTGAAGCGTGTCACGTGTACCAACATGGATGCGTGTGCATCCCCCTTGTTTCGCAATTTTTTGACTGCACAGGCAAGGATAAAACTGCCAATGGCCTCAGCAAGTGAGTCAGGAATACAATATTTACCGTTAAAAAGAGGCCTGTGGCCGTTTTTGTGTTTATCAGGAATCCAGCAGCTACTACCAGCGGCACCTGTAGAATCATCAACATACCTTGTCAGAGGCAGGCCTTCATTCCGCAGTTCACCATTTCCAAGGCCAAAAAGTCGTGACGGCCCAATATAGTTAGATGGTGCGGCAAGATTGATTATGAAACTGGAAGGGAAAAGATCTGGGCCTTCGTCCAGGGTACGTCCGCTTTCATGGATAAAGATGTTGGCAAACGGAGTAGCTGTATAACCGACATAAGCCGAACGGGAAAACGAGTGAAGCAATCGGCGGATCAGGCTGTTAATGGCTTTGGGTTCATGCTCAAGGTCTGGATTACCATCTCCATCAAAAATCTGTGCGCCTGTGTCTACTGATGCGTTGTCAGCCTCATCATCAATAAGCAACAGGGGAAGATGGCTGACTATTTTCCTTCCGGACTCAGGGTCTTCAGTATTGGCAACATGTTTTTGAAGCCATTTCAACAAACTGTTCAGAACAGTTTTATTTTTCTTTACGACAAACAGCCAGGGTCTTTGCTCAGGGCTTATGCCCAAATTTCTTGCAACTCGTATGTTGAAATCACCCTTATCAGATCTTGTCGTCGCATAGTTTGGACGAATGTTAGGATCGCCGTCAATCTCTCCCACACCGATTGGAGAGATTACATCGTGAACCGGCTTTGTTTCGTAGCCGAGGAAACCTTCGTCAAGCCTCATCTGGGTTTGTGATCGAAGGTTGTTGTGGAGCCCTGCCAAAACGATGATAATTTTATAGCCAGCGTCTGCTGCCTTGCAGATAAGGCCGGTGTAGTTACCTGTCTTGCCTGACTGCACATGGCCAACAACAAGACCACGGCGATCCCAGACTCCATCTCGAAGCGGATCCTCAAGTTGCGATAGAATACTGTCCGTTGTCCGGTCAAGAGCTTCAACTGCAGTAAATGACAGAGACCTTTCAAGCCATTCCCAATATCTTTGCCAATACCGCCACTCCCTTTTCCTTGTGGCATTCAACCAGGGTACGTGACCTTCATCATTTTTTAGTGCAGTGTCCTTACCTATCCAGAGACTGAATCTGCGGATAAGTTCGTTGGTGACAGCTTCATGATCCAGGCCTTCACGAGCCATCGGCATGATACCAAGTACCATGTTTATTTTTTCCGCTATCAATGCAGGCGTAATGGACGTGCGATCCTGCTCCTGTAGAAGTAGAACTTGCGCCATTTTTACAACTTCCATCTGATTTTTATCTGGTGAATTCTCCATGCACGTCCCCTTTTTCAGTCTTGCAGAATGTCCGGCAGAGAGTTTACAAGCTCTGTAAAGTTCTGAAATGGTTCTGTTCTCAAGAGCTGTGCTCTGGCAAGGTCAGGAGCCATACCTTTTCTTGAGACGAGATTTTTGTATAGTACATTAAGAACGGCCATGATCTCCTTTGGCGCATCCCCGGAAAAACCGGTTCTCAAGACATCTTTACCTTCAGCTGTATCAAGCCAGATTTTCTGTACTGGAACTGTTTCTTCAATAATCTTGATCATTGTCTCAATCTGGAGCTTGAGTTCACCTGCATCATCAAGCAGAGACTTTACCGAGGGATGCGTCCGGTCTATACGATATCGCATACTTCCGCCGTTGTACTCAGCTTGCCACGCCTGTATTAGCGAGCCTCCGGCGGAGGTTCTGGGCACATAACTTCCACGATGTGCATAGACTTTACGCGCACGGGATCGAACATCATCTGCAATCTGTGCAAGTTGTGTCCGAATAGCGACAGGTGGCCTCGCTGTTGATTTTCTTATATCCAGTTTCCACTCAGCATCAGCTGAATTTGGTATATCGAGACGAATACGCGCAAGCCGGTGTGACTCCTCTTTTGTCCAGGCACGCCCCTGTCCCAAGCCAAGCCAGCTACCAGCAACAAGAAGTCGCTTATTACGGTACACATAAAACCCCTGCTGGGCAGTCCAGCCATCAGGGCCACCGGCACTTTCAAATTCCTTGCTATCCATTTTGTCACGATGGGGCAACACATAACCCTTTACTTTTACGGTTCCATTTTCTGTTTTTATCGAAACTTCAGGTGAGGACCATGTCGCGCTACGGTTTTCAAGAAACGGATTCCATGGTTTAACGGGCATTCCATTTATAAGAATGCACATCTGGGAATTTACACCTTCAAGAAATCGGTGAAAAACCATTGCCAAATGCTCTTCACATAGGTCAATCAGATTCAGAAAATTTTGTTCGCTAAAACCGGGGGTGACAACCCTGTCGAGCAACTGCCACAAAACCAGAGTGCCATGTTCAAGCGAATCAAGATCTTTAAACAGCTTTTCTGATTGTTTTTCAATACCTTCCAGAAGATACCATCCATCGTCCTTACTGTTGGCAAGAACATCAAGATCCCACCTCAAGCATCTGAAAGAGTTGTTTTTACGACTCGCAACAGAAAGCTTTCGACATTGCGAGAATGATGCTGTTTTAAGGCCAAGTCCAAATCTGCCAAGGTCACCAGACGCCCTTTGTTCCAAAGGATTGATCTCGCCAAGGCGCATTGCCCGTTCCAGTTCTTCATCATCCATCCCTGTTCCATTGTCTAATATCCGTATGCAGCTTGCCTCGGCATTCCAAGAGAAATCAAGTTTTATGACTGTTGCTTTTGCAGCAATACTATTATCAATAATATCAGCCAACGCAGTTGCTGTATTATATCCAAGGCCTCTCAGTGCTTCGATCATTGCCGCCGCTTTGGGAGGCGCGTGTAGTGCCGTCTTTTTTGTAATCTGTTTCATTCAACAAAACCCTTCAGTTTTTTTGACCTGCTGGGGTGCCGCAATTTATTTAACGCTTTTGATTCAATTTGCCTGATCCGCTCGCGGGTCACTCCCCAAAAATATCCAACCTCTTCAAGCGTATGATCACGTTCTTCTCCAATGCCAAAACGTAACCTGATAACTTTTTCCTCACGTGGTTCCAAGGTGCCCAGAATTTGTGTAACCTGATCCTGTAATGCTGCCCTGCTGACTTCTTCCACAGGGTTCTGCTCGTCTGTGGCCTTTATGCTTTCAATTCCGAGCGGATCGTCCTCCATAAGCATTTCGAGTGATACCGGTTCATCCTCAATAATTTTAAGCATTTTAACAACTGTCTGAACTGGTATTCCCGTATGGTCAGAAAGTTCTGAGTGTGATGGTTCGTGCCCGTATAATCCCTGAAAAGTCTTTGCTTCTTTACTCAACTTGTTCAGTGATTCCACCATATGGACAGGAACACGAATGCTCTTGGCCTTATCTGCAATTGCCCGTGTTATTGATTGGCGTATCCACCAGGTTGCGTATGTTGAAAACTTGTTACCAAGCCTGTAATCAAACCGGTCAACGGCTTTCATCAACCCGAGATTACCTTCCTGGATTAGGTCAAGAAGTTGTAATCCTTGATTCTGGTACTTTTTAGCAATGGCAACGACAAGCCTGAGGTTTGAGGTGATCATTCTATCTCTTGCTATTTGAACACAGCTCTCAGCATCAGCAATTTTTTGAGACAATAATTTGTATTCGCCAAACGGTATTCCGATTTGTTTCTGCAATTCTAAAAGCTTAAGCTGTTCATCAAGTATTTCGCAGCTTACGGGTGCCAATTTGGCACCAAGCTCATCTTTATAAGCCGCTATGATCGTTGCACACCAGTCGAGATTCGTTTCATGGCCTGCAAACAATGCATGGAAATCATCAGAAGACATACCCACATTTTCAGTACAAATTTTGTAGAGCACTCTTTCTGAAGATTGAATAGCCGATGATGTTGCTTGAATTGAATTAACAAAACTTGTTAAAAGATTTGAATTCAGGGGAATTTGTGAAAGGTTTTTATAGATTTCCTCATGAAGCAGGTGCCGTGCGATTGGACTTTTCTCATTTTGTTCAAGTGCGGTGAGAACCTGAAAGTGTAAATATCGAATGGGTGCAAATTTTTCAAGACATTCAAAATGCAATGCCGATGTGTTTTCAAAAACTTTTCCGTCTTCCATTTCCTCTGTATCTGCATCTTCATCTACGCCAAACAAATCATCTCCATCAACACCATAGAGCTCAGACTCACTCTTGCTTACAGTAATTGAATCAATATGTATCAGTCCTGAACTGGCGTCGTTAACTTTGTCCAACAAAAATGAAACTGCGGGGGGACAATATGAAACTGCCTTTATTAATTCCTGCTTTCCGCTCTCCATCTGAATTCCAATTTCACACTCGTCTTCTTTTGATAGTAATGAAATTTTCCTCGCCTCTTTCAAATACAGCCAGCAGGGGTCATGTACAGGATTATTCATTTCCCACAGAAAATGCAGAGCATCATTCGCAAGCTGCTCGTCATCTTCTTCTACTTCTGACTCTTCAAAATCAATACTTGTTGGATAAATAAAATCACTGGTCATGCCATCAATACGAACACCGAGATCAGTCAGTACCATCATGAGACGTTCAGAATAGTCAAAATCCTGTTCACCCAAGTGTTCAGACATGATGTCTATCTGTCCAAAAACCAGTCGTCCGGTGTTTATTGCAGAAATTATGAGATTTTTCTCTATCTGCCAACCTTCGTGCTGTAAATGGGCTTTTGTGGCGCTCCAGATAATTTCAGGAAGATTTACATCGACATCATCCCAATCTTCATCAGAGTCAACCGGCTTACAAGAAGAAATATGTTTTTGAAGCTGTACAGCTTCATAAAGTATTGATTTGTCATCCTCGGGCGGTAAATTTTCAACATCCTCAATCCAACCGGAAGAGTCTAAAAAATCTGAATAATCATTGTCTTCACTTGAAGAGACGCTTTTGTAATCATCAGATTCTGATCTGGGTGCGACCGAAAATCCTGAATCTGTTACTTGTTGCACTTGCTGCATATAGTCAAGAAGTACCGCCATTGCATCACTCTGTCCAAATGCTTTAGTCAAGCATAATGCCGTTTTCCCCTCACTGTTTTCCATGTAGGGATTCGCACCAGCCTCAAGAAGCATTTTACACGTTTCCGAGTGCCCTCTCATTGCTGCATACATTAATAACGACAGGCCTTTTTCATCCTTTATATTGATGTCAACAGTTTTTCCAAGATGCAATTCAACGGCTCTTGTCGCACCTGATAACACTGCCATTTTAAGTAAAGGATTCATTAAAGTGATTGTTCCTTGTATCTACACGACACCGATATTTTTTTAACTCTCTGGCAGCTCAGCGTTACGGCCTGGAATTGTTGCCTGTTTTAACGTACTACTGGCACCTGCAGTTTCTTCCGATACAAGCCACCTTGCAATATCAGATATTGTCTCATCAACGAATCGGAAGCGGTTTTTTATTGAACACTCCCAAACCATGAATACCCTCCACCCCAAGGCCAAAAGTTGCTCTGTATTAATACTGTCATTACGGATGTTTTTACGTATTTTATCTTTCCAGAAATCAGTGTTTGTAGTTGGCCATTTGAAAAGGTGGCAATCATGACCGTGCCAAAAACAACCGTTTACAAAAATGACGGCTTTATATTTGGGAAAAACAAGGTCAGGTTTACCCGGCAGGTTCCGCACATGAAGGCGGTACCGAAAGCCCAATGCAAACAACTTGTGCCGGATAGTAATCTCTGGCTTGGTATTCTTGCCCTTGATACCAGACATCATTCTGCTACGGACTTCTTTGCTCACTATATCTGCCATTGATCACACCAACATCAGTATATCTCTAACAATTTTTGCAATCTTGTATGCCAGCAGAGGCGGCACGGCATTACCAACCTGTACATACTGCTGCGTCCTGTTCCCGCAGAAGTAGTAGTTATCAGGAAAAGTCTGAAGGCGTGCAGCTTCTCGAACCGTCAGGCTGCGACACTGTCTGGGGTCTGGATGGATATAGTAATGGCCGTCTTTTGAAATATGACTGGTAATTGTTGAGGATGGCCTTCCATACGCCTGAACACGAAAACGGTCGTTAAAGTGTCCTGATCTTGCGTTCTTGTGATTTGGAAGCAATTCTGGCGGGTATTCCTGGAGTCCGGCAGATCTGCCAGTATGTTGGGCAAAACATGAGGCAAACAGATAACGCTGAAGGTCATCAAAAATATGTCCGCGAGTAGAGTGATTACAGACCCCATCCATCCGTGAATCCAGATACCACCATTTCAAATCTTCTCTTACGTCAGGTTGACAGAGAACAAAACCATCATGCCCACGGTCAGCACAAACTGGAGAAGTCAGAACACCCATGAGAAACTCATAAAAATCATGACCATATTTATCTGCCGAACCTGTTACCCATTGTTGCTCCACAAT
>Ga0209467_1002392_pt1 | contig 13532 bp, 19 predicted proteins | sample Higcelwee11metaG_FD_187175 | JGI IMG/M metagenome (GOLD analysis project Ga0209467, IMG submission 187175) | Freshwater pond sediment microbial communities from the University of Edinburgh, under environmental carbon perturbations - High... | ecosystem: Environmental > Aquatic > Freshwater >...
GCTCTGATCCGCCAGTTCTTCGTGCAGCGCCACGGCTGGCGGCACGGCCGTGCCGCCAACCCCTGGCCGTTCGCGGCGGTCGGCGTGGTGGTGATCCTGGCTGTGCTGGGGGTGCTGTAATGGCTCAGATCACTCCGGAAGACGAGATTATCTATTCGTTTGAAGACCGGCCGGGAATGCCCGAGCCCCAGGTGAGCTACGACGACCAGCAGCACAGCGGCTTGATCCTGTGGGTTGTCATTCTCCTGGGTGTGCTCGTACTGGCAGGTTTAGCAGCGATCGTGATCCTGGCCGTCACCGGCAGGATCGGATGACGACTCCGCCTGGTCGCTGGCCGAACGTTGCCAGCCGTGCGCGGGATGGGGCAGCCGAGGCACTGGTGGAGGCTGCGTCCCAATTGGAGAGCCTGGTGCAATCCGATCGGCCCATGACTGAAACCGAACGATTGTACCGAGCCGCAAGAGCCCTGGCTGCGGTGGAGAAAGCCCTGAGATACCTCGAAAGTGTTGGCGCCTGCACCCGGCCGTAAAGGAGAACGAGATGACACTCGAAGAAATGTTGAAAATGCTGGAGGAAGGGATCACGAAAGTGGATCACCCGCACCCGGTGACGATTACAGCGGCCAAGTATTTCATGGCCGAGTACGACCGGGAGCTCCTGCCCGACTGGGTGGAAGCCCTGGCCAATGCCAACCCGGATAACTGGGCGGCGGCGGTTGATGAGGTGTACCGGATGATTTGCATCGAATCGGGAGCGAAATCATGACCTCCCTGGCGATTGTCCATCAAGATCGGACCACTGGCCCCAGCCCCCTGTTCTGGCTGATGCTGGCCCTGGTCTGCGCCCTGGTGCTGTTAGCCACCGTGGCCGTCAGCCATGCCGTGGAGCGCCACGGAAACGAGGCACTCCTGGCCCGCAGCTGCGCCCAGCGTCCCGAGGCGATGTTCTTCAATCCAACCACCGGCCGCACCGCCCTGGTCTGTCTGGTCGAGGGTAAATTTGGAATTTATGTTTTGGATGAATTAGGAAATGAGGTGACAGCTTTTATCAAAAACAAAATGCAAACATTTGAACAAGTCGAGCAGTATTTGAAAAATGCCGGCTACGGCTGGATTCAATAGACAACCGTTCGCGCACACGAACGGTCGTCACGAGACCTCTTAAATCTCTACAACTATTTTACAGTATAAGGAGCTCAAAATGCAACAACCGAATTCTGATCCATTTGATAGCGCCAACAATCCAACGTTTGGCAACAGTGACCTGTGGGGTCAATTGAACCTGGAAGCCTGGCACTGCGTGCTGGCCAAGGGCTACGGGCGGGTACCGTTTGATGCGGCCACCCACACCATGAACGAACGCAGGACGGCGATCGACCTGAACCTTGAACCGCTGCCCGAACTGGGCATTACCAATCCCAACGTGTGCATGCGAAACATGCTGGCCGAAAGCGAAGCCTGGCGGGACATCACCCTGAAAAGCATCAAGGCGCTCGGGATTGAAAACGTGCGCGAGATCCACGGGCGCTGGGTGCGGATTGAACCGACTCCGACCGGCGAAACCTACGAGAAAGACGGCAAGGTCAAAGCGAAAACCGCCTTCAAGATCGTCAAGCTGTTTGCCTCTGAAGACGAATGCCGGGCAGATTACCTGGGCGTACCCGTGACTGCGAATCCTACACCGACCCAGGCAACCTCTCCCCAACCCTCCCCTAAAGGGAAGGGAGATAACGACGCAAATCCAGAAAGGGACACGGCGTATTCGTTCCTGGAGTTCTTCGTCAAGCAGGCTTGCCTAAGCCAGACGGACGTTAATGTGATCCGGAAGACGATTTCGGAAAACATTTCCTTGCAGCCGCTGGTGAGCAAGTACTTCACGGTGGACAGCTCGGAAGTTACCAACCTGATCATCATCAATATGGGCGGGGAAAAAATCCCCTTCTAACCCGTCAAGAAAAGAGTGTTGGCTCGAAATGCCCGACCGGAAAACGGTTCCCGGGGTGAAATCCCCCGGCGGGCACTTTGATCTAACCCCAGGAGGTCTCCAGTGACAGCGATCTTGATTGATTCACGCGAACCTGAGTGGGTGCAAAATTTAAAATTTTGTGGGTCACCGGTGGCTGTGGCCAAGCTGGAAGCAGGCGACGTGCAGGCTGTGACGGACGACGGTTGCATGTTGATCATCGAACGCAAGACTCCAGATGATTTCCTGGGCAGCCTGAAAGAAAACCGGCTGCTGATCCAGATGGAACGAATGGCCAACCTGCGGTATGACGAACAACTGGCCGGACGCAAAGCAACGATTTACCCATACCTAATGGTGACCGGTGGATTCAGCTACGGCCAGGGACGGCGGGTGGTGACTGAACGCGGCCTGACCGGCTGGGATTATGCGGCTGTGAGTGGTGCGTTACTGAGTATCCAGGAAATGGGTGTGCTGGTGGCAAGCTGCGCCGGGGATACCGATTTTGAAGAGGCTGTGCTGCGCCTGATCAGGCGTGAGCGAAAGAACACGCTGCAGCTGCTACCGTTGCGCCCGGCCCAGATGTTGGGCCCGAAAGATGCGTTACTGTCCTGCCTGCCACACATCGGAATTGAACGCAGCCAGGAGATCATGCAGTGGGCGAACTGGAATCTGGCGCACGCCCTGGTTGGGCTGAGCGATCCGGAGATCCCAGCACCGGTGGGGGAAAAAACCCGCAAGGACATCCGGCGGTTTATGGGACTGACGGACAACCAAACGATTGAGCTGGCCACCGGACCGGACGGGAAAGAAATCCTAATGATTGCAACGGAGGAATCATCATGAGTGAAATGAATGAACTGACAGTGGTAGAGCTCACACCTCTCCCTGGCCCTCTCCTGAAGGAAAGGGAGATCGTGAGCCGGGAATTGACACCGCAGATCTGGCAGATGATCAGCTCGATGGCGCCGGTGATGTTCAAGAGCCGGTTGTTTGGGGTGATCAGCCAGGAGGCTGCGGCGGCGATCATGCTGAAAGGTTACGAGCTGGGCCTGTCGATCACGGCCAGCTTTGAATTCATCAACGTCGTACAGGGCAGGCCGGGCCTGAGCCCGCGCGGGGCACTGGCGCTGATGCACACCCACCCAGACATCGAAAGCGTGGAAGTGCGGCGGATTGTGGATGGTACTCAGTATATTGGACATGAATGCACCATCCGGCGACGGGGTGGATTTGAACACACGGCGCGCTTCACGCTGGAGGATGCCCGGAAGGCCGGGCTGGTAAAAAGCGATTCGGGCTGGGAGAAGTACCCGGAAAATATGTGCATGTGGCGGGCAGTGGGTTTTGCAGCGGATGTGGCCTGCCCGGACATCACAGCGGGGATGACGGCGATCATGAAGATGCCGGAAGCGCTGGGTGTTGAGCTGAACCAGAGCGGGGAGATTGTGGAACAGAGATCAAACACCTATCCCCCGACCCCTTCCCCGACCCCCTACGGGGGCGAAAGCGGGGGAAGGGGAGAACCAAGAGTAACCCTGGAAGAGCTGCTAACCCAGTATGGCCCGGAGGCGATCATGGTGGCCAACGGCGGGAAGATCCCGGCGACGCAGGATGAAGTGAACCTGGTGGCCGGAAAATTGGGTACTGCGTAACGGGTGGCGAACCGTTACGATGCCGATGGGCCGGTTGAGTACCAACAGCGGCTCCAGCTGTAAGGTTTGTTCAAGGCGAACCTGGCCCATCCAAATTAGAAAGGCGGTCCGGCAACAGCCTCCACCCGGTCCAAGCCGGGCTGCCAATCAAGTTGAAAGGAAAAAGCATGAGAACCAGCGATCCAGATTTTAGCCCGGGCACCCTGAATCCATACCTAGTGAAACCGGTGGAAGTGAAAGACCGCGACCGCTACGGGTACAAAATCATTGCCGTGATTTCTGGCCCATTCTGGTGCGCCTACCGGGGTGGAACCAATTGGGACGATTATAAAGTGGCCGTCGAGGGTGATGCCATCAGCGAAGATGTAGCCAAAGCCTTGTTTCCATCCCTGGCACACCTGGAGTATTCCGAATGAAAGCGAAAACCAAACCTACCCACCGAAAACGGTCGTACAACCAGTTGTACCGGCTGACCTGTGCGACCTGCAAGCATTTGTTTTGGAGTGAAAAAACCGAACCAGAATGCCCATTTTGTATAGAAAAGAGATTGAAAACAGATGCAAAACACATTAAATCACCTGAGTTATAGCAGTATTTCGATGTACCTGGATTGCCCGGAGAAATGGCGGCGCAAGTACCTGGCCGGGGAGAAGACCAAGTCTGGCACGGCCCTGGCATTTGGGAGTGCCTTTCACGGGACCGTGGAGCACCTGGTGACCCACCCAGAGGCGCAGGCGGATAGTCTGCCCACCTGGACGGAACAGTTTGAAAAAGCCTTCACTCAGGACACTTACCTGGAGTTGGGTGAAACCCGAGAGGAATTTTTCAACGAAGGCATCCGGATGCTGGGAAACGAGGCGATCCAGCAGCAGATCCGGAAAATCCAACCCCGGCACGATATTGCGGGGCCGATGATCGAGCGCAAAATCGAGCTGAGAGTGCCAGGTGTCGAGATCCCGATTATCGGATACATCGACGTGGTGCTGCAAGACGGCACCCCGGCGGACTTCAAAACCAGCGCCAAGAGCTGGAGCGAGAACCAGGCCAGTGCGAGTCTGCAGACCTTGTTCTACCTGGCAGCGATGAATCAGATGGGCTGGCCGGTGAACTGGAAGTTCCAGCACATTGTATTCGTGAAGACCAAGACCCCCCAGGTGCAGGTGCTCGAGCACAGCCACAAACCAGCCGAACTGTTCTTCCTGTTCGACGTGATCCGGCGAGTGTGGCAGGGGATCGAGTGCGAGGTGTTTCCGCTCAACCCGACCGGCTGGAGTTGCAGCGAGAAATGGTGTGATTTTTATGCCAACTGCAAGGGAAAATATCTGGAGGGCTAATGCGATTCCAACCGACCCTGGATCCGTCCCTGATGGGGGATGGTATTAAAAAGTGCATGGTAACTTACGAAGGCGATCACCTGCGTGTAGTCACACCTTATCGACCGGATTTTGTGGCGCTGATCAAAAACCTACCGAGGAGCGAGCGCAGTTATGACCCGGCCAGCAAAGCCTGGCTGGTGGATGTGCAGCACTACCGCAGCCTGCGGGCCTGGATTGCCACCTGTTTCGATGAGGATATCGGCGAGAGGCAGGTTGCATTCATACCGGCCAAAACGGAAACACGCGTGCTGGACGTGTGGTACCTGGGACGAACCAAACCGGGCGGGGATGAACCACAAGCCACCGGGATGAACCAGGCGCACGAGTGGAAGTTCCTCTTCCCGGAAACCGTGCTGAAACTGTGGTTCGAGGGCACGACGGATCCAATCGCCAAGACCACCCTGTATGGGATCCTGTGTCTGCAACGGGACGCCAGCCCGGACGCGATCAAGAGCGCTTTCCGGCGCATGACGATCCAGTGGCACCCGGACGTGAACAACGAACCGGACGCGGCGGAGATCTACCTGCGAATCAAAGAAGCTTATGACATACTGAGCAACCCAGGACAACGGGCCCGGTACGATGTTGGGCTGGCGCTGGCGGGTGGATTGGACCGTCCGTCGAATAATGGTTTCAAAGCACACAGCGATCAAATCCTGGGTTATCGTTCCCCGCTGCGGTGCGGGTACGTGCTGGCAGAGGGCAGCGAGCGGCTCGGGCGGTTTGTGGTCGGGAAGATCCTGCAGTGGGAAGATATTCGCACCAGCCAGGGCACCCTGGTGACCAGTTGGGATATGAACAAACAAAATGTGAGTGAGAGGTGGGCATGAACACAGCCATTGTAGCAGGCAGCATTTCGGCCATAGCTCAACAAAGCAACCAGAGCCTGGCTGAATCGTTTATGAATGCAGAAGTTGTTGTCATCTGCGATACATCTGGATCCATGAGCGCTCTGGACAGCCGAGGCGGGCGCTCCCGATATGATATTTCCTGCGAGGAGCTTGCCAGCTTGCAGGGCAGCCTACCAGGCAAGATCGCGGTAATGTCGTTTTCCAACCAGGTGCAATTCTGCCCGGCTGGCAGACCAATTTTCTTCGGGGGCAGCACCGACCTGGCCGGAGCGCTGCGCTTTTGCAAAGTGGCCGACCTGCCCGGGATGCGATTTATATTGATCAGCGACGGCGAGCCGGACGATCAAAAGCTGGCACTGGAGATCGCCAAAACGTACCAGAGCCGGATTGACGTGATTTATGTAGGGCCGGAGAATCAACCGACCGGGCGGGCTTTTCTGCAACAACTGGCCGGGGCCACCGGTGGGCTGAGCGTGACGGCTGACCGGGCCAAAGAATTGAAGGCGAGTATTGAGCAGCTGCTACTGGGAGAGGGGAAATGAAAGTCGATTTTTCTCCCAACGAATCGTACAAGGCAAATTCAAAGCTGGCCAACCAGGGAAGAAAAGCTGCTGCTCCCAAATGGCAGGCTCGGCGCTGGAAAGTACGGCTCGAGCAGGATGAAAACGAGCAATGGATTGTATTCATCAACGACGGCGGACACGGCCTTCCGGCGTCGGATGTGGAAGTGTCGCTCTGGTTGGAACTGCAGGAGCTGAAGAAAAGCCAAGAGGTGCAGTGTCATGACTGACCCCGCGACGGCCACCATCACCGAATTTGCCGGATACCGGCTGCCAGAACGGGACATCGAAACCCTGGGACGTGAATACGGCCACCTGGATCCGGTGGCCTTCCGGGCCGGAGCGGAAACCATCGCAGCGGCCTTCGCCAACGGGGTAGTACCCGAGGATGCGCCTGCCACTGAACCCTGGGTCAAACTGTGGAACGACCTGCAGGGCAAGAAACCAGACGAGATCGCAGATGCCCTGCATGATTCGTTACTGAGTATTGAAGACGAGCTGCGAATGGGGGTATACAGCTACCTAAGCCTGGCGGTGCAGAAACTTTCGACCCAGTACCAATCGATGAAACTGGGTGGAAAAACCAGCCAGGCCCGACAGAAACGCATCACGAGCGGGTTGATCATCTCCCCGGACCCGGCGCTGAAATTGCAGATCGAAGGGGAGATGATTCCGGACAAACGCCCGCTGGTCCTGCGGATGGGCAACATCGAAGCCATCGTGCTGAACTGGCTGGGGGACCATGGTAAATTTGTGCGGACTCCGGAAGAAAGCCTGTTCTACCTGTGGGAAGATCACCACAAGCTATTCGAGCTGGACAGTGAACGCTGGGAGGCATTCCTGCACACCCTGACGGGGGTCAACCCGGCCAACAACGTGTTCAACCAGATTAAAGCGGCGGCCAAGACGGCCGGGATCAATAATGCCGACCTGGTGGAAGTGGTGCGGATGGCGCATTATGACAAAGAGACGCAGATCCTGCGGGTGAGCCGGTTTGACGGAATTGTGTACGCCCTGGACGGGGAAACCATCCAGGAGGAGACCAACGGGGCCGGGCCGGTGCTGTTCTACGATATGTCGACCTGGCAGCCCTACGCGCTGGAAGAAACAACCTACGACTACCTGGCCAAGATCGGTTCACTGCCAATCTGGGAACATGACCGGGAACTGTACGGCTGGGCCTTCCAGGTGTGGCTGCAGACGCTGTTTTTCAGTGAGCTGTGCCCAACCAAGCCGATCCTGGTGATGCTGGGGGAAAAGGGCAGCGGCAAATCCATGGGTCTGCGGCTGGTGATGCGCCTGTTGTTCGGTAATTTTGCCGAGGTGAGCGGGATCCCGGACAAGCCGGACGCGTTTGCGGTGGCGGCCAACCATTACCACCTGTATGCCCTGGACAACATGGACACACTTGAATCGTGGATGCGGGACAAGCTGGCCCGGATCTCGACGGGCGGGATGGACGAATACCGCAAGCTGTACACCAGCAAGGACCTGGGGATCCTGCGCTACCGCTGCTGGGTGGCGATCACGGCGCGCACGCCGGACACGCTGCGGCGGGATGACATTGCCGACCGGCTGCTGCTGTTACCGCTCAAACGGATTGAAGACGACCAGCGGGGGCGGGAGCTGGAATTCATGGACTGGGCGGCGCACAATCGGAACGCCTTCTGGACGCACCTGCTGGAGCGATTGAACGCCATCGTTGCCCGGCTGCGGGGCGGCTCGATCCCAGTGATCAGCCCGCTGCGGATGGCCGACTGGGAGGCGATCGGGCGCATCATCTCCGATCTGAACAACCACCTCGACCTGTGGGAGCGGCTGGTGATGCTGCTGAAGGACGAGCAGAAATCCTTCCTGGCGGACGGGGAAGTGATCATCGAGGGGATCGAGGCCTGGTTGAATAACCCGTTGAACCCCAAGAAATGGGTGACGGCGCGGGAGCTGTACAAAGAAAGCCAGGACCTGCTGTTCGGGGCGAACAAACCGGACAGCGATTGGCCGCGCAGCGTGAAGGCTTTCGGCTGGCGGTTGAAGAACATCCACGACTATTTGAAGATCCGATTCGGGATGAAGATGGTGGATTTACGAGGAGGCATGAGATATTGGTTCGACAACACATGATTCTGCACCTTTTGCACCTTTTAGAGGCCGATTCCATTAACTTTCTGTAGAGCACTGACCCAAAGGTGTAGTTTGATTAAGTACAGATTAAATATATAGAGAATACGCTTAAAAAACTTTCTGAAAATGGCACTTAAAAGGTGCAAAACCTGTGCGTATAGTCAATATTGAAAGGACTGGAATGACCCTTCTGCAGACTGTAACCCAATTTATCGAACGCGGCTTTTCGGTGGTACCCCTGGAGCGGGGGAGCAAGGTTCCCCTGGTGAAGTGGGCTGAATTTCAAGCACACGTCGCTCCTACTGAGTGGCTCAATTTCTGGTTCAGCTTTCCGGTGAACCTGGGAATCGTGACCGGATTCAACGGACTGGTGGTGGTGGATTTCGATGACTATACTGAGTACCAACGGTGGGAATTGTGGGCATCCCGGCAGAGCCCCATGACGCGCCTGGCTGCCCGGGAGGCTTTCCGGGTGCGGACGCGGCGGGGGATGCACGTGTACTTCCGGATGGTGCTGCCGGATCGCAACCGGCACATCGGCAAGGTGGACATCAAGGGCAAATATGGACTGGCAACCGGGCCGGGCAGCATTCATGCGTCTGGAGCGCTCTACGTGGCTCAGAACGCGTTTTTTGTGCCAACCATCGAGGCGCTGTCGGATGTGCTGCCATCCCATTTACTGCTCACCAGGCAGGAGATCAGCCCGGTGATTACTCCGCCCAGGGTGCTGAAGCCAGCCAGCGATGATCCATGGGAAACGGCCAGCCAGGGAAGCACGAGTTTTGGCGAAGACCTGGTGACGGCAATCCGGGAGCGATTCAAGATCCAGGACTTCTTCCAGGAGGTAAGCAAGACATCCAATCATCACCTGTTGGCGGCCTGTCCGTTTCACCAGGATGATTCACCCAGCTTTTGGATCGACACGCGCAAGGAGATCTGCAACTGTTTTCGCTGCGAATTTCCGCGGCCTTTGGATGTGATCAATTTTTACGGCATTTTATACGGACTGAGCAATCGGGAGGCAATATGGGCACTGCAGAAAATGTTGTGAAGTGCAGACAATGTGGGCATGTCGTGGGTGAAATTCGCCAGATTGAAGGAAAAGAATTTCTGATTTTCAACGATATGGCGGTTACTTCCATGCGGGCGGCCTGCACAAAGTGTGGAGAAGTATTTCACTGGTCGATTGCGGAGGCAATGTTGGCAGAATTGATTCGGCATGTGTTGGAAAACCGCAAAAATCAAGTATAATGTGAGCAGCGGTGTATTACCGGTTCCGCCCGGCACTCTTGAAGTGTCGGGCTTTTTGTTTTCTATGACAGAGAAGAAACTTACTCCCAGGCAAAAAAGATTTGTGGAAGCGTACCTGCAGACCTGGAACGCTTCTGAAGCTGCACGCCAGGCGGGATATAAAGGGGATGCAAACACAATTGGACCGCGGTTGTTGGCAGATGTTGGCGTAAAAAATCAGGTCACAGCACGGATGGTAGAGCTCTCCATGCAAAGTGAGGAGGTACTACGGCGTCTTACTGAGCAGGCCACCCTGAATCCATCCGAGTTTTTTAAATTCACTCTTGACGCAGATGGCAAGCCTGTCAGTGTGACAAGCATCAATTGGGAAGTCTTTCAGTCCAAGGGTTACCTGGTCAAGAAGTTAAGCTACAACCGGCAAGGTAATCCAGTGTTGGAATTTCATGATTCCCAGGCAGCGCTGGCTCTGATCGGCAAGGCACACGGGATGTTCGTGGAGCAGGTGAACAGCATCCAGCACGTGGACACGACTGAGGTGAAGATTTACATTCCGGACAACGGGCGGGGGGACACCGAATGAGATTCTATGCGTTGGTTGATCCTCGTTATGGAACCTATTGTTACGTAGGTAGAACAGTTAGTGGACTGGATGATCGTCGTCGTGAACATATTAGGACGAGTCTGACTGGCAAGAGTAATTGTATGAAAGCGCAATGGATAAGGGAATTGGCTAGTGTTGGTTTATTTCCCACTATTGAACTGTTGGAGGAGACAGACGTAGAGAACGGTGTTCGTATTGAAATAAAGTGGATTACAGCATTACGTGAAGGTGGACATAATTTATTAAATGTTGCAAAGCCGCTTGACTGTGTGAACAAATCTCATTGTTCAAACTGGGACGAATATCATTTTTCTTTGTTAGGAGTGATTCCTGATGATGAGCTTGCAGCAATTGTAGGCGTAACCAGGAAAGCGGTTGCATATCAACGAAAGAAACGAGATATTTCCCCGTGTGGTAATAGACCAGAGAAACAATCCACTCCTCCAAATATGGGCGGGTGGAACAAGTTGGAACTTCCAGTAGAAATTATTGACAACTTGGGGAAGTTTCCTGATTACGTGCTAGCTGAAAGAATTTGTGTGAGTAAGGCTGTTATATCAAGAAGGCGAAGGGAGCTTGGCATTTTATCGTATGCCCAACAAACCGGGCACAATGGAAAGTTTGCAACTGGAAACCCTCACCCTAGGTGGGGAAGGAAAAACACATGATGGAACAGACGGAAATTCGCCCCCAGCCAAGACAAGAACAATTCTTGTCGAGCTCTGCCGATGTTGCTATTTACGGCGGAGCTGCTGGGGGCGGTTGACAAAACTTTTTCCATTCTGCTCGAGCCGCTGAGGCACATCCAGAACAAACGATTCGGAGCGGTCATCTTTCGGCGCACGTTTCCGGAGATCACGCGCGAGGGCGGCATGTGGGATGAAGCCCTGGGAATCTACCCATTGGCGGGCGGCCGGCCGAATCGGAATGATATGTCCTACCGATTCCCCAGCGGGGCGAAGGCCAGTTTTGCGGCCATGCAGTTCGAGGACGACAAAGAGGGCTGGAAAAGCGCCCAGATCCCACTGATCGAATTTGATCAGCTGGAAACATCCACGGCCGGGCAGTTTTTCTATATGTTCAGCCGGAATCGTTCGACTTGCGGGGTGCGTCCATACATCCGGGCGACGTGCAACCCAGAGCCAGGCTGGTTGGCGGATTTTCTGGACTGGTGGATCGATGAAGACGGGTACGCCAATCTGGAGCGGTCGGGCGTGCTGCGCTGGATGGTGCGCCTGGGGGATGACCAGATCGCCTGGTTTGATACTGAGTATGAGGCACAGGCGGCACACCCAGACATTCCACCCAAGAGCGTGACGTTCATCCCGGCGACGGTGTACGACAACCAGGAGCTGCTGCGGCGGGATCCGGGCTACATTGCCAACCTGAAGGCGCTGACGTTGGTGGACCGAGAACGTCTGTTGGGGGATGCACAGCGGGGTGGTAACTGGAAGATCAAGCCCAGTGCGGGCAAGGTGTTCAACCGGGCCTGGTTCAAGGTGGTAGATGCGGTCCCAGCGGGCGGGATTGTGGTACGGCGTTGGGACTTTGCAGCGACGGCTAAGGAGCTGAACAAGAAGGATCCGGATTACACGGCGAGCTGCCTGATGCTGGTGATGAATGGGAGTTACTACATCCTGGACATCACGGCTGAGCAGATCGATCCGGCGCGAATTGACCAGACGTACATGAACCTGACTCTGCAAGATGCCGTCCGGTTCAACCAGGAGAAGGAAAAACGGCAATATCTCTCACGTTGGGAGCAGGAGCCGGGGAGTGCCGGCAAGCGGGAGAGCTGGCGTCTGGCGCGGATGGTGGCCGGGATGGACGCGCGGGGAATCAGCAGCCAGGCAGACAAGCTGATCCGGGCCAAGCCACTGGCGGCCCAGGCGGAAGCCGGGAACGTGTACATCCTGGCGGGGGCGTGGAACGAGCTGTTCCTGAATCACATGCACGGGCAGCCTGAGCTGCCACACGACGACATCATGGATGCCACGGACGGGGCGTTTGAAGACTTGACCGGGGCGGCGATCAACGTGGAGTATGGTCCAACAATCTGGAGGTGATGGATGCTGAATTCAATTTATATGGGTCTGGTAGACGTACTGGGACAGGATGAACAAAGCCGGTTGGAATTTTTCCGCAAGCGCTGGGAGGCGTACTACGGGAGGATGGCCAAACCTTTAAAGGTTCTGGAGGGGCGAATCGACGACAACATCCGGCTGAATTACGGGCGGATGATTGTGGACAAAGGGGTGTCGTTTCTGTTCGGCCAGGAGGTGCAGTTTGAGCTGGACAAGACCAGCAAAACCAAAGCTGAGGAATGGCTGAACGGGGTTTGGGCGGCCAACCACAAGATGACCCTGCTGCAGAACCTGGCGCTTGTAGGGGGTGTGACCGGGCATGGGATGATCAAGATTATGAGTGCAGGCGAGAAGCTGCGCCTGATCGTGCTGGACCCGGAAACAGTGACGGTGAACCTGGCACCGGACGACCTGCAAGAGGTGCTCAGTTACCAGATTGTGTACAACGCCAAGGATCCAAAGACGCGGAAGCCGATCAGCGTGCGCCAGGTGATCGAGCGGGTCAGCCCGGGTAGTTGGAAGATCACCGACCAAGTGGGAGACCTGGAAAAGCTGACCTGGAGAACGGTCAATGAGGCGGTCTGGCCATGGCCATTCAGCCCGATTGTGGACTGCCAGAACCTGCCGGCCCCGGGGGAATTTTGGGGAATGAGCGACCTGGAAGACGACGTGCTGGAGATTATCCACGCCATCAATTTCATAGCGTCCAACACGGCGCGGGTGATTCGATTCCATGCGCACCCCAAGACGTGGGGGAAGGGGTTCACAGCGAAGGAGCTGCACGTAGGTGCGGACGAATTGATCATCCTGCCCAACGAGAAGGCAGAGCTGCATAACCTGGAGATGGTGAGTGACCTGACGTCAAGCCTGGCAATGCAGAGCCAGTTGAAGCAGGCGCTATGTGAGATCAGCCGGGTGCCAGAAGTGGCAGCGGGCAACCTGGACCGGGTAGGAGCGCTGAGTGGACTTGCGCTGCAGATCCTGTACCAACCGCTGCTGGAGAAGACCGGGACCAAGCGCCTGCTGTACGGGGACATGCTGATTGAGCTGAACAGACGGTTGCTGGCCATG
>Ga0209467_1002394_pt1 | contig 13522 bp, 9 predicted proteins | sample Higcelwee11metaG_FD_187175 | JGI IMG/M metagenome (GOLD analysis project Ga0209467, IMG submission 187175) | Freshwater pond sediment microbial communities from the University of Edinburgh, under environmental carbon perturbations - High... | ecosystem: Environmental > Aquatic > Freshwater > Pond...
CGGCCGCGACTTTGACTGTGACAGGCGTGACGGCGAGCAGCAAAGTGTATGACGCGACCACAGCGGCGAACGTGAACACAAGCAGCGCGAGCATGGTGGGCGTCCTAGGAAGCGACGTGGTGAGCCTTGTGACCAGCGGGGCCAGCGGCGCGTTTGCGGATAAGAATGTCGGAACGTCCAAGAGCGTGAGCGTCTCCGGATTGAGCTTGAGCGGCGCTGATGCCGCGAACTATGTGGTGAGTACGAATACCGCGACGGCAGATATCACGGCGGCGACCTTGACGGTCACGGGCGTGACGGCGAGCAGCAAAGTGTATGACGCAACCACAGCGGCGAACGTGAACACGAGTAGCGCAGCGCTCAGCGGTGTTTTGGGAAGCGATGCGGTGAGCCTTGTGGCTAGCGGGGCCAGCGGCGCGTTTGCGGATAAGAATGTTGGAACGGCCAAAAGTGTTACAGTCAGCGGGCTGAACCTTAGCGGCACGGATGCCGCGAACTATGTGGTCGTTCAACCGACGGGCGCGACGGCAGACATCACGGCCGCGACCTTGACGGTCACGGGCGTGACGGCGGGCAGCAAGGTCTATGACACAACGACGGCGGCGACGTTGAACACGGGTAGCGCAGCGCTCAACGGTGTTTTGGGCAGCGATGCGGTCACACTAGGGGCTGGATCGGCCAGCGGCACATTTGCGGATAAAAACGTCGGAACAGCCAAGGGCGTGACGGTCAGTGGTCTGAGCCTGAGCGGATATGATGCTACGAACTATGTGGTTGCCCAACCGACGAGCGTGACAGCTGATATTACGGCGGCCACGCTGACGGTCACGGGGGTGACGGCGAACAGTAAAGTCTATGACACAACGACAGCGGCAACGCTGAACACAAGCAGCGCAGTGCTTAGCGGTATTTTAGGCAGCGAGGTCGTTTCAGTTGATGGCGCTGCTTCGGAAGGCACCTTTGCGGATAAGAACGTCGCTACAGGCAAGAGCGTGACGGTGACAGGTCTTGCTCTAAGCGGTGCTGATGCAGCAAACTATGTGGTAACAATACCGTCTGATGCAATCACCGCAGACATCACAGCTGCAACCCTGACAGTGACGGGCGTTACGGCGAGCAGCAGAGTCTATGACACAACGACGGTGGCAACGCTGAACGTGAGCAGCGCGGTCCTCAACGGTGTTCTGGGCAGCGATGCGATCACGTTAGGAATGGGGTCGGTAGGCGGTACGTTTGTGGATAAAAATGTCGGAACGGCCAAGAGCGTAACGGTGACCGGGCTTGCCCTGAGCGGGGCTGATGCCGGAAACTATGTGGTCAGCACGGACGCCTTGACGGCAGACATTACAGCGGCGACCTTGATGGTGTCGGGCGTGACGGCGGACAGTAAAGTGTATGATGGGACCACGGTTGCGAATGTGAACACGAACAGCGCAAGCCTGACGGGCGTTCTGGGAAGCGATGCGGTAAGCCTCGTGAGCAGTGGGGCCAGCGGTACATTTGCGGATAAGAACGTCGGAACGGCCAAGAGCGTAAGCGTTTCTGGATTGAGTTTGTTGAGCGGCGCTGATGCCGGAAACTATGTGGTGAGCACGAACGCCGTGACGGCGGACATCACAGCCAAATCGGTAACCTATGTGAATGCAAATTCGGCAAGCACCTCTGGCGTTATGCCCAGCTTTGGCAAGACAACTTTTTATGGTGTGATTGCTAACGATAATGTCTCTGCCTTGAATGCGTTGTATGACCCGGCGGACAATGTCGTTGCCTTAAGTAAAAGCTTGTCGATCGGCGAGTATACACAAAAAGTGACAAGCCTCTCAGGGGCCGATGCCGGAAACTATCTGTTGGCGTCGAGCGGGAATGTTTTTGGGATGCTATCGATTATTAAGGCTGAGGCGAATACTTCTTCAACGCCCATCAATACGAATGATTTAACAAAGATACCCGAACCAACGCCAACACCGACGCAAACGATTGCCGATTCAGGGGTAACCGGAGGGACAACCTCGAGCGTGTCTCTTGATCCTGATGCCGCAGAGGTTCTGTCCGGTGGCTCGGCTCATCACGACGTTCCGTACGAACAAGGGCCCGGCGTTCAGCCAGATGAGGCTAATGACGCTACCATTGCAGCGTATAAAAAAGCTGCTGAGAAAGGCGATATTTCAGCTGAGTTTATGCTGAACAAGGGATGTGTAAACGGGGCTCTATCGCAACAGGATTGTGGCAGCTCGTTGTCACGGATTGAAAGAGCAGCAGGACAGGGCATGGCTATGGCCCAATTCCTGCTCGGACAGATTTATGCGGCTGGTGTGCGTGTTCCTCCCAATTATGAAAAGGCCGCTGGATTGTTCCGCAAAGCAGCGGACCAAGGCCTACCTGCGGCCAAAGCGATGCTTGAGCTGCTTGTATCGCAAAGCCAAAGATACTGAAGCGTCTTCCTCCTTTATGAGAAGAAGATGGTTCTCTCCGTCACCGTCTTTTCTAATTTCCTACGGCCCGCGATGGGTTACGAAGCCCCACAGCCATCTGTTGGTTGGGTCGATAGCGAGGCCTTGGGCGGCGTAGCTTGAGGCTTGCTCATAGTGCCCCAGCTTGTCGTGGATGACCGCGAGCGCATAGTAGGTAAGCGTATAGCTGGGGTTTAGCTTGAGGGCGCGCTCAAAGGCTTTGATCGCTTCGGGAAGCTTGCCTTCGGCGGCGAGGTCGCGGCCAATGTTGTAATGCACCGTTCCATTTTCCGGATAAAGCTGGAGCGCTTGCGCCAAAAGCGCGGCGGCACGTTCGCTTTGGCCGAGTTTTTTGGCCGAAGTGGCGGCTTGAAGGAAGGCTTGGGGGCCAACCTCGGTGGGCGCGAGGGCCAACCCTTTTTCAAGGGCGTTGAGCGCGTCTTCATCGCGCTCTTGCCCCGCATAAACCGCCGTCAACGTACCCCAATCAAAAGCGGTAAGATCTCTTGGTGTAGGGTTTGGCTTGAGGCTTAAAAAGGCAAACAACAACGCAAGGCCGCAGGCGGCAAATGGTTTGGTTTTTCCTTTGAAAAGCGCCGGGGCATAGGCAAAGGCTGCGCCAGCTAAAGGCAAAAGAAAAATGATGACGGGCAGGCGGTAGCGATCTGTGACGTAAAACGGCATGACGGACAGAAAATAAACGCCAAGCAGAACGAGCAAGAGCTGTGCGGCCTCGTTCTTTTGCTTTAGCGCAGGCCAAGCGGCAAAAGCGGCCAGCGTGCTGATCAATCCAAAGCCCACGAGCGGCCACGACAAGAGCGTGTCAAAATTTTTGGCGATGAACGGAATGTCGTAATTATCGAACGTATCCGTGCTGTTCCAAAACGCTTCGATTTTGTTTGTCAGCAGGCTAAGCTCACGCCAAGGATCGGCTTTGATTTCTTGCACGGCGCGCGTGCGCCAATAGCTTGAAACCTCAGAGGGCTTCAAGTCGTGGCCCATGGCTTGCTGCGCGATATAACTGGTGTTGAATTCTTCTTGAACGGGATCGGTGGAAACCTCGGGCGGATAGGCATTGGTGCCGTTGGCGATGGGAGAATGGCCAATGTAAAGATTGAACCCATCGGCGTAATTGATCGGCACAAAATCGTTGCTGACGTAAGCGTTATGTAATGTGGCTGGTGCAATCGCCAGCGCGGTGGTCAAAGCCAGTACAACCACATGACCAATCGCCGTCGTACGATGCTTGTAAAGCGCAAATAGCCCCAAAGCTGGCGCGAGCAAGAGGAGGTTCCCGCGTGTCAGCGCCCCAAGGCCGATGAGTAGGCCGCTCAGTGCAAAGGCCTTACGCTTATTGTCGTGCAGCGCGCTAAACGCAAAGGGGAGTAGGGCGGCCAACAGGAAAAGAACCAACGGTTCTTTCATCACGGGGGCGCTATAGAAAATCATGGGCCGGAAGAAAATGGCCAGAAGAGCGGTGGCGATCGCGGCGGTGCGTCCGAAATGCTTGAAGGTAAAGTGCGTGAGGAGCGTAACAGTTAGCGCATCGAGCAGCGCACCCCAAAGTCCGGCGACAAGGGCGCTCGCGCCGAAAACGGCATAAAGAAAACCCAAGAGATAAGGATAAAGCGGTGATTGATAAAATGCGCGGGGCCGAAAAAGCTCACCGCTCGCGATGATTTTGGCCCATTCATGGTAAGCATCGGCATCGAGAAGGGGCCAATTTGCATACGGCGTGGCCTGCCATTGAAAGACAAACAGAAGACGAACGGCCAGCGCCAAACCAAAGGCGCAAGCCAAAAGAAATCCTGGTTTTTGACGGAGAGCGAGCAAGGTTTCGTTGATCCTTTTAAAAAGAAAAAACGCCGCAAGGGTTGCCCCGCGCGGCGTTTTCTTTGAATAACGCGCGTGGCGATTTTATGCAGCCTTGCGCAGGTTCGCAGCGGACTCACGGCCATTCTTGCCCATGGCCAGATCGAATTCGAAAATCTCGCCTTCGTTCAAGGTCGAAAGATTCGCTTTTTGAACTTCAGTGATGTGAACGAAGACATCCTTGTCGCTGCCTTCCGGAGCGATAAAACCAAAGCCCTTGCTCGTATTAAACCATTTTACAGTTCCACGCATTGTCTGCACGTCCTTTTTTGGCGGCTGCTGAGGAGATGTCGGATCGCAACCCATTTCACCCGGCAGGCTCACGCAAGCCTGCAAGGCAGGATAATGCCTGAATCTATGAAACACGCAAGATAGGAAATGAAAGGAGGTCGCCTATTTCCTCACCGTCACCCGCGAGGAGGCGCAGCCGACGCGGCGATTCAGAGTCGTGCTTCAAAAGGCGACGGGATAGATAGGGTTCAGGGGTCAGCATTCAGGGGTCAGAGAAGGATTCTGTTCCGTTGGCAAAAAAGAGAACCAAACGGGATGCCCGTTTTCACGGGCATGACGGTGGTTTTTGTGATCAACACGAGCCCCCAAAATCCCCGTCATCCCGTCGCAGGACGGGATCCAGCGTGCAGCTTCCGTCTGTGGCGGCGGTTCACGTCTCGTGCTGGTACGCCAAAGGAAAAGCCATCTGGATTCCGGCCTTCGCCGGAATGACGCGGGAGGAGGGGAACCTTCTTCCCCTGAATGCTGAATCCTGACCCCTGACCCCTGACCCCTACCTTCCCCTTCGTGCCTTAGCGACGGCTGCCCGTCAGGCTCAGCAAGAACTGGAAGGCATTGATGAAGTTGAGATAGAGCTGCAAGGCGCCCATAACGGCGAGCTTGTTGTTGGCTTCCGTACCCCATCCGATGCTGAAGTTCCGCTTGATGGACTGCACATCATAGGCTGTCAGGCCCGTGAAGATCACGACGCCAGCGACCGAAACCATCCATTGCATCATGTCTGAGCCCATGAACATGTTGACGATCATGGCGATAAACAAGCCCATCACGCCCATCATCAAAAACGAGCCAAAGCCAGTCAGGTCCTTCTTGGTGGTGTAGCCCCAAAGGCTCATGCCGCCAAAGGTTGCAGCGGTGATAAAGAAGGCGCGGGCGACGCTGGCCCCCGTGAAGACCATAAAGATGGCCGCCATGGACAGACCCATTGTGGCGCAGAAGATCCAGAACAAGGTCTGGGCTCGTGCGGCGGTAATCGAACGCATTTTCATGTTCATATAGATAACAAGGCCAAAGGGTGCGAGCATGGCCAGCCATTTCAAGGGCGTGCCAAAGATGATTTCCGCAAGGACGGTATTCGCGACCAAAAAGGCCACCAGACCCGTCAGGGCCAAACCGCCACCCATGTAGTTAAACACACGCATCATATGGACGCGCAGACCCATATCAACGCTGCCAGCTTGTGCTGAGCGGGTGACGTCTGCGGCGTGGAGAATCGGATCGACCATAGGAGAGCCTCTTTCAAAAAAGGTGAGTTGCTTTAAGGATGATATGGGGCGCCGCCGGGTCTTTTCAAGGGAAATCGGAAATTGCTGTTTAAAACAATATGTTATTTATGTTAATGTCATGGGCCTGACCGATTGAAGTCGCATTTTCGCCGCCATTGGTTTTTATAAGATTGATCTGCGGTAGGGGATCAGCCAGTCTGGTTTTGCCAATCTCCTTTCTGTCCGCACCCCCAAGAGTGAGAGTAAAGATAGCAATGACCAAGTTTCGCCTTATCCTTTTCGTGGCCTTTTTAGCCTTAGCCCCAACCTTAGTCATGGCTGCGCCCATGCAAACAGGCGCAGCACCTTCGCGTGCAGGGTTTCTTCCTGCAGCGGCAGAAATTGGCCAGCAAATCCAAGAGCTCGTCACAGGCGAGGCTAATGTTGAAATCGAACCGCAAGAAACATTTGGTACGCGCGCGCTCGGTCTGATTTTCAGCACGATCAAGCTCATGCTCGCTGGGGGCTCTGACTTTGTCGATAATTTCGCGGCCTTGCCGCAGTTTTCAGATTGGGTCGATGGGCAGGCCAATAATCCGGTCATGATGCAGCGCTGGATTGAAACGGGCACGCTTTTGGTTATGGCCTTGGGCTTGGCTTTTTTGGCGGGTTGGCTGCTTGATCTTTTGCTTTTGCCTGTGCGCCGCCGGATTTATCGCGGCACCTACGGCACATGGTTGACCAAGACCTTTGGGTTGATCGGCTGGCTTGCAATTTGTTTGATCCCGATCTTTGCCTTTGTCGCCACGGCTGTGGCCATTACCGATGCGAGCAATCCGAGCAAGCTTGTGCACTTCCTCGTTTTGTCCTTTGTTTATGCAGCGGCGCTGATGCGGTTGGTTCGCCTCGGCTTGCGACTTGTCTTTATGCCGCGCTCGCCCAGCTTACGCCTTGTGATGATCGCGCCGGAGTATGCGTCTTATATTCAATCGTGGGTGACTTGGTATGCCGCGATTATGCTGTTCGGTTATTTCCTGATCGATATCGCGGGTGTTGTGAAAGTGCCGATGGCAGCGATCTATGGCTTCCGCAGCCTGATGGCGCTGGTGATCGTTGTGATGACGATTGTCGTGATTGTGCAAAAGCGGTCGCTTATCTCCATGGCGATCCGTGGTGATCTTTCGGCGGCGCAGGCGCATCAGTCGTTGATTGAAAATCTGCGTTTGTGGTTTGCACGGACATGGCATGTCTTGGCGATCAGCTATCTCGTGATTGGCTACTTTGTAACGATGCTTGGCCCCACGGGCGGCTTTGTCACGATGCAAAAGGGCACGGTGGGCACGCTTCTCGCACTGCTTTTCGTGCGCTTTGCTTACTTTATGGCCACGCGCGTTGCGGCCAGAAAGCAAGATGAAGTCAGCTATGGCCTTTACAAGCCGCTCTTGCGGATTGTGCTGAAAGTTTTCGCCGCGTTATTCGGTGCGGCTGTTGTGGCTGCTTCATGGGGCGTGGACATCGAAGCCTTGATGGAGAGCGCTTGGGGCCAGCGTGTGCTTGGCTCAACGTTGTCCATCGGCTCAACTGTTCTGATCTTGGCCTTTATGTATGAGTTCATTCACGCGGCCATTGAGCGCAAACTGAACCGCCATGATGCTGAAGGTAATCTGATCGAATCCACGGCGCGCGCTAAAACGTTGTTGCCTATGGCCCGTTATGCGGCGCTTGTGACGCTCAGCATGATTGCTGGTTTTGTGACACTTTCAGAGCTTGGGATCAATACCGGGCCGCTTCTCGCTGGTGCTGGCGTGTTGGGTGTGGCCGTTGGTTTTGGTTCGCAAACGTTGGTGAAGGATTTTCTGACCGGCCTTTTCATTATTCTTGAAGATAGCATTTCGGTCGGCGACATCGTGACGATTGGTGACAATGCGGGCGTTGTGGAAAGCATGACGATCCGCACTGTGCGGCTGCGCGATCTTGAGGGGAGCCAGCACATTCTGCCCTTCAGTGAAATCTCGCGCATTGTGAACTCGTCAAAGGGGTTTGCCTATGCCTTGATGGATGTCGGCGTTTCCTATGCGTGCGATTTAAACAAAGCCATGAAGCTTATGCTCGAAGTTTGCGAGGGCATGCGCGAAGAGCCCGTTTTTGCTTCCATTATTCTTGCGCCTGCTGAAATATTGGGCGTCGAATCTTTGGCGGACTCAGCCGTTGTTTTGCGTTGCCGCGTGAGAACGCTTGGCGGTAGGCAATGGGATGTGCGCCGGGCCTATTTGCTACGCCTCAAAATGAGGTTTGATGAAGAACATATCGAAATCCCGTTCCCGCAACGTGTGGTGACGGTGCGTTCGGAAATCGCCGCTGCCGCGTTGCCTACGCAGCCAGCGCCGTTGCCGCCCGTGGCGCCAACGTTCGAACCGCAAACGCCTGCGCCAGAAAAGGCGTAAAGGAGAAATTTCTTAAATGAGTTGCAGTGGGAATTAACCACGAGCGATTTTAGTCGTTGGCTTCATGCGCGGCGTTGGCCAGGTCGGCAACGAAGGCCATTGTGCGGGCGATGATGTCGGGGGCTTTTTGATCCATCACGTCCACTTGGCGGGCGATGGTGTTGATGATCGCGCTGCCGACGATCACGCCATCTGAGGCGGCGGCCATTTCACGGGCCTGATCGGGCGTGCCGACGCCAAAGCCGATGCAAACGGGTAGGTTGGTCTTGGCCTTGATCTGCGCCATGCCGACTTTGAGATCGCTTACGCAGGCGCTTTTGCTGCCCGTGATGCCCGCGATGGAAACGTCGTAGAGAAAGCCACTGGCCTTGTCCAAAATCGTGGTGAGACGCGCTTCATCGGTTGTCGGCGTGATCAGGCGGATGAGCTTCATATTGTGTTTGGCAGCGGGTTCGCGGAACTCGGCATCTTCCTCAGGCGGCAAATCTGGAATGATAAACCCGTCAACGCCAGCCTTTTTCGCGTCGTCCAAAAAGCGCATCACGCCGTAGCTGTAAATTGGATTGTAATAGCCCATGAGGATGATCGGCGTGTCTTGATCTTTCTCACGAAAGCCGCGCACGAACTCCAAGATTTTGATCGTGGTAATGCCCGCCTTAAACGCGCGGAGGTTCGCCGCTTGAATAGCGGGGCCGTCGGCCATCGGATCGGAAAACGGCATGCCGATTTCAATCAGATCGACGCCAGCGCCCGGAAAGCCTTCTAAAAGCTTTGGGAAAAGCTCGAGGTCGGGAAAGCCAGCGGTTAAGAACGAGATAAACGCTTTTTTATGCGCAGCTTTTAAAGCGGCAAAGCGCGCATCAATACGATTTTCTGTGTTCATCAGATCGTTACTCCCAAACGTTCGGCAACGGTATAGATATCCTTATCGCCACGGCCCGAGAGGTTGACGACCATCAAATGATCTTTGGGCAGCGTGGGCGCGAGCTTGGCGACATAGGCCAGCGCGTGCGAGGGTTCCAACGCGGGGATGATGCCTTCGAGCTTTGAGCAAAGCTGGAACGCTTCCAGCGCCTCATCATCGGTGACCGAAACGTAATTCACGCGGCCCATATCGTGCAGCCACGCATGCTCTGGCCCCACGCCCGGATAATCAAGCCCGGCTGAGATCGAATGCGCTTCTTGAATCTGTCCGTCTTTGTCTTGCAGGAAATAGCTGCGCATGCCGTGCAAAATGCCCGCATGGCCGCCCGTGAGCGCGGCGGCGTGTTTGCCGGTTGTGATGCCAAACCCGGCCGCTTCGACGGCGTGGATTTGAATGGCGGGATCGTCCAAAAATTCATGGAACAGTCCAATCGCGTTCGAGCCGCCGCCGACGCAAGCGACGAGCGAATCCGGCGTGCGGCCTTCGGCTTCCATAATCTGCGCACGCGTTTCGCGCCCGATGATGGATTGAAAATCGCGTACCATGGCGGGATAGGGATGCGGGCCGCCAACGGTGCCAAGGATGTAGAACGTATCGTCCACATGGCTGACCCAATCACGCAAGGCCTCGTTCATCGCATCTTTGAGCGAGCGCGAGCCGCTTTTCACGGCGCGGACTTCGGCGCCTAAAAGCTTCATGCGGAAGACGTTCGGTTTTTGACGCTCGATATCAAGCTCGCCCATATACACAACGCAGGGCAGGTTGAAGAGCGCCGCAACGGTCGCTGTGGCCACGCCATGCTGGCCCGCGCCCGTTTCAGCGATGATGCGCGTTTTGCCCATGCGGCGGGCAAGAAGGACTTCGCCCATGCAATGGTTGATCTTGTGCGCGCCCGTGTGGTTCAGCTCTTCGCGCTTGAGGTAAATCTTGGCTCCGCCGAAATGCTCGGTCAGACGCGGCGCAAAATAAAGCGGCGAGGGCCGACCGACGTAATGCTTGAGATAATAATCAAGCTCGATCTGGAAAGAGGGATCGGCCTGTGCCGCCTTATAGGCTTTTTCGACCTCAAGGATCAGGGGCATCAGGGTTTCTGCGACAAAGCGACCGCCATAGGGGCCAAAATGTCCGGCTTCGTCAGGAGCTTGACGCAGAGAATTGGGAAGTTCGGGTGTGTCGTTCATAACCCGGTCTTATAGCGAAGCTTGGCTTGTGGATAAAGGAAATATGACCCTCTTTTTACCTTTTTTAGGCAACAAAATAATTTCCATAGAACAAAAATTGGTATAACTTCCCTTATATTATGGATAAAGGCCTTTTGATCAGGAATTTTTATACCAAGAAATCACCTTTCAAAACCAAAAGGTTTTGAAATTCAATCACTTTGGGATCTGGTCGAAGACGATGTTTGCCTTTTTTTTGGGGGGGGCAGCACGTTTGGCAATGATGATGTTGGGCGTCTGTGGTGCCTTAGTGCACCATTCCTGATCCGATAGCACGTGTTTGTTTGGGAGCAGCCCAAATTGTGAAGGCGGCGACAAACAGGACGGCAGCCAAAACGAGCAACAGGCGATTGGTTGCCAGCATCATGCTTTGGAGTTCGATCATATGATCTATGATATTTCGGCCAATCTCCATGGGGGTTCCCTTTGACAACATTGTTCCCATTGCGTCCGATGTATGAGACACGACGGACAATTCGGCCCTGTTGGTGCGCGTGAATCTTTCCCATGATGTGGAAACCAATGAGGTCGCAAAAGCGCCGGCCATGGTACGCAGAAAGTTCATCAAACCTGCGGCTGAATCTAATTCGGCTTCGTCAACATTTGCGAGAGCTAGGTTCATGACGGGGATAATAAACATAGGGAGACCTATCCCCATGAAAAGGAAAGGCAAGGACACATCCCAATAGGACATGTCTGTGTTGCCGTGAATTTGGAAAAGAGTTGTAGCGCCCATCCAGCTGATCCCAAAAAAGACGATGATCCGCGCATCAAACTTCTCCGTTAAGGTCGCAACAATCGGTGCAAATAAGATGGCAAGGACTCCAATCCATGCGACCGTCTTACCTGACCATGTTGCCGTGTATCCCATGTTAAATTGAAGCCATTGGGGGACAAGGACGTTGATCCCGAAAAACGCCCCGAAGGCGATAACAAGCGTTAAAACACAAATCGAAAAGCCGCGATGACGAAACACGCGCAGATCGACAATAGGCGTCTTGTCAGTCAGTTCCCAAATGATAAACGAGACGAAGCCAATGAACGCGACAACGGCAAGCGTGATAATTTCTGTCGAGGAAAACCAATCATGGTCTTTGCCTTCATCCAACATAACCTGAAACGCGCCGACCCAGACGATAAGCAATCCAAGGCCGATCTTATCAATAGGCAGATGCACAGATTTTAAATCAAAGCCTTTGAGAACTTTGCCAACGATAAAGGCTCCGACAATGGCGACCGGAACATTGATATAAAAAGCCCACGACCATGAATAATCGTCGCATACGATGCCGCCGAGAATAGGCCCGACGACAGGCGCGACCAGCGTAGCGACCGACCAAAGCGCCGTTGCCGCCGCAGCTTTCTCTTTCGGAAAAATACGTAGCAAAAGCGTTTGCGACAGCGGCATAAGAAAGCCGCCGCAAAAACCTTGTAACATGCGGGCGGCGACAAGCATCGGTAGGGTGCTGGATAAGCCGCACAATATGGAGGCCAGACCAAACAATAGCATGGAGGCCGTGAAAACACGAACGGCCCCAAAACGTGCGGCGAACCAGCCTGTCAGTGGGACGGAGATGGCTTCAGCAACCGCATAAAATGTAATGACCCACGTTCCTTGCGAGCTGCTAATGCCAAGATTGCCTGCGATTGTTGGAATGGCGACGTTTGTAATCGTCAGGTTCATAACAGCAATGAAGTTTCCTGCCGCTAAGAGCAGAGCCGCAATCCATTGCATAGCTCCTGACAAACGAAGCGGTTCATCCGCTCCCAGCGCAGCTTGATTGGTGCTCATTTTTAATGTCCGCGCGTATCGATTTTGACGTTCATGGAGAGGCCGACTTGCAGCGGATGCGCTTCAAGCTCCTTGGGGTCAAGGGCAATGCGGACAGGAAGACGCTGCACAACTTTGATCCAGTTGCCCGTTGCGTTTTGGGCTGGAATGAGCGAGAAGGCTGCGCCCGTTCCGCCTGACAGCCCGACGACGTGCCCGTGGTAGGTAACGTCGCCATCGTAGATATCGGCTTCTAGCTCTACGATCTGACCGGGCCGCACATGACGAAGCTGGTTTTCTTTGAAATTTGCGTTGACGTACACTTGATCTATGGGGACGATAGACATAAGGGGCGTTCCAGCGTTAACTTTTTGACCGAGCTGGACTTCTCTATTGATGACGACGCCATCAATCGGCGAATGAATAACGGCTCTGTTGAAATCGACATTGGCTTTTTCAACATTTGCGTTGGTTATATCATAAGCGGCTTTAGCCACGCGGTGCGTATTTTCGGCATTTGTGAGTTCTTCCGCAGCGATAGAGCCACTTGCAGAAAGTGCTTTTCTACGATCCAGATCAATCTTGGCGCGATCTAAATCCGTTTCGGCTTTAGCAAATTCGCCGAGGGCCCGTTCGCGATTGAGCCGCGCGTCAATGTCGTCGATAACGACCAACACATCATCTTTTTTGACATGCTGTGTATCTGTTACATTGACTTCTTTAATTGTGCCGTCGATGGAAGGCGTTATTTGCGCGACTTCTGCGGAAACATAGGCATTGTCCGTCGAAACATAACGCGAGAGAACAAGCGACCAATAGCTATACGAAACCACGGCGACCACAAGAGTCGCTGTGAAAAAGATCGCGAATAGACGTTTCCGCTTGTGCTCGTGGGATTCAATTCCAAACATATTTAGTTCTCCTGTTTTTCTGAAACTTCTGTTGCGACGAACCCGCCACCAAGCGCGCGAACCAGCGCGATATCAAGCGTGAACGAACGGGTCTTAAGATCCGCCAACGCTCTTTGATTGGCGATCAGCACGTCTTCGGATCTCAAAACTTCGAGATAGCCCGCAAGTCCACCTCTGTACCTGTTGTTGATGATCTCATAGGCCTTTTCGGAAGCCTTCAGCGCCGCAGCGGTCTTTTCAAGACGCGGCGCAAGCATTCTTTCGCTTGTCACGACATCGGCGACTTCGTGTAGCGCGTTTTGAAGGGTCGCGTCGTAAGTTGCCACGGCGGCATCGTAGCCCGCGCGCGCTTGGCGATAAGTGCCACGCAGGCGGCTTCCGTCAAAGATAGGGAGGCTGACCGTTGGCCCAATGGCGGCAACAAGCGAGTCGG
>Ga0209467_1002396_pt1 | contig 13515 bp, 11 predicted proteins | sample Higcelwee11metaG_FD_187175 | JGI IMG/M metagenome (GOLD analysis project Ga0209467, IMG submission 187175) | Freshwater pond sediment microbial communities from the University of Edinburgh, under environmental carbon perturbations - High... | ecosystem: Environmental > Aquatic > Freshwater >...
ATGAAAATCAGGCAAAAACTGACGCTTCAGTTCTTCCTGCTGGCCAGTGTGATACTGCTGCTCTTTTCGCTGGCGGTATATATAGCCTCGGCCAAATACCGCCGTGACGACTTCTACCAGCGGCTCGAGAGCAGGGCTATCAGCACAGCCAGGCTCCTCATCGAGGTGGATGAGATTGACACAGACCTGCTGACCAAGATAGAGGAGGATAACCCCGTATCCCTTCCGGATGAGAAGATAATCATCTTCAACTACAAGAACGAGATCCTTTACTCCACCGATACCCGCAACGTTATACTGTATGATGATGATCTCCTGACAAAGATCAGGACCTCGGGGGTGATCCGGACCACAAGCGGGAGGTATGAACTGCTGGGAATCCTCTTTCCCGAGGAGTTCAACAGGTTTGTGGTGCTGAGCGCCGCACGCGACATATTCGGGTTCGACAAGCTCAAGAACCTGCGTACGATTCTTTTCCTCCTGACAGGTATCTTTCTGTTACTCTTTTACCCGGCAGGCTGGTTATTCGCAGCCCGGTCACTCTCACCCATCTCCAAGGTTGTGGAGCGGGTTGAGGAGATATCCATTGCAAGTCTCGATCTCAGGGTGGATGAGGGCAACGGCAAGGACGAGCTGGCTCATCTCGCGCACACCTTCAACCGGATGCTTGAGCGCCTTGAAACGGCCTTCGAGGTGCAGAAGGATTTCATCTCGAACGCCTCTCATGAGCTGCGGACGCCACTCACCGCAATAACGGGGCAGCTTGAGGTGCTGCTCATGAAGGACCGCCCGGAAAAAGAATACAGGGAAGCAAACGTTGCCGTGCTTGATGATATAAGGAAGCTGAACAGGCTTCTGGACCGGCTGCTGCTGATGGCCCATGCAAGCTCCGAGGGCGCCAAGGCCGGGTTCAGCGTGGTCAGGATAGATGAGACCCTGTGGCAGGCACGCGAAGAAATAATTAAACATGAAAGGGAATACACGGTAACAATCGCCCTTGATGAGAATATCTCCGACATTGAAAACCTTACAATACGGGGTGATGAGCAGCTTCTGCTGTCGGCGGTAACAAACATCATGGAAAACGGGTGCAAGTACTCTCCTGACAAATCAGTAAGGGTTTACCTCACTCATGACAGCAGTAACGTGCTCGTAAATATAAGTGACAACGGTCCCGGCATATCAGGGGATGAGATAGAGCGCATCTTTGAATCCTTCTACCGGAGCAAATCCACTGCTTCAGTCAGGGGGCACGGCATAGGACTTTCTCTTGCAAAAAAGATAATTGAGATTCACCGGGGAGAGATAACAGTGACATCCAAACCCGGAGAAGGAACAACGATTACCGTTTCGCTCCCGGCTGATAAAATAAAACCCTGATTAGTCCAGGGTCAATTCCAGCAATATACTGTTGGGCCTTAATCCGGCGGTCAGGCAGCCGGCTTGCTCTTACGTGTATGGAAATAGGTGAGCCCGTTGATCTCGGTCATACCTACAAGCTCGAGTCCGGTCTCCTTCAGAAGATTGGTGACACTTCTCCTGGTCAGATACCGGTTGGTTCTGGAATCGATGAAGCTGTACATCCTGTTTATAAAGGGAATCCTCGACTCAATGCCATTCTCGTAAGCCTCTGCCTTTTCCGACATCTGTTTCGGCAGGTTGCCGGAGTTGTCTGCAAACGCGTTCTGAGTCCTGTTGTCGCTGAAACAGCCAATGAAATTGCTGTTCATGGGGAGAAGGCCCGTGATCTGCTTCAGGAAATCCTTTACCTCTCTGATGTGGTTGAGCTGCCTGAGGGTGATGACGGTTCTGATCCCTTTCATATCCTCGGCATCATAAAAATAGTGACGTGATGATGGAATGACAAGCATGCCCGATTCCTTTATCAGGTTCATGCGGTCAAGGTAATCTATCAGGCTCTGACGAACTTCAAGGTCGAGCTCGTCAAACAGGTGAATAAGCCCGCTGTCCCTAAGAGACAGCTTCCTCTGGCTCACCTTCATGACAGGCTGATCCTTTATTGTTTCGTTGTTCAGTCCGATGATACTTTTTTCCATTTGTCAGGTCAGATGCCTTTTCCAAAGCAATTTTTGTGCCACGCGAATTAAACAGTTCCCTCTTTCAGGGATTTTCATGTCGAATTTATTGACTATAGTACATAACACCCAAACTATTTTGATGTTCACATGCTACCTGTTGACCAATGGGACCAATAAGAGGACATGCATGAATTGTAAGAAAAAGTCAGGGATGAGATCATTGTATTACTTTTACCTCCGATTTGAGTTAAATTTATGCAATTTCAGGACGGAGATCAAGTAATTGCAGCATCAGTTAGGAGATTTTTTAAATTGATCTGACCGAGACAGAAGGAATAAAGCCGGAGATGAAGAAGGGATGGAAAATATCGATAGTGGCACTCGCCGTTATAATCTTCATACCCCTGTTCTTTATCAGTTCCGTTTATGCGGGGCTCTTCGGGCGCCTGCCCGGTAAGAGGGAGCTCGGAAGCTACAGGAATTCAGCTGCATCACTTGTGCTCTCCGCAGAAGGAGAGATGATCGGCAAGTTCTATTCAGAGAACCGCACAACAATCACATTTGACCAGATACCGTCTCACCTGATCAACGCCCTTGTAGCTACTGAGGATGCCCGATTCTTTGAGCACTCCGGGGTGGACTCACGGAGCCTGGTGAGGGTGTTTTTCAAGACAATCATCTTTAACGAGCGGAGCGCCGGCGGGGGCAGTACAATCACTCAGCAGCTGGCAAAGAACATGTACGGCAGGAAGGATTACCTGATCCTCCCGGTCTTTCTGAATAAGACACGTGAGGTACTCCTCGCAAAGCGAATCGAAAAGGTCTACACAAAAGAGGAGATTCTGACGCTCTACCTGAATACAGTTTCATTCGGGGAGAACCTCTATGGCATCGAGTCAGCCTCGCAGAGATACTTCAGCTGCAGGACCGCCGATCTTGGGATCGGGGAGTCGGCTCTTCTCACCGGCATGCTCAAGGCGAATACATCCTTCAACCCGCGTCTCTATCCTGACAATGCCGTCAGAAGGAGAAACGTGGTTCTGGGTCAGATGGCGAAGTACGGCTATCTCGACGAAAGGAGAGCCGACTCTCTGAGTGCTCTGCCGCTGAAGCTCAAATACAACAAGACCGACATTACAGGTCCGGCTGATTATTTCCTTGTAAGGGTCAGGATGGAGGCCGAAAGCATTCTGAAGGATATTTCAGCATATCGCGGCCGGCAGTGGGATATAGAGAGGGACGGGCTGATCATAACTACAACCCTCAGTCTGCCGTTGCAGGCCGCTGCCGGTGAAGCATTCGAATCGCATCTTTCGAAGATGCAGAAAAGGCTTGACGAGCAGTACAGCACCTCCTCCGGCCGAAGGGCTCTGAGAGAGATCCCTGACAGCCTGAAGAAGATGATGACCACCCTGCATGCCGGCCTGCTGGCCCTGGACCCCAACACAGGCGCCGTACTGGCATGGGCAGGGGGAATCGACTTCAAATCGCAGCCCTATGACCAGATACTGGCCAGACGCCAGCTGGCCTCCGTTTTCAAGCCGTTCATTTTTGCCGCAGCAATTGAAGACGGAGTGGAACCATGTCGCTATCTCGACAATGATTCAATAACTCTCTCCGGTTTCAACAACTGGAGTCCCGAGAACTACAACCACTCCTACGGCGGGAAATATTCTCTCGCCGGCGCACTTGCACAATCGATGAATATCCCAACCTTCAGTCTCTTCCTGTTGATCGGGTTCGACAAGGTTGACAGGCTCTGGAGGGATATGGGCTTCTCATATCCGTTGGTGGACATGCCCTCGCTGGCAATGGGCACTGCTGAGGCAAGCATACTCGAGGTGGCCCTGGCCTATTCGTCATTCGTAAACGGCGGAGAGAAGATCTCACCCTACATGATTGAGTCGGTCAAATCGCCTGACGGGAGATTACTGTGGCAGTATGCCCCACCCGGCGACAGGGAGCGGGTTCTCTCAGAGCGAACGGCCACGCTTATGAGCGCCATGTTGCAGAAAGCAATCAGGGAGGGGACCGGCGCCTCAGTGTACAGCACATACGGAGTTAAAGTACCGCTTGCGGGAAAGACGGGCACCTCGCAGAATTACTCCGATGCATGGTTCGCTGCCTTCAATCCGGGGCTGGTGATCGTAAGCAGGGCAGGAGCATCAACGCCCTCCATCCATTTCAACAACGGCCACTACGGATCCGGAAGCGCCCTCGCACTTCCGCTGGTGGCGATGACCCTGAAAAAGGTGGAGAAGGAGAAAGAGCTGATGAACAGGATCAATGTTCCCTTCGAACCCCTGACTCCTGAGCTGGCTATGGCACTCGATTGCCCTGACTTCAGGGATAAGACATTCTTTGACAGGCTCTTCGATCTCCTTAAAGAGAAGGAAATCAATTATGAAGAGGCCGGAAAACGCAGGCGGATTATCCGCGGCCGGATCTTCAGACGCTGAATTTCATCAAAACTTCATCATGCCTCTGCTACTTTCGCCCTGTAGTGCAAACCGTTTTAAAAAAAGCAAGATGAAAAAGAGAGTAACATTACTGTTAACAGCGGCATTGATTCTTATCGCTGGAGCATGCAACGAAATAAGAACCGGTGATGGCCAGGGCAGGGTTATCCTCAAGGTAACAGATGCCCCGTTTGACATCAACAGCATCGAATCAGCCCTTGTGACAATCACAAAAGTAGAAATCAGGAAAGTTGGCGATGGTATCAGCGACGGCAATCCGTTCATCACCCTATCGGAGGACACTATAACTGTGGATCTCATCGACCTGAGGAACGGTGTTTCTGAAACACTTCTCGACATGGAGATCCCAACAGGTGAATATGACCTTGTAAGACTCTATGTCTATGAGGCAGGGCTTAAGCTTAAAGACTCTGATGAGATTCAGAGGGTGAAAATCCCCGGTGGAAGTCAGACAGGCATTAAGATATTCCTCCGTCCGGCGCTTGAGGTTTCCGAAGGCAATCTTGAGGAGGTGCTTCTTGACATTGATCTCTCAAGGTCATTTGTGCTAAGAGGTCACCCTGAACATCATAACGGATTTATCTTCAAGCCGGTGATAAGAGCGGCCAATATGGCAAAAGCAGGATGCGTAAGGGGTTTTGTGACTGATACTGCCGGTGTGAAGCTCAGTGAGGCAAGTGTATGGATTGAGCAGGACACCATTCTTGCAACCGCCTTCTCTGACACTCTTGGATTCTATGCAATCATCGGGATACCGGCAGGCGAATATTCTGTTTCGGCTGCGAAGGAGGGTTTTGATACCGTCCGTTATGATGGTGTAAATATTATTGCCGGCAACAAAACCATCCTGGATTTTGAGCTGACGAAAAAGTAAACCACTGATTGATTTATTATTGGCTTTAAACATAGCCGTACCGCTGTCGGTACGGCTTTTGTTTTTTGCATTTATTATAACTAAATTTGGATGTCAACCTTTAGAAAACAGCCGTAAGACTTATCCCGGCGTTTAAGAACCAAACATAAAGAAGAGATGAAAAAAAGACGCGTACTGATGTTTGTTGCAATATTTTCAGTTGCACTTGCAGCAGTGATTTCCTGTGCTGTCAACCCGGTCACCGGGAAGAAGCAGATCATGCTTATGTCAGAAGCCCAGGAGATTCAGCTGGGATTATCATATCACCCGCAGGTGATGGCAAGTTTCGGGGAGTATCCGGATCCGGCAATGCAGAATTTTGTGCAGGCAAAGGGCACTGAGATGGGAAAGCTGTCACACAGGCCAAACCTTGAGTACCATGTCAAGGTGGTTGATTCGCCGGTCATAAACGCTTTTGCCGTCCCGGGAGGATACATCTATTTAACAAGGGGCATAATGGCCAACTTCAACAACGAGGCTGAGTTTATGGGTGTCCTTGGTCACGAGATGGGTCACGTGGCAGCACGCCACTCCGTAAGCCAGCAGACCAAACAGCAGCTTGGCACCCTGCTGCTCATCGGAGGGATGATTGCTTCGGAGAAGTTCGCCAACTATGCCGAGGCTGCAATGCAGGGTATGCAACTGCTCTTCCTCAGCTTCAGTCGCGATGATGAGCGCCAGGCTGATCAGCTGGGCGTTGAGTATGCATCCAGGACTGGCTATGACGCAGCCAAAATGGCCGATTTTTACAAGGTCCTCATCAAGATGAATCTTTCTGAGGCTGAAGGAGGCGTTCCAACGTTCCTCTCCACCCACCCCGATCCGGGTGACCGCTACAATGCGGTTCTGAGGGACTCCAGACTCTGGCAGGACAGTCTCAATCTCCCTGTCTACAAGGTGAATGCCGACCCGTACCTTCAGATGATCAACGGAATGATATACGGAGAAGATCCGAAGCAGGGATATACAATGGACAATACCTTTTATCATCCCGAGATGAAGTTCAAGTTCTCATATCCATTGGGATGGGAGCTCACCAATGCCCCGACCCAGGTCACTGTTCAGCCTGCTGACGGCAAGGCGCTTATGCTCTTCACGCTTTCCAACCAGAGAACTCTCGAGTCAGCCGTGGACAGCACCATGGCACAGTACGGACTGACGCTGCAGAGGGCAGAGAGAAGGACCGTCAACGGCATGCCGGCGATTGTCACCCTCGCCAAACAACAGACCCAGGATCAGTCAGGAGCTGCCGCCGGTGCCAACTCTGTTATCTCCTACTTCATTGATTACTCATCAGTGTTTTATGTGTTCCACGGCGTCTCCACCGAGGCTGACTTTGCAAATTATGCTCCCACAATGGAGGCCTCAATGAAGACCTTTGCCAAGCTCACTGATGCATCAAGGATCAATGTCAAGCCGAAGAGGGTTTTCGTTAAGAAGGCTCCCCGTGCCGGCACACTTGCAAGCACTCTCAGTTACTTCAACATGCCGCAGGCAATGATGGAAGAACTGGCACTTCTCAACAACATGGAACTCAATGACCCTGTTCCGGCTGGCAAAAACATAAAAATAGTCTCAGAATAAACTTTCAGACATTGGCAGACCAGACATACAGAAAATCAGCCTACAGAGCCTGGATGGACAAAAACGGGCTCTACCTGAAATACGGTTCCATCGCCCTGTTGATCCTGATCCTACTTGCCACCACCCTTTTTCAGGTCCAGCCTGAGGAGGTGGGGGTAATCACACGCTTCGGGAAGTATGTACGCAAGGTTGAGCCTGGCCTCAACCTTAAGGTCCCTGTAATCGAAAAACTCTACAAGGTTGCTGTTGAAAGGCAGCAGAAAGAGGAGTTCGGTTTCCGTACCACAGCGCCCGGCGTCCGTTCGGAATACACAAAGGAAGGTACTGTGAACGAGTCGCTCATGCTTACCGGCGACCTCAACCTTGCCGATGTGGAATGGGTTGTTCAGTACCGCATCGAAGACCCTTACAGTTTCCTTTTCAGGGTAAGGGAGCCGATTGTGTCGCTGCGTGATATCTCAGAGGCTTCAATGCGCGAGATAGTGGGTGACCGTACTGTGAACGAGGTACTGACAGTGGGAAGGGCTGAGATAGCTTCCAGCGTGCACCAGAAGATACAGGAGCTGTGCACGGAGTACTCACTCGGGATAAGGATCGAGCAGGTGGTGCTCCAGGATGTCAATCCCCCTGACCAGGTCAAGGATGCCTTCAATGATGTCAACCAGGCACAGCAGGAGAGAGAGACACTCATCAACCAGGCCCGGTCGGAATACAACAAGGTAATACCCAAGGCAAAAGGTCAGGCGGAGGAGACGGTGCAGCGTGCCGAAGGGTATGCAATGGAGAGGGTGAACAACGCCCTCGGCGAGGCATCACGCTTCAACGCCCTTTACCTTGAATATGTAAAGGCACCCGAAGTGACGAAGCGGAGAATATACCTTGAGACCATGGAGGAGATTCTTCCGCGGGCAGGGAACAAGATCATAACAGACGAGGGCGGCAATAACCTTTTGCCGCTCCTCCAGATGCAACTCAACTCAAAGAAGTAAACCATGCGCACGAATTCAACCAAACTGATTGTAACCCTCTCCGTGCTGCTGGTCTCCCTGCTGCTGATTCTTGAGTGTGTTTACAAGGTAAAAGAGACTGAACAGGTTGTTGTGACTCAGTTCGGTAAACCCGTGGGGGAACCGAAGGTCACCCCGGGGCTGAAGCTCAAGATGCCATTTATCCAGAGGACCAACTACTTCGAGAAGAGATATATGGAGTGGGATGGCGACCCGAACCAGGTCCCGACCAAGGACAAGAAGTTCATCTTTGTAGACACCTATGCGAGGTGGCAGATTACTGATCCTCTTCAGTTCTTCAAGCGACTGACCGATGAGAGAGGCGCCCAGTCGAGGCTTGCAGATATCCTTGACGGTGAGACCCGTGACCATATTGCAGGCCATAACCTCGATGAGGTTGTGAGATCTGTCAACAGGACCCCCGTTTCATCGGGACTCATCGGTGAGGAGACCGGTGACACTCTGAATACTATTCTGACAGGGAGGCAGAAGATCGAGGATCTGATCCTGATCTCAGCCAACGATAAGGCGAAGGACCTTGGAATAGTTATCCTCGATGTGAGGATCAAGCGCCTGAATTATGTTGAGGAGGTGAGAACTCAGATCTATGAGCGTATGAAGAGCGAGCGCTACCGCATTGCCGAGAGGTTCAGGTCCGAGGGTCAGGGAGAGGCTTCAAAGATAAACGGTGAAAAGGAACGTGACCTGAAGACAATTCAGTCCGAGGCATACAGAAAGGCTGAAGAGATCCGCGGCAAGGCAGATGCGCGGGCGGCGTCAATTTATGCCGGCGCCTATGACCAGTCCGCATCTGCACGAAATCTCTATGGTTTTTTGAAGTCGATGGAGACCTTCAGGCAGACATTTGACTCTACCACCACAATCATACTTTCAACCGACAGCGAACTGTACAGGTACCTGACCGGTTTCGACAAGTGATTCTGAACATAATCATGCAAGCGCCCCCGTTGGTCAACACCTTTCCCGTATCTGTCAAAAGAGACTGGGCAAAAGCTCTTTCCGCCCGTATATTAGTATGGAATCCGACATCGGAAGAGATGAAACCATACTATCAGATAACAGCAGAAGGAATAGGGATAGTACTGCTACGGAAAAGGAAAATTGCAAAAGCGCTTCGCAGGTGGTTGCGTGAAAAAGGTTTGTCCTACGAGTACGTTTTTTACATCCAATAATCTTTCAGGTACAGGTTCTGTTTAAGAGTTTTTCCGAAGCAGCGAAGGCCGGCCCCCTCAGGGCCGGTTTTCATTTTGCGCCGGCCCGAAATATAAAAGGCCGCAGTCCGAAGACTGCAGCCTCTTTGTCTATGCCTGGTGACCTCAGGGTTTAGCCCCTGTCAGGAAAGAACCTGCGCCACCAAAAGTATTTTCTGATTCTTGCCATAATTCAATTGTGTGCAAATATGCAAACAATTTTCCTTACGGTTTATTGTATCAGCTCTTATTTTTTGAGAAGGTCACGAATCTCTTTCAACAGCACAACCTCATCACTTGGTGCCGGCGGAGCTGCGGGAGCAGCCTCTTCCTTCTTCTTCATGCTGTTCATTGCCTTGATGACAAAGAAGATGCACAGTGCTACGATCAGGAAATCAATTATGTTCTGAATGAAGTTCCCGTACTTGATAGAGACTTCACTGACTGCCGGTTGGATGACTGCCGCGCCGTCCATCACGGCATCCTGTCCCTTCTGAAGTATTGCCTTCAGATTAGTGAAGTCGACCTTACCAAGCAACATGCCAAGTGGCGGCATAAGCACATCATTTACAAGTGAGGTAATGATCTTTCCGAACGCACCGCCGATGATAATACCAACGGCCATGTCAAGCATGTTGCCCTTGACGGCAAATTCCTTGAATTCCTTAACTATTCCCATAACTTTCAGGTTTTTTGGTTAGTAAATCTGATCAGGTTAACAATAATCAAATATACAAAAAGGTATGACATAATGATTTTTAGACGCCAGTATTTAGTTTAATCACCCGGAACTGGACTTGAGCGGTTTTTTTTCTTATCTTACAGGTTCTTAAACAATCTCTCACTGAGATCGTTTAACTTCTATAATATAAACTAATTAAAACAGTAAAATTATGTCAGTACTCAAAGTAATCGAGATCCTTGCATCATCCCCCGTCAGCTGGGAAGATGCAACGGCATCTGCCGTAAAAATGGCAGCCAAGACAGTAAAGGAAATACGTTCTGTGTATGTACAGGATCAGAGTGCAGTGGTGGTTAAAAACAAGATCACCGAATACCGTGTCAATGTGAAGATAACTTTTGAAGTAATTTAAAAATCAAACAAATCATGGGATTAATTTCTTTCATCAAAAACGCAGGCGCAAAGCTCTTCAAGTCTGAAGAAAAGCGTGAAGAGGAGAAAGCCGGTCTTATCATGGAACATATCAGGAAGTTCGGATTTGACGTGAGTAAAGTCAAAGTGGCTGTTGACAATGAGAAGGTGATACTTACCGGTTCGGTTGACACACAGATCAACAAGAACAAGATCATCGTTACCGCAGGAAATGTGGAAGGCATTTCGGCAGTTGAGGATCACCTTATTGTCACTGTTCCCGAGCCAGTTGCCCCGCCTGCTCCGGAAAAGCAGTTCTATACTGTCAAGAAGGGTGATTATCTCTCGAAGATTGCCAAGGAGGTTTACGGTGATGCAAAGAAATATCCGATCATCTTCGAAGCTAACAAGCCGATGCTAAAGGATCCGGATCTCATCTATCCCGGGCAGGTACTTGTAATTCCTCCCGTCAAGTAGGACAATCTAACTTTTATAAAAGCCCAGAGGCGGGTCCTGTGACCCGCCTCTGCTATTTCCGGTCACAATGATCAGTGAGGTGACTGAAAAGAAAAAAGAAGTGGCCTCCGCACAGAGAAACCGGCAGTAAAGTTATATTTTTGGGTATCGACAGATAATCCATAAACCTGTAACTGATACCAGATGAAAAATTGCCGGATTGTTTCCATTATTTTGGCATTAGCCCTGCTGATCATTTCAGCCGGATGCCGGAACTCAGTAACCACCGTGACATCACTGCCAAGAAGCACACCCGAAGCCGAAGGTGTCTCGTCCGAAGGACTGCTGAAGTTTCTCGACTCTGCCTCTGTTAGCACCCATGAGTTCCACAGCATCATGGTAGTCCGTCACGGAAAAGTGATTGCCGAGGGATGGTGGAATCCCTACCGCCCTGACCTCAGACATACACTTTACTCGGTCAGCAAGAGCTTCACCTCCACCTCTGTCGGTTTTGCCGTGACTGAAAAGCTTCTGAGTGTTGATGACAAGGTAGTGTCTTTCTTTCCTGATCAGCTTCCGGATACCGTATCACCTTTCCTTGCAGACATGACTGTAAAGGATCTCCTGACGATGTCCGTGGGGCAGTCGCCCGAACCATCCAATACAATCACCTCCTCAGGCAATGACTGGGTACCGGCATTTCTTGCCCTGCCCGTTGTACATGATCCGGGAAGCACATTCCTCTACAACTCAATGGCCACCTTCATGCTGTCAGCTATCGTGCAGAAGGTGACCGGTGAGAAACTCATCGATTACCTGCAGCCCCGCCTCTTTGGTCCGCTGGGTATTGAGGGGATGGACTGGGAGTCGAGCCCCGAGGGCATTAACACAGGCGGATGGGGACTGCGTGTAAAAACGGAGGATATGGCCAAATTCGGTCAGTTGTACCTGCAGAAGGGCTCATGGAACGGCAAACAGATAATTCCGGCAAGCTGGATAGAAGAGGCCACTACTTTCAAGATCGACCAGGCACCGGATGCATCACCGGAGACAAAGGCTGATAACGACTGGATGCAGGGCTACTGCTACCAGTTCTGGCGCAGCCGGAACAACGCCTACAGGGCTGACGGGGCCTTCGGGCAATATATAATCGTGATACCCGAAAAGGATGCTGTGGTTGCAATAACCTCAGAATCACCGGATATGCAGGATGTGATGAACATGGTTTGGGACTACATCCTCCCTTCGATGAGCGCAGAAGCTCTGCCTGAGAACCTGGATGCAGCCGGAAGGCTCGGGAAGAGACTGGCGTCACTTGCATTGCCTGTCCCGGCAAAAACAGACGACTCCCCCGTTGCTGAAACGATCCGGAACAAGAGATTCCTGCTCGAAGAGAATAACCTTAAGCTTAAATACCTCACCCTTGACTTTGAAGGTGATACCTGCAATATGTCGCTGGGCAACGGCGAGACCGTCCGCACAATACCCTTTGGCAGGGGTGAGTGGATCTCTTCCACTACAGAGATGGGAGGGCCCGGCATATTGCGCAGACCGGGAGATGCTTCCGCAAACCTTGTTGAAGGAGCCTTCACATGGGAGGATGACTCCACCATCGTGCTTACACTCAGGTATATCGAGAGTCCACATCACTTAAGGATGACCTGCGGTTTCATGGGTGATACGGCTGAGGTGAGAATCAGGCAGAGCACGCCTCCGGGGTATGACCTGCCAGTCCTGAAGGGAATAATGGCCAAATAGGGAAAAACCTACTTTTCTGTCAGAGTACCGGTCAGAGCCCTGATTACAACCGATGCGCATACTATGCCGAAGGCTGCCGGCATATAAGACATCGTCCCCACGCTGGAGGCCTTGTTGCTCTCATCGGAGCCACGGACTATCAGATTCTTATCTACAACCTCAGGACTGTAGACGGCTGCAAAACCCTCATGGACCCCCAGCTTGTGAAGCTTCTTGCGAAGCATTCTTGCAAGGTTGCAGAAATTGGTCTCAGAGATATCGGCCACCCTGATTCCGGTAGGGTCAAACTTGCCACCGGCACCCATTGAACTAACTATCCTAAGGTTAAGCCTCAGTGAATGATAAACAAGGAAGACCTTGGGAGAAAGGGTATCGATTGCGTCAACTACATAGTCATACTTCTCCTCTTCCAGGATATCAATCATCCGCTGGTCACGTATGAATTCAGGTATTACCTTCAGGCGAAGACCGGGATTAATATCCAGCAGCCTCTCCCCCATCACTTCGGCTTTGCTCCTGCCGGTGGTTGAGGTCAGGGCGGGCAGTTGCCTGTTCCTGTTAGCTGCAGTTATGACGTCACCGTCAATTATAGTCATGGCACCTACTCCTGCCCTGCAAATCATCTCGGTAGCCCATGAGCCAACCCCTCCCAGCCCCGCAACAAGGACATGAGATTCCTTCAGCTTCTTCAACGCTTCAGGGCCTAAAAGCATCTCGGTGCGTGATAACCATCCGTCCGTCACAGGCTGAAGTTTAAAAGTTTATTGAAATTATTCCGCATCAAAATTTCTGCCTGCTCCGGTGCAAATCCTGCCGCAGAGGCAAAAAGCCCGTATACATCTGCAATTGACTCTCCGGAGTCATCGGTCTCCAGCAATACCCTGTCAGGACTTACAGCTTGAAGCACCTCCGTATTCAATCCTTTAGCTCCCAGCGAGAACCAGAATCCATCATCAGCGAGTGAAGCAGCCAGG
>Ga0209467_1002397_pt1 | contig 13511 bp, 13 predicted proteins | sample Higcelwee11metaG_FD_187175 | JGI IMG/M metagenome (GOLD analysis project Ga0209467, IMG submission 187175) | Freshwater pond sediment microbial communities from the University of Edinburgh, under environmental carbon perturbations - High... | ecosystem: Environmental > Aquatic > Freshwater >...
ACAAGGCCATCGTTGTAGACACCACTCCGCCGTCTCCGCTGACCGGAACCCCAGTCGCTACAGAAAATGGGAATGGTACCGTTACCATCAATGCTTGGATAAACCCCGTCGACTCGGATCGGAGTGGAATAGTCGTGGCGTGGAGTACCGGATCGACGACCCTGGCTGCAAATGCGACCACCTTCACGACCCCGGTTCTCAGCGTGACGTCCTATAGCTTTACGCTTACTGCTGTGGACGCGGCCGGCAATCAATCATCGGGAATCACAACTGATCCCATCACTCCCAGCGCCAGTGCACTGACGCTCTCCGGCATCAGTGTAGCTTCGGGGCCCAAACTCAACTATACCGTGGCTACGGGAACCGCAAAGAATATCTACTATTGGGAAGGCGAGAGTTTCAAACCAGCTACCGGTGTTACTACAACAGGCACGATTTCCTCCGGAATGACGCTTTCTGGTCTTGGTGGGAACAAAACCTTCAGTTTCATGTTCGATACCGCCGGTGGAGTGCAGAGCATCACGTACACCTTTGTCTGGAATGGTTCAAGCTACGACACTCCAACCGCCCCGATCGCCCGCTCCATCCTCTCCCCCACCAGCTTCGCATCATCGGCTTCATCAACCCTGTTGTCCGCCTTCTCCACCACCGCCCACCGATCGGCCGCCTTCACGATGCCGCTGATCGCCGAACAGGCTATCACTCCGGCCACCTGGCTGACGCCGAGTCCGCGGGCAACGAACGCCGGATTGCCGGTGGCGGCAGATTCATTCAGAGCGGCTGCGGCAGGCAATGCCGAGCAGTCCTGGGCAAAGGCGGCATCGATAGCAGAGAAGACGGAGAAGCCTCAAGCGGTGCCGGTCAAGGCGACAGGTGCGCCAAGGAACGACGAGAAGGCAGCGATCGCGATAGTGCACACATCGGCAACGCCAGTCGATGGAGCCGCAGCTGCAAGGAGTTGGCTGCGTGCAGAGAACAAGCTGCTCGCGTCGATGTCGGCAGGCAGTCCGGGCGCCATTACAGGCACGCAGGGAACCCAAGACGGCGGCCCCACGCCCCCCGATCAGCGCGGTGGACAGCAAGCGCCGTTCTCGGTTGTAATCCCTACGCCGGTCGATGGAAAGCGAAAAGAAGATGCATAGCGTCGAATTGGTCCCATCCGTGGGATATACTTGCAGGTATCGATTATTTCAGTTCAGCCATGATGGATCGAGCAGATCCATCCGTGAAAGGTAGTTGCCATGAAAACGAAACGTTATGTTGCCCTGGCCATAGTGTTGCTGGCCGTTGCGGCAAGCACATTCGCCGCGCCCGTGATCGTCACCTTCGTCGATGGGTCCGCCCAGGTCCAGTCGGGATCAACGTGGAAGAAACTTGACTTTGACGACAAATTCGACTCGACGCTCTCGGTCAAACTGGCCGCGGGAGCCGTGCTGGAGATCAAGGCGCAAAACGGCTCGGTGGTCACGATCGCCGCTCCTGGTACCTATGTGGTCGATTCGCTGTTCAAGCCCAAGAGCGAGCAGGGAGCGATCACGACGATAGCCGGCAAGCTCGAGAAGCTTGCCAAGGGAGGGCCTCAGGATTCGACCGTCGCCGGTGTGCGCGGAGCCGAGGCGGGGCAACCGGCAGTCACCATGTGGGCAGGTGGCACCGAGGAAGCGGACGCTATGGCCAAGAGCGCCTTCGACGCGGCTCGTAGTGGGGATCACGCAAAGGCCTACAAGCTCTATATGGAAGCCGCAACCATGTACATCGATGCATCAGACCCAACCGGCGCGGCGCGCTCGGCATACAGCGCTTCGCTCTCCGCGATGGCGACCAGTTCCGGTGCCCGCGCTCTTGCGGCGCTCCGGACAGCATCTCCGGAAGACGCCGGAGCCCTGCGCGGCTCCTACGCGCTGGCGCTGGCTACCCTGTCCGCACGCTATGGTGCCACCGCGGACGCGAAGGTTTTGCTCCAGAAGGCGATCGCGGCCAGCTGGTTTGACGACCAAGCCGCACTGGCAGACGCCAAGAGCCTGCTCGCGGGCCTCTGACCGCACAAGCTCTCAGCCCTGGCCGGCCACCCGCTTGTTACAAGGCGGGTGGCCGGTCTATTTTATGGGCGTGTATGTAGACGCACACTTCCATGCCGACGATCTTGCCTCGCTCGATGATGGCTTTCCACGAATGTACCGAAGCCTGGCGGTACTCGGCCTTGCCTCGGTCCACAGCGCGGCCGGCCTCGAGGTCACGCATCGAATCATGGCCGACGCGGGGCCATACCTCGTGTCCTTTGGATTGCACCCGCAGTCCCCGGTGATGGACCAGGCCGAAGGACTGGCCAGACAGGCCGCCGCTGGGACCATTGCCGCCATCGGTGAGTGTGGCTTCGATTTCTATGGCGATACTCAGGTCTGTGTGCGAAATGCCGAGAATGAGCGGACACAGCGGGCAGTCTTCGAGTTCCAGCTGGAACTCGCAGTACGCCACAGCCTTCCGCTCGTGCTGCATATGAGGCGGGCCGACGACCTGCTCTTCGAGTACGCCAGGCGGCTGGCCCGGTTGCCTGCCGTGGTGCTGCATTCATGGCCGGGGCCCGCCAACGAGGCGCTCGATTTTCTGGCACGCTGTCCGCACGCTCTCTTTTCATTCGGCAACGCAATTGTCAATGGCAACAAGAAGGCGCGGTCGAGTGCCGCCGCGTTGCCGCCATCGGCGCTGGTAACCGAGACCGATGCGCCATACCAGCCGCCACGAGCCGCGCCCGGTCCAGAATCAAGAGGAGACAGACGGCCGCTGGCGCGCGCGTATTCGACGATGATCGATCTGCCGCTCATCGTCGCCGAGATCGCGACAATTCGTGATGAGCCGCCCGATACGGTCGCGGCCACAATCGAGCGCAACTTCATGGAGGCATTCCAGCATGCCATTCGATGACAGGACCAGGATTCTTCTCGGCGATGCCGGTTCGCGCGCACTGGCTGAATCGCGGATCTGCGTCTTCGGCCTTGGCGGCGTCGGCGCGACCGCGGCGATGGACCTCGTGCGCGCGGGCGTCGGATCGCTCGTCGTCGTCGATTTTGACACGGTGGCGGAGTCGAACCTCAACCGCCTGTACTTCGGTTACACCGACCAGGTCGGCAGGCCCAAGGTCGATGTGTTCCAGGCGTTCGCCCGCCGCATCAATCCCGACATCCGTATCGAGGCGATCGGGTCCATCGTGCGCGGCGCACTGGCTGCCCAAAGCATCCCGCAGGGTTGCGACTTCTATCTGGACTGCATCGACACGCTCAACCCCAAGACCAACCTGATGGCAGCACTGGCGCGGGCCGGGCTGCCATTCGCCTCGAGCATGGGCACCGCCGGAAGGCTCGCGCCCGAGCGTCTCAGGATCGGGTCGCTGTGGGACACGCACGATTGCCCGCTGTCGACACTGGTCCGCAAGCGTATGAGGCGGCTGGGCTTCTGCCCCGCGGCAGGACGAAGGTCCGGCGACGGGATGGCGCCTGAATCAACGCCGGCCGATTTCCAGTGCGTCTGGACCGATGAGCCTGCGGTGCCACCGGTCATGCCTGCCGACGGATCGATACCAGGCGATACCGTCGACGGCGAACGCGTCCGCGCGGTGCAGGGCTCCGGGCCTTTCGTCCCACAGGCTGCCGGGCATATACTTGCAAGCCTCGCAGTCAGGCGAATTCTTGCCACACGCAGTGATGTTTCATGAACATGTCTTGCACACCGAGGAGCGCATCATGATGGAATACTTTGCCTCAACCAGAAGCGGCATCGCGGCTGCGATCCAGGATGTGCTCGGCGCCTATGGCGAGACCTATGGATCGGTTTCGGCCGATCTTGGCGTCGATGCTGCCAACAGGCTCGCCGATTTCGCGTCCAGGGGCAAGATGCTGCGCGGTAGCCTCGTGCGCCTTGGCTATGAATTGACAGCACGGCATGAAGCTGCCGAGCCGGACGCGACAGCGATCAGGCTCGCCGGTGCCGCTATGGAACTGTTCCAGTCGGGGCTCCTTATCCACGATGACATCATGGACCGCGACCGTGTCCGCCGCGGTTATCCAACACTGCACGCAGGCTACGAGTCGACACTCGAGAGCGGTGGCTATGACGATCCGCCGCACTATGGCGAGGCGCTCGGTATCTGTGCGGGTGACCTGGCCTACTTTGCCGCGTTCCAGCTGCTCGCCGAATTGCCGACCAGCGCCGCCCGAGCCGTCCGTGCTACGCTGATAGCGGCCCGGGAGCTGTGCGTCGTAGGCATTGCGCAGATGCAGGATGTGGTCAACGGCGCGGTGCGGCAGGATTCAGCCAATCCATTCCGCGATGCCCCGACCGATCCATCGGAAGAAGACATCCTGAAGCTGTACCGTTACAAGACGGGCCGCTACACGTTCAGCCTGCCGCTCGCGCTGGGCTGCGCACTGGCCGGAGGCAGCGATGCGGAGCGGCTGACGCTCGAACAGGCCGGCGAAGACCTGGGCGTATTGTTCCAGCTCAAGGACGACGAGCTGGGGCTCTTCGCCGATGAGGCGGTGCTGGGAAAGCCGGTCGGTGCCGACATCAGGGAAGACAAGAAGACCATCTTCAGGCGCCGGCTTATGTCTAGGGCGGACGGTCAGACCAGGGTGCGGCTCGCGACGATGTTCGGGCGCCACGATGCCGGAGCCGCCGAAGCCGAATTTGTGCGCGGCGAACTGGAGCGGCTCGGCATTCGGGCGGAACTGACAGCCATGATGCGCTCTCGCGCCGATGCGGCGCTGGCGCGGATGAAGCCGCTGCTCGACCACGCTCCCGTCGGCACCGCGCAGGCATTCAGCCAACTCGTCACCTACAGCCTCGAGCGGACATCCTGATCATCAGGGCAGCAATCTGCTATTTCAGGAATTCCGCGAGCAGCGTCCTGAACCTTTCGGGATCCTCGACCATCACGGAGTGACCAACGGTATCGATCACCTCGAGCCGCGCGTTGCTGTACGCGGCGGCTGTCTGTGTGGCCATCGCTTCTGTAACGATGGAATCCTTGCGGCCCCAGAGCACCATGACAGGCCCCGTGAATGCGCCAGCCCGGCCGGTATAATTGAAACGTTCCAGGGCCCGCGCATTGCCGGCAAATGCCAAGGGTGCCATCTTCATCGCATCGTCGGTCAGGCTGTCAAGGAGAGCGACGTTACGCATGGTCGGCGCGACGCCGGCAAGCGCCTGTCGCATCATGTCGCGATTGGTCCTGAACAGCTCGATGTATGGGTAATGCTCTTCGGGTGTCTTGAGCCCTGCCGGAGCCGCGCTGTCGACAAGGACTATTGCCTTGGCCAGCTCGGGCCTTCGCGCCGCCATCGACATCACGACGGCGCCCCCGAGGCTGTGCCCGACGACGATGGGAGTCTCAAGCCCGAGCGCGGAAATGAAGCCAGCCAGATGGTCGGCATAGACATCGATATCGGCGACATCGAGCTGATCGGAGCGGCCGAAATTTGGGAGGTCGGGTGCGATCATCCTATAACCGGCCATATCCATGACCTGGCTCCACCAGCGTGACGACCCGGTGTTGCCATGCACCAGAATGACGGGCCTGCCGGTGCCGTGCTCCACATAGTACATGCGCTTTCCCAGAACCTGCACGGTCTTCTCGTTCATCGCGATCTCCATTCCATGGCAAGATTCAGCGGGGCAGCCCGACCAGAAAGCCCAGCAGCACATCGGCCACCACTTCGGGCTGCTCTATGACAACCGCGTGGCCGGCCCCCGGTATTTCGGCGTACTGCGCGCCTGCCACGCCCCGCGCGATGATGCGAGCATATACCGGCCCCTTGAGTATGTCAGCACCTGCGACGACGACAAGGCACGGGCAGCGTATGCGACTCAGGTCCTTGGTCAGATCGATGGCCATGAACGCGTCGCACAGCCCGGCGAACGACTCGAACCAGTCGCGCGGCAACGACACGATCGCCGCCTCGCGCGCGTTCAGGGCATCGCCATTCGCCTGCAGGTAGGCGGCCGAGTAGTTCCACGGCTTGATGGCCCGGTAGAAGACGCGCGGGTCGGAGAGCGCCGCTGCCTTCCAGGATTCCACCGCGGCGCCGAGCACGGCATCGTACTCGGTAACGCCATCGACAGGGACGACGGAGAGGCAACGTTCAGGAAAGTCGCGGGCAAAGGTCAGCGCGACCTCCGCCCCGTACGACGTGCCGACTATGTGCGCAGCGCCGATGTCCAGCTGCGACAAGAGACCGGCGAGGTCGCGCGCATGCTGCTCGAACGAATATGGCGGCACCGGCCTGTCGGAAAGGAGCTGGCCGCGGAAGTCATGCATCAGCACCCGGTAGCCTGCTTCGACGAGCCTGGCCGCCAGCTGTTTCCAGTGCGCAATGGACATTGCTATGCCATTGAGCAGCACGACGGTCTCGGGGCCTGTGCCTTCCAGCCGGTATTCCAGCCCGACTCCTTCGACGACAGCGCGCGGCATCGCTATATTCCCAGGTACGCTGAAACAACGTGCGGATTGCTCGCCAGCCCCTTCGCGGTATCCTCGAGCACGACGGCACCGTTCTCTATCACATAACCGCGGTCTATGGCCTTGAGGCTCTCGCGCACGTTCTGCTCGGTAACCAGAATCGCTATGTCCTTCTTCAGTATGGCCAGGCGGTCGAACACCTCGGCGACTATCGATGGCTGCAGGCCGAGCGACGGCTCGTCAAGAATCAGCAGGGCCGGATTGGCCATCAGGGCCCGCCCTATGGCGACCATGCGCTGCTGCCCGCCTGACATCGTGCCGACGTACTGCTTGTAGCGCTCCTTCAGTATAGGGAACAACGTCAGTACCACTTCCAGCTGCTGGGCCATGATCGGTTTGCCACGCGGCACATACGCCGCTCCCAGTTCCAGGTTGTCGGCGACACTCATGCCCGGAAAGAGCTCCCGCTCCTGCGGTACGAGCGCTATGCCGGACCGCGCGACCAGGTGGGTAGGATGTCCTCCGATCGACGTGCCCTCGAACTCGATCGAGCCGGCCCACGGCTTGACGATGCCCATGATCGCGTTGATCAGCGTCGTCTTGCCTGCGCCATTCGGGCCAAAGAGTCCGACCGATTCCTTGCCCACCGACAGGTCTATGCCGCGGAGCACCTGGAGCCGGCCATAGCCGGTTTCCAGTTTCTTGATGTCCAGTATCATGCGGCTCCTCCCAGATATGCCTCGATGACGCGGGGGTTCTTCGAGACCGTTTCGTATGGCCCTTCTGCTATCAGCTCACCCGCCTCGAGCACGATAACGCGCTGTGTCAGTTCGCGTATCACACCCATCACGTGCTCGACGACGCCGACCGCCATGTGCCGCTCGCGGGCTATGCGCTGCACGGTCGCGATGATCTGTCTGGTCTCGTCACTGTTGAGTCCGGCCATCACCTCGTCCAGGAACAGCACCTCAGGTTCGTTGGCCAGAGCGCGCGCAATTTCCATCTTCTTGATCTCGAGTATAGACAGCTGGGTAGTGTCGCGCCCCAGCCTCTCCAGTCCGAGCTCGGCGCAAATCGCCTCGGCCGACAGACGCGCCTCCTTGAGGCTCTTGTCCCGGCTGAATACCGAACCGATCATCACGTTCTCTATCACCTTGAGGTTCTCAAGTGGATGTATCAGCTGGTATGTCCTCGCAATGCCAAGGCGGCTCCGCACGTGGGCAGGCGCGTACGTTATGTCCTTGCCCTTGAACTCGATGCGCCCAGACGTCGGCATCAGAATCCCGGAAACCAGATGAATGAACGTCGTCTTGCCCGCGCCGTTCGGTCCGATGATGCCCAGGATCTCGCCTTCTTCCATGGCAAACGAAACGTTGTTGACCGCCACGAGGCCGCTGAAGGCCTTGGTCAGTCCGGTGGTGACGAGCTTACTCATGGGTCGCTCCGGCCTTGCGGCCCTTGGTGTCGGATCCGCGCATCAGCCTGCGGGCCAGTCCGACGAGTCCCTGTGGCATGAACAGGATTACTACGATGATGATGATGCCGTAGACCACCAGGTGGCCGTACGGGATCTTGAGCTTCAGCCACTCCGAAGCGATGCCGAGCAGCACCGCTCCCGCCATCGGCCCCATCGTGCTATGTATACCGCCGAGCAGCGCCATCGCGAGCGGCAGCAATGTGAAGTTCGCGTCGAATGCGGTGTCCGGAGTCGTAAAGCCGTATGACTGTATCTGTATCGCACCCATCATGCCCTGCAGCATCGATGTGATCACAAAGGCGAACAAGAGGTACCTGAAGATGTCGACGCCGCTTGAACGCGCGCTCGTCTCGTCATTGCGGATGGCCGTCAGCGCCAGATGCATCTTGCTCTTCTCGAAGTACCAGGACACGCCTATCGTGATGAACAGACCCGCGAGGCACAGCCAGTACAGGGCCGTCGATGAACCGTTGAATATGACGGCCGGTATCACGACGCCTTCGGGACCGCCCGAGAAATCGTGCAGGTTTTGCATGATGATGCGGAAGATCTCCATCAGGGCGAGTGTCGTTATGGAAAAATACATGCCACGCAGCCGCAATATTGCAAAGCCCAAGGCAAACGCCACGAGCCCGGCCAGCAGAGCCGCGAATATCATACTGACGAATGGATCCATGCCGCCGCGCAACACGGCGAGCGCCGATGCGTATGATCCCAGTCCAAAGAGCCCCGCGATGCCAAAGGAAATCTGGCCGGAACGGAGCAACATGTCCCAGCTGATCGCAAGAGCCATGTACGTCATGATGCTTCGGGCCACGTTCAGGGGATACGCTCCCAGAAAGGCGGGAAACGCGATGACAACCGCGGACAGTATGGCGACGGCCAGGTAGGAGGATTTGAACTTCATGCCTTCTTCCCCTTGATCGATCGCCCAAGTATCACCGTAATGATCAGGACGAAAAATACGATATCGGACCATCCGCGCAGCTCGCGGAAGGCCTTCAAGAAATTCTCCGATATACCAAGGAGCAGGCTTGCTCCGAGGATGCCGGGGATATTGCCGATGCCCGCCATGGCGACCAGGCAGAAACTTTTCATGGTGAAGGGGCTTCCGACCGCTGGAAAGATCGATGAGCGGGTTATGAACACGGCACCCATCATGCCGATCATCGCCGTCGCCAGTGCGAACACGAGCCCGTAGGTCTTGTCAACGTCGATGCCGACTATCGCTGCACCTTTGGGGTTCTGCCCCACAGCCAGGGCGGCCTTGCCCGTCGTCGTCCTGGTCAGGAAGAGACGCAGGCCCACGACCATCAGAACTGCTATCAGCACGAACACAAAATTGTATACGCCGAATGACAGCTCGCCGATGTCTACCGATGCCGACACATAATCAAAAGAGATCTTTCGTGTCTGCGACGTGAAGACCAGGTTGGCTATCTGGGTCAACGAAATGCCCAGTCCGAAGGTCAGTATCAACTGGTTGAGTTCAGGTGCCTTGAGTGCCTGCCTGATCGTCAGCTTGTAAATGACAAAGCCAAACGCGGCCGTCACCGCCGCGACCGGTATCATGGCGACGAACGGATCGATTCCAAACGTCGTGCACACCATGTAGGTCGCATAGGCGGCTACCATCATGAACTCGCCATGCGCGAGATTGACGATGTGTACGATGCCGAGGATCAGTCCCATCGGAATCGCTATTGAGGCGTAGAGGCCAGCAGCCTGGATGCCATATATCAGTACGGTCGGACGCCAGGCCAGTATGGCCACGACCGCCGCGGTGATCAGCGCGACGACAATAGTCGCGTTCCGTTTGTTCGCCATCTCTTTTCCCTTTGGTCTCGTACGTGGTCTGGAAGAGGCCGCCGCCCCTTCCGGGAGCCCTTTTTGGCGAACCCGAAAGGGACGACGGCTTGATCAGTACCGTATCAGTCGATCATTACTTCCACTTGGGGAAGGGATAGACCGGCTTCGCGGTAGCGGACTCGAACGGCCATATCACTTCCTGACGGCCATTCTGCCACTGCAGTATCTTCTGGTTTCTGATGCCCTGGTGCTTGATGATGTTCGACGGGGAGAATGTGATCGTCTGGCCCAGCGGCGAGGCATACTTCGTCGCTTCGAGCGCGGTGATCAGGGCAGCGGTGTCGGTCGATCCGGCACGCTTGATCGCGTCGGCGACTATGTAGACCGCCGAGTATGAGAGCGGGGCAAAATACGTGGCCGGTTCGACCTTGTACTTCGCGACGAAGCCGTCATAGAACTTCTTGCTGGCGGTGCTGATCTCGTTGATCGACGGAGCCCACATGCCATAGAGCATCACGTTGTCCGACAGCCTGGAGGTACCGAATCCCACGGGCCATCCGGGGGGCGCTCCAAGGTAGATGCCAGGGTTGAACTTCATCGCCTTGGCCTGCTCGAGCATCGGCAGCGCATCGGCGTCATAGCCGGCCCAGAGGAACAGGTCCGGCTTGAAATCCTTGGCGGCCTCGAGGACGGAGGCATAGTCGCCGCCGCCAAGAGCGGCGCTCTTGAAGGGGGCGCCATCGATGATGTACTTGCCGTCCTTGCCAAACAGCACCTTGGTCTGGTCAAAGGATGCCTTGCCGAATGCACCTTCCTCGTAGGCAAGGAACAGCTTCTTTATCTTGACCGCTGGATATTTTTTCTGGATTTCGGCCCAGCCCTGCGCATAGGACGCGCCCTGGTTGTAGTCCCAGGGATGCAGGTGGAAGTACCAGTTCGCATCGGCGCCGAGTGCCGCCTCTACGGTCGATGACGCCGCGCCGGTGGAGACGACGACCTTGCCGTATTTCTTCATCGTAGGAATCTGGCCGAGCGCAACGCCCGAGGCCATGCCGCCGATCAGCACATCGACATTGTCTACCGTGACGAGCTTCTCGATCGCCGCGGCGCCCTTGTCGGCCTTCAGTTCATCGTCGACGACTATCAGTTCCAGCTGACGGCCCAGTACGCCGCCGGCCTTGTTGATCTCGTCGACCGCCTGCTGAGCGGCCATGCTGCCCTGCTTGCCGGTAATGTCACCGAGCGGCCAGGTGCCGCCGATTTTGATGGTGCCCTGGGCAAAGGCGGGGACGGCCAACGCGACGATCGCGATGATCGCTAACGCTTTCTTCATTACTGTCCTCCTTACAAACCTGACGGACGCCAAAGCGCCCGACTATGAACTCAAGGCAACGCGCGGCACGATGCCGAGGGCTGCCGTAGAAGCCATCTTCAGCAATCAGAGCGTCAGGCCGCCATCAACGCGCAGCACCTGGCCGTTGACGAACGATCCTTCGTCGCTGGCAAGGAACAGGACGCCGTTCGCTATGTCCTGAATTTCGGCAAGCCGTCCCAGCGGCGTCCTGGCAATGATCGGCTCCAGGACCTTCTCCGGTACCGTCTCGATCATGGGCGTGCGGGTGTAGCCGGGCGCAACGCAGTTGGCGCGTATCTTTGCTCCCTTGCGGCAGAACTCGCGGGCCCAGCCCTTGGTCATAGTCACCACGCCGCCCTTGGTCGCCGCGTAGTTGGTCTGGCCTATATTGCCGTCCATGCCCACGATGCTCGATATGGAGACGATCGAACCTGAACCGGTCTCCATCATCACGGGCGCTATGTACTTGGTCATCAGGAATGGCCCCTTGAGGTTGACGTTGATGACGGCATCCCAGTCCGACTCGCTCATCTTCTGTATCAGCGCGTCCTTGGTGATGCCGGCGTTGTTGACCAGCACATCGATGCGCCCATGCTCGGCCTTGGCCTTGATAACGAATGCCTCGACGGCCGCACCGTCGGTCACGTTGATAACCACGCCCTTGACGCAGGGAATGGCCTTCTCGAGCGACTCGAGTTCCTGCGCATTCATGTCCAGCGCCCATATTCGCAGCGCGCCTTCGCGGGCAAACGTCTCGACGATTCCGCGGCCAATGCCTCGTGCTCCGCCCGTTACGACGCACACCTTGCCCTTCATCCTGTCCATGCTCTTCTCCTTCTTGCTATGCACATCGTTCATCATGCTTCGTGTGCGCGCGTCATTCCGCGTAGGGGCCCCACTGTACGACGCTGGCCGCCCATACGAATCCAAGTCCGGCGCCGACAAGTACTAGATTGTCGCCGTCGTGGATCTTGCCGGCGGCCAGCCCCAGCTTGATCGATATCAGCTGGTCGTTCTGTCCGATATGGCCGTACTCATCAAGGTATGTGGTGCGCGAATCGTCCAGGCCCAGCTCTTGCAGGATCGCGTCATGGGCGCTCTTCTTGAAGTGCAGCACGGCTAGGTAGCCGATGTTGGCCCGTTTGAGTCCTCCCGACAGCTGCAGTGCCCGGTCTATGACCCAGTAGAAATTCGGCAGTGTCTTTTCATTGAGCTTGGCCTTGAACGCCGGCTCATCGGGTACGATGAAGTGTGCCTTTTGCAGGTCGCCATCCTTGGGCGGCCAGGCCTTGCTGCCCAGCGTCGGAATCACGCAGTCCAGGCTCAGCGAGCCATCGCCCTTGAATGCCGAACCGAGCAGTACATTCCTGCCGGCGTTCTTCTGCAACACCAAGGCCGAACCGCCGGAGCCGATGTCCATCATGAAGCGCGTCGTAGGCTCGGTCAGATCGATCAGGTCGTTGTTGCGGTAGCCCGATACCAGCAGCACGGTACGAAGGTCGTCGCGAGCCAGCATCATACTCTTGGCGACATCGAGTGCGGCCATCATCGAACCGCACATCGCCTCCATGTCGAAACTCCAGGCGTTGGTCGCACCGAGTTCGTTGGCCACGTACAGCCCTGCCAGCCAGCACGTGTAATCCTTGTGCTGCGCGCCGCACCAGAGTATCAGATCCAGCTCGGTGCCCTGTACCTTCGCTTCGGCCATCGCCTTCCTGGCCGCCTTGATGCCCATCACGGCGGTGGTGTCGTCCGGTCCAGCGACCGGCTTGCTCCTGACGCCGAACTTCTTGGCAATCACATCTTCCGGTACACCCGTAGCGTTCGCAAGATCGGCGGCGCTCATCGATGTATCGGGCACATAGATGCCAATGCCGCTTATTCCAATATGCATGGTCGCCCTCTCAATACTGGTGAATCATCTCTCAATCATAAATTCATCGGTTTTCGCATTTCGTCAAGCCAAAAAGCGCACGAATTTGCGCGCATGCTGCAACATGCTGCTGAATTAACTATTATTCTTGCCAATTCCCACATAGCGTCCTATAATCTAAACTGAAATTGTGAATCACCTCTCATTCCCAAGCCTGCAGCGTTGGAGTGATATATGGACGACGAGGACAGTGGAACAAAGAAACGATTGCTCGCCAGCGCCGTGCGCCTCTTTGCCGGCAGCTGGTACTCGTCAGTCTCGGTGGCAGAGATTTGCCGGGCCAGTGGTTTATCCAACGGCATCTTCTATAGATACTTTCCCAACAAGGAAGCGCTGGTAAAGGACATCCTGGAGGATGTTATCATCCAGATAGCCAATGCGCTCGAAGGGGTCTGTGGCGCATCTCTGCGCGAACGCCTGGCCAGCATGACCGAGATCCTTGTCGACTTCTCCATCGACCATCCCGACCTCATTATCGTATTCCGCG
>Ga0209467_1002398_pt1 | contig 13508 bp, 7 predicted proteins | sample Higcelwee11metaG_FD_187175 | JGI IMG/M metagenome (GOLD analysis project Ga0209467, IMG submission 187175) | Freshwater pond sediment microbial communities from the University of Edinburgh, under environmental carbon perturbations - High... | ecosystem: Environmental > Aquatic > Freshwater > Pond...
GGCTTTGGCCGCCCCAGCGCGAGGTGGTGTTTAAGTTGAACACGAACTTCTGCACGGCCTGGCGCACCTGCTTATACGTCAGCTTGTCGTGGCGGATAAACGGAGCCAGATAGGTGTCCACGTTGTTGAAGGCCTGGGCCCCGGCCCATTCGTTTTGCAGCGTGCCCAGGAAATTGACCATCTGGCCCAGGGCGGAATCGAAGTGCCGGGCCGGGCCCGCGCAGGAGCGGCCCTCCAGGTTGAAGCCCTCCAGCAACAGATCCTTCAGGCTCCATCCGGCGCAATACCCGGCCAGCCCGAACGACAGGTCGTGGATGTGGAAATAGCCATGCTCGTGGGCCGCCCGGACCTCCTCGGGATACTTCTCCAGGGCGTACCTGGCCTGGACCGTGCCCGACAGATGCAGCATGAGCCCCTGGAACGAATGGCACATGTTGGCGTTCTCGGCCACGCGCCAGTCAGCCTTGCTCAGGTAGTTGTCGATGACGTCTTTGATGTCCAGGTAGGCGGCTTTTTGCCCGCGCAACTCCCGGCGTTTCTCGCGGTAGATGATGTAGCGCTTGGCCACGCCGAAAAGGCGCGACTCCATGAGCACCTGCTCCACCTGATCCTGCACCTGCTCCTGTTCCGGAACCTCAAGATCCTCAAGCTTGTGCTCGACCTTATGCGCCAACCGCCTGGCCAAAAGGGGATCCTGGATGCCGCTGGCCTTGAGGGCCTTTAAGATGGCCAGGGCGATGCGCTCCGTGGACCAGGTTTCCTGGCAGCCGTCGCGTTTTTTTATCCGAGTGGGCATAAACCTTCTCCTCCCCACGCGCCTTGGGCGGCACGTATGCTTGAACGGTCAACGAAAAACCGGACGGCAGCATCACCTCCCTGATCTCCTGCACGTCCGCCTCGCAAAGCTCCGGCACAAGGGTCGTCCGGAACATGAATGCCTCCGGATGCCCCATGGCTACCTCGAAAATCCTGCTCATCTTCTCCCGGGCCTCATCCGCCGTCACGGCGCCTCCGGTCACCAGGGGATATTTTTCATACGGCGCCTTCACGTCCACGGAAAACCGCGTCCCCGGGGCATGGGCCAAAACCGCCGCCACCATCGCCGGACGCATGCCGTTGGTGTCCACCTTCACCGGCGGCCCAAAGGCCGTAAGCGCCGCCACCAGCTCCGGCAGATCCTCCGCCAGGGTCGGCTCGCCGCCCGTGACCACGATGCCGTCCAGCCACGCCCCCCGGGCCGAAAAGAACTTCCCCAGGTCGGCGGGCTCAATGGGCGGATAGCGGTCGGGCCGCCAGGCCAGCCCGGCGTTGTGGCAGTGCGGACAACGCAGGTTGCAGCCGCCCAGAAAGATGACGGCGCTCATGCGCCCCGGCCAGTCGCACATGGACAAAGGCTCCAGACCCCGAATCTGGTTCCAAACGGAATTCTCGTTCACAGGCGTATCTCGAATATATTGAGAAGACAGGAAAAAAGCGGCCCGCGCCGACTCCCCACGGCCTCGTCCATTGCAGTCAGCTTTATAGTCCCACACAGGTAGTTTGTATAGACGCCCCCCTCCCCTCCATCAGTGAGTTCTGCACAACATTCGCCGCCACCCCCAAGAAATCACAAACAAACACCCGTTCTCCACAATTTTTGCCCACAGCGTATTTTCTTGTTGAAAATCCTTTTCATCCCTACGCGCACCGCATTCCGATCTTGCCGCCCACCCGGGGCTGCCGCCCCGGACCCCGCCCGGGGGGAATCATTCCCCCCGGACCCCCTGGCGCCGTGGGTCGGCCGTCCGGCGCTTCGCGCCGGACGGCCGACCCACGGAAGGCCAGGCGGCGCCGGGCAGAGGGCGGCAAGCCTCTACGCCCAAAATATTGCGGCCCCCTGGCCGACGCGGATGCGTCGGCCAGGGGGCCGCATATATGGGGTGCAGGGGGTTTAACCCCCTGCCGGGGGGCGTGGGGGGCAGCGCCCCCCACACCATTTTGCCCTATTGCGCCGCAGCGGCATCGCCGCCGGGGCGGGGCCCAAGGATATCGACGTTGACCATCTCGATCTTGGCCTGTTCCTGAATGGTGGTCAGGTAGGCGCGGAACAGTTCGCTTTGTTTGGATTGCAGAAGCGACTGCATCCATTTGTCCTTATCGGCGTTCCAGGCGGCGGGGTCGGGCTCGATGCGCTTTTCGGGCCGGGCCAGGATGTAGCCGTCGGAGACGGCGAAGACCTGGGGCTGCCAATCCTTGTTTTTTTGTTCAAAGGCGACCTTGACCAGGGGCGGCGCCATGCCCAGGCCGGGGATGAAGCCCTGGCGGGTGAAGGGCTGGGACAGGGTGATCTTGTCCTTGTATTCGGCCAGCACCTTGGCCAGTCCCTCGGGGGTCTTCATTTCCGTGGCGGCGGCTTCGGCCTTTTCCTTGGCCGTGGCCAGGGCCTGCTTTTCCACCAACTCGGCCACGATGCGGTCTTTGACATCGGCCAGGGGGGCCACGGAGGCCGGTTTGACCTCCACGACCTTGGCCAGGAGGAATCCGTCCTCGGTGGTCAGGGGGGCGTCGGTGGTTTCGCCCTGGGGCAGGGCAAAGAGGGTTTCCAGGGACTGGGGGGCGATCTTGAGATTCGCAGGGGGCATGTCCTTGGAGAAAAGCGGCGTCTGGCCTATGGCCAGGCCTTCCTCTTCGGCGGCCTTGGCCAGTTCGACCCCGGCCACGACCTTGTCCTGCACGGCGTCCATGACCTTGGCCAGACGGTCGGCGGCGCGCTCCTCGGCCAGGATGGCCTTGATCTCGTCCTTGACGTCGGCCAGGGGGGCGACCCCGGCGGGGCGCTTCTCCCGGATCTCGAGGACATGCAGGCCCACGGTGGTGCGCAGGGGGTCGCTGACCTTGCCCTTTTCCAGTCCGAATGCGGCATCCTCGAAGGCTTTGAATTCCTTGGGCAGGGCGCCGCGCGACAGCCAGGCGTAGTCCTCGCCCATGAGGTTGTCGCCCTCGGTGGGATTTTTCGGCAGAAGCGAGGCGAAATCCTCGCCCTTACGCAGCCGTTCGGCCAGATCGGCCATCCTTTTCTCGGCGGCCTTGACCTCATCGGCGGAGGCGTCGGGGGGCAGCATGACCAGGAGGTGGCGGACCTCGACGGATTCGGGGCGCTCGAAGGCCTTGGGGTTGGCCTTGTAGTAGGCCTCCATGTCCTGGTCGGTGATTTCGTCGGGCTTGGCCAGGGTCTGGGGGGACAGGTCCAGGTAATCGACCTTGATCTGGGCCGGGGTTTTGAACTTGTCGCCGTTTGCGTCGTAGAAGGCCTTGATGGCCTCTTCGGTCGGGGTGACGCCCTGGGAAAAGGCGTCGGAGGTGAAGGGGATGTATTCGATGACGGCCTGTTCCCGGCTGAAGTCGTAAAGGGACCGGGCCTCGGCCTCGGTGACCTGGGCGGGCAGGGCGAGGTAGCTGCCGAGCTTTTCCAGGGTGAGGTTCTGGCGCATGTCCGTCTCGAATTCGGCGGGATTTAAGCCATTGGCCTTGAGCAGCTCCTCGTAGCGTTTGGCGTCGAACTTGCCGTCCTCGCCCGCGAAGGCCGGAACCCGGGCGATCTCCCGGCGCAGTTCGACGTCGGAGACGGAGAGGTTGAGCTTGGCGGCCTGGGCGGCCAGCATGGTCTGGGTGAGCATCTGGCTGAAGACCTGCCAGCGGAAGCCGCCCTCGGCCAGCTCCTTGTCGGTGACGTTGGGATTCTGGTTATGCACCAGCCGCAGGCTTTCCTCGAAGGTCTTTTCGTATTCCTTGACCAGGATGGGGCGGCCGTCCACGTAGGCCACCACCGAGGCGGTGTCGCTATCGAAGTTGCCGACCCCCCAGAACACGAAAACCACGATGATGAGTCCGAAGACGATTTTGACGCCCCAGGATTGGGCGTTTTGGCGCATGGAGTCGAGCATGGGTTTCTCCTTAAAAGGGATACGCTTGCGGCGTGGGAGGCGCGAAAAAACAACGCGTCGAACCGGCCTGGCGAAAAAAAAAATCGCGACGCGCGCCAAGCCCCACCCCGGCTCAAGGCCGGAGAGCCGGGGGGACGCGGCGGGTGCGCTTGCCGCTGTGAAGCCCCGCCGCCATGGTCGCCTGACGTGCGGCGGTCGGGGCCTTCCTTCGTGATGTGGCCGGGCTCTACCGCTTGACGGTATTGAGCAGGCCGCCGGACAAAATAATGTCCAGTTCCTTCCGGGTCAAATCATTTGTGACCATGACCGGCGCCCCGCCCTCGACCGCAACGGCGGCGGCCTCGCCGGGACGGATGTCGGCGGTCTTGATGCGCAGGACCGCGCCCTGTGCGATGCGGTCGTAGTCGGCCTTGTCCGCCAGGATCAGCGGCAGGATGCCGAAGTTGACCAGGTTGGCCCGGTGGATGCGGGCCAGGGACTTGGCGATGACCGCCATAACGCCCAGATGCCTCGGCCCCAGGGCGGCGTGTTCGCGGCTCGAGCCCTGCCCGTAGTTCTCGCCGCCAAGGATGATGCCCTGCCCCAGTTCCTTGATGCGCGGCACAAAGCCTGCGTCCACCCGGCTGAAGACGAACTCGCTGATGGCCGGGATGTTGGAGCGAAGCGCCGTGATCTGGGCCCCGGCCGGCAGGATGTGGTCCGTGGTGATGTCGTCGCCGACCTTAAGGGCCACGGCGGCCTCGATCACCTCGGGCATGGCCGCGAACCGGTCCAGGGCCTTGATGTTGGGGCCGCGCACGATCTCGACCCGGGCGCCGTCGGCCGGGGGGAAGATGAAGAGGTCTTTGATGCTGGGCACGCTCTGCGGCAGCTCCACCCTGGCCGGGGCGTCGCCCCAGGTGGCCGGGTCGGTGAAGGCCCCGCGCAGGGCGGCCATGGCGGCGGTCTGGGGGCTGACCAGATAGACCTGGGCGTCCTGGGTGCCGCTTCGACCCTCGAAGTTGCGGTTAAATGTGCGCGCGCTCACCCCGCCCGAAGTGGGCGAGCCGCCCATGCCGATGCACGGGCCGCAGGTACACTCCAGGAGCCTGGCCCCGCTGTCGATGATGTGGGCCAAAAGACCCTCGGCGGCCAGCATGGACAGCACCTGCTTGGAGCCCGGCGAAATCATGAGATCGGTCTCGGGATGGATGCGCCTGCCTTTGAGCAGAAGCGCCACGGTTTTCAAGTCGGCGTAGGAGGAGTTGGTGCAGGAGCCGATGGCCGCCTGATTGACCTTCAGGCCGTCCAGGGCCTTGATCGGGGTCATGCGGTCGGGCATGTGCGGCGCGGCGGCCAGGGGAACCAGCGCCGACAGGTCGATTTTGACCTCGTCGTCATAGGTTGCGCCTGCGTCGGCCACAAGCTCGGTGAAATCTTCCGGGCGGCCCATACGGGCCAGGAAATCTCGGGTCACGGCGTCGCTGGGGAAAATCGAGGTGGTGGCCCCAAGCTCCGCGCCCATGTTGGTGATCACCGCCCGCTCGGGCACGGACAGGGTGGCCACGCCCGGCCCGGCGTATTCCATGACCTTGCCGACGCCCCCCTTGACGGTGAGAAGCCCGAGAAGGTGCAGGATCACGTCCTTGGCTGTGGCCCAGCCGGTAAGCGCGCCGTCGAGCCAGATGCGCACGACCTTGGGCATGGGCAGGAAATAGGCCTGCCCGGCCATGGCCAGGGCCACGGACAGGCCGCCCGCGCCCATGGCCAGGGAACCGATGCCTCCGGCCGTGGGGGTGTGGCTGTCCGAGCCGACCAGGGTCTTGCCGGGTTTGGCGAAATTCTCCAGGTGCAACTGGTGGCAGATGCCTGTGCCCGGGGGGGAATAGATGATGCCGTAGCGCGCGGCCACGGTGCGCAGATACTGGTGGTCGTCGGGATTACGAAAGCCCATCTGCAGGGTGTTGTGGTCCACGTAGCTCACGGAAAGCTCCGTGGCCGCCCGGTCGATGCCGATGGCCTCGAACTGGAGGTAGGCCATGGTGCCGGTGGCGTCCTGGGTCAGGGTCTGATCGATGCGCAATCCGATCTCGCTGCCGGGAACCATCTCGCCGCTCGCCAGATGGGCGGCGATGATCTTTCGGGTGATGTTTTCGGCCATGCTCGCGTTCCTCTCTCGGGGGGGTGGTATAGGCGTTGGGATTGCTTGCCCGCGAGAAGGGGCGAAGTCAAGGGCTGCTGGCGAAAAGCGCGCCCCGTGAGGCTGCGGCGCGGGGGCTGGGGGATGGGGACGGGGGAGATGCGTGGCGGGATTCAGACCGTGGCGGCCAGACGCAGGATATGTTCGGCCACGCGCCAGCAGGCCCGCCCGTCGTGGTGCGAGAAGGCCAGCTCGCGCACCTCGCGCCGCCGGGCCCGATCCGCGTCGGGATCGGTTGCGGCCCGGACCAGGGCCCTTTCCAGCTCGTCCTGGGTGAAGCATTTGGGGCCCGGGGTCATGTCGTCATAGTCGAACTGGAACTCCCGCATCCGGGAGGCGTAGTCGTCCCGGTCGAAGGGAAAAAACGCCACGGGACGGTCGAGATGCAGATAGTCCATGTAGATCGAGGAATAATCCGTGATCAGGCAGGAGAAATGCGGCAACAGCGGATAGACGTCGCTTGCGTTGTCGATGACCCGGATGTTTGTGAGGCCGCTGCCCAGGCGGGCGCTCGTAAAGGCGTGCATCTTGAGAAAGAGCACCATGCCCTCCCGGTCGAGAAACCGCGACAGGGCCTCGAAGCAGAACGGGCCGCGCTGGAAAAAATCCCCGTCGCCGTCGCGAAACGTGGGGGCGTACAGGCACAGCCGGAAGCGTCTGGCCAGGGCCCGGACCTGGGCATAGCCCTCCAGGTCGCAGCCGATGAGGTCGTCCTTGGCGCACGGGCCCACGAGCGCGTCATTTCGCGGGTAGCCCGTCTCCCATATCTCCCTGGCCCCGAACGACGTCTTGAAAAGATGCTCCGTATAAAACGGCGACGTGGACACCACGGCGTCGTATCCGGAATACATCTCCCGCAGATAGGCCCGCCGCTCGGGCGGCAGGTCCAGGGCGGTCTCGGCCTCGACGAACCCGATTTTCTTAAAGCCCACCCCATGCCACAACTGCACGATCTTCGCGCCGATGGCGAACACCGACATGCCGTTTTCCCGGTACTGGAAGCCGTCGGCCACCACCACCGAGGCCCTGGCCAGAACCTCCAGGGCGTCCTGGGAGGGGAAACAGGCCGCCGGGAGCCCCCGGCCCCGCAGGGCTCTGTGCACGGTTGGATTCGTGGTCACGAAAGCGCTTTTGCACTGCGGGACATGCCGGGCGAAGTGCAGAAACAGGTATTTGACGTTCCCGGAGAACTGGCCGTCGCCGCCGCTGACGAAGGCGATGTTCTCCGGTCGGCGCGGCCGTTCGGCGAGAAAGCGGGCGATGGTTCTGGCCTGATCTGGTTCCATATCCGTGCGGCGTCCTCAAAGGCGATGTTACACCGTGATCCGGTACGGCTCGAAACGATCATTCTCAACAAACACGGCCGTTTTTTGCGCCGCTAGGCCGCACAGTGCCTGTCCGTCAGCCGCACGTCCACCACCATACCCGAAAACGGCGACAGCAGGGTGCGCAGGGTGGCGGCGGCCACGTTTTTGGGGTCGAGCAGGGTTTCCGGGGGCTCCTGGCCGAAATTCTCCGTGCGCATGGGCGTGGCCGTGCGTTCGGGATTGATGGCGTTGATGCGCACGCCGGAAACGGCCATCTCCTCGGCCACGCCCTGCACCAGATTCACCGTGGCGGCCTTGGACGAGGAATAGACCGAATACAGGGCCCGGCCCCGGGTAAACGAGCTTGAGGTGAAAAGCGCGATGCCGCCCCGCGAGGCCACCAGGTGCGGCAGGGAGGCCCGCACCACATTGAGGTTGCCCAGGAAGTTGGTGTCGATCTCGGCCCGCACGTCCTCCATGCGCCGGTCCATCAGCCGTCCGAAGCGCAGCACGGCGGCGGTGTTGACCACGAAATCGATGCGCCCCTCCTGGCGCATGGCCTCGGCCAGGGCGCCCTCCACGGCTGCGGCGTCCGCGACATCGACGCCGGTGGCCCGGGAAAATCCGTGTACCCGGGCCTCATGGCCCCGGGCCATATAGGCGATGGCCGCCCCGATGCCCTGGGAGGCTCCGAAAACGACCACGGATTTGCCTTTGAGCAGGGAAAGGTCGATATGCGGATCAGCCTGGGCGGTGTTGATCTGGAAAATCTTGTCGGCCAGGAACAGATCCTCGGTGTGGGTGATCTTGATATTCTTGTTTTCGCCGCGCACCACGGAGATGTCCCCCAGCCCGTAGCGCAGGATGAGCCCGCAGTCATCGGTGACGGAGATGGAACGGTCCTCGGCCGCCAGCCGGTGGGCCTTTTTGATGACCCCGGCCTGGAAACCCTGGGGGGTCTGGCCCTGGTGCAGGCGGCTGCGCGAGGGGATTGAGGCGATACAGGCCATGTCGTTGACTTCGATGATGGTGTCCGTGGCCGGGATGGCCACGTCCACGGCCGCGAAACGGTCCAGGGCGTCGATGCAGTCGTCGATGATGCGCGCCGATACGAACGGCCGCACGGCGTCGTGCAGGAGCACCTTGGCGTCGTCCTCGGGCACGGCGAACACCCCGGCCCGGGAACTCTCCATCCGGCTTTTCCCGCCGCCAAGCACCTTGACGATTTTTTTCAGCGGACTGCGCAGCAGCAATTCTTCCATCAACAGGCGGTATTTGGGATTGCAGACCACATAGATGCCGTCGATGCGCGGATGGTTTTCAAAGGCCGCAAGCGTGTGCTCGATGACGGTGCGCCCGGCCAGCTTGAGAAATTGCTTGGGAGTCGGGGACTCCATGCGCTCCCCCGCCCCACCCGCCAAGATGATCGCATACGTCTTCCCGGCCATGTCTTACTCCGTTGGCTGCGGCCCCAGATAAAAGAGGTTCTCCCCGCCATAGACGTCGAAATGATACCGGTAGGTCTCCCGGGCGGCCGCCGTGACAAAGACCACCTGCAGGGAGGACAGGGCCTGGTGCAGGGCGGCATACGACACGGCGTGGGGAAAATCCGACGGCCGTGCGTCGACGGGCCCCAAAAGGGGGCGGACATCCCAGGAAAAACCGGGAAAAAGCCGCTCAAGCCCCGGGAAGGGCCGCGTGGCCTCGTCCGGCAGGCAGACAAGGGGGAGGGGGCCCCGATGCCGCGCAATCATGTGCGCCAGCGCCAGGTTGTGGGCCTGGACGAGGGCCCGCCGCCATTGCCGGGTGATGCGCAGGGCAAACCGCAACCGGATCTCCGGGTCGGCCGGGAGGTTAAAGTCCCGCTCCTGCTCCGCGAAAAGGGCGATGGGGTTTTGGGCCAGATCGCCATACTCCTTCCTTGCCAGGCAGGCCTCAAGAAACAGGAGGTTCTGGTCCAGGGCCTGGATCGTCTTCACGCAGTCCACCTTGAGCCGGATCATCTCCACGGATTCCGGCTCGGACAGGGCGCGGTCGATCTTTTCCGTCAGCGCCCGGCGGTCCACGGCCGGGGCGTTGGCCAGTTCGCCGGGGTGCAGGGTCGGAATGCGCGCCGTCAGGATGCCTTCATCATTTTCGACGTAGAACCGCACATCCGTTTCGCGTTCGATGGCCTGGGCGAACCGCTCGGCCTCCCTGGCCACGGCCAGGTACATGAGCGTGGTGCAGACCCGGCGGGAGGCGCGATTTTTGAGCGTGTAGGCGCCATTGCCGACCTGAATGTATTCTGGCGGGGCGTCCTGCACGCCCGTGTCGTGGCCCGGGCTGTTGAAATACTGGCGGGTGTGGTTGTCGCCGGGAAAGCTCAGGTCCGCGCCGACTAAAAGCGCATAGGGGGCTCGTAGGCATTCGGCCAGTCCCATGCAGGCCATGAGGGTGCTTACGCCGTTTTCCCGCATGCGGTAGGGATTTTTCAGGATGGCCGTATCGAAGCTGTCCATAAACAGCACGCCCTTGAATCTGTCGGCGATCCCGTAGACCGGGCAAAGGGACAAGGCCACCAGGACGGTGTCGGGCAGGGGCGGCATCTTGTCATAAAAGCTGCGCTGGATGAGGTAGGTGTCAAGCTGCACCACGAAATCCGGCGCCACCCCGTGCTCCAGGCAAAATCCCATGGTACGCGACACGGCCACCACCACATGGCTGCGCGCCAACTCCGGCAACCTCGGCCCGATCCCGGCCAGCGAAGGCCCGGGCAACAGCACCAGCACCGGCAGGCGCACATCCTGGGCCGCCAGTTTCTGCGTAAGCGGATAGCGCAAAAGATAGGGCATGTTGTGGAGCTTGTTGACGATGCGCACGATCTCGGGGGCCTTTTGGCCGCGCACGCCGTCAGCCGCCGGGGCCAGGGGCGAACTGTTGGGGAGGATGACGCCCTTGTAATACCGGTACAGATACTCCATCTGCACATCGGTCACGGCGTCCATGTCCAGGTCGCGGCAGGCGGCGTCCACCAAAAAAACCACCCCCCGCAGCAGGTCCACGGGGGTGGCCGTGACGGACGCCGCCGACTCCAGGGTGGGCCGGGGAAGGTCATGCACCATCCGGGGATCGATGTGTTCCGGGATCGGGACATGGCCGAAACGGACCAAAAACTCCCCGGCGTAGTCCGCAGGGAAGTCGCCAAGCACTTTGATGTTTTGCGTGACAGGCATGGGAATCGTCGCCATCCGGGCTTGCGGGAGGGTTGTCCGGGAAGCGGACGCCGCAGGAAAACCGCGTGCCCTGCGCGCCGGGCGCATCCCCGCGAAATGTCGGAATGCCCCGCCTGGGCCGCACTCCGCACCTCGGAGGTAGCGTCATTCCAGCCGGTTGTCCACAATGCGCCAAAAAACCGTCTGGCCTGGGCCGCGTTGCGGGCGATTCGCAAACGGCCGTCCAGCCGCGCCGCTACGCCGACGTTTTTGCGGGCCCTTCACACGGCCTCCGGCCACCCGTCCGGGACATGTCCGCCCTCACGCGGGACATTCCCCGGGACCGGCGACCGCCGCGCCACTGCGCCGATATCCTCACCGTCCCGCGATATACGTTTTCAGCCGGGCCAGCCCCTCGGCGAGGTTCTCCAGGGAATTGGCGTAGGAGAACCGCAGATGCCCCTCGCCGCCCGGGCCGAAGTCGATGCCCGGGGTCACGCCGAGGTGGGCCTTCTCCAGGATGTCGTGGGCCAGGGCCAGGGAATCCGGGCCCAGATGCCGGGCGTTGACCAGCACGTAAAACGCCCCCGTGGGCTCCACCCGGATGGAGAATCCCAGATCCCGCAGTCCCTTGACCAGAAATGTGCGCCGCTCGTCGTAGGTTTTGCGCATGCGCTCGATGTCCGGCCCGGCCTCGGTCAGGGCCGCGATCCCGGCCCACTGGGCCACGGACGAGGCGCAGATGAAAAAGTTCTGCTGCAACTTCTGGAGAAGGCACAGGTACTTCTCCGGCGCGATGAGATAGCCCAGCCGAAAGCCGGTCATGGCGTGCAGTTTGGAAAAGCCGTTTAAGACAAAGCAGTTGTCCGTAAATTCCAGGGCGCTGCTGGCTTTCCCCTCGTAGACCAGGCCGTGGTAGATTTCGTCCGAGATAATCGCCGGGCCAAGCCCGCAGATGCGCCGCATGTTCTCCCGGCTGATCACCGTCCCGGACGGGTTGCCGGGCGAATTGACCAGGATGGCCCGGGTCTTTTCATTGACGCGCGCCGCCAGGACGTCCGGGTTGAACTGGAAGCCGTCCTCCTCGGTCACCGGGATGTAGGCCGGATTGGCCCCGGTGAAGCGGATGAAGTTCGGATAGCAGGCATAGCCCGGGTCCGTGAGGAAGATGTCCTGGCCGGGCTTGGCGAAGGCGGCGAACAGCAGAAACAGGGCCGCCGAGGTGCCGCCCGTGACCACGATGTTTTGCGGCCTGACCGTGACCCCGTATTCAGCGGCGTAGTGGCGGCAGATGGCCTCGCGCAGTTCGATCAGGCCCAGGCTGTGGCTGTAGTGGGTCTTGCCGTCGCGGATGGCCCGGCAGGCGGCCTCCTTGACGCAGTCCGGGGTGTCGAAGTCGGGTTCGCCGATCTCCAGGTGGATGATGTGATGGCCCTGGCGCTCCAGGCCCTGGGCCTTCTCCAGGATGTCCATGACCAGAAACGAGGTGATGTCCTTGCAGGCGGGATTCATGATTTTTCGTGTCTTCATAGGGTGGTTGGGGTGTCGGACGGCTCGGGGCGCGGCCCCGAGGGTTGGGCGTAGCGGTCGTTTAGGGCCTGCACCAGGGACTCGGCCCCGGCGATGGCCTCCCGGATGCGCCGCCGCGAGGCCTTGCCCCACCCGGTCGGCTCCGAGGCGAAGATGCTGCGCCACCATGCGGTATTTTTGTCCATGGCCCGCTCCAGGGCCTCGCGCAGGGCCCCGGGCGGATGCTCCCGGGCAAGGGCCCGGCGCAGGCGGCCCTCGGCCAGCCCCCGGGCCTTGAAATGGACGACTCCGGCCCCGGCCAGGACCAGGGCCGCAAAGGGCCAGGCCCGCCAGGAGGCGGAAAAGATCCAGTCCAGCCACCCGGGCAGGAAACTCCCCCCGGCGGCAGGCCCGGAGGCGAACAAGGCCGCAACGCACAGGGCTGCGGCGATTCCGAAAAAAAGCGCGTCGAAGCGCAACACGCCCTTGCGCCAGCGGGCGGCAAGCTCCCGGATGCGCGGCACGAAATCGTCCTCGATCTCCCGGGCCATCTTCTCCAAGGCCCCCACGATGCGGTAGGCCCGCTCCACCCGCACCTGGGCCATGCGGCCGTGGATTTCCGCCAGATCCTTGTCCCTTTTGGCCGCAAACCGCCTGGCCAGGGCCTCGTCCGCGATAGGCAGGGCCGCCTCGGGGCTGTAGACCCGGTAGAACTTCCCGGCCGTCAGGCCGTGCTGGGCCAGCGACCGCTGCCAGGCCCCCACCACCTCCTCGGGATTGTCCTCCCGGGCGGTCACGTCCATGCGGTTTAAGACATAGAGGAACTTGTTCGAATCCTTGCGGTTCACGGTCCCGGCCACCAGATGGCGCAGGGTGTCGCGCATGGCCCCGGGCTCGGGGCGGTTGGCGTCGAAAAGGACCAGGACCAGGTCCGAGAGGTCCATGATGTAGTCGGTGATGCGCAGCGTGGCGGTGCGCTGGGCGTCGGCGTCGAACCCCGGGGAGTCGATGAGGATGAGTCCCTTGGCCCGTTCGCCGGGGCAGGTCTTGAGTTGCAGATAGGCGTCGATGCGGCCGCCCTCCCCGGCCTCCACCTTCTCCAGTTCCTGGCTCATTTTGTAGAAGGGAAAGCGCAGGTCGGCGTCCAGGGCCACGCCGGGCAAGACCCGGGACGACGGCTCGGTGGTGTGGCAGATGACCGTGAATTTGTCGTCCACGGCGTGGGTGCCGGTGTGTTGCAGGGAGTGGCCCAGATAACTGTTGATGAAGGTGGATTTCCCGGCCGAAAACGGCCCCAGCACGGCGACCAGCGGCCACCAGGCGATGCGCGCGGCGAACGAGCCGCCCTTCGGCAAAAGCCCGAGCCGCCGCCCCACGAGGTCGAGTTTGCGGAAGG
>Ga0209467_1002400_pt1 | contig 13487 bp, 12 predicted proteins | sample Higcelwee11metaG_FD_187175 | JGI IMG/M metagenome (GOLD analysis project Ga0209467, IMG submission 187175) | Freshwater pond sediment microbial communities from the University of Edinburgh, under environmental carbon perturbations - High... | ecosystem: Environmental > Aquatic > Freshwater >...
CAGGCCGGTGAATTGCGCCGCCACGCCATGCGTCTGCAGCACGGCGTTGAGCCGCTCGCGCAGCCGGTCGCCACGCTGGTTCAATGCGGCCAACGCTTCCTGCGTCAGCACCTGCTGCAGGCCGGCCAGGCCGGCGGCCATCGAGAGCACGTTGTTATTGAAGGTGCCCGCGTGCGACAGGGCGTTCGCGCGGCGCGGGTCGAACTGCGCCATGCAGTCCACGCGCCCACCGAAGGCCCCGAACGACAGGCCACCGCCGAAGTACTTGCCGATCACCGTCAGGTCGGGCGTGATGCCCAGCTGCGCCTGCCGCCCGCCGATGGACAGGCGCGAGGTCTGCACCTCGTCGAACACCAGCAGGGCACCACAGCCACGGGCCAGCTCGCTCAGGCCGCGCAGGAATGCGGGCTCACCCGGGACGCAACCACCCGCACCCAGCATCGGCTCAACGACGATCGCTGCCAGCGTCGGGCCGTGCGCGTGCACCAACGCCTGCGCAGCGGCCAGGTCGTTGTAGGGCGCCACCACGTACGCGTGGGGCACGTTGATCGGCGAACCACCTCGGCCAAAACTCAGCAGGCCCCCGTGGTAAGCCCCGTCGAACACCATGATCTTCGGCCGGGCGGTGAAGGCCTTGGCCGTGGCCAGCGCCAGCAGGCTGGCTTCCGTGCCCGAGTTGGTGAAACGCATCAGGGCCATCGACGGAAAACGCCGCTGGATCTCTGCCGCCAGCGCCACCTCGCGCCGGTTGTGGGACGAGAGGCTCAAGCCATCGGCCAGCGCGTCAACGATGGCTTGCCGGATCACGGCGTTCGAGTGGCCGTACAGCCCCGCGGTGAACTCTCCCAGGGCATCGAGGTAGCGGTGACCGTCGGCGTCCCACAGGCGGGCCCCCTCTCCCCGCACCATGGTCAGTGGAAAAGGCGCATGAAACAGCACGCTGCGCGTATTGCCCCCGGGCATGACGGTGGCCGCCTCGGCCAGCTGGCGCTCGCTGGCCGGGTTGCGTTCGCGGTAGCGCGCGCGGGCGGCTTCGAGGGTATCGATGAGGTTCATGGCCGTTCCTTCGCATCGTCTGTTCCTGTACAGTGTACAAGACGTTGCAAGGTTTTCGAACACCGGTATCCTCGCACCCCATGACCACCACCCCACCCGCCTCTGCTCCACCGAGACCCGGCGACAGCCTCACCCGCGACGCCGTGCTGGTGGCCGCTCTGGCGCTCATCGACCGCAAGGGCGTGGCGGGTTTCAGCGTTCGCGACCTGGCGCGCGACCTGGGCGTTTACCCCACGGCCCTGTACTGGCACGTGCCGGGTCGCAACGCCCTGATCGCGGGTGCCGTGGCAATGGCCCTGGGCGACCTCAAGCCCGCGCGTCGGCCAACCGACTGGGCCGCGGGCGTGCGCGCGCTGTTCCGGCGCTACCGCAAAGCCGTGCGCGCGCACCCCGCCATCGCCCCGGTGCTCGGTGCCCAGCTGGTGTCCAACGAGAGCATGCCGCCCGAACTCGTGGAGCACATGCTGATGCTGCTGGAGCGTGCGGGCTTTTCCGGTGACCGGCTGCGCCACGCCTACAACACACTGGTCGCGGGCATGGTGGGCTTCGTCACACTGGAACTCGCCCCCCTGCCCGAAGATGACCCCGAGGGCTGGGCCACGGCGCACCGGCAGCGCATGCAGGACGTGGACGCCCGGCAATGCCCCACGCTGGCGCGCGAAATGCCCCATCTGGCGCGCGGCGCCTTCGTGGTCCGCGCCTCCAGCGGCGTCGATCAGCCGCTGGACCAGAGCTTCGAGTTCTGGACCGAGACGGTGATCCAGGGGCTGGCGGCCATGCGGGAGCGTTCGGCCCCTTAGGCTTCCGAAGCCGTCTCCCCCTTGCCCAGCCCGTGTTTCCTGATCTTGTCGACCAGGGTGGTCTTGGCGATGCGCAGCGCCTTGGCGGTCTGGCCCACGTTGCCGGCGTGGCGCTGCAGGGCATCGGCGATCAGGCTGCGTTCGAACTGCTCGACCGTTTCGGTCAGCGTGGGCTGCGCATCGTTGCCCGACGCATCGGGCGCCGGCCCGTGCGGCGACACCCACTGCGGGCCGACGCCCAGCACCAGCGCGTCGGCCACGTTGCGCAGCTCGCGCACATTGCCGGGCCAGTCGCGCGCCATCAGCTGGCGCAGCTGCGCCTGCGGCAGCCGGGGCTCGGGCCGGTCGTAGCGGCTGGCGGCCAGCAGCATGAAGTGCTCCAGCAGCATGGGAATGTCTTCGCGCCGCTCGCGCAGCGCGGGCAGCTCGATGTTGACCACGTTCAGCCGGTACACCAGATCGGCGCGGAAGCTGCCCTGCTGCGCGCGCGCCAGCAGATCGTCCTTGGTCGCGGCGACCACGCGCACATCCACCGGGATGCTCTGGTTAGAGCCCAGCCGCTCGATGCAGCGCTCCTGCAGCACGCGCAGCAGCTTGACCTGCACGCCCAGCGGCATGCTTTCGAGCTCGTCAAGAAACAGCGTGCCGCCGTGGGCGTGTTCGATGCGGCCGATGCGGCGCTTCTGCGCGCCGGTGAAGGCGCCTGGTTCATGGCCGAACAGTTCGCTGTCGAGCAGGCTGTCGGGCAGTCCGCCGCAGTTGAGCGCCACATAGGGCGCGTTGCGGCGCCTCGAATGGTCGTGCAGCGCGCGCGCCACCACCTCCTTGCCGGTGCCGGTTTCGCCGCGGATCAGCACGTCCACCGGCGAGTCGGCCACCTCGGTCACCAGCTGCCGCACGCGCGCGATGGCCGGCGAGTGGCCGACCAGCTTGCCTTCGAGGCCTTCGCTGAGCGTCAGCGCGCGGCGCAGGTTGGCGACCTCCAGCGTCAGGCGGCGCTTCTCCAGCGCCCGCTGCACCACCTCCACCAGTTGCTCGGGCGAAAAGGGTTTCGGGATGAAGTCGTAGGCGCCGCTGCGCATGGCCTGGACGGCCAGGTTCACGTCGCCGTGGCCGGTGATCATGATCACGGGCAGGTCGGGGTCGATGTCACGCGCCTCGCAGATCACCGACAGGCCGTCGGCCCCGGGCAGGCGCATGTCGGTCACGATCACGCCGGCCAGACCGGGGCCGATGTGCGGCAGCACGGCCTCCGCCGAATCGAAGGCGCGCACCGGGATGTCGGCCAGCTGCAGCGCCTGCACACAGCCCAGCTGCACGGCGGCATCGTCTTCCACCAAAAGGACGGTCAGGGCGCGGTTCATGGGGTCACGGGGGTTTTCGGGTGCAGGGAAGCTTGCCAGAGGGGAACGGTGAGGGTGAAACAGGCGCCGCCCTCGGGGACGTTGTGCGCCTGCAGTGCACCTTGGAATTCTGCGGCAATGTCGCGGCAGATCACCAGCCCCAGCCCGAGGCCGGCGCCGCTGGCCTTGGTGGTGTAGAAGGGCTCGAAGAGGTGGGCGAAGTCGGCCTCGCTCAGGCCCTTGCCGCTGTCCTGCACCTGGATGGCGATGGCCGGCGGCACCTGCTCCTGCTCCGGGCGCAGTTCGGCGGTGATCCGCAGCGTCTTGCGCGGCGCGTCGCGCATGGCGTCGAGCGCGTTGCCGACCAGGTTGACCAGCACCTGCTCCAGCCGGTTGGCATCGCACCAGGCGATCCAGCGCCCGGGCTCACAGCGGTTGTCGGTCTCGACCTTCTCGTGCCGCAGGCGCAGCTGGAACAGGAACAGGGCCTGCTCCACGATGCGGCCCACGTCGGTCGCCTCGGGACGCGAGCTCGATTTGCGCGAAAAACTCTTGAGCGGGTCGATGATGCGCGCCATCTGGTCGACCAGCCGGGCCACGATGGACAGGTTCTCCTGCGCCGCGCCGTGGTTGCCGCGGCGCATGAACTCGGCCGCGTTGCCCGACAGGGTGCGGATCCCGCCCAGCGGCTGCGTGAGCTCGTGCGTGATGCTGGCCGCGAGCTGGCCCAGCACGGCCATCTTGCCGGCGTGCACCAGCTCGTTCTGCGCCGCGCGGAGGGTCTTTTCGGTCTGCTCGCGCTCGGCCACTTCCTTGCGCAGCAGGGTGTTGGCGTCGGTGAGCTCCTGCGTGCGGCGGCCCACCTCCTGCTCCAGCTCGGCGTTGGCCTGCTCCAGCTGGCGCTTGGCGCCCAGCTTCTGGCGCTCGATGCGCTGGCGCTGCGCCCAGTACAGCGCCAGCAGCAGCAGGAAGGCCACGGACACGGCGCCGCCCACGCCGTCCAGCAGGGCCTGGTGGCGCACCGCGGCCAGGCTGGTGAAGATCAGCACGCGCCAGTCCATGCCGTCGAGCGAGCGCCCGAGCACCATGAAGTCCGCGCGGCTGCGCGCCTGGCCCAGCGCCGCCGAGACCCGGGCCTCGTCGCCCCGTAGCAGGCCCTGCACCTCCTGGGAATCTTCGTTCACCGACAGCTCCACGCTCAGCGGGAACAGCGGCAGGCGCAGCGCGCCATAGGTCTGGGCGAGCTGCAGGTCGACCCGGCGCTCGGTGGGCAGCGGCGCCAGCGAGGTGTAGCGCCACTGGGGCTGCGAGGACAGGATCACCACCTGGTTGGCGTCGGCCACCAGCGCCGGCGCCCCCAGCATGGGCCAGGTCTGCTCCAGCGCGTCGAGGCCGATCTTGATCACGGCCACACCGACCACCCGGGGGCCGTCGTAGATCGGGTGCGAGGCAAAGTAGCCCGCATGGCCGCCGCTGCCGATGGCGAAATGGCGCGTCGAGCGCCCGGCCAGCGCCTCCAGGTAATAGGGGCGGTAGGAGACGTCTTCGCCGCGCAGGCTGTCGTCGCGCAGCGCGGTGTTGCTGGAGGCCAGCACCACGCCACGCACGTCGAGCACGAACACCGCCAGGCTGCCCAGGTGGGCGTTCAGGCGCGAAAGGTAGTCGTTGGCGGCCAACGCGTGCGCCGCGCTGGGCGCCTGCAGCAGCCGCACCACCACCGGGTTGAGCTGGATGGTGGCGGGCACCGGCTCCAGGCGCCGCACCCGCGCCTCGACCACCGAGGCGAACAGATCGAGCCGGCCGTTGGAGGCCGCCTTCAGGCTGCTAGCGCCCTGGGCGAAGCTGCGTTCATAGACCCAGAAGCCCGCCGCCGCGATGAGGGCCAGCGCCACCAGCGCCAGCCACGCGCGCCGCAGGGCCACCCCGGGCCGGCGGTGCGGCGGGGTTGGGGGGGGACCGAACGGCGGTGCGGGGTGGATGACGACCTCAGGTAGAAAAGCTCAATGCGCCAGGATCTTCGACAGGAACTCCTTGGCCCGTGGCGAGCGCGCGTCGGGGTTCCCGAAGAATTCGTCGCGCCGGCAATCTTCGACGATTTTGCCGGCGTCCATGAAGATCACGCGGTGGCTGACCTTCTTGGCAAACCCCATCTCGTGGGTGACGACCATCATGGTCATGCCCTCTTGCGCGAGCTTGACCATCACGTCGAGCACTTCGCCCACCATCTCGGGGTCGAGCGCCGAGGTCGGCTCGTCGAACAGCATAACGATCGGGTCCATGCTCAGCGCGCGCGCGATCGCCACGCGCTGCTGCTGGCCACCCGAGAGCTGGCCGGGGAACTTGTCCTTGTGCGCCATCAGGCCCACGCGGTCCAGCATCTTCAGCCCGCGCGTTTTCGCCTCGTCAGCGTTGCGGCCCAGCACCTTGATCTGCGCCAGCGTGAGGTTTTCGGTCACGCTCAGGTGGGGGAACAGCTCGAAGTGCTGGAACACCATGCCCACGCGGCTGCGCAGCTGGGGCAGGTTGGTCTTGGGGTCGGCGATGCTGATGCCGTCCACCACGATGTCGCCCTTCTGGAAAGGCTCCAGCGCGTTGACGGTCTTGATCAGGGTGGACTTGCCCGAGCCCGAGGGGCCGCAGACCACCACCACCTCACCCTTCTGGATGGAGGTCGTGCAGTCGGTCAGCACCTGGAAGCTGCCGTACCACTTGGAAACGTTCTTGATGTCGATCATGGTTGTGCTCCTGATCCTCAGCGGATGATGGCGATCTTCTTCTGCAGGCGACGCACCAGCATCGACAGCGAGAAGCAGATGACGAAATAGACGACGGCGGCCACGAGGTAGGTCTCCACCGGCCGGTTGAAGTTTTTGCCCGCGACCTCGAAGCCCTTGAGCAGGTCGTAGGCACCGATGGCGTAGACCAGCGAGGTGTCCTGGAACAGGATGATGGTCTGCGTCATCAGCACCGGCAGCATGTTGCGGAAGGCCTGCGGCAGCACGATCAGCTGCATGGTCTGGCCGTAGGTCATGCCCACCGCGTACCCCGCGTAGACCTGGCCCTTGGGCACGCTCTGGATGCCCGCTCGCATGATTTCCGAGAAGTACGCGGCCTCGAACACCGTGAAGGTGATCATGGCCGAGAGCTCGGCGCCCATGGGCTGCCCGATCAGCAGCGGGATCAGGAGGAAGAACCACAGGATCACCATCACCAGCGGGATGGAGCGCAGCGTGTTCACGTAGAACGCGGCCGGGATCACCAGCCACTTCTTGCCCGACAGCCGCATGAGCGCGAGCACCGTGCCGAGCAGGATGCCACCGACCATGGCGATCAGCGTGAGCTGCACCGAAAAGATCAGGCCCTTGAGCACGAAGCTCGACAGGACCGACCCGTCCAGAAAAGAAAAGTCGAGGTTCATGTCAATGCCCTCCGATCATGCCAGGCACCTGCACCTTGTGTTCGATGAACAGCGCGATGCGGTTGATGACGAAAGCCGAGATGAAATACAGGCCGGTGACCGCGAGGTAGACCTCGATGCCGCGCGAGGTTTCTTCCTGCGCCTGCATGGCGAACATGGTCAGTTCGGCGATCGACACCGCGAACGCGACCGAGGAGTTCTTGATGATGTTCATGCTCTCGCTGGTCAGCGGCGGGATGACGATGCGAAACGCCATCGGCAGCAGCACGTAGCGGTAGGTCTGTGACAGCGTCAGACCCATGGCGAGCCCGGCGTAGCGCTGCCCCTTGGGCAGGCTCTGGATGCCCGCGCGCACCTGCTCGGCGATGCGCGCCGAGGTGAAGAAGCCCAGCGCGAGCACCACCAGGATGAAGCTCGGCACCTCGCGCAGCGGCGGCACCAGCGACGGCAGCACGTGGTACCACAGGAACACCTGCACCAGCAGCGGGATGTTGCGAAACAGCTCGGTCCACACATTGCCGATGGCCACCAGCGCCTTGCTCGGCGTGGTGCGGAAGATGCCCATCAGCGAGCCCACCACCAGCGCCACCACCAGCGCCAGCACGGCCACACTCAGCGTCCAGCCCCAGGCCGAGAGCAGCCAGTCCAGGTAGGTGATGTCGCCGCCCTCGCCAAAACAGCTGGGGCGCACCTCACCGTCGATGGTGTCCTTGCAGAACACCTGCCAATCCCATGTGCTCATGGTGAATTCCCAAGTTCAAGAAAGAGGGCCGCCCGTTCGCTGCCGGGCGGCCTGTTCAAACGCCCGTCAGAACATCACTTCTTGACGGAATAGTCTTCCATCGGCTTGTCGTTGGGGGTGGCCCAGGCCGCCTTGGTGTTCTCGTTGGCGACCATGCCGACCTTGGTGTTGGCCGGGGGGATCGGCTGCTCGAACCACTTGGTCCACAGCTTGGCCACGTCGCCCGACTTCATCATGGCCTTGAGGCTGTCGTCCACGGCCTTCTTGAAGGCGGCGTCGTCCTTGCGGACCATGATGGCGATGGGTTCCACCGACAGCACCTCGCCCACGAGCTTGAAGTCGGCCGGGTTCTTGGCCTTGGCGATGTTGCCGGCCAGGATGGCGCCGTCCATCACGAACGCATCGGCACGGCCGCTCTCCAGCAGCAGGAAGCTGTCGGCGTGGTCCTTGCCGTAGACCTCTTCAAAGTTCACGCCGGTGGCGCGCTCGTTCTTGCGCAGGGTCTGCACGGAGGTGGTGCCGGTGGTGGTGGCGACCTTCTTGCCGTTGAGCTGGGCAATCGAGGTGATGCCGGAGTTGGCTTTGACCGCGATGCGCACCTCTTCCACGAAAGTCGTCACGGCGAAGGACACGTCCTTCTGGCGCGCGGCGTTGTTGGTGGTGGAGCCGCACTCGATGTCCACCGTGCCGTTCTGCACCAGCGGGATGCGGTTCTGCGAGGTCACCGGCTGGTACTTGATGTCCAGCTTGGCCAGGCCCAGCTGCTTCTGCACGTCGGCCAGCACCTTCTGGCAGATCTCCACGTGGTAACCCACGAACTTGCCGTCGCCCAGCGTGTAGGACAGGGCGCCCGAGCTTTCACGCACGCCCATGGTCACGGACCCGCTGTCCTTGATCTTCTTCAGGGTGTCGGTGGTCTGCGCCACGGCGGCCGAGCTGGCCACGAGGGCGGCAACAATCAACAAAGACTTTTTCATACAGGCTCCAATAGGTTGGGAGGGTGGGGGAAACAAAGAAAGACCGTGGCCGGATCAACCGGGCACCTGGTCCGTGGGGTACTTCCAGAAATCCTTCAGCAGGTAGTTCATGGGCAGGTTCAGGGGTTTGTTGGCCGGCGGGATGGGCTGGCTGAACCAGCGGTCGTAGACCGCGTGGGCCTCTCCGGACCGGATCAGCCGCTTCATCTCGTCGTCCACCAGCTGTTTGAACTGCGGGTCGTTCTTCGGCAGCATGATGGCCAGCGGCTCGATGGTCAGGAACTTCCCCACCACCTTGAGCCGGTCGGGATCGGGCCGCCCGGCCGCCAGGCCGTACAGCAGCACGTCGTCCATCACGAAACCCTCGGCCTCGCCGGTTTCCACCATCTCGACCGCCCGGGCATGTTCCGCGGCCTCCACAATCCGGATGCCCAGCAGGTGGTCGATGTTGGATCGGGTGATGGCCTTCAGCGGCGTGGTGCCACTGGTGGACACCAGCTTGCGGCCCTTGAAATCGCGGACCACCTGGACCGGGCTGTCGGCCCGCACCAGGTAGCGCGCGCCGGTGATGTAGTGCGGCACCGTGAAGGCCACCTTCTCGCGGCGCTCGGCGTTGTTGGTGGTGGAGCCGCACTCCAGGTCGGCCTTGCCCTCTTCCACCGTCGCGATGCGGTTGGCCGGTGTGACCATGACGAAGGCGGGTGTCAGCGTCTTCAGTTCCAGCTTCTTGCGCAGCGCGTCCACCAGCTTCAGGCACAGGTCGATCGAATAGCCGACCGGCTTGCGGTCCTGGTCAAGAAAGGAGAACGGCACCGACGATTCCCGGTGCGCCAGCACCACCGTGCCGGTGCGCTGGATGCGATCGAGCACCGGGCCGGCACCGGCCCACAGCGGCGCCAGCGCACACAGCGTCACGCAGACCGCCCGGGCGGCGGGTCTGACGGATGACAAGAAGCGGCTGGGCATGGTGAATCCTTGGCTGGGACGGTGGTGGGGTCGGGGAGAGGGCTGGGGCTTGCTGGAATCTGGCGCCAGCTGCGCTCAGCCCAGCGGCCGGTCGGTCGGCGACCGGTACAGCTCCAGCAACGCGTCGGGCGGCGGCCAGTTCAGGTTCAGGCCCTTGGGGGGAATCGGGCTCTGGAACCAGCGGCGGTAGATCTTCAGCGCCTCACCCGACTGCATCAGCTGCGTCAGGCTGCGGTCCACCACGGCCTTGAACGCGGCATCGTCCTTGCGCAGCATGCAGGCGTAGACCTCGGCCGCCATCGGCTTGCCGACCACGCGCCAGTCGTCGGGTTTGTCCGCCTTGGCGCGCAGCCCGTAGAGCACGGCGTCGTCCATCAGGAACGCGACGGCCCGCCCGCTTTGCAGCTGCGCGAACGCCTCGCCATGGTCTTTGGCCGTGGCGATGTCGACGCGCAGGCCGGTGGACTCGCTGTGCAGCATGAGCTGGCGTTCGCTCGTGGTGCCGGCAGTGACCAGCACGCGCCGGCCGCTCAGATCGGCCAGCTCGGTAACGCCCGAATCCTTGTGGGTGAGCAGGCGCGAACTGGTCTGGAAGATGGACACCGAGAACGCCACCTGGCGTGCGCGCTCGCGGTTGTGGGTGGTGGAGCCGCACTCCAGATCCACCGAGCCGTTCTGCACCAGGGGTATCCGGTTCTGCGAGGTCACCGGCACCAGCTTGACCGCCAGCGCCGGCAGCTTGAGTTCGCGCTTGATGCTCTCCGTCACCGCCAGCATCAGGTCCTGCGAATAACCCACCACCTGGCGGCGGCCGTCGTAGTACGAGAACGGCACCGACGACTCGCGGTGCCCCAGGTTGATGGTGGCCGTCTGCGAGATCTTCTGCAGCGTCGTGAGCACCGGCGTCTGGGCCTGTGCACTCAGGGCGCAGCACATCAGCAGAAAAGGGGGCAGGCAACGGATCATGGTCATGGGCTGTTTGAGGGTGTTCAGCGCAAAGGCCGTGCCAGTGGGTATTTACCCTAGGAACAGGCCCCGAATCCCCTCGAAAACGCCGCTCAGACCCCCTCTGGGCCGCCCACAGGACGTCCGGGCGAACGGAAATCCGTTTCACCCACCACACCGAAAAACGGATTTCCGACCGCAGGCCGCCCGCCGGCCTCAGGGCTTGATCGCCACCTTCAACACGCCATCGCGCTGGTGCGCAAACAGCTCATACGCGGCCACGATGTCGTCCAGCTTGAACTGGTGCGTCACCATCACGCCCAGGTCGATGCGGCCCGAGGCCACCACGTTCATCAGCCGGCGCATGCGTTCCTTGCCACCCGGGCACAGCGCGGTGACGATGCGGTGGTCGCCCAGGCCGGCGGCGAAGGCCGAGAGGGGAATGGTGAGGTCGCTGGAATAGACGCCCAGGCTGGACAAGGTGCCGCCGGGTTTGAGCACGCGCAGGGCCGATTCGAAGGTGGACTGGGTGCCCAGCGCTTCGATGGACGCATCCACCCCGCGCCCGCCGGTGATCTTCATGATCTCGTCAACCACGTCGCAGTGGTTGAAGTTGAGCGTGAGGTCGGCGCCCATCTTCTTCGCGATGTCCAGGCGGTGGTCATTGCCGTCCACCGCGATGATGGTGGAAGCGCCCAGCAGGCGCGCGCCCGCGGTGGCGCACAGGCCGATGGGGCCTTGCGCAAACACCACCACGGTGTCGCCGATGCGGATACCGGCGTTCTCCGCGCCCTTGAACCCGGTGGACATGATGTCGGGGCACATCAGCACCTGCTCGTCGGTCAGCCCGTCGGGGATGGGCGCGAGGTTGGCCTGGGCATCCGGCACCAGCACGTACTCGGCCTGGGTGCCATCGATCAGGTTGCCGAAGCGCCAGCCCGCCGTGGCCTTGAAACCGTGGCAACCGCACAGGCCCTGTGGAATCAGGTAGCTGCCGTCCTGGGAGGGCGCGCCGTCCTGCGCCGCGTAGGAGTTGAAGTTGGGGCAGATGGCGCCGGCGATGACACGCTGGCCTTCGGTGTAGCCCATCACGGCGCTGCCCAGTTTTTCGATCACGCCCACCGGCTCGTGGCCGATGGTCAGGCCTTTGGCGACCGGGTACTCCCCCTTGAGGATGTGCACATCGGTGCCACAGATGGTGGTCGTGGTGATGCGGATCAGGGCGTCGTTGGGACCGACATCGGGAATGGGTTTGTCCACCAACTCGATGCGGTTCTTTTCGACAAAGACGGCGGCTTTCATCATCGTGGCCATGGGCCCTCCTGGAAGAAATGAAACCTGATGGGTGACGCGTGAAACGGTGCAGCCCGGGGCACCGTCGGGCCGGCTTTGCCGGACGGCCAGTGCCACCCCCCAGGGGGTAGCGCGAAGCGCTGCGGGGGGTGCTTCACTTCAGACGCTCTCGGCCTTCTTGAGAATGACGTACAGCTCGTCCTTGAGCTGCAGCTTCTCGCGTTTGAGCGTGTCGATCTCTACCGGGGTGGCCATCTCGATGCCGTCCTCCATGTTCTGGATCTTCTGGTCGAGTTCATTGTGCTGGTCGAACAGGCGCGTGAAGTGGAGATCGGTGGTCTTGAGGCTCGTGATGAGCTCTCGGTACTCTGGAAACATCGGATCGTCTTTCGTGAAAATCCGCCGGGAGGCGCAGGATCGCGCCGTGCCCGGGCTGGACGGGATCGGGTAGCTTGGACGATATGCGCCCGGTCATCTGTGCGCCAGCGCCCAGAGCACGGTGGGTGTTATCGGGCGAAAGTCGTTGAACCGGGCCGCCCCGCCAGGTTCAGGTGCGCAGCAGCGGGCGCCATGTCCGACAGCAGTTGCCCTTGGCGCCACACCTTCAACCGCGTCGCCCGCAGGCGGATCGCCTCGATCGGGTCGCGCGCCTGCAGCAGCACGAAGCTGGCATCCCGGCCCGCTTCGATGCCATAGCCGGCGAGACCCATCACCTTGGCGGCGTTGGTGGTCACGGCCTCGAAGCACTGGCGCATGCCGGCCTGGCTGGTCATCTGCGCCACGTGCAGGCCCATGTGGGCCACTTCCAGCATGTCGCCGCTGCCGAGCGAATACCAGGGGTCCATCACGCAGTCGTGGCCAAAGGCCACCGTCACGCCAGCCGCCATGAGTTCGGGCACGCGCGTCATGCCGCGGCGCTTGGGGTAGCTGTCGTGCCGGCCCTGCAGCGTGATGTTGATCAGCGGATTCGCCACCGCGCTCACGCCGGCCTCGGCGATCAGCGGAATCAGCTTGCTCACGTAGTAGTTGTCCATGCTGTGCATGGAGGTGAGGTGCGAGCCGTTGACGCGGCCCTGCAGGCCCAGGCGCTGCGTCTCGAAGGCCAGCGTTTCGATGTGGCGCGAAAGCGGGTCGTCGCTTTCGTCGCAGTGCATGTCCACCGGCAGGCCGCGCTCGGCGGCGAGTTCACACAGCAGCCTCACGCTGGCTGCGCCTTCGCTCATGGTGCGCTCGAAGTGTGGAATGCCGCCCACCACGTCGACGCCCAGGTCGAGCGCGCGCTTCAGGTTCTCCAGCCCGCCCGGCGAGCGCAACACGCCATCCTGCGGGAAGGCCACCAGCTGCACATCGAGGTAAGGCGCCATGCGCCGCTTCACCTCCAGCATCGCGCGCACCGGCAGCAGGCTGGGGTCGCTGGTGTCCACGTGGCTGCGGATCGCCAGCAGGCCCTTGGCCACCGCCCAGTCGCCGTACGCCAGCGCGCGTTCGACAAGCGCCTCTTCGGTCAGCAGCGGCTTGAGCTCGCCCCAGAGTGCGATGCCTTCGAGCAGCGTGCCACTCTGGTTGATCCGCGGCAAGCCATAGCTGAGCGTGGCGTCCATGTGGAAGTGCGGGTCGCAGAACGGCGGCGTGAGCAACTGGCCGCCAGCGTCCAGCGTTTCATGCGCGGGCGCCTGCAGGCCGGGCGCCACTTCGACGATGCGTCCGTCCTGCACCGCCACGCTCATGTCGGTGCGACCGTCGGGCAGGTTGGCGTGGGTGATCAGCAGGTCCAGCATCGTGGTTCACCTTGGCGGCGGGGTTTCATCAGCGCCCGAGGATACGCCGCGGAGCGGTGAGCTATTTGGTGCCGAAGATGCGGTCGCCGGCGTCGCCCAGGCCCGGCAGGATATAGCCGTGTTCGTTGAGCTGGCGGTCGATGGCCGCCGTGTAGATCGGCACGTCGGC
>Ga0209467_1002401_pt1 | contig 13480 bp, 15 predicted proteins | sample Higcelwee11metaG_FD_187175 | JGI IMG/M metagenome (GOLD analysis project Ga0209467, IMG submission 187175) | Freshwater pond sediment microbial communities from the University of Edinburgh, under environmental carbon perturbations - High... | ecosystem: Environmental > Aquatic > Freshwater >...
ATATCAACGACTTATCCCGATGACGGGAAATATTTATTTAATGTGAGAAGAATACCTTGTCCGTGCAGAAAAGGGAGTGTATAAATGCGTCTGCGTCTGGAATCCACAGGCGGACTGCGTCAACGCCTTTTTATTATCTTTGAATCATGTCACTAGAATCTCAGAATATTATTCCTCTGCTACCCGATAAGCCCGGGGTATATCAGTTTATTGACACTTCCGGGACGATCATATATGTAGGAAAAGCAAAGAATATCAGAAAAAGGGTTTCTTCATATTTTACAAAGAACCAGTCAGGCAAAACTTCAGTAATGCTTAAAAAAGCAGCTGAATTAAAACATATAGTTGTAGAAAACGAATCAGATGCACTTTTACTTGAGAACAATCTGATTAAAAAGTTCCAGCCCAGGTACAATATACTTTTAAAGGACGATAAAACATTTCCCTGGATCTGTATAAAAAAAGAGCCATTTCCCCGCGTTTTCAGTACAAGAAATACAATAAGGGACGGATCTCAGTATTTTGGGCCCTATACATCCGGATTGATGGTGAAAACTCTCCTCGATCTTATCAGACAACTCTATAAACTCAGAACATGCAGCTATAATCTGACAGAAGATAATATAAGTGGTGGCAAACTTAAAGTATGTCTTGAGTACCATATAGGAAACTGTAAAGCTCCGTGCATAGGTCTTCAAAATGGGGAAGAATATTCAGAAAACATAAATCAGATACGGAATATTTTAAAAGGAAACATCTCAACGGTACAGGATCATCTTAAAATGCTAATGCACTCATATTCAACGGAATTACGATTTGAAGAGGCCCAGTTAATAAAAGATAAAATAGCAATTCTTTCAAAATTCCGTAGTCGCACAGCAATAGTAAGTTCAACTATTAAAAATGTGGATGTTTTTGCAGCCGATTATGATGCGGATAATACATATATTAATTACCTTAAGGTTATCAATGGTGCTGTTATTCAATCATTTACTATCGACCTTAAGAGTCGTGTCGATGAAGATAAAGAGTCGTTGCTAGGCTTTGCAATTACTGAGTTACGACAAAGATTATCAAGCGATTCTCCGGAAATAATTGTTCCTTATAACCCCGATATTCTATTTGATAAAATTAAATATACAATACCGCACAGGGGAGAAAAATTAAAACTGCTTGAACTGGCACACCGGAATGCAGTTTATTATAAAATTGAACAGAGGAAGAAGCATGAGGCCCTTAAACCCAAAGAGCGCACCGGTAAAAATCTGGATAAACTAAAATCAGATCTTAATTTACCAGGATTGCCGGTCCACATAGAATGCTTTGATAATTCAAACATAATGGGATCCAATCCGGTAGCTGCCTGTGTTGTCTTCAGGAATGCAAGACCTTTTAAAACCGATTACAGACAGTACAATATCAAGACAGTTACCGGACCGGATGATTATTCCTCGATGGAGGAGATTGTTTTCCGGCGCTACAGAAGATTGCTTGACGAGAAAAAATCCCTTCCTCAGCTTATTATAATTGACGGCGGGAAGGGACAATTATCTTCAGCTGTAAAAAGTCTTGAGAAACTGGGTATAAAAGAGAGGGTAACTATTATCGGTATTGCTAAAAAACTAGAAGAGATTTATTTTCCTGGTGATCCCATTCCTCTATACCTTGATAAGAATTCTATCAGTCTGAAAATAATTCAGCAACTGAGAAACGAAGCACACAGATTTGGAATAAATTTCCACCGCGATAAACGTTCTTCAGATATGACAAAATCTGACCTTGATCTGATAAAAGGAATAGGTTTAAAAACAAAAGAGGTTTTATTGAAAAATATTGGGTCGGTCGAAAAAATTAAAGAGAGCTCCTTTAACGATCTTAAAAAACTGATTGGGTTGAAAAAGGCCACCCTTTTAACCGACTACCTCAAAAAATAGCCCTGGATTCCACGTGGAACATCTTTTATAATTATAGGGATAAATAACAGAAATCCAATTAAATAAGACCTGTTATCTATGGCGTTAACTCTGTGAGAATTTAATATTTTAACCTGGCTGTCCGGGTATACATAAATATTCGCGCCTGAAATGTCAAAATAACATATTTATACGGGAAGCTTTATCTCAACAAGGAAGAATGATCCGTAAAAATGAAGAGGATGATTTTAGAATAGTTTCAGAACTTTTTCGAAGATATCATTTGAACCGGAAGTAACAAGACCTTCCATTTTTAAAAATTCTGCTGTTCTTACATTAGATTCTATATCGTCAATATAAAATGATTCTTCCGGATCGATGCCATATTTTTCAAAAAGAATCTGAAAAATACGGATATCGGGTTTTGAAAACTTTACATCAGCAGAAATTATCCCTCCATCAAAATATTTGAAAAAAGGATACCCGTTTTTAACTTCACCAAAGATATCAGATGGAAAGTTGGAAAGGTAATACAGCTTTAAACCCATTTTTTTCAGCTCAGGAAGGATCCTGATGTTTGATTCAAGGGGAAACATAATATCTGTCCTTTTTTTGAAAATAAGGGCTATTTCCTCCCTTTTTAATGATGACTTACGGCTTATTATGTCTATAGCCTCATCAGGAGTAAGATTTCCATTGTCAAGCATTAACCATTCTCTGCTTCCAAACACATCAGTAAGAAGGGCATTTCTTGTCTCCGGAGGATAATTGTTTTTTTCGAGATATTCGGCAGGACGAAAACTGATCAGTACATTTCCCAGGTCGAAAATGACATTCCTTATCATAATTAAGGATTCTTCATGCTTATTGGTTGTCCGGTAGCCTCAAGAACATTCCACCACAATTCACCTTCCACGTCAATTTTCTTCCTTTTTGCAACTGCCATAGGAATAGGGAGCAGTGTAAACTGGTTATTCCAGAAGCCCATAACAAAATCTGTTTTTCCGGCCAGGGCAGCATGAACAGCATTCTGTGCAAGAAGATTACAGAATTTACTGTCGTTGGCGTTTGCTGGTGCACTTCTGATAATGTAGCTTGGATCTATATATTTAATTGAATAAGGAAACTTTTTAGAATCGAACTCTTCTTTAATCTTTTCCTTCAGATAGATTCCAATGTCTTTATGTTTTACATTTCCTGAAGCATCTTTTTCTGTGTCTGAAGTTTCAAAAAACTCCTGACCTGCACCTTCGGCAACGACCACAACTGCGTGATGCCTCTCCTCAAGCCTTTTTCGAAGCACTTTCAGGAACCCGCGGATTCCATACAGATCAAAGGAAATTTCCGGGATTAGAACAAAATTTACTTCCTGGATAGCAAGAGCTGCACTGGCTGCAATGAAACCTGAATCGCGGCCCATTAGTTTGACAAGCGCAATACCATTATGGGCTCCCTGGGCTTCATTATGCGCATTACGGATAATGTCATTGGCTATTGAGAAGGCTGATTCAAACCCAAATGATTTCTGTATCAGGTCTATATCGTTATCAATAGTCTTCGGAATCCCGGCCACTGCAATTTTTAGTTTTCTTTTCTGGATCTCCTGGTGAATAGCATGTGCACCACGTAATGTCCCGTCTCCTCCAATTGCAAAAAGGACATTGATATTAAGGATTTCCATTGTATCCACCATTTTTACAACATCCTGGTTGCCGCGGGATGTCCCAAGAAATGTTCCTCCCGACAGATGAATATCACTGACCATTGGTGCCGTCAGTTCTATAACCGGATGATTATAGTCAGATACCAGTCCCTCGTAGCCATATTTTATTCCAAGAATTCTTGATATTCCATACCGGTAATAAAGCTGATTTACCAGACTACGGATTACGTTATTGAGTCCCGGGCATAGACCACCGCATGTAACTATACCGACTTTTGTTTTTGCAGGTTCAAAAAATATATTTTCTTTTGGTCCTGCTTTTTCAAAAGAAACCGGAGTCTCTGATGTTTCCTGGCATTTTTTGAAATAATCTAACGAAACATCATAAAGAATCCTTTCATCGTCTTTGACGAATTTATAAACGGGGCTATCTTCACGCTGACCCTGTTTCAGTGGTGAAATTACGTTACCATGGCCCAGTGAGGTGATCAGGAAATCCTCATATTTCATCTTATGGCAGATTGAATTATTAAATCATCCTGTGAACTGTTAGATTTTCACAGGAATCAAATTTAAAGAATTTTTTGAATGATTGATAAATAAAGAGTTCATTCAAAGAATCAGATTATCTGTTTTATTCTTCCAACGAGTCCGTTTTCAAGCATAACTTTTATCCCATGCGGATGAATAGGAGCGGAAGTAAGAATTTCTTTTACTTTTCCTCCGGTCAGCCTCCCTGTCCTTTTATGTTCAGAAAGCTCAACCATTACAGCAATCCCCGGCTTAATATCTGCCCTGTGTGTTCCTTCCATAGCCAAATAGAATTATTTCCCCAATCATTTATCATTCAAAACAAGGGTACAAGTATAGTTAAATTTCAGTAAGGTAATGAGGTGTTAAAATGATCTTTATCACTATTGTTAAAAAAACAGCTGATGTCCTGCACTATTGGTTTATCAGCCTCTTGTGCCCTTTATTTTTAGACTTATGCAGTAAAGGCCTTTGCTGGCTGTTATAAACAATGTTTTGAAATTTTTTCCACCGAAACATACATTTGCTGTCCAGTTTTCCGGGACGGGAATATTTCCTGATTTATTCCCACTCTTATCAAATATGGTAACCCCATTTCCTGTCAGATATAAATTTCCCTTTGAATCTATTGCCATTCCATCAGAACCCATCTCGCAGAATAGTTTTTTATCTGAAAGACTTCCATCCCGATTAATTGCATAATACCAGGTCTTATTGGCTCCTATATCAGAAACAAACAAACCCTTACCATCAGGAGTACCCACTATTCCGTTTGGTTGCTGAAGATCTTCAGCTAATCTGATAACTATTTTATGATCAGGTCTCAGATAATACACGCACTGACTCTCCTGTGGCATAACTATATGATCCCACCATGCCCTAAGGTAATAAGGATCAGTAAAATAGACCCCACCTACCGGATTTATCCACAGGTCGTTCGGACCATTAAAAGCCCTTTCCTTATAAAAAGAGGTGATTATTTCAACTTTCTTGTCAGGCGTTATCTTCCATATCTCATTTTTTTCATCGGCACAGGCCCAGAGGTTCCCGTCAACATCAAATGCGAGTCCGTTAGACCTGCCACAAGGTTCCATAAAAACAGAGACTCCGCTTTTAAGATTCCAAACCATTATCCGGTTGTTTGGCTGATCAGTAAAATATACATTTCCCTGCTTGTCGGCTGATGGACCCTCTGTAAACAGGAATCCTCCGGCGAGTTTTTGTAACTGAGCTCCTCCGGCAACTATTTCTTCAAGACCTGTATCCTGTGCGCAACCCCGTAGGAAAAAAGAGAGAAGGAGAATAGAGAGAAGCAATAGTTTATTCATCAAAGGCAGGTAAAATTTATTATTTTATTTATGTGGGAATAAGGACATTAGTTATCCGGGTTGCATAATTATCAATCTGTTCCGGTTTTTCAAATCCAATAATTATCATATCAACAGTTCCGAGGGTAAGTACATATTTAAGTGATTGGTTTACCTTTTCTGAATCATCACGGAAATCACCGTTCCCAATAAGTTTCATCCCAATAACACCCTTTCCGGATTTGTGCAGTTTTTCAATAAGTGGAATGACTAGTGAAGGATCCCTGGAATCCATTGCTGCCCCGAAAGGATTAATGCGAACATGAATAATGTCAACCCAGTCGCTGGCTGCTGCAGCTTCCATGGCCTCCAGAGAGTGGACAGAAACGCCATGAGCCCTGATAATTCCCTTTGATTTCAGGGTTTCCAGGATATCCATCTGTTTCTTTTGTTCATCAGTCCAGTTTGCACTTGTCATACAATGTAATTGTACAATATCAAGATAATCGGTATTTAATTCTTTAAGAAACCTGGCAACAACAACGTCAGCATCAGGCCTTTCAGCTTCAGGAATACCGCCCTGGGATTCCCATATTTTTGAGCTTAAAATAAATTTATCGCGGGGCAGACCCCTGAGAGCTTTAGCAGCATATAAATGAGTCCCGTAGGTGTCAGCGCAATCAAAGAAACGAATCCCTTTCTCATAAGCGTACCTTATCAATGATTCTGCATTACCGGCTCTTGTAATGGCAGACGACCTGTCTCCCCCGTTAAATCCTGTTCCCATTCCCAGCAGTGTGGTTTTAATTCCCGTCTTGCCAAGTGTAATAATTTGAAAAGGATCTTTAGGTGATGCTGTCTCTCCAGGAGTCAGCGCGTTCAGTGTATTACCAAGAAGCACTGTTCCCGCACCTGCCGAAACTTTAGTAATGAATTGTCTTCGTGAAAGTTTTTTCTTTTTCATGTCTGAAAAATTTATTTTAAACCAAGACGCGATACAATATCCCCGGGAGGAACCGGCCTTCCATTTCTTGTTGCAACTCCTGTTACTTTTGCTTTTACAATAGGTTTTTCGTCAGGAAGCCTGTATATATCCTGCAAAAACACGAGCCGTATATTTCCTTCCATGATTATATTAAGACGGATTACAAATTTATCACTGCTCCTTAGGGGATATTTATAATCAATTTCTATCCTTGTTACAACCAGGTCGAGTCCCTCTTCATGAAGTTGTATAAAGTCGATATTTTTTGAAAGCAGGAAGAGATGCCTTGCATGTTCAAGATAATGCAGGTAATTTGCATTATTAACAACACCCTGTATATCGCATTCATAATCTCTTACTGTGAACTCTGTACTGAAGATATAGCTTGGGGTAGTCATGCCTGACAGAGATAAAATTTATTTAGGAAAACCACCGAAGAATTTCTTCAGTTTGCCATGAAATTTATGAATATTGTTAGGTTTATAGTGCATCAGAATACATTGGCCTGTAATGAAATTAATACCTGAACCATCAAGTTCTGCCAGGGCTTCTTTGCTTTCTGACATCTGTTGAACCCAAATGTGTTTGAATCCTTTCCCGAGCGCTTCCCTCACAACACCCGCAGTCTGTGATTTTTGAGTCATTATGATAACTCCCTTTGCTTCGTCAGGTACTGATTTAAGATCAGGATAAGTCTTTTCGCCATGGATCCTGTCAGCATAAGGATTAACCGGAATGATATTCATTCCTTTTTCTTTCAGTTCTCTGAAAGCTGTAAAACCGAATTTTTTTGGGTTTCGTGAAACACCAACCATTGCAATTGGTCCGGATGCAATAAATTCTTCAATCTGTTTTAATGTTACCTTCATTTTCGTCAGATTATTTATGATTTGAATATAGTTTTGATTTTAGCTTCAACAACTAAGTATAAAGACTTAAAAATACAACAAAAAAAACAACCGACACTATTTTTTATTTACTTGGTGATAGGGTAATTAAATCTATTTTTATGGAAAAGTCTGAAAACCGCCAGGGATACCTTTTTTCAAAAGGTTATTCAAATTATGTGTTTATATTATTATTCCTGCTTTACTTTTTTGATTATGCCGACAGAATGGTGGTTACTTCAATGTTTTCTTCAATAGAAAGAGATTGGGGTATAACACATTTTCAGAGTGGGATGCTGGTGTCTGCTGTATATTGGGCAATTGTAATACTCTCTTTCCCGATTTCAATTCTGGTTGACAGGTGGAGCAGGACAAAAACCATAGGAGTCATGGCAATAATGTGGAGTCTGGCAACAGCTCTTTGTGCATTAACAGGAAATTATGTTCAGTTATTTATGGCCCGTATGTTAATAGGTATCGGCGAGGCAGGCTATGCTCCGGGAGGAAGTGCAATGATATCAGGGCTTTACCCTATCGATAAAAGGGCTAAAATGATGGGCCTCTGGAATGCCTCTATTCCTCTGGGAAGTGCTGTCGGAGTGATGCTTGGTGCAATTATAGCTGCCAAACTTGGGTGGAAGCATGCTTTTGGGATTGTAGCTATTCCCGGGCTGATTGTAGCAGTACTTTTTCTCTTTGTGAAAGATTATAAAACTGTGGATCTTTCATTTATTGATAAATCAAGCAAAAAAGTAAAAATGGAAAAAAGAGACATGGTTCTGGAATTTATTTCCAAACCTTCAGTCCTTTTTACATATTTTGGTATGGCTGCCGTTGTATTTGTAACAACAGCAATGCTTACCTGGTTACCAACATATTTTGAAAAATTCAGGGGTATTCCCCAGGAAACAGCTGGTAAAATGGCAAGCTATGTTATGATTCTGGCCCTTATCGGAGCTCCGCTGGGTGGTTATCTGACCGACTTGTGGAGAAAGAAAAAAGAGAACGCCAGACTCTTGTTTCCAGCATTGTCAACATTTGTTTCGGCAATAGTCCTATTTTCTGCATTAGTGTTTTTCAGAGGTCCTGTTCAGTATGTCGTATTCCTGATTTTCGGGGTACTTGTTTTGAGCTTCATAGCCGGAGCGGCAGCTGTTACCCAGGATGTAATTCACCCCGGATTAAGGGCTACATCCTATGCTATTGCTGTTGTTGTACAGAATCTTATCGGATCTTCTATGGCACCAATTGTCCTGGGAAAAATTTATGACCTGTCGAATATACAGACAGCTCTTTCGATTCTGCCATTTGTCCTGCTTATAGGTTCAATTCTCTTTTTCCTTGGATCAAGATATTATACGAGTGATATGGAGAAGGTTGCAAAGATTAATCTTGAAGCAGCCTGAAAATAAAACAGGAAGTGCTCTATTTGCTTCTGGAGGTAGTGTAATTTACAAATCTTTTCAACGACTCTTTAACTTCAGAATTTGGGTAAGAGTCCAGGATAGCCAGAGCTTTGTCGCGGTATTGATTCATCTTAATCTCAGTATATTCCAGGCCTCCTGACGCTGAGACAAACTGTATCACTTCGTTTATCTCTTTTTTTGTTTTTTTCCTGCTCTTTACAATGGAAATGATATGCCTTTTTTGAGAAGGTGATGTAAGTTCAAGGGCGTGAATCAGGGGAAGGGTTATTTTCCTTTCCTTAATGTCATTTCCTACAGTTTTCCCTGTAAGCCCGTTAGATTCATAATCCAGAAGGTCATCACGTATCTGGAAGGCAATTCCGATATTTTCTCCCAGATCCCTCATCATCATAATTGTATCAAGATCTCCGGTTACCGATCTGGCACCCGTTGCCGTGCATGCAGCAATCAGTGCAGCTGTCTTGCTGATAATAATTTTATAATAATCTTCTTCTTTTATATTTAGCTTTCTGGCTTTCTGCAATTGCAAAAGCTCCCCTTCCGCCATAGATTTAACTGCCTCAGATACAATTTCAAGCATATCATAACGGCCATTTTCGACACTGATCAGTAATCCCTGAGAAAGCATATAATCGCCTACCAGTACTGCTATTTTTGAGTTCCAGAGAGCATTAACCGAAAGGGCTCCCCTGCGTTCATGTGCATCATCAACAACATCATCATGAACAAGCGAAGCCGTATGAAGAAGCTCGATCATCGTAGCAGCTATATAAGTAGATTTTGAAATGGTGCCGTTAAGCCCTGCTGTGAGAAAAACCAGCAATGGCCTCATCTGCTTTCCCTTGCGGCGAAGAATGTAATTGAGAATTATTTTTAGAAGGGGAATATCACTTTTCATTGTCTTGTTGAAAAAGGATTCAAATTCATCCATCTCTTTTTCAACCGGCTTTCTTATTTCAGTCAGTAGCGACATAGTGAAATATTTCGGTCAAATATAGCAAATTAAGGTAACTCTTCAATTTACTGATTTTTGATTATTATTGGGTAAGATGCGTTATCATGAATAACAGAGTATCATATAAACATATTTATATATTTTTGTATTGTAATTTACAATAAATGGAAATAAAGGAACTTGATCCGGAAACTCTTGCAAAAGCTGCAATTATGCTTAAAGCTATTGCTCACCCGATTAGAATTTCGATAGTAGAATACCTGGAGGATGGTAAAAAACACACTGTTACGGAGATACACAAGAAACTTGGTATTGAGCAGGCAACGGCATCTCACCACCTTGTGATCCTGAAAGACAGGGGTGTTCTTGCATCAAAGAGACAAGGGAAAAACACATGGTATTTTCTCAAGCATGCAAATCTTGGGAACGTTTTAAGCAGTATCGGTGACTGTTGTAAGGCGGAATGAATTTTTGAGGATTGTAGCTTAATTTATATCCCTGAACATCTTCTTCTGAAATAACAGAATAGACATTACTCCGCAGGTTATTGCTGAATCCGCCAGATTGAAAACCGGTCTGAAAAATATAAAAGTTTCCCCGGGCCTGAAAGGCGACCACTGCGGCCAGTGTGTATCAATAACCGGGAAGTATAGCATATCAACTACTTTTCCATGAAGAAAAGATGAGTAGCCACCACCATGAGGAAACAAAACAGCAGCCTGGTTATAACTTTCACTGAAGATCATTCCATAAAAAGCACTGTCAATAATATTCCCTATTGCTCCGGCAAGAATTGCACTAACCGCAAGAATCAGTCCAAGGTTAGAGTTTTTCCTGGTAAGTGAATTAAGAAACCAGGCAATACCGAATATTGCTATTATCCTGAAAACACTTAAGATAAGCTTTCCGGGTTTTCCACCCATTTCCATCCCGAAAGCCATCCCGTTATTCTCAATGAAATGAAGCATCCCCCATTTCCCGAAAATATGGATTTCATCTCCAATCTGCATGTGGGTCTTTACCCAAATTTTTAATACCTGATCTGCAATCAGTATCAATATTACAAACAAAACTGATTTTTTCCCAGCGGACATTCTTTTCCGGTTATAATTAAGGGACGCAAAATAGCAAAAATAATAATGACAAAGAACCGGAAAACGGAGAAAAACGATTAGGGAGATACGAAAGATCTCAAACAGTTAAAAGAGACACGGGAAACACAATATCTTTTCGTAACTTTAATGGTTTATTATTAAAGAGTTATGGGAACTAAAACTGCAATTGTATTTGGTGCAACCGGACTTGTGGGAAATCTGTTGCTTGAAGAACTGGTAAATTCCGGGAACTATAAGATTATCAGAATATTTGTCAGACAAAGTACTGGAATATCAGACCCAAATGTTGAAGAGGTCATTACTGATTTTTCAGTACCGGGAAGTTACTTTTCAGCTATAACGGGTGATGAACTGTTTATATGTACCGGAACGACAATAAAAAAGGCAGGATCTGTGGCAAATGTGGAGAAGATTGACCGCGATATGCCGGCTATGGTAGCTGAAGCCGCATTTAAAAACGGGGTAAAAAGCATTGCTGTTGTTTCTTCTATCGGGGCTGATGTTAATTCGAAAAATTATTATCTTCGGATTAAAGGAGAGATGGAAGATAAAATTCTAAAGCTTGGGTTTGAAAAGACAGTAATAGTCAGGCCATCAATCTTGTTGGGCGAGCGCAAAGAGAGAAGAGCCGGGGAAATTGTAGGGAAAGCTGTTATGAAAGTTATCCAGCCCGTATTTACCGGTAAGTTAAGGAAATACAGACCAATACATGGCCGGGATGTGGCAAGGGCAATGATATCTTTATTGAATAAAGAGAACGGGCGGTCCATTTTTGAGTCTGATGAATTAAAAAAGTTTGCCAGGGAATAAAAAATCCCGGTTGTCTCCGGGATTCTTATTGATTAATTTAGACTCTTACCAGGCCCTAATGCATCGGAATAATTACTATCCCAGTAGTGCCACTCTTCATCTCCGAAAACCTGCAAAGACATAACCCTTCCGTCGTATGTGGAAGTGCTCCATTCAACATCAAAATCGGCAAACGCTGTATTGTAATAGTAATGGATCGAGTAATAAGCATCGTACGTGTTTGTAGTTAATCCATAAGTAATATAACTGCCATTAAATGGATTAGTTGTTACTCCGTCAGCCAGTTTTTCTTTAACATAAGTGTAGGTAACGCTTCCAACAGTTGCGGCTGTTTTGGTCCATTCGATCTCCAGAACCGGAACCTGATCAGTGGGGCTGTAATTAAGAGTCCAGATGCCACCGGTTCCATCTAATTCAGAGGTACCTTCAAACCAGAGAAATTCGCTGAATCCACCGGCACCTGTACGTGTAATATACATCTTCCATAATACGTCAGTACTTCTAATCTGGCCAGTAAGACGTGCTGTATATGAAATGGTAAGATAAGAGGCAGTATATGTCCACTGCCATGTTTTATCATCCAGATATACAGGAGTTTCGTCAACAGCAAGTTTGAATGAGAGAACTGGTACTGCAAGGGTTGCAGTTATAATGTTATTCCAGAAACCTGCAATTCCGGAAACCAGGGTCCAGTTAACATCATTGATTCCCTTCAGTGGTGTTGATTCAAAATTGCTGAAATCTATTTCCATTGATTCAACAGGCGGCAACAGGGGAGGATCTCCATTATCTTTTTTACAGCCGGTAAAAAGAGTGCTACTAAAGATCATCAACAACAATAAAGTGAGAATCTTTTTCATATGAAAAAAGTATTAGTTTATTACATAACGACAAATTTATATTAAAAGTTGCATTATTGGTAATAATTTTGATGAACGGTCATAAATTGTTGTGGTAATAATGAACATAATTAAAATTACTTTGTTTAACACTAAAAGTATTAAAAATGGAACGAAGGAATTTTATTAAAAATCTTGGGCTTGGGGTTGCTGCTTCGTATATATCTGGAAGGGCCCTTGCCGGAGAAATCACTAATTCAAAAAATATAATTATGGAAAATTTAACATCTAAAGAATTCCCGGCATTACCGTATGGGTATGATGCTCTTGAGCCATATATTGATGCAAAAACAATGGAGATCCATTATGACAGACATCACAGGGCTTATTTTAACAATTACGTTAATGCTGTTAAGGGAACTTCTCTTGAGAATCTATCGCTGGAAAAGGTTTTTGCCGAAGTATCAAAGGCTGGCGATGCAGTAAGAAATAATGGTGGCGGATTTTATAACCATGTCTTTTTCTGGAAAAACCTTGCAAAGGGCTCAGCTGGTCCATCTTCTGAATTATCAGCAGCAATTGACAAAGCTTTCGGATCTTTTGACAAGTTCAGGGAAACATTCAGCAACGCAGCCAAGACGCGTTTCGGAAGCGGATGGGCGTGGCTTTATATGACGCCGGAAAAGAACCTTGCAGTTGCCAGTACGCCGAACCAGGATAATCCTCTTATGGACATTTCTCCCGTAAAAGGAACTCCACTCCTGACACTTGATGTCTGGGAACATGCATATTACCTTAAATACCAGAACAAAAGACCGGATTATGTTGAGGCATTCTGGAATGTAGTTAACTGGGATGAGGTTAACAGGAGATATTCCGAGGCATTGAAATAATTACAACAGTTTCATTGAAAATATCGTAGGGGCATTGCATGCAATGCCCTAATTGGCTACGTGCTCATTACCCTGGGTACTGCAAGTAAAAAGAAATATTTGGGGCTGATGCTGGCAATATCAATTAAGATCATTCTGATAGTTTAAAGAGAGCA
>Ga0209467_1002402_pt1 | contig 13479 bp, 7 predicted proteins | sample Higcelwee11metaG_FD_187175 | JGI IMG/M metagenome (GOLD analysis project Ga0209467, IMG submission 187175) | Freshwater pond sediment microbial communities from the University of Edinburgh, under environmental carbon perturbations - High... | ecosystem: Environmental > Aquatic > Freshwater > Pond...
TATGGAGCTCATCCAGGCGTGGCAGACCGACCTCGTCGCTCGTGCGGACGTCGTGCGCTACGTCCAGCCCGGAAGTTGAGCGAGGACTTACCCCAGCTTTTGTGGCGTGCCAGCGGAGGCGCAGATCCTCTGCTATCGTTTGGCCCAAACGCTCCCAGCACACGCCGGGGGCATGGAGCCTGCCGATGCGTCCCACCCCGCTGCTCATCCTCCTCGCGGCCTGCGGCAAAAACACCGCGTCGTATGATCCCGTCGCCGATGCTGGTTCAGACCAGCTCGTGCTCGTCGGAGATACCGTCACCCTCGATGGGTCGGGGTCTTCTGACTTCGACGGGGAGATCGTCTCCTACACCTGGTGGATGATCGGGGCCCCCGAAGGCACCACGGCGGCGATCGAGAGCGACGGCGCCACAGCGACGATCACCCCCGATCTGATCGGCGACTACGTGATCGCGCTCAAGGTGCTCGACAACGACGGCAACGAGTCGGTGATCGACGTCGTCAACGTCGTGTCCCGCTCGACGACCACGCCGGGCAACCTGCCCCCAGAGGCTGAGCTGCTCCTGATCGCGGGCAGCCCGCCCCTCGCGGGTGAAGAGCTCGTCCTCGACGGCGCGGCCTCGTTTGATCCGGAGGGCGCTGAGCTCACCTACCTTTTTGAGCTCGTCTCGACGCCGGGCAGCGCCTCGCTGATCGCCCACGACGGCGTCTCCCCCGTCGCGACCTTCACCCCCGATCTCACGGGGCTCTACGTCTTCTCGTTGACGGTGAACGACGGCGAGCTCGACTCGGCGCCCTTCACCGCCGAGATCCTCATCGGCGGCCTCGACGACCTGCCCCCGGTGGCGGTGTGCAGCGCGCCGAGCGAGGTGGCCTTGGGCTCGGAGGCGCTCCTCGACGGCGCCGCCTCCTTCGACCCCGAGGGCGCTTCGGTCACCTACGACTGGGCCTTCTTGTCGGTGCCTGAGGGCTCTCTGGCGAGCTTCTCCGACCCGACCTCCGCCACGCCGAGCTTCCTCGCCGACGCGCTGGGCGAGTACTCCGTGCGCCTGACGGTGAACGACGGCGTGTACCCCTCGGAGCCGTGTGACCTGGTGATCACCGCCGTCGATGAGGTCGTGAACGACGCGCCCATCGCCAACGCCGGAGACGACCAAGGCGCCACCGCTGAAGACGTCGTCACCCTCGACGGCTCGCTCTCCTCCGACCCCAACGGCGACCCGCTCACCTACTCGTGGGCCTTCTCCGTCGTGCCCAACGACAGCGTGCTCACCGACGCCGACCTCATCGGCGGCGACGGCCCCACCCCGACGTTTGACCCCGACGTTGACGGCGAGTACCGCGTGGTGCTCACGGTCTGCGACCCCTTGTTGGCCTGTGATGACGATGAGGTGGTCATCTCGATCACCACCACGGGCAACGCCGCCCCCGTCTCCGACGCCAACGTCGATCAGACGATCGTCCTCGGCGACACCGTCTCCCTCGACGGCAGCCTCTCGTACGATCCCGACGGCGACGCCATCACTTACCTCTGGGGTCTGTCGTCGGTGCCGGGCACCTCGACGCTCAAGGGCAAAAACATCACCGACCGCACCTTGGCGCTCGCGAGCTTCACCCCCGACGTGAAGGGCACCTTCACCGTCAAGCTCGCCGTCGATGACGGCGTAGACAACGGCACCGACACCATGACCGTCACCGTCGGTGACGCCGGGGTCAACACCGCGCCCGTGGCCGACGCTGGGCTCGACCAGTCCGTTGACGCCGAGGTCGAGGTCACCCTGGATGGCTCCGCCTCCTACGACCCCGACGGCGACCCGATCTCCTACCGCTGGACCTTCTTGACCGTGCCCGCGGGCTCGGCGCTCACCAACAGCGCCATCACCGATCGCCTCACGGTCAGCGGGCGCTTCACCCCAGACGTGGAGGGCGACTACACCCTGCGCCTCGTCGTCGACGACGGCACCGACAAGGGCCGCGACGAGGTGGTGATCACCGCCGGGCCGGGCCTGCCCAACAACCTGCCCGTGGCCGACGCCGGTGACGACGTCGCCACCTGCTCCGTCGAGGCCGTGAGCCTTGACGGCGCCGCCTCGTCCGACCCCGACGGCGATGCGCTCACCTACTCCTGGACCTTCGACACCTTGCCGTCGGGATCCACGCTCACCGACGCCGACATCGTCGGGGCGGACACCGCCACCCCGTCGTTCACCCCCGACGTCGGCGGCACCTACACCCTGAGCCTCAGCGTTGATGACGGCGACGGCGCGGTCACCGACAGCGTTGACGTCGAGATCGGCGACGTAGACCTCGCCCTGCTCTTGCACCTCGACGACACGACGGGCACCACCGCCATTGACGATGGCCCCAACGCCCTAGACGCCGCCGTCGGCAACGGCGACTGGACCGGCGGCCGCCACTTCGGCGCCTTGGCCTTCGACCGCACTGAGTCGGCGGACATCCCCTACGACGCCGCGCTCGACCTCACGAACGACTGGTCCATCGAGTTCTGGATGAAGGCCGGCGCGGGCAGCACCACCTCGTATGAGCTGGTGTTCCTCAAGGGCCTGTCCACCGAGTACGCGCTCTACCGCTACAGCTCCAACACGCTGTACTTCTACGGCCGCACCCGCACGGGCTACATCACCCAGAACGTCACCAACGCCAACCTCGACGGTGATTGGCACCACTACGCCATCACCATGGACACGAGCAACAGCGTCACGATCTACGAGGACGGCGCCAGCTTGGGCACGGTGACCTCGCGTAACCCCCTCGCCGCGTCCAGCACCGACGGCCTCTTCCTCGGCTACCACCCCTCCTACGCCGGCACCTACTCCCTCACCGGCGAGCTGGACGAGTTCATCATCCACAACACCGCCCTGAGCGCCGCTGAGGTGGCCGATCGTGCCGCCGACGAGGGCCAGCTCTGCACCGGCGCCGTTGACTCCGACGCGCCGGGGGTGTCGATCAGCTCGCCGTCGAGCGGCTCGACCTCGGCCACGAGCGTCATCGCCGTCACCGGCACCGCCAGCGACGAGTCCGCCATCGTCTCGGTCACCGTGAACGGCGCCGAGGCCGTGGCCACCTCCACCAACTTCGGCACCTGGACGGCCTACGTCACGCTGAGCGACGGCGAGAACGTGCTCTCCGTCACCGCTGAAGACATCGCCGGGAACATCTCCACCACCTCAGACAGCGTCACGGTCAGCTACAGCGACACCTGCAACATCGACTACGACCTCGTGCTCACCTTCGACGAGGACACCGGCGGCACGGCGGCGGACAGCTCGCGGTCGGCGCTCTCCGGCGTTGAGTCGGGCACCGACCGCCAGATCGGCGTGTTCGGCAACGCGGCCACCTTCACCGGCGCGGGCAGCGTCACCATCGCCGACGATCCGGTCTTGAGCCCCACCGACGCGTTCACCGTAGACCTCTGGTACTCCCGCGACGGCGCCACCACCGACTACGAGGTGCTCGTCGCCAAGGGCACCCTCACCGGCGCTCAGTACGTCATCGCCGCCTACAGCAGCTTCTTGGGCTGCGGCGGCGTAGACGGCGCCGGGGACACCCCCACCGTGACCACCTCGGGCTTCAACGACGGTGAGCTGCACCACGTCGCCTGCGTGTATGACGGCTCGGACCTCTCGCTCTATGTCGACGGCGCGCTCCAAGGCTCCACCGCCGTCACCGGCGGCCTGGTCACCAACACCGATGACCTCTCCATCGGCGGCATCGGCGGCTCGTACGGCCTCACCGGCGCCATCGACAACGTGCGGGTGCGCCCCGACGCGCTCAGCGCGGCCGAGGTCGCCGACCTCTACACCGAGGCCGAGCCCTGCGCGGTGAGCGACAACCTCGCGCTCTCGGGCAAGGTGACGGAGAGCTCCTCCGCGTCGAGCAACTACGATGGCGACAAGATCATCGACGGCCTCACCGCTGAAGACTCCTACTCCGACCAGACCTACTGGCTCTTGCCCGGGAGCCGCACGGGCTACGTCACCGTTGACCTCGGCGCCTTGGTCGGCGTCACCCGCATCCGCTGGGTGAACACCCACCACGGCCCTCGCTACAGCTACGCCACGAAGGCGTACACCATCGCCGTCTCCGACACCGGCAGCTTCGCCGGTGAAGAGACCCTCATCTCCAGCGACAGCGGCGACTTGGAGACGACGCTTCGCTATCACCAGCTCGACCTGAGCGCCCCCGCGACGGCCCGTTACGTCCGCTTCACCGTCGGGAGCTACCACTCCCTCGGCGGCGGTATCAACGAGCTCGAAATCTATGGGCTGGAGTGAGCCGACCATGCGCACCGCAGTACGTTCGCTGATGCTGATGTTGCTCCTCGCCGCGCCGTTGAAGGCCGCAGAAGAGCTGAGTCCGATGAGCCTGCCCGCCCCGGTGCTCATCCGAGTGCCCACCAACGGCGGCGTCTACCACGGCGTCGGGCCGGGGGAGAAGCTCGAGTACAAGGTGGTGGGCCCGGTGAAGCTGGAGGTGGTCATCCGCCAGCGACTCGCTGAGGGCAGCCCCGGCAAACCGCTCATCGTCGACGCCTTGGGCGACGGCATGCCGTTCATGCAGATCAAGGTCGAAGGCAACATCGAGGAGGGCGGGGCGATCCTCGACCTCGTCGGCGGCCTGCCCTCTACGGCCACCCCGGCGATCCTCGACGTGCCCATCGGCGAACACACCGTCGCGTTGGTGCCGCGAGCGGGCTCCCCCCAGCTCATCGTCAACGTGCGTGTGGCCAGCGCCGCCGCGCCGCTGCCCCTGAGCACCACGCCTCCCGCCGTGGTCGCCGCCACCGCGCCTGCGCCGACCCCCGCGCCGAAACCTGCGCCGCCCCCGGTGGCCTCCCCAGCGCCGGCCGCCGCCGCCCCGGTGGTCGAAGAGAACGTCTGGGACGAGCCCAGCGCCCCAGCCAGCGCCCCAGCCATGGCCAGCGCGACGACCGACCCCGACACCTTCGACATGGACGAGGAGGACGAGCCCAGCTCGCCGATGATGTCCGGCGCCCCCGTCGCCGCCACCCCGGCGACGCCGAGCCCGGCCAAGGCCGAGAAGGTCGAGAAGCCTGAGAAGGTCAAGGCCGAGAAGGTCGATTCTTTGGACAACGACGGCCTCTCGTTGCTCGTCGGCGCGCGGCTGGGTCTCGGCGCCGCCCCCGCGGCGAACCACGCCACCCGTTACCTCGGCCTTGAGGTGCGGATGCCGCTCACCGACAACCTCTCTTTGGCCGGCTCTGTGGGGCGCTACACGCTGCGCAACGACGCTGAGCTGGCGATTCAGCCCGCCATCGGCGGCGCCGAGGCCCAAACCAGCGCGCAGCTCGACTGGCGCACCAAGGTTCGCCCTCTGGAGGTCGCCGCGCTGTACAGCTTCGACCTCACCGGGGACGTCAACGGCTACGTCGGCGCCGGGCTCTCGACGATCTGGTCCACGCGCCTCGACGCGGAGGAGAAGATCGGCGGCCTCAGCCTGGGCACCGTCTGGAGCGTCGGCGCCGATGTGCCCGTCGGCCCGGGCCTGCTCGTGCCCTCGGCGTCGATGAACACCGGCCGCCGCGGCTACGAGAACACCTCCAGCGAGGGCGACGAGGCGCGTGAGCGCTTGCGCACGACTCGCCTCAACCTCGCGTACTTCTACTCCTTCTGAGGGTCTCCGCCATGCGCCTCTCCCCTGCTCTCTCTGTGCTGCTCCTGCCCCTCGCGGCCTGTGGTGACCCCGTCGTCGTGAAGGACTACCTCACGGTGATCAACGTCTCCCCGGCCCACGGCGCCGTCGAGGTGTCCGCCGACGCCGACGTCTTCGTCACCTTCAACGGGGCCTTAGACGAGTCCACCGTCGAGGGCCGCGTGTTTTTGCAAGACTCCGCCGAGGCCACCGTGGCCGCGGAGTGGGTCTACCTCGCCGATGATCTCACCGTTCAGCTCACCCCCAGCGAGCCGCTGTTTTTGGGTGAGACCTACACCGTCGTGCTCGCTGAAGGCCTCACCAGCGATCTCGGCGAGCTCCCCGCGACCATTCGCACCGAGTTCACCGTCACCACCGACGGCGTGATCCCCACCGACGATCTCCTGGCGGTGATCACCCAGATCACCACTCCCTGCATCGTCGGCGAAGGCACGATCTTTGACGGCGGGGCCTCTGAGGTGCCCGGCGACGTGCCGCCCTTGTTCGCCTGGACCCTCGTGGAGGACCCCAGCGGCGGCCAGTCCACCCTCACCGGCGTGGACCTCCCCGCCGCCGAGCTCGTGGCCACCTTAGAGGGCGACTACACCATCGGCCTCACCGTGAGCGACGGCGTCGAGACCTCAGAGCAAGCCCTGCTCACCGTGACCTGCGCGCCCCCGGCGCCCTGAACCTCGGGTTGAGCGGATTCAGCGCGCCGTGACTCACATCGGAGTCACGGCGCGTTTGGTGCTCTGGGAGGCGAAGCGCGGCGACCCTCACGACCGCTTTGGCGTTACTTTGCCCTCCCCTGCCCTCGGAGCTCACCATGTCCAACCCCACCCGCACCCTCGGCGAACGAATCCCGGAGCGGGGCCTCGCGGACGCGGACGAGGCCTTGGACGTGCTGCTCGGCTGGGTCGCCGACCAAGGGCTCACGCTCTACCCCGCCCAAGAGGAGGCGATCTTAGAGCTCTACGCCGACAAACACGTCATCCTGGAGACGCCCACGGGCTCGGGCAAGTCGCTGGTGGCCACGGCGCTGCACTTCCAAGAGCTCGCCCGGGCGCGGCGCAGCGTGTACACCGCGCCGATCAAGGCCCTGGTGAGCGAGAAGTTCTTCGCGCTGTGTAAGCTCTTCGGCGCCGAGTCTGTGGGCCTGATGACCGGCGACGGCAGCGTCAACCGCGACGCGCCGCTCATCTGCTGCACCGCCGAGGTGCTCTCGAACCTCGCCCTGCGCCAAGGGGACAACACCGGCTTTGAGTCGGTGGTGATGGACGAGTTTCATTATTACGGCGACCGCGACCGGGGCATGGCCTGGCAGATCCCCCTGCTCACGATGACCAAGGCGCGGTTCTTGTTGATGTCGGCCACCTTGGGCGACACGACGGCGATCCGCGACGATCTCGCCGAGCGCACGGGCCGCGAGGTCGTGCGGGTGGCCCACACCCAGCGCCCGGTGCCCCTGAGCTATCTGTACGCCGACTCCCCGCTGCACGACACCGTGCAGAAGCTCGTGCGTAACGGAAAATCGCCGCTGTACGTCGTTCATTTTACCCAGCGCGCCGCCGGAGAGACCGCCGGGGCGCTGATGAGCGTCGATCTCACCAGCAAAGAAGACAAAAAGGCCATCCGTGAGGCGATTCGGGGCTTCCGGTTTGACAGCCCCTACGGCCCGGATCTGCTGCGTTTTTTGAGCCACGGCGTCGGCCTGCACCACGCGGGGCTCCTGCCAAAATACCGCCTGCTCGTGGAGAAGCTCGCTCAGCAAGGGCTCCTGCGCATCATCTGCGGCACAGACACCCTCGGAGTCGGCATCAACGTGCCGATCCGCACGGTCCTGTTCACCCAGCTCTGCAAGTTTGACGGCGAGCACGTCGAGATCCTCAGCGTGCGTGACTTTAAGCAGATCGCCGGGCGCGCAGGCCGCAAAGGCTATGACGATGAGGGCCTCGTCGTCGCCCAGGCCCCGGACTGGGTCATCGAGAACCAGAAGCGTGAGGCGAACAGCAAAGGCAAACGTGTTCAGAAGAAGGGGCCGCCCACCAAAGGATACAGACACTGGACTGAAGACACCTTCCGCCAGCTCATCGAGCGCCCGCCCGAGGCCCTCAAGCCCCGCTTTAAGCTGGATCATGGCCTTGTGCTCACGCTCTTGCAGCGCGCTGAGGCCGAGGGAGGCGACGGGCTCGCGGCGTTGAGGGAGCTGATCACCCGGTCTCACGCGCCAGCAAAAGACAAGGTCGAGCTTGAGCGGCGTGGGGAGGAGGTGCTCGATGAGCTGGTCAGCGCGGGCATCGTCGAGCGTGAGGAGCATGAGGGGGGCCGGGTTCATGGGGTCTCCGCGGCGTTACAACAAGACTTCTCGATGCACAACGCGCTCTCATTGTTCTTGATCCACGCCATCGGAAAGCTCGACCCGGCGGAGCCTCAGTACCCGCTCCAGGTGCTCACCTTGGTGGAGTCGGTGTTGGAGAACCCCAAGGTGGTGCTCTACGCGCAGATTCAGGAGCTCAAAGGCCAGCTCATCGCCGCGCTCAAGGCTGAGGGGGTGCCGTATGAAGAGCGGATGACGGCGCTTGAGGACGTGAGCTGGCCCAAGCCCATGGAGCACTTCATCTACGACACCTTCAATGAGTACCAGACGACGCACCCCTGGGTGGCGGCGGAGAACATTCGCCCCAAGTCCATCGCCCGGGACATGGTGGAGCGGTTCGCGGCGTTCTCGGACTATGTGAAGGATCTCGGCATCCAGCAGGCTGAAGGGGTGCTCTTGCGGTATCTCACCCAGGCCTACGAGGTGCTGGTGCGCAGCGTGCCGCTCTACGCCCACACCCCGGAGCTCCTCGACGCGATGGCGTTCTTACGCGCCACCTTGGCCCGTGTCGACGCCAGCCTCGTGACCGAGTGGGAGCGCCTGCTCGCGGGCGAGGGGCCGGTGCCCGAGGCGCTGCCGCCGCGCCCCATCGACGTCAGCCTCAACAAGAAGGTGTTCATCGCCCGCATTCGGGCCGAGCTGCACGCGCTCTTGCGCAGCCTCAGCCGCCTGGACTGGGACGAGGCCATCGCCGGGCTTCGCCGCCGGGATCCCACCCCCCCCGGCCGCCCGGAGTGGACGGCGGAGGAGCTCGCTGAAGCCATGCAGCCCTGGCTAGAGGAGCACCACGCCGTGCGGTTTGACGGCCCGGCGCGCTTGGCGAACAACACCCGTGTAGAGCAAGAGGGCCCGCATCTGTGGCGGGTGAGCCAGCTCTTGATCGATGAGGAGGGGGAGATCGCCGGGTCCTTGGACGGCGTGGTGGATCTCACCGACGACACAAACCCCGACGGCCCCCTCGTGGAGCTGCTGCGCGCGGGAGATTGAGCCATGAGCTCGGGCAAAGGCCGAATCCTCTCATTCTTCGGCGGGCTCGTGCTGACCGAGGCCACGATCACCCACAATGAGGCCCTCGGGCCTTACCGTCGCCTCAGCCTGCGCGGCGAGGGCTTGCAGGCCAAGACATTTGAGCCCGGCGACAAGCTCCAGCTCCTCCTGCCCGGCGATGACGTGCGCACCTACACGCCGATCACCTGGGCGCGGGGCGAGACGAGCCTCTTGGTGTACCTCCACGGCGAGACGACCCCGGCGCCGCGCTGGGCCCAGGCCGCCGCGCCGGGGGACCTTGTGCGTTTCATCGGCCCTCAGCGCTCGCTGAGCCTGCCGCCAGGTCCGGTGGTGCTCATCGGCGACGAGACGTCTATCGCCGTCGCCGCCGCCCTTCACCTCGCGCGCCCGGGGCAGGTCAAGGCCGTGCTCTCTGTGGCGGATGAGCACGCCGCGCGCGCCGCCGCCGCCGCCGTGGGGCTCCCCTCCCCCACCTTGTTGGCGCGGGAGACCAACACAGACGCCCACCACCAGGCCATCGCCGAGGCCGCGCGCGCCGCCGGGGCGCCGGGGCGGTCAATCGGCCTCTGCGGCGGCGCCGCGCTCATTCAAGGGGTGCGGGCCGCCCTGCGCGCCGGCGGTGTCGAGGGCGTGAAGGTGAAGGCGTACTGGGCGCCGGGCAAGGTCGGGCTCGACTGAGCCAGGGGCGTGTCAGGGAGCGGCTGGCTGCGTCAGAGATCTTGCGCCGCCGTCAGGGGCCCGATGCCGAGCTCAAAGTGGGCGTCGAGGACCGCCACCACCTCGGCGACCAAGGGGCCCGCGGCGGGGCCGACGGTGTAGTGCGCCGGGTTCAGGCCCACTCGGACGTAAGCGCCGGTGGGGCCAGGGCCGAGGGTCCCGACGGACTGTGGCAGGTGGGCATCCGCCTCGGTGGCGACGCGCCAGGTCGGGTCGCGGACAAGGGCGAAGCTCTCGCTCTCGGTGATGGGGCGCGAGCCCATCGCCGTGAAGCTGAGCTGGCGTGTGGTGTCGCCCGCGGAGACGATGAGGCGCTCAAGCTCCTCACCGCGCCAGTCCAGCGCCAAGCCCTCGATGCTGGCGAAGTGCATCAGCACCAGCGGGAGCTCAGGCAGGGCCCGGCCCAAGACCAAGAGCGCGGCGCCGAAGCGGGGGTTCAGCTCGGTCGGGAAGAAGCCGTCTTGGGTCATCACGCCGTCGAGGGTGAACACGCCCCGATACCCCAGCGTGCTCTGGATGTAGGCGCCAGCGCGGCGGGCGGCCTCACGCATCTCCTCGCGGCCCGCTGCGGGGGGATCCCACGAGGTCGCGGCCTGGGCATAAAAGAAGACCGGGGGCGCTGGGCGACGCAGCACCAACATCTCGCAGGGGCGAAACACCCGCACCCCGTCGGGCAACACCCAGCCGTGAATCGAGCACGGCACCCCCTCCAGAAACGGCATCACACGCGCCGAGTCGCAGCTCTTGGATAGCGTCTCAAACGCCTCGTCGGCGTCTTGGGCGTCACGCACCCAGCGGGTGAGCGCCGCGCCGCCGTTGAACCCTTCACGCGCGTCTCCGGCCCAGACCGTTCCGTGGCCACGATCGAGGGCGGCGGCGGCGGCGTCAAGGGCCTCACGGGTGAGGGGCACGATGCGGTGCGGGGCCACACGCACACCCGCGGCGCTGAGCACGGCGTCGATGACGACCTTGTCCTCTAGGGCGCGCCAGGCGGCGGGCCGGGCGCCGAACACCGGGCGGTTGAGCTGGGGCAGGCCGGTCACATAAAACGGCGCGATGATCTGGGCCTCGTGATCGGGATCAAAACGGTCTACCTGGGATTGCACCTCGGCGGGGGGTTGCCGAAGCACACGCTCGGCCTCGCGGATGACCTCCATAAAGCCCAACGGCAGGCTCTGGTTGACGAGGATCTGCTCAATGCCGTGCTCTTGGGGCAACACACCCGTCCCACGCGCCACGCCGACACAGAGGATACGCTCAACCCCCATGGCGCGCAGGCCCAGGGCGAGGCCCGTGGTGGCGGCGAGCATGTCGCTGGTGACGATGAACGGACGGCCCCGAAGGAAGGGCGCGAGGGACTCAGACCAGTGTTCACGGCGCATACGGGATAGGGTAGCTCAAGCCCAAGGAGAGTTCATGCCCACCCTCAATCTGCCCGACGCCACGGTGTTTTTTGACCAAGCGGGCCGCGCTGGGCCGCGGGTGATGCTGGTGCAAGGCGCCGGGGTGATCGGTGAGGGCTGGCGCGGGATCGTGAACGTCCTCGCCGCCGATCACCAGCTCGCCTGGCATGACAACCGGGGCGTCGGCCGAAGCCTGCCCCTGCGCGGGCCGGTCACCGTGGAGGCCATGGCGCAGGACACCCTCGCCGTGCTGGACCAGCTCGGCTGGGAGGACGCCCACCTCGTCGGGCACTCCCTGGGCGGCCTCGTCGTGCAGGAGGTCGCGCGGCGCTCACCCCACCGCGCGCGCAGCCTCTCCTTGATCTCGACGGCGGGCCGCGGCCGGGACGTGATGTTCAACATGCCGGTCTCGGCCTGGGGCGCCTCGTTGCGGATGACCTTCGGCGCCGATCGAGGCCGGTGGTTGGCCCTCGCCGAGCTCTCGTTGTCCGCCGCCGCGGTCAAACGCCTCGGCGACGACGAGACCATCGCCTTGCTCAAGCGCTCGTTCTGTGAGGGCTTCGTGACTATGCCCGCCATCGTCCGGGCCCAGACCGCGGCCCTGTGGGCGCACAGTCAGCCCGACTACGCCCCGCTCCAGTCCGTGCCAACGCTCATCCTCACCGGCAGCGACGACCGCACGGTGCACACCCGGCTCAGCGACGTCTTACACGCCGCCTTGCCCCAGGCGAGGCTCGTGCGGATGCCCGGCGAGGCCCACGCGCTCATCCTCACCGAGCTCGAGGCCGTCTCGGTCTTGCTCGCCCAACACTTCGCTGACGCCGAGGCGCGCTCGCTGACGGCGCATCGGCCTCTCTGACACCACACGATCAAGCGGCGATCAGCGCAGCCAGAGCGCCTGGGCTGCGCTCTTTGCGGGGTAAGTGACCCAGGCGCTCGTGCCATAGCCGCTGTGCATCCAGCGTGAGCCCGCGTCAACACCACACATCGTCAGGCCCGCGTTGGCCCCTGTGCTCGCCGAGAAGTCCCAGCCCGAGCCTAAGCTGCCGTGGGTCTTGCAGTCATTGGGCGCGCCTGAAGGCTGGTTCACCTGACCGGAGCCGGAGTCGGTGTAGCTCGCCGCTCCGCCGCACCAGTAGTAGCCGTTGCTGTCGTTGTACAGCAGGTAGCCGTTCTGGCCAAAGTCGATGCGTAGCTCGCTGGCGCTGATGTCGTTGGAGACGTAGGTCTGCGCGCCGTTCAGGTACGACGCGATACGAAGCGTCGTGTAGGTGAACTCGTTGATGTTCAGCCAGCCGCCATAGGCCGTGGACGAAGCCGACGCCGTCGCCGGGTCGGTCTGGAGGTGGCTTGTGTCCTCGTAGGTGCTGCCCGCGTCGGAGTAGCTGTCGTAGTCTACAGAGTTCTTCACGAAGCCCAGCGTCCAGCCGCCGCCGTCGGTCGTCATGTCGCAGTACACATCAAACACGGTCCCGCTCACGGGCTCGATGGTGTACACGCCGTCGGTCGCCGAGGGCTGGTCGTTGAGGATGTCGAGGCAGGTCATCGCGGGGCAGGCCACGTCGCTGCCCAGGACGCCGTCGTCTACGTCGCCGTCACAGTCGTTGTCGAGGTCGTCGCACAGCTCCGTGGCGCCGGAGTAGGTGGTCTTGTCGGTGTCGTCGCAGTCTTTGTTGTTGCCGATGTAGCCTGTGGGCCGCGAACATGCCTTTGAGGTGACCGAGATGTCGCCGTAGCCGTCGGAGTCTGCGTCGGCGTAGTAGGTCTTGAGGTCGATGGCGTCGGTGTCGGTCACGCCGTCGCAGTTGTTGTCGGCGCTGTCACACACCTCGGAGGCGGCGGGGTTCACGGCCTTGTTGGCGTCGTTACAGTCCGTGGCGTCACTCACCGAGCCCGAGGGCTGCTCGCAGGCCACGCTCGTGGCGCCGAGGTCGCCGTAGCCGTCGCCGTCGGCGTCGTCGTACCAGGTCGCGGCGTCGGCGGCGGTGGCGTCGTCCGTGGCGCCGTCGCAGTTGTTGTCCAGGCCGTCACACAGCTCGGTCCCGGCGGGGCTCACGCTCGCGGCGCCGTCGTCGCAGTCCTCGCTGTTGGTGACGTTGCCCGAGGGGGCCTCACAAGCGAGCGCGCCGCCGTCGGGGTCGCCGTAGCCGTCGCCGTCGCTGTCGCTGTAGGTGGTGATGGCGGTGCTGGTGTCGAGGCTGTCGTCGGCGTCGTCGATGAGGCCGTCACAGTCCTCGTCGATGCCGCTGCACACCTCCTGGGCGGCGGGGTTTACGCCGACGTCGTCATCGTCACAGTCCG
>Ga0209467_1002403_pt1 | contig 13476 bp, 11 predicted proteins | sample Higcelwee11metaG_FD_187175 | JGI IMG/M metagenome (GOLD analysis project Ga0209467, IMG submission 187175) | Freshwater pond sediment microbial communities from the University of Edinburgh, under environmental carbon perturbations - High... | ecosystem: Environmental > Aquatic > Freshwater >...
CGCTCAGGGAAGCGCAGTTCATCAACCTGCAGGATCAGATACGGCCGCACTTCCTGTTCAACGCGCTCAATACCATAGCGCGTACCGCCCTGCTCGAGGATGCCTCTGGCACCGTCAAGCTGGCCCACGGGCTGGGCCGTCTGATGCGGTACGCGCTTGCCGATTCGGGCGCGCTGGTGCCTGTACATGAGGAGCTTGCCATACTGCGCGAATACCTGTCGTTCCAGCAGATACGGTTTGGCGACCGTCTCGGCTGGACGATACGCTCCACCCCCGAGGTGGAAGGCATCATCGTGCCGAGGCTCATACTGCAGCCGCTAGTTGAAAACGCCGTGCGCCATGGCATAGAGCCCAAGGAGCCGGGCGGCGAGGTGATCGTCGCTCTATGCTCGCGGCGTGGCAGGATTCACATACGGATCATCGACACAGGTGTCGGCATCGAGCCTGCACGCCTTGCGGCCCTCAGGGTAGCGATGCAGGCCGACGGGCCACGACTGTCCGACGACCACCTTGGCATAGGTGTGGCCAATGTCACGAGGCGCCTGATGTATCGCTATCCAGGCAATGCCCTGTGCCGCATAACCAGTTCGGCCGGCCGCGGCACGGTCGTGCATCTATCAATTCCATTCCAGAGCGAGGACGACACCGATGTTCAGGCTGCTGATAGCCGACGATGAAGAGCTGGAGCGCCGCGCGCTCAGGCTGATCATCGAGCGTAATGGCTTTGCCGGAGTGGAAATTCTGGAGGCGGTCAGTGGCACCGAGGCGGTCCAGCAGGCCATAGGGCATGCCATCGACGCGGCCTTTCTGGACATACGCATGCCGGGGCTGGACGGAATAGAAGCCGCGCGCCATATACGCGCTGCCCTGCCCGATGCGGTCATCGTCATCGTAACGGCCTTCGATTCATTCGACTACGCCCGCGAGGCGGTGCGGCTCAATATAGAGGAATACCTGGTAAAACCTGCCGAGGAGCAGGAGGTCATTCAGAGCCTGCACAAGGCGATGGCCGCGTCCAGCATCAGGAAGCTCAAAGTCGAGCGTGAACGCGCGCTCGACCGGAAGCTTGGCCGGCTGACCGAGTACCTTGAGTCGGAGCTGTGTTCCGATATGGCCATAGGCACGATCGGCGACGCGCGGCTGGCGGAGTTCTATTCGGCCCACGAGTTTGCCCAGACTCTGTCGTTCTTCGGCGTGCTGAAGCCGGCACCGGTCCTCTATGCGGGCGCGCTGGAAGACACCGCGCTGCGCAAGGCCATACTGGCGCGGATAGAGCGTCTCGCGAGCCTGGTCCTGAAGCGATTCGGCTGGTATGCACTGGTTTCGGCCACCGAATCTGGCGTAGCCCTGCTCGCTATTTCCTGGGATGGCTCGGCGGAACCGAAGGCAAGCGCCGAGAACATCCTGCTGGAAATACTGGCACGGTCGCGTACCGATCTGGGCATAGAGATCGTCGCCGGTGCCTCCGTGCCATGCGCCCAGCCGGAGGCCCGTTTCCTTGAGGAAGCGACGATTGCCGCATCGCTGGCGCGCAAGGATGCGCCGCTCGTGCTGGTTGACCCGGCCGCGCTGCTTTCCAGTTCGGAGACATCCGGCGACGACCACCTGATAGATAGGGCCCGCTCCTACATGGTAGCCCACCTGAATGAAGGCGCAGGGCTGGAGCGCATGGCGGCGGAGCTACGGGTCTCGGCGTCGCACCTGAGCCGCAAGTTCCGCCAGGTCACAGGCTGCACCTTCATGGAGTATGGAGCCAGGCTACGCATGGACCGGGCCAAGACACTGTTGTCCAGCGGCCTCTATAGCGTCAAGGAGGTGGCATCGCTGCTCGGCTTCGTGGACCAGGCCTATTTCGCCCGCGTCTTCAGACGGCTGGAAGGCCGGAGCCCGACCGACTTCAGAAGCGGGAAAAGTACCGAAGATCGCAAATAAATACCCATCCATGCTCCCGAAAACAGGTACATCATGCACCAATCACACGTTCTCCAGGAGGCATCTATGAGACTTTCCCGTGCCTTGATCTGCACTCTGCTGATCGCCGCCGCGATTCCGGCGGCATTTGCTCAAAACATCGTATTGAGGCTCGCCGAGACCCAGCCCGCCGCGTACCCGACCACCTACGGCGACATGGAATTCGCCCGACTGGTCAAGGAGCGAACCAATGGCCGCATCACCATCGAGGTGTATCCTGGCTCGCAGCTCGGCCAGGAGAAGGCAGTCATCGAGCAGGTGCAGTTCGGCGCCATCGACCTGACGCGCGTCAGCATATCTCCGCTCTCCGCCTTCGCTCCCCAGATGGACGCGTTGCAGATGCCGTACCTCTACCGCGATGTGGAGCACATGTGGAAGGCGCTGAAGGGCGATATCGGCAATGAGCTTCTCAAGAGCCTGGAGCCATCTGGCTTCATCGGCCTTGGCTGGTACGAGTCAGGCGCGCGCAGCTTCTACAATTCAAAGCGCCCCGTCAGGACGCCGGCCGACCTCAAGGGCCTCAAGATCCGCGTCCAGGAGAGCAAGCTGATGATAGGTCTTGTCTCCGCCTTTGGCGCTGTCGCGACCCCGATGGCCTACGGCGAAGTCTACTCTGCCTTGCAGACAGGCGTCATCGACGGTGCCGAGAACAACTGGCCCAGCTACTACTCCACCAGCCACTACGAAGTGGCCAAGTACATTACGCTCGATGAGCACACCCGCGTTCCGGAAATCATCATAGCCAGCAAGATATCGATGGATCGCCTCTCCAAGGCCGATCAGGCAATCATCAAGCAGGCCGCGATGGATTCGATCGACTATCAGCGCAAGCAGTGGGACATCTACGAGAAAGTCTCCATAGACAAGGTGCGCGCCGCCGGCAACGTCATTGTGGAGATCAAGGACAAGGCACCCTGGGCGGCCCTGATGGCCCCCATCTATGCCCAGCAGACCCCAGAGGTCCAGAAGCTCATCGAGCGAATCCGCGCGGTGAAGTAGAACCTAGCCTTTGCCATCCGCCTGGAGGCCGCGCACATGCGGCTGTCCAGGCGGGATGGCATCCAGGAAAGCCGCCATGCTCAAGTCAATCATCCGTTTCTTCAACCTTATCCATATCGGTACCGTGTACCTGGCCAAAGTGCTGATGGTCGCCATGGTCATCCTGATAGCGATCAGCGTCGTGCTTCGATATGCTTTCAGCATCGGCATCGTCTGGTCCGAAGAGGTCGCGCTGCTGTTCGAGGTCTGGTTCATATTCATATCGCTCGGACTCGGCGTCAAACAGAAATTGCATATCAGCCTTGCGCTGTTTCCCGAGAGCCGCGCCCCACGGTGGCTCAACCTGGTACTCTGGAAGATACGTGACCTCGTCACCGTCTCTGTCGGCGTGGTCATGCTCACATACGGAAGCGTCCTCGTGAAATTTACCATGCACTCCAAGATGGCAGCGACGGGTATGCCCGCCGGCATCGTATACCTCGTGATGCCGATAGCGGCCATCACGATCATAATCGAAGGCCTGATCGATCTCTTCGGGATCCAGGCCATGGACAAGGAAATCGACAAGTTCCTGAGCGGTGAAGCGACCTTCGCCGAAACTTTCGGAGGTCACCATGACTAATCTTGCCATAGCGAGCATCATTCTGCTTGGCGGCTTCGCGGTGCTGCTGTTGCTCCGGGTGCCCATTACGTTCTCGCTGATGTTCTCGTCGATTGTGACGGCGGTCTACCTTAAGATACCGCTGATGGCGATCATGCAGCAGATGCTCCAGGGTGTGCGCTCCTTCTCGTTGCTGGCCATTCCGTTCTTCATCATGGCCGGAGAGATCATGGGGCAGGGCGGCATATCCCGCAGGCTGATCAATTTCTCCAACCTGCTGATAGGCCGTGTCCGGGGCGGACTGGCCCTGGTCAACGTGCTGTCGTCGATGTTCTTTGGTGGCATTTCGGGTTCGGCGGTCGCCGACGTATCATCGATCGGCACGATCATGATTCCGATGATGAAGGAAAAGGGATACGATGATGACTACTCAGTGGCAGTCACCGTCACCTCGGCGTGCCAGGGCATACTGATTCCACCCAGCCACAACATGGTCATCTTCAGCCTTGCGGCCGGCGGCGTTTCGGTTGGTCGGCTGTTCCTGGGCGGCTTTGTGCCCGGCGTGACGCTCGGCGTGGCGCTGATGATCATCAGCTATATCATAGCGGTGCGCAGACACTATCCCAAAGAGAAGAGCTACAGCCTGCGTGAGGCCTTCGCCATAACCAAGGACGCCGTGCTTGGCCTCTTTACCGCCGTCATCATCATCGGCGGCGTTATATCGGGCATCTTTACGGCAACCGAGTCCGCCGCGTTCGCCTGCGTCTACGCCTTCGTTATCACCTTCTTTGTATACAAGGAAATCAAACTCAAGGCCTTCAGCAAAATACTGTATTCCTCGTTGAAGACACTGGCGATGGTGATGGCGCTGATAGCCGCCGCCAGCTCGTTTGGCTGGCTGATGGCGTACCTGCGCATACCGGCCCTGGCGACGCAGTTCCTGCTGTCGATATCGTCAAGCCGTGTCGTGTTGCTGCTGCTCATCAACGTGCTGCTCCTGCTCCTGGGCACCATCATGGACATGGCTCCCCTGATACTGATAACGACACCGATACTCTATCCAGTCGTCGTCGGAGTCCTGGGCCTGTCGCCGGTGCACTTCGGCATCATCATGATGCTCAACCTGGCCATTGGCCTGTGCACGCCGCCGGTCGGCTCGGCCCTGTTCGTCGGTTGCGCCGTTGGCAAGATATCCATAGAAAAGGCGACAAAGGCCATGCTACCGTTCTATGGCGCGATGGTTACCGTGCTGCTCTTGATCACCTTCATACCGGAGATTGTCATGTTCATTCCGGATCTGATCATGCCAGCGGCCTTGTAGTCGATACTGCCTGTGCAGAAGGAGTTGCGGATGTCGTACATCGATGAGCTGTTTTCGCTCAAGGGCCACCGTATCGTATTGACCGGAGGCGCCGGCGCGATACCGGGCTCGCTGGCCATAGGCTTTGCCAAGGCCGGAGCCGACCTGTGCCTGTGGGGCCGTGGCACCAACCACCCAATGCAGGCGGCCGCGGCGGGCATCAAGGATCTGGCCGGCCCCGGAGCGGGCCGCATAGAGACGGTAACCGTCGATACCGCCGACCGCGCGGCCATGCAGGCCGCCCTGGACGAGACCGAGCGGCTGATAGGAAAGCCAACCGTCCTGGTCAACGGTGTAGGGGGCAACCGCGGCAAGAGCATATTCGTCGATGTTGATGAAGCGGCCTTTGTCGAGATTCTGTCGCTGAACATCATGGCCGGCCTCGTTACGCCGACCCGCGTGTTTGCCGAATACTGGATACGGAACAGCATGGCCGGCAACGTGATAACGATGACCTCGATGGCGAGCTACAAGCCGCTTTCAGGCGTCTGGGCGTACGGCGCCGCCAAGGCGGCCGTACTCAACCTGACCGAGGCGCTCGCCAAGGAGCTGGCGCCGCACCGCATCAGGGTCAACGCGCTGGCGCCGGGATTCTTCATTGGCAACCAGAACCGATCGCTCCTGATAGACGACAAGACCGGCGAGCTGACCGCCCGCGGCAAGGCGATACTCGCGCACACGCCGTTTGGCCGGTTCGGCTCGATAGAGGAACTGCGCGGCGCCGCGATATTCCTGGCCAGCGATGCGGCCAGCGGTTTTGTCAGCGGCATCAGCCTGCCGGTCGATGGCGCCTACCTGACCGACAACATATAAAGGAACAACCATGAAGTCCTTTTTGGCAGACGATTTCCTGCTTGACAATGTAACGGCCACGCGGCTCTTCAACGAGCGGGCCAGGGATTTGCCCATATTCGACTACCATTGCCATCTGTCGCCGCAGGCGATAGCGGAGGACAAGCCATTCTCCGATCTTGCCGAGCTGTGGCTGGGCGGTGACCATTACAAGTGGCGGCTTATGCGGGCCAGTGGCGCCGATGAACGCCTGTGCTCCGGCACCGCGCCGCTGGAGGAGAAGTTTGCCGCATGGGCGCGGGCCCTGCGTAGCGCCGCTGGCAATCCGCTCCTGGAGTGGTCGCACCTGGAACTCAAACGCTACTACGGCATCGATGACGTGCTGACTCCGGCCAACGCGGCCGCGATTCACGCGCGAGCCAACGCCGTCATCCGCGAGCGACAGGATAGGCCAAGCTCGTACATGGACCGCTTCAAGGTGGCCGTCGCCTGCACAACGGACGATCCGGCCGATGATCTTCGCTGGCACAAGGCCATAGCCTCAGATTCGTCCAGGAAGACCAAGGTGCTGCCGACATTCCGCCCCGACAAGGTCGTCGCCACCGCCGATCCTGTTGCATGGAAGGCTTACATGGAGAAGCTGGGCGCCGCGGCAGATGTGCATGTCACACGCTGGTCGGATCTGGCAAGGGCTCTCGATATCAGGCATGCGTACTTCCACAACGTCGGCTGCAGGATATCCGACCACGCCCTGACCAATGCCGTCTACGCCAACGCAAGCGAACGCGAACTGGACGATATTGTAGCGAGCCTCCTGGCCGGTAAATCGATAGCGATGGGCAGCCGCGACAAGCTGACTACGGCGCTGCTCCGAGAAACGGCCAGGCTCGACGTCCAGCGCGACTGGACCATGCAGATCCATATCAGCGCCCTCCGAAACATCAATGGCACGCTGTTCGCGTCGTATGGCCCCGACGGTGGTGGTGACGGCATAACCGATGAACCGGTGATCGAGCCGTTGGCCCGCTTCCTGGCATCGCTTCTGGACAAGGATCAGTTGCCCAGGGTCGTGCTCTATTCACTCGATCCGGCCAAGAACGAGGCGCTGGCCGCTCTGGCCGGGTGCCTGCAAGGCAACGGAAAAGCCAGGGTGCAGCATGGCGCCGCGTGGTGGTTCAACGACCAGCTGGACGGCATGCGCAGGCAGATTACCACCCAGGCTTCGCTGGGGTTGCTGGGCGAATGGGTCGGCATGCTGACCGATTCACGATCGTTCCTGTCGTATCCGCGCCACGAGTACTTCCGCAGGCTGCTGTGCAACCTGGTGGGCTCATGGGTGGAGGAAGGCCGCGTTCCCGACGACGATGGCTACACTGGCGACCTGATGGCCAAGGTGTGCTGGGGCAATGCCGCTGCCTGGTTCGGCATCGACCCACCGGCCTGGTCGGCGACCTGAGTTCCTCTACTTGATGGAGAAGGTGCCGGCCTCGTCGAAACCAAGCGGTATGGCTGCCGCGCTCACCTCGTCGGGCAGCTTGATGCTTGCGCTGCCGGTTACCCTGAAGCTGCCCTTGCCTTCGGAAAACAGCGCCTTGACACCGGATGTCAGGCGCTTGGTGCTGAAGGTGTTGGCCACGGTGACCAGCACCTCCTGCCCGACCTGCTTGATGGAGCTGCTGTTCCCGACGACGAGGCTCTCGTTGTTTATGAAGAGCTCATAGCCGAGCGCACCAAAGGTCAATGGACCGCGCGCGTCGTTGCGTATCTTGATGGTAAAGGTGATCTTGAGCGGCAGATCGAGGTCGGCCGGATCGATGACCGGAGTTGTTGGTTTCTTGCCTGCCAGCATGTCGGCGATGGCGCCGCGCGCCTTCTCCGGATCGGCCTTCCTGCCGGCCTTGACCAGGGCTGCCGAGACTTCGGCTGCGCTCGGCGGTGTTACCGAGAAGCCGGTAATGGCAACCGTCGGCTTTATTGCCGGTATCTTTTTTTCCAGTTTATAGGTGAAGCTGACGCTGGATGGCAGGCCAGGAATCTTGGGCAGCGGAATGGCCAGCGTACCGTTGATGACGGTGTTCAGCCATTCTTTGGTCGAGTAATTCTGCACCAGCTTGTATATGTCGGCATAGGCGAGCTTCACGTTGAAGGTACTGGATTTCTTGCCCTTGGCCGGAACGCTGAAACCACCCTGGTTGGCTGCGCTGAAGACCTTGGAGCCCTCTACTGAAAAGTCGAGCGTAAGCCCCGAGAAGCTCAGACCCAGCGGATACGGGTTGCTGACGGTCAGCTCGAACTGGAAGGTCACGTCGCGCAGGCTTATCGCCTGGATCTGGAATCTGGTAATCTCCGCCGTCGGTTTGGCTATCGACTGCGCCTCGGCGGCCAGAATCATAATGGTCAGCATTGCTAGTGTCATGGTGCGCTTCACGACGGTACCCCTTCCGGATCACGCCCTTGGTGGCACATGACACCGATGCCAAAAGTATTCATGGCCATACCGCCGGAGTCAAGCCGGCTGTTTGACTATATTGAATATCAGCCATACAATGCGCCATGAAGAACGACCTGCATCGTTGGATCGCGACGGCGGCCCTGCTTGGAGCCGTGTCTGAAGCCGCCGTTTTCTTTGTTCTCGTGCCCGGAGTGTCAATCCCGCTACTGCTGTCTGCCGTGGCCGCAGGTGCTGTCACCGCGGCGCTCGTCGCCATTTTCGCGGTTGGCGTTTTGGTCAGCAGGCCACTTCGCACGCTGGTCGAGCGGATACGAAGCCTGGCCGAGGGCGACCTGGTCGGACGCATCGGTTCACTGCACGCCCATCCCGGCCTGACGGAAGCCGCGGCGGAGCTCGACGAGACGCTCGCCGGCAATTACCAGATCATCCTTCTGGGCCTGAATGAATTGACGACCAGGAACCTGCAGAGCGCGCAGGTCTTTGCCTCGGACATAGCGAGCGCCATAGAGGTCATAGAATCGGCGCGTCAACCCATTGAATCGATGGGAAGTACCGTGTCCGCCCTGTCCGAACATGTGGCCGCGGCGTCCACCGGGCTGGGCTCGGTCAGCGAGGCGGTAAGCCGCCTGGCACTGCGCGTATCGGATCAGGCCAGCGCGGTGGAAGAGGCCGGAGCCGCGATAGAACAGACGAGCGGCCAGATCCGTTCGATAGCGGACACGGCCCGCCGCGAGACCGAGGTGGCATCGGATCTGGCGGCTACCGTCGAACGAGGCGGGCAGGGCGTCGACTCGGTGGTCGCCATCATAGGCAACCTGGAATCGGGCGTTTCGGAGATCGCGGACCTTTCGCGGATGATAAACCAGGTAGCTTCGCGTACCAACCTGCTCGCAATGAACGCCGCGATCGAGGCCGCACACGCCGGCGAATATGGCCAGGGCTTTGCCGTCGTGGCCGAGGAGATACGCGGACTTGCCGAGTCCGCCGGAACCGGTGCCAAGCAGATCGCGGCGTCCCTGTCGCGGTTTGGCGAGCGCATCAAAGCCGCCGCCCACGCGAATGATGAACTCAAGAATGTCTTTGCCGGACTGAAGAACGACAGTGATCGATTTATCACGGCGTTCTCCGGCATATCGGACGGCACCGGCGAGATAGCCTCCGGCACGACCCAGATGCTGGAGAGCGTACAGGAACTCAGGACCATATCGTCGGAGAACAAGCAGGCTTTTGCCGCGATGGGGCAATCGATGCAGGAGCTTGATGGTCTGTTCGGCGAGACGTCGCGGCTCTCCTCGGCGATGGGCAGCAATGGAGAGGCGATGTCTCAGGCCTTTGCCACGGCAGTCGGTAAGGTCGAATCGCTCGGCAAGCGCGGTCAGGAGAGCGAGCTGAGCTTCAAGGAGATCGGCACCGAGCTGCGCTACTTCTCGCTCGACGCCACCGCCGAGCACACATCGTACAGGCCGGAGATAAAGCGCATCATGTTTGACCACAAGCGCCGCGTCGTCGACGGCAGGCTGTACCTGGAGGGCCGCATAGCACTGGACAACATGCCCAAGCGCAGCCGGGTGGAAGAGTGCCCGCTCGATCCGCTGCTCAAGCGCATCGGCCCGAGCCTGCCCGACCAGGCCGGGCGGCTGTCGGAACTCGACGCGAGCCACCACGCCTTTCACCGTGCATACAACGAGTTCTATGATGCGTGCGTACGGTCAGGCACCGGAACGGGAGCCGACAAGCCGGAACTGGTGGCGCTGTTCAACGAAGCCGAAGTGCGCTGGAAGGCGCTCTTCGACTATCGTGAAGAGCTCAACCAGGTGCTGGAGCGTATCGAATAGGCGCTATGACGAAGGCTCCATCTTCGAAGGCTCCTCCCGCGACGTTGCCCTGTGCACATCGCGGCCAAAGATGGCGAACAGCACGGTGCCTGCGACGCCGAACATCGCGGCGGTGATGAAGTTCGCCGCCGGCGCGATGTTCCAAAGCAGGGCGCTGGACAGCGCCGCGATGGATACGATGATGTCGCGCACCAGGTAGTAGGTGCCGAAGGTGCGGGCCTTGGAATCCTCCGGCGCCAGATCCATGATCAGGGCCTTGCGCGTCGGCTCGCCAAACTCCTTGAGCCCCCTGATGATGAACGCGACGACGAACATGCCAAACGAGTGCGACACGAGCAGCACGAGCGGGAAGGCCGTAAAGAATACGAAGGTGATAAGCACGAACGGTTTCTTGCCATAGAGGTCGGCCATCCAGGCGACCGGAATGTAGACCAGCATGGCGGTGACCATCTCGACCGTTGTCAGGAGCCCGAACTGCAACGCCGTCAGGTGGTTGTTGTCGACGGCCCATATCACCACGAACGCGTACGGTATCTGCTCGGCGAAGCGTATCAGGATGTCGCTTGCAAGGAGGCTCCTGAGCGCCGGGCTGAACAGCGATCGGAGCGTACCATTCTTGCGCTGCGCCGTTTCCTTCACGCTGGTGTCCTCGGCCATGAACCGCTGCACCATGTAGAGTGCCAGGAGGCCCATCACGAAGGCTGCCCCGAATGCCATCCTGACGCCCTGCACCCGCCCATAGACGCCTATCATGATGCCGCCGATGATCGGTCCCAGCGCCATCGGTATGCGCCGGAAGAACGAATGGAGCGACACCCCGAAGCTGCGGCGCTCCTTGGGTATGGCCCTGGAAACGAGGCTCATGATCGCAGGCAGTGAAACCGCGGTCCATGATATGAAGAATATCGAACCGACCAGCACTGCCTGCCACGCCGGCACCAGAATAACGATCAGGTACCCGAACATGGCGACCAGCGTAAACAGCTGCAGCGACTTCTTGTAGCCCAGCCTGTCGGCCAGGTAGCCACCCGGAAACGAATAGAGCGCCGACAAAAGGTTGTCCAGTGAATTGAGGAGGCCGACCGACCAGGCGCTGCCGCCAAGGGCCAGCAGGTACAGAGGCAGAAAGCGCTCCGCCATCTTCTCGCCCATGCCCACCAATATGACGACGACGAGCATCGCGCTCATCGTGCCGTTGCGCCGTATCAGTTCCCGTATTCGAGTCGCGTTGAACATCGATGCTCCCGTGCCGTCTAGGCAGCGATCTTCGGAGCCGGCCTGCCGAGCATCCGGTAGCGGGCGTACATCACCAGCGCCAGCGCCATCCATCCGCACATCCAGGCAATGCCGGCCGGGTTGGCCGCAAAGCTTCCGCTCGAGGCGAGCAGCACATGGACCATGATCAGTACCGCAGCCAGGACGGTCATGTTGTGCAGCAGCCGCGACCCCTTGTACGTCAGCTTGAACGTGGCATAGACCCATTTCCGGATGCTCTGTACCAGGGCCAGCTTGAACCAGAAGGTATTGGCCATGAAGAGCACCGCCGAGACGATGACAATGGCAAAGAGCACCCACGTCGCGGCGCCGAAGCCCGCCTGCAGCGTGTCTTCCGAGAAGCCGTTCAGTTCCTTCAACGCCTTGTGAACGCCCGCCAGTATCAATATGAACACAGGCACCGTGCTGTGCATGCCCACGAGACTCCTGGGGCCCAGTGCGGCCACCGCGAAGCCCGGTCTTGATGCGAGCATGAACTGATTGCACACCAGAATGAAGGCCATGATCCCCAGCGCCATCGAGACAGAATAGCTGTCAATGCCCGTACCGACCGAACGCATATACAGCACGATCGGGACAACCGGTGTCAGGAAGTAGACCACAAAGAAGGCGACTCGTTTCATTGATTCATCCTCACTACGGTGGAGCATAACCGCTGGACTCGTGGTGATCAAGAGAACGCGGATGGGAAGGAGCGCGTGCGCTCAGATCGCGGTTGCCATGAACTCGCATCACGGTTACTATACAGACATGGCCAAGAATGTGGAGGTTCCCGGTGCAGATCCATGGATCGAGCCTCTGGATTTTACCGCCTTTGCAGTAAGAACGACGGGTCTGATGGTCGCCGAAACCAAGCTGACTATCGACGAGTACACCCTGCACGCGGCCTTCTACAAGGCATCCGCCTCGCGGCTCCTGCTGCTTGTTGCCCTGACAAAACACGAAATGGCGCTCTTCAGAAAATTCGAAGGGTCCTTTGCGGGCATAACCATGGCCTTTCAGCAGCCCGGCATGCGACGGCCCCTGCGGATCTTTGCACGTTGCACCATCACCCGGATCGCCGAGATGACGCAACGCGAGGGCATCTCGATGATAGAGACCGAGATCAAGCCGATTCCGGGCGACTATGTGCGGATATTGGAAGAGTACCGAACGCTCCTGTCATGCCTGAAAGAAGATTATGACCGATATGCCAACCAGTCGATCAGAATGGCTCCGCGGTTCGCCAAGCTCCTCGGGTTCAACAATCATGCCGTGCTCCACGCCTACGGAAACCGGTTCGAGCTTGCGGTGGTTTCGATAGCCTCCAACCATCTGGAGTTCCTGCTTCAATCCGCGCCACCTGACATTGCCCCGGGAAACGACAACTCTATCAAGCTGTCGTTTCAGATGCACCAGTTCTTTGTCCACGGAAAATCGACCAAGGTCGATCAGGTGTCTTCAGGTGTGGTCCATGTGGAGATGGATGTAGACTTTTCTCCAGAGCTCATGGACGCCTTTGCCAAGTACCGCGAGCGTGCCCGCACGCTCGCGACGGGCGGGGATGTCGCATCGACCGATGACATGACCCCACCGGTATAAGTGGATCGCGGCCGCGGCCTCAACCGGATATTGTCGCGGGGATTGGCGTCTGCACCGGATAGTCCCTGAGCCTGAGTTCTGCCAGCGTCTCGGCACTCAGTACAGGCGGCGCGATCAGTTCCGTCGCATTTTCCACATAGCGCTGCACGAGGTTGAGCGCCTTGCCCATGTAGACACCATCGGCAATGCGGTCGTCAAAGGTATACCGCAGCCTGACCATCTTGCGCATTACCAGGTGCCCCCGCTCGTCCAGGCTCCGTTCATCGCGGACCTTGCCCATGGCCAGGAACACCGGGCAGTTGCCGCGCTCGAACAGGTGGTGGTATGGCGCATCGAGGCCGAACGAACCGACGTTGGTCATGAAGATGCTTGACCACATAGGATCGCTGTCGGTCAGCGAGCGCGGCATGATGTTGTGCTGGTCAAACCAGTTCATGCCGCCCACCAGCAGCTTTACCAGGAAATCGGGGAGCCTCATGATGGCGGTGACGACGCTCTCGTTGTCCGCCCCATCTTCTGACACTGCCACCTTGACGGCATTGCGGACCTTGCGGGCCGTAGTCGCAAGCGTCTCGTATGGGCTGAACTCGATCTTGACGTTCACTTCCTT
>Ga0209467_1002405_pt1 | contig 13470 bp, 12 predicted proteins | sample Higcelwee11metaG_FD_187175 | JGI IMG/M metagenome (GOLD analysis project Ga0209467, IMG submission 187175) | Freshwater pond sediment microbial communities from the University of Edinburgh, under environmental carbon perturbations - High... | ecosystem: Environmental > Aquatic > Freshwater >...
GTGAAGGTCAGGGTTTTCAGGGCCAGGGAAGCGCTGGCCGCACTGATGCGGGAGGATGGCAACGATGTGTCCCGATCGTGAACTGCTGTCCGCTCTGGTCGACGGCGAAGTACCGTCGCCATGGAGCGAGGCTCTTGAACGTCATATTGGCGGATGCGACTCGTGTACCCGCGAGGTCGCGACGCTGCGTCGTACCCACAACCTCTTCGCTGCGGACCGCGCCACGATGGATAGCGCAACAGCGCATGTCAGCGCACGGGTCGAGGAACGCTTGCGGTTGCAACCACCGCGAAGCCTCCATGCCGAAGGGCTCTGGACGCGTCGATTTGCCATTCCGCTGCCGGCAGCCGCGGCGGCGGCCATTCTGATGGCGGTGCTGTCGTTTGCCCTGGTGCAATCCGGCCACCGCAACGCCGATCTCAGGGTTGCGGTGCAGAGGGCCATAGAGGCTACTCCTGTGTCCGCGTCAGGGGCCGGCATCGAATCGATCCTCGATTATCTGTCAAAGCAGAACGCCGCAGTCAACGTGAACATTACGCTGCCGGCCGGCACGTATGCCGGATCGAGCGGTGAGCCATTCATCGTTCGCGAGGCCGATTATCAGCCGGGGAGCGGCCGGTGAGGCGCATCTTGCTGGTCGTGGCTGCCTGCACGGCTGTCGCCTCATGGGCACAGAGCCCCGGTATGCCTGCGCCTGCCACGGCGCAGGCGGAGCCCGGATCCCTGGCAGCCATACCTGCAGAGCTGATAGGCGAGGCCCTCATCGTCCACATAGCGGCGTCGATCGGACAGCCATCGGCCACACCGACCTGGGAAGCGAAGGAAGTCAAATACACGATTCCTGGTTCAGCCGTATCGGTCAAACTGTTCGGCAAGGATGTGGCGGTGTTGATCAGCATTACGCCATACAAGACCAAGGATGGCCACCTGCTGCTCGTCGCCCAGGGGCAGGTCTGGTACAAGGATGGAACCGCTGGCGTCGGCTACCGGACTACCATCAACACCCTGTCAGTGGCCTATGGCGAACGCATCCTGTTCTATCCGCTGGGCGCGGCAGCCGAAGGTGCGGCTCCGCTCCGCGTTGAATTGAGCATGGACAAGTACAAACCCGCCGACGGTTCGACCGGAATGCCCGCAATAGCGCCCGCAATAGCGCCCGCCATTGCGCCCGCCACCGCGCCTTCTGGGTCAGGCGCGGCACAGACCAAGGAAAAATCCACCCCATGAATTTCTCGCTCTCACCTCCTCGTCAGGCACCGCGAAAGCGCCGCTCCATGCTCATGCCAGTCCTGGTACTGATCGCGCTGGCAATCGCCGTTGTGGTGCCGGTAGCGCGGGCTCGCGCCATGCGGCCGACAATCTCGGGCATCGAACCACCGCTTGGCGAACCGGGCGCAGCCCTGGTCATACGCGGCAAGCATTTTGGCTCCGAACGAGGAGACGGTCGCGTCGAGTTCGATGGTGCCGCGCCGACGGCTTCATCCTACCTGCTGTGGTCGGATGACCGGATAGAGGTGAGGATACCGCTGTATGCCGAATCGAGCCTTGTCAGGGTAACGACGCCGGCGGGCCGGTCGAACGCCAGGATGTTCATGAGCCGCGCGTTGTTGCCTTCGATGCCGAGCGGATCGAGCGGCCAGGCTCTGGGTCCGACCATCGATTCGCTGTCGTCCGATTCCGGCGCCATCGGGGGCCTGCTGACCATACGCGGCCTCAATTTCGGCACGAACCGCGACAGCTCGTCGGTGCTCTTCTCGTGGATCGGTGAGGTACCGGCCCAGGTCAAGAGCGACGAATCCGGGCATGGATATGTCAGCCCGCAGGATGCGTTCGGCGAATACGAGAGCTGGTCGGACAAGGAAATACGTGTCAGAATTCCCGATGGTGCCGTTTCGGGCGGCATAGCGGTCAAGACAGAGAAGGGCCTGAGTCCGGTTCGCTATTTCCAGATCGTCGACACCCCTGGAACCAAGTCGTTCCTGCAGCGCAAGACATACGCCCTGTCCAATTTTGTAACCGTTTCGCGGGTCCGCTCGAGCGGGCAGAACGCGCTGTACCTATGGATGCCGTTCCCGGCCGAAACGCCATATCAGCGGGGAGTCAAGGCGCTCGGCCGGTCGATGGAGCCGCTGATACCCGATTATCGCGGGCTGTCTGTATACAAGCTGGCGGATCTGGCCGACGACAAGCTGGTGACCATCACCCAGGACCATCTTGTACAGGTCTATGGTGTCGAGACCGACATCAAGCCAGAACGCATAAAACAGCCCGCCGACCCCATTCCCCGGCTCTACGCCAGGCTGACATCGGCGGATCTGCTGGTACCGTCAGGCGATCCTGCAATCGTCGCCTTCGCCCTCAAGGCCGCGGGCCGCGAGAAGAATCCGTACCGGCTCGCGCAGCTGGTGCTGGCCTCACTGGGACAGGCCGTCGCCTTCGACGTAAAGGCCGCGTACGATACCCCTGCCAAGGCTCTCTCGGCTGGCAAGGGCGACGCGTGGGCTCTGGCCCTTCTCTATGCGGCTGCTCTGCGCGCCGCAGGCGTGCCGTCGGTGCCTGTCGTCGGTGTGGTGATGGACGACTCGAGGCGCGCCTGGAACCATGCCTGGGTCGAGTTCTACATCTATGGCTTTGGCTGGGTACCGGTCGATCCTGCGCTGATGTTTGGCGCCACCATCGGCAACTTCGTGCCCCCCTTCGAGGACCGATCGCGTTACTTTGGCAACATGGATGACCGGCACATCGCATTCTCGCGCGGGCTTGCCAGCGTCGACAAGATCAATCCCGATGGCCGCACCGTATCGGCATCCAGACGCTATTCGCTCCAGAACATCTTCGAGGAAGCGAGCGGAGGCCTCTCCGCATACACCTCGTTCTGGAGCGATGTCGAGATAACCGGCGTCTATTGAGCCATCCGCAGCGAGCGCCTGGCAAAAATGCTTTCTCTTGGCAATCAGATCATGGTATGCTGTATGGAGTTGATATCAAGGAGGTTCTGATGTCGTATATAGAGAAATCCGATCCCGAATTGTGGAAGGCGATAGGGCTTGAAGCAGACAGGCAGCGCAACAACCTGGAGCTGATAGCGAGCGAGAACTATGCATCGAAGGCCGTCATGGAAGCCGCCGGGACCGTGCTGACCAATAAATATGCCGAAGGATATCCCGGAAAGCGCTACTATGGCGGCTGCGAGTTCGTCGACATGGCAGAGAATCTTGCCAGGGATCGTGCCAAGGCCCTGTTCGGCGCCGATTATGTCAATGTTCAGCCTCATTCCGGTTCTCAGGCCAACATGGGCGTGTATTTCGCGGTACTCAAGCCGGGTGACACGATACTGGGCATGGATCTGGCGCATGGCGGCCACCTGACCCACGGCGCGCCGGTGTCGTTCTCCGGCAAGCTGTACAAGGTGATCCGCTATGGTGTAAACCGCGAAACCGAGATGATCGACTATGACGAGCTGGCCAGGCTGGCCCGCGAGAACAAGCCCAAGCTGATCATAGCCGGAGCCAGCGCCTATCCCCGCACCATCGAGTTTGACAAGTTCCGTAAGATCGCCGACGAGGTCGGTGCGCTCTTCATGGTCGATATGGCCCACATCGCCGGACTCGTCGCTGCCGGCGCTCACCCCAGTCCGATCAAGATCGCGGATTTCACCACCACGACGACCCACAAGACACTGCGCGGGCCGCGCGGCGGCGCCATATTCGTCGGTACCGATGGCGAAAACACGCTTGGCATCATGAGCCCGAAGGGCGATCGCCCACGCCTGTGGTCCGAGCTTATCGATGGCTCGATATTCCCCGGCATCCAGGGCGGCCCGCTCTGCCACATTACCGCGGCCAAGGCGGTAGCCTTCAAGGAAGCCCTGTCTCCTGACTACAAGGCCTATGTCAGGCAGGTCGTGACCAATGCCAAGGTGCTCGCCAAGGCGCTTGCCGACGGCGGGGCGCGCATCGTGTCGGGCGGCACCGACAACCATTTGATGCTCGTCGATCTGTCGCCGCTTGGCATCACTGGCAAGGAAGCGGAGAAATGGCTTGATGAGGCGAACATCACGGTCAACAAGAACGGCATTCCCTTTGACCAGAAGAGTCCATTCATCACCTCGGGCATACGCGTCGGCACACCGGCCGTAACTACCCGTGGCATGAAAGAGCCGGAGATGCACACGATAGCCAGCCTGATCATGGATGTGCTCAAGGCGAAGGGGGACCCAACCGTCTCGGCCAGGGTCAAGCACGAGGTTCTGGCGCTGACGGCGCGGTTCGGGCTTCCTGCCGACATCTGACCCAGGGGATTCTGACAGACCAGTTGCATGGACGCTTCGGGCAGTCGATTGACAACCCTCCGAGGCGTCCCTATACTTCGAATGAGCTTTCCGACGGGAGAAATGGTAACGGCATGGACAATCCGCTCCAGTTGACCTTCGTCAATTTCAAAAAAGACTCATATATCATTGTCGAAGGCAAGCAGAACGCCGACCGTTTCTATATAATCAAGTCGGGCAAGGTGCGAATTTCAAAGGAAGTCGAAGTTGTCGAGGAAGAGGGTGGCAACATCTACTCCCCTGGTGACTTCTTTGGCGTCATTTCGACTATGTCCAGCCACAGCCACATCGAGACGGCCCAGGCCATAACCGACGTGACGCTGATCAGCGTGCAGCGCGAACAGTATGGCATGCTGATAGAGAAGAACACCCCTGTCGCGATGAAGATCATCATGGGTTTCTCCAAGCGGATGCGTTTCCTTGACGAGGCGCTGACGCGGATTACCCTCAAGAAGTCAGCCGAGATCGATCCATCGCACCTCTACAAGGTAGCCGAGTGTTATGCCAGGCAGAGCCAGTTCAACCAGGCATATTACGCGTACTACCAGTACCTGAAATTCTGCCCGAACGGTCAGCACGCATCGCTGGCCAAGGAGCGGCTGGCCAAGATCAAGCCGTACTCCAAGGCCGTGTACCTCGATGGATCGACCGAGGAGTTCAACCGCTTCTACCCGAAAGACACGATGGTGTTTTCCGAGGGCATGCCGGGCTCAGAGCTGTACATCATCCAGAAGGGTTCAGTAAAAATAACGAAGATCGTCGACAACACCGAGGTGCTGCTCGCCGTTCTCAAGGCCGGCGACATCTTCGGTGAGATGGCGCTGCTCGAGAACAAGCCGCGTTCCGCGAGCGCCATAGCCTACGAAGACGCCTATCTGCTCGCCGTGAACAAGCAGAATTTCGAACGCATGGTGCAGGCACAGCCGCAGATAGTCACGCGTCTCACCCAGTTGCTGGCCGAGCGCATATGGTTCATATACAAGCAATTGGCCAACACCTTGATATCAGATCCACTGGGCCGCATGTACGATGCCCTGCATATCCAGCTTGAAAAAAACAGGATCCCCATAAAGAATGGCGCGACGCACGCGTTCGATTTCGGGCCCAAGGACCTGATCAACATGGTGGGGTTGCCGATGAGCGAAGGCAACACGGTCGTACAGCAACTGCTGTCGAACAAGCTGTTCCGTCTCATCGACAACAAGATAGTCGTACAGGACATGTCAGAGATCGTGAAGCAGGCCGAATACTACCGCAAGATGCAGAAGATAGAACGAGCCCGCAAGGAATCACAGGCGGCGCGTTGAACCCGAGTCTTGATCGATCATATATCACCTCGGTTCTGGCTGGCGTTGGCCTGCCGGCATGCGGTGTCGTCTTTCATGACGGGCTCGAAGATGTGGCTATGATCGCACCGCCGGCCGAAGTGGCGCGGTACGGCTTGCTTGCATCGTCCGCTGCGGTGGTCGCGCTGTTGCCATATGATCCGCGCCCTGCCGAATCAGTTGCCGAGACGCCAGAAGATGCCTCAAGCCTGAGCATCGGTGCCTTTGCGGCGAACAACCGCTATGCCTCGCTGAGGCGGCTCCTGCAGAAGGCTGGGCGGGCGCTGGCTGAACGCAGCGGGTTGCCGCCCAAGTCGTTTCGGGTTCTGGTCAACTCGCGGTTGCCTGAGAAGCGCCTTGCGGTGATGGCCGGGCTCGGTTTCGTCGGTCGCTCGTCGCTGGTCATCACGAACGCCTACGGGCCAGCCTGCGTCGTAGGCGCATTGCTGCTGCCGCTGGAATTCGATATCGCCATCGATGCAGGGCCGGTCGGTTCAGACGAACCGGCACGCGGTTGTGGCGCCTGTACCGCCTGCGCCGACGCGTGCCCCACGGGCGCCATAGGCGTGAAATGCCCCGCCGAGCCGGACCTGCGTCTTGATTCATGCATACAGTACTGGACGACCGCTCCGGGCATCGTCCCCGAACACGTGCAAGCAGTCTGGGGGCGGCGGCTGTACGGGTGCGATGAATGCGTGGCCGCCTGTCCGCACTCATCGCGCGCATGGAGCCCAGGCCCGGATGGCCGCAGTCCCGCATTGGTCGCCGATGCACTGGCAACGCCCGACGAGCGCAGGCCCGGGCGTTCCGTGAAGCGAGCAGACGTAGCAGGAGCCAGCGACGAGCATATCAAGGCGCTGCTCAAGGGCACGGCTCTGGGCATGTCATGGATTCAGCCTGCCCTGCTCAGGAGAAATGCAGGAATCGCCGGCGGCTCGAGCGGTCGTCCAAATTGACGATGAGCCGGTAGCAGTCTAGAGTAGCAATCAGGAGATGCCCGCATGACCGTGCCCAAGGACTTTCTGGACCAGTATGTCAACAAGACCGTTCCGTTCAGATTCAACGGCGTTGGTCTTTCCTTTGACCTGTCGCACGCCCTGTTCAGCTCGTTCGATATCGATGTGGGCTCGCGGCTCCTTCTGAAGCTGGTGGCAAAGAATGTCGACGCATCCGTGGTTGGTTCCATTGTCGACATCGGCTCAGGCGTCGGCGTGCTGGGCATCGCCTGTGCCAAGGCCTATGCGGGGGCAAGCCTGCACATGCGCGACCGCGATGCCCTGGCCTGTGGCTTCAGCGAGCGGAACGCGCGCAGGAACAAGGTTGCAGTGACCGCCATCGATCACGCGCTGTTCCTTGATGGCATCGAAGGCGAGCGCTACGACCTCGCGCTCTGCAATGTGCCGGCCAAGGCTGGTCCGCCGGTGCTCGACCTGTTTCTGCGCCAGTTGCCTGGCATGCTGACGGTGCGCGGTTATGCCGCCATCGTCGTCGTGGAGCCGATAGCCGAAGCCGCAACCGCGTCGGTGATGGCGTCGGGGGCCGAAATGGTCGCCAGCGAGGCGGGTGCCGGACACACGGCCATGCTGTTCAGGCGCGGCCGGGCCGCCGATCCGCAGGCCTTTGATCCGATGTGGCAGGTGCTGGAGCGCGCGGAGCAGACCCTGCGGGCAGGGCGCGCAAGCTATAGACTCACCGGCATGTGGGGATTGCCGGAATTCGACACGCCGTCGTTTGCGACCGAGCTTGCGCTTGATCTATGCGAGAACGCGATGGCCGGATCCCACATCAGGCGTGTCGCTATCATCAATCCGGGCATCGGAAGGGCCGCCTGTTACGTCAAGGCGCGCGCCCGTGAAGCCGCCATGGACCTGTGCGGCCGCGATGCGCTGGCTCTGGCATCGAGCGACCGCAATCTGGCCACGAGTGGCCCGCCCGGCGATGCAGGCAGGCTCAGAACGGCGTTCGCCATCGATCTGCCCACCGCAGCATACGATCTTGTGGTAGAGTTTCCTGACCTGACGCCGCGCGTCGATACCATTGACCAGACCTGGGCCCAGGCGGCCAGGGTGCTCAAGTCAGGCGCCGGCTACGTCGCCTCGATGCCATCGTCAGTGATGGATCGATTCGAGCGGAAGCGCCCCAAGGGGTTCGTCCGTCTGGCAGAACGCAAGAAGAAAGGATTTGCCTGTGCCGCGTGGCGGCTTGGGTAGATCAAGGAGGAATCGATGATGCTCGCGTTGAAGACCAAAAAACTGTATGGCATTGACCCCAAGTCGTGGGAACACCCCGCGGACCTTGCCGCGATGTCGGCGCTCCGCAACGTGCCGGGCCTCGACGATGTAATCAAGTTCATATTCGGCAAGACCAGCGAGCAGTCAATACGGCTTCTGCACATCGCATCGTCGGTCAAGGTGACGCAGAACCAATTTCCGCGCGTTCACCAGATGATCGAACGGACCGTCGATGTGTTCGACTGGCCGTACCGGCCCGATGTCTTCGTGACCCAGAGCCCTTTCTTCAACGCCGGCGTCTATGGTGTGCGCGAACCGTTCATCGTCCTCAATAGCTCGCTGGTTCAACGGCTCGACGACACCGAGCTTGCCTGCGTCGTCGCGCACGAGATGGGCCACGTGATGAGCGGACACGCGATATACAAGACGGCGTTGTGGATGCTGCTCAACGTCTCGGCGAATTTCATCCCGGCGGCCGAGCTCGTGCTCCTGCCCATCATCGCCGCGTTGCGTGAATGGGACCGCAAGAGCGAGCTGACGGCCGACCGCGCGGGATTGCTCGCGACCCAGGTCGAGGACCCCAACTACACGCTGTTGATGAAGATGGCGGGCGGCGATGACGTATCGCAACTCAATATGAACGACTTCTTTGCCCAGGCCCAGGAATACGAGCAGCAGAAGAGCCTGCTTGATGGTCTCTTTAAGTTGCTCAATACCGTGTGGGAATCACACCCGTTCCCGGTGATCAGGCTGACAGAGCTGAAGAACTGGGCGGTTGGCGGCCAGTATCAGACGATTCTGGATGGCAACTACCTCAAGCGCGGACTGCACCACGCAGATCCGGCCGACGAATTGCGCCAGGGCTTCGAGTTCTACAAGTCCGAGTTCGACAAGAACGATGACCCGGTTTCGAAGACCGTCAGGAATGTCGGCGATGGCATATCGAAGCTTGGCGCGGATATTGGCGAGGCGCTCAAGGGGCTGTTCGAGTAGGATCTGGCGTCTGCCTGGAACAGTCGTTGCAGATGCCCGACAGGTACATCGTGTGTTTCGTCACCCGCAGTCCCAGCTCGCGCTCCACGTCGGCGACGATCCCGCCGATGCGGCATGCCCCCAGATCGATGAAGCGGTGGCATGATTCGCAGTGAAACCAGTGGCGGTGGGCGGACTTGCGCGATGCGTAGTACCGCTCGACGCCATGCTCCGAGCAGTATAGCACGAATGACTCGCTGAGACCGGAGTCCTCGAGGTAGTGGAGTGCGCGGTAGACCGTGGCCTGGTCGCAGCGCGAGCCGACCATGGCCACGACACCGGCCGCCGACAGCGGTTCCGTTGCAGAGTCAAGCGCTGCAAGAACGGCGGCCCGTGCCCTGGTCAAGTGACTGGCTCCGCGTCGGCCATCGGCCGCATCGTCTTGCCCCTGGCGCGCCTGGCCATGACGGCGGCGATGGCAGAGACGCCGAGGAAGACCGCTCCCGCTATCACGACAATGACGCCGCCGGCTGGCATGTCCAGGGCCCAGCTGACGGCGAGGCCAGAAGCCGTGAACAGCACCGACAGTATCGTGCCGCCTACCATCATGCCGGCGATATTCCTCGCGGCAAAGCCCGCCGTGCCGGAGGGCAGCGTCAGCATCGCTATGACCATCACGATGCCTACAAAGGTCTGCAGCAGCACGACGGCGACCGCGGTGACAGCGAGTATCACGATGAATACCGCATCGGTCGGCACGCCACGGACGCGCGCGAATTCCTCGTCGAACGCGCTTGCCTCTATCTGCGGATAGTAGCGCCAGACCAGCGCCAGAACGATAACGTCAAGCACGGCGAGCATCACGAGGTCGTTGGTCGATACGAGCAGGATGTTGCCAAAGAGGTAGCTCATCGGGTCGGCATAGCCAGGGGTCTTGGCGATGAAGAGGACGCCGATGCTCATGCCGATCGCCCATATCGCATTGATGACGGTATCCTCACGCTGCTTGGCCTTGAGCGAGACAAACCCGATGATTGCCGCCGCCAGCAGCGCGAACACGAGGGCGCCGACCATGGGCGGCAGGCCAGGCAGAATGCCGTGTGCCGCAAGGTACAGCGCCATGCCTATGCCGCCGAGCACGGCGTGCGATATGGCTCCGGCAAGCCCTGATATGCGCTTGACCGTGACAACGGCGCCCAGTGTGCCAAAGAGGACGGCCGACAGGAGCCCTGCGACCAGCGCATTGCGGACGAATGGCATCGATGGATCGAAGAGAGCCGACAGGTATCCGTTCATCATGGTGCCTTTCCGTCACAGCAGCAGCAGTCATCGGGAAGCTCGGTATCGTGGAGTACCTGCAGGGCCGGTCCGCCATACAGCTCATTGGCCACGTGGTCGGCCGGCGCCGCCTGGTGCCTGATGACGCTCTTGCCCGTGCCCCGCTCGCCGACACAGAAGACCGCGTCGGTCAGCGCCGAGACGAATCCGGTATCATGGGTTACCACGAGGATCGTCGCCTTGCCCTTGAGCCCGCCCAGTGTCTTGAACAATCGCGACTCGCTCTCCGCATCCATGTTGGCCGTCGGCTCGTCCAGTATCAGCAACTCTGGCTCGGCAGCAAGCGCCCGTGCCACGAGCACGCGGCGTCGCTGGCCGCCGGAGAGGGCCGAGTAGGGGCGCGCCGCCAGATTGGACACGTCGGCCAGCTCGAGCGCGCGGGATACCGCGGCGGCGTCGGCGGATATCGCCCGTCTTCCCGAGCCGCCCAGCCTTCCCATCCTGACAACCTCGAGCACCGATATAGGAAATGCCGGGTCATAGGACGCATGCTGAGGCACATAGCCAATCGATAGCCTGGCCTCTTCGGGCGGGCGGCCGAGCACCGTTATCGTGCCGGATGACGGCCGATACAGTCCGAGCAACAGCTTGAGCACGGTCGTCTTGCCTGCTCCGTTCGGGCCGACCAAGGCCGCGAATTCTCCCGCATGGACATGGAAGCTGGCCCCGTCGAGCACCGCGACGTCGCCATACGAGAACGACACATGGTCAAACCGTATTGCCACAACTCTGTCGGTCTGCGGATTGGTGCTCATTTGACCGCCCTGGAGAGGGCGGCCCCGATACGTCCGATGTTGTCCAGCCAATCGGGTGCGAGCGCGTCTATCTCGACGACGACACCGCCAATGGCGCTGGCAACGGTCCTCGCGGCACTGGCCGGAAACTGCGGTTGCACGAAAATCACACGGGCTCCATCGGCCCTGGCGTTCCTGATCAGCGCGGTCAGCTCCTTCTGCGTTGGTTCCTTGCCGCCAGTCTCGACGGCCTCCTGCGTGATGCCGAACTCGTCAAGGAAATAGCCGAAGGAAGGGTGGTAGACGAAAACCGTCTTGCCGGCCAGAGGTGCGACCTCGGAGGCTATCCTGGCGTAGGCTGCATCGATGTCGCGGACGAACGCATCGTGGTTGGCCCGGTATGTCGATGCGCCGGCCGGATCATGGGCGGCGAGGGCATCGCGGATGCTTGCAGCCATAGCCTTGACTGCCTGCCTGCCGAGCCAGATATGAGGATCGATGCCGCTCTCGTCATCTGCTGCCGCAGGAGCCTCGCCATCGTGATGGTGGGCCTCCAGCGTGCGGTAGGTGACGCCGACGGTCGTATCGATGATCGCCAGGCCGGGGTTGAGCGTGGCAACCTTCGGTTTCAGCGCGGTCTCGAACTCAACACCAATAGTCAGCCACATCGTCGCCGAGGACAGTTCGGCCATCTGGCGCGGAGTCGGTTCATAGGAGTGGGGACTCTGCCCGGGACCGACGAGCACCATGGTCCTGGCACGCGGCCCCGCGATCCGTTCCACAAAATATGCCTGCGGCAGAATGCTGACGACTATGACCGGCACCCCTGATGTCTGTTCCTTTGTGCCGGTGGCAAAGGTTGGGAGTGTGGCTGCAATGCCAAGCGTCAGCATGGCCAACGCGCGAAGTGCTTTCATGGATCCTCCAGGTTGATGAATGATCCGCATCAAATGCGAATCATTTGCAAATAATAGCGATTCCAGCGCGTGGAGGCAAGCGGTCGGCGCAGTACAATTTTGTTGTGCGCTTGGCAGACTGCGCATATACTCAAAACGCGATATTCAGCCATCAGCACCGGACAGGTCTTACGGTCAGGAGGATTGTAGTGAACGCCAACCCCGCCATCATCGCCGCGGCCGTTGCCGGCATGGTAGCCGTCATCTACGCCGTCACGAAGAGCATGTGGATACGGACACGCCCCATCGACAACGAGTCGCTCGAACGGATATCGGGCTACATAGCCGATGGAGCCCAGACCTTTCTCAAGCGGGAATATACTGTGCTGGTTCCATTCGTCGTGCTGGTTGCCCTCTTTCTGGCGGTGGCGAACCTTGGAGCCCTGAAGCTACAGGCGGCCGCATTTGCGCTCGGTGCCCTGAGCTCGGCCGCTGCCGGCTACTTTGGCATGAGGACGGCCACCGCTGCCAACGCCCGAACGGCGGCGGCGGCCCGCGATGGCATAGCACCAGCGCTGAGGATTGCCTTTGCCGGTGGTTCGGTGATGGGCATGACCGTCGTGGGACTGGCGCTTCTCGGCGTTTCGGCCGTGCTTGCCGTCTGTACGGCGCTGTTCGGCGAGACGCTCCCGATCTTCCGCGATACGATATTTCCTATACTGACCGGATTCAGTCTTGGTGCTTCGTCGATAGCGCTCTTCGCGCGCGTAGGCGGCGGCATATTCACCAAGGCGGCTGACGTCGGTGCCGACCTCGTCGGCAAGGTGGAGGCCGGCATACCCGAGGATGACCCACGGAACCCGGCCGTCATAGCGGACAATGTCGGCGACAACGTCGGCGATGTCGCCGGCATGGGCGCCGACCTGTTCGAGTCATACGTCGGATCGATCGTCGGCTGCGTGGTGCTTGGCGCCGGCGTCGCGGCCAGCGACGACATGCGGATACGGCTGGCCATGCTGCCGATTCTGCTCGCGGCGATGGGTGTCGGCGCGTCGATACTCGGCACCTTCCTGGTAAAGGGCAGAAAGGGGCAATCTCCCCAGAAGTCGCTAAACGGCGGCACCCTTGGAGCTGCCGTCCTCGCCGCGCTGCTGATATATCCCGTCTCGGCGCTGGTGCTGGGTGGAGCCACCTTTGATGGTGGCAAGGGTGCGCTGCGTGTCGCACTGGCGGCCATATTCGGCCTTGCCGCAGGATCAGCCATAGGCATTCTGACCGAGTTCTTTACCGGCACGGACACCGCGCCTGTACGCAAGATCGAGCGGGCCTGTGATACGGGTGCCGCGACAACGATCATAACGGGGCTCGGTGTCGGCATGATGTCTACCTTGCCGCCTATACTGGTCATATGCGCCGCCATTCTGGGAAGCTATGCCTTCGCGGGTCTGTACGGCATAGGCATAGCCGCGCTCGGCATGCTCGTGACCCTCGGCATACAGCTTTCTGTCGATGCCTACGGCCCCATCGCTGACAATGCCGGAGGACTCGCGGTGATGTCGGCAATGGATCCGCATGTCCGCGACGTTACCGACGAACTCGACGCCGTTGGCAACACGACCGCCGCGATCGGCAAGGGCTTTGCCA
>Ga0209467_1002406_pt1 | contig 13465 bp, 12 predicted proteins | sample Higcelwee11metaG_FD_187175 | JGI IMG/M metagenome (GOLD analysis project Ga0209467, IMG submission 187175) | Freshwater pond sediment microbial communities from the University of Edinburgh, under environmental carbon perturbations - High... | ecosystem: Environmental > Aquatic > Freshwater >...
ACTGCTCATCGGGGGAGCTTTTACAACAGCGTGTGCTTCTCCAAATTTTGTATCTCGGGTTTTGCCCCGCGCTATCAATCACATAAAATTTAAACTAAATCAAAGAGAATTAAAAATAAAAAGAGAGAAATACTATAATTCGTTTTATTATCTAAATAAAAAGGGATTAGTGAATTATGAATATAAAGGTAAGCAGGTGCACATATCTCTAACAGAAGAGGGTAAAAAACGTGCTCAAAAATATTCTATAGATGATTTAAAAATAACAAAACCTAAAAAATGGGATAAAAAATGGCGAGTGCTTATTTTTGATATAAGTGAAAAAAGAAAGAGTAGGCGAGATGCTTTGCGCGGAAAAATAAAAGAGTTGGGATTATATCAAATTCAAAAAAGTGTTTGGGTTTGTCCATATCATTTTCAAAAAGAAATAGATGTAATGAAAGATTTTTTCGGATTCAAAAGTGATGAGATGACAACCTTCATCGCTACTGATCTTGAAAACGAAGATTACTTGATTAGCTATTTTAATTTAGGAAAAAAATAATAGTAGCTAAATTTTTTTCATATTCTTTCGCATTCTTTCAAATCTCAAAACCATTGAAATTTTTAGCGGTCGCGTATTTTATCAATGGTTGTTTTTGGGAAATATTTTGTGAGTTTATATATTTTATATATTTTGCGAGCCTCAGTTAGAGATTTGATTTAATGGGGAGTGCTTTTTAAATTTATCTTGATAAATTTTTGAGAAAGAAATATTCATTTTTTCTCCCTGGATGACAAACAATCTCCGTTTCAGGTTTCAGAGATTTAGCTGGATTTTTGCTTTTAATAATCCAATCAAGGCTTAGTAGATATTGAGAGGTGTGTAGGGTGGGGAAGTCGCGAAGAATTTTTTTATCCTTGCGATAAAGGTGAGCCAAAATATGGCGCACTATTTTATTGACGAAAGGATAACCTTTTTTACTTACACGGATATATTTAATTTTATTTTTTTTGGCTAGTTGGCAAGTAATTTTAAAGAAAGATGGAAAAAGATGTACATGCTCATGTGAGTTTAGCCCATCTGGTTTTTGGCCAAAAATTCTCTCGAAGTCTTGAATTTGTTCGTTCCAAATTTTTTTGATTCTGGAGCTATAAAAATCACCACGAATATATTGAAAACAGAATCTCACGCCACGCTTCAGAACGCCACCCTTAGACTTAGTTTCTTTAAACGGAAATAATTCTAAATGTAAATCAAGTTTAATGTTTGATTTTTTAAGTATTTTTACTTCTTCTTTGGAAAGTTCTCTTTTAATCATTATTGCTATACGATCAAGTTTCTTCGCTTGGATAAGTTTGAGAATTTTTTTATTAGCTCCGCGACTAGCACCAAAGTCATCAGCCGAGATTATGGCACTTTCCCAGAATTCTTCGGGATGAGCTTTGTAGAGTCCTTTGATATCATTAAGGCGAATTTTAAAAAGGGAAAAAAACATATTAATAGAATCAGCAAAAATTCGAATATGACTTATCCTGGGGTTGCAGAGAGTAATGGGGAGTTCCTTGATGGAAAAATTAAATTTATTGGCTAAATAGATTACTTCTGAATCAAAAGCAAAACGGGAAATAGTATTGAGATTAAATATGCGCATCGCAGCTGGGCGACTAAAAACTTTAAAACCACATTGGGAGTCGCGAACCTGCCAATCATTGAGGATGATGGCTCTCAAGAGACGAAAAACTTTTTCCATTAGTTTGCGGTACCATAAGACTGGTTCAACTACGCGAAGCCCAGGGACGAAGCGAGAGGCTATTACTAGGTCTAATTTTTGAGTTTTAAGGGCATTATAGAACTTGTTGAGTTCGTTAATTGGAATGGCTAAATCAGCGTCCAAAAACATTACCACGCTACTTTCTGGGTCAGAGGCCAATATTCCATTTTTCACAGCATTACCTTTGCCGGCGTTTTTGACGGTATTGATAATTTTAAGAGAAAATTTATCTTTGATTTTATTGAGCTCTTTTAGAGTTTTATCAGTGGATCCATCATTAGAGATAATTATCTCAAAAGAAGCGTAATGTTCAGTGAGATAGCCATGGATGATTTGAATATTTTTTGTAATAGTTTTTTCTTCATTGAAGCAAGGGACAACTACAGATATTTTTTCATTAATCATATTTTAGCAAGTAGCTTTTTAGCTAGTAGTTAATAGGAATTAAAAAGTTTAGTGTGTATTTATATAGCGAATAAGGGATGAATGATATTTAGTAACAACTAATTTTAATTATATAGCTCTTTTTGATATTTAGGCAAGTAAACGAGCTTAGTTTCTCAGGCTCTAAGCGCCCAATTGGGCGCTTAGAGCCTGAGAAAGAGTATGGGAGATGTTATTTCAAAATGTAAATGAATTATGATATAATGCTCAATGTTGTAATTATAGCAAAGAAAATGAAAAACAAGCAAAAATTAATTTTTATTTTAATTGGCGGAATTATTTTTTTGGCATTTTTATTGCGTGTTTATAATATAAATACGGCGCCTCCTGGAATTTATCCCGATGAGGCGGTAAATGCTCAAGACGCCCTGCGTGCATTGGATAGTGGAAATTTTAAATGGTTTTATCCGGATAATGATGGGCGAGAGGGTCTATTTATGAATTTAATTGCGCTTTCATTTGCTATTTTTGGAGTGAGTGCTTTTTCTTTAAAATTACCAGCCATTGTCTTGGGAACTCTTACTGTTTGGGGAACTTATCTACTTACTAAAGAACTTTTTAAAAATAACAAGATTGCTCTTTTGGCAGCTTTTTTTAATGCGGTTTCTTTTGGGGCGATTATTTTTAGTCGAATTTCTTTTAGGGCTAATTTGTTGCCGTTTGTGTTGGTTTGGTCATTTTATTTTTTATTTAAGGGATTTCATTCTAAAAAATTTAAGCACTTTATAATTGCGGGAGCTTTCTTTGGCTTAGGGATGCATGGTTATATTGCTTTTAGGTTGGCTCCATTTATTTTGGTAGGAGTATTGCCTTTTTTAATTTTGGCGAGAAAAAATTTCTTAAGAGATTTTTACAAGCCGATTTTGGTTTTTGTGATTTCTTTTGTCGTTGTAGCGCTACCTATGTTCTATACCTTTTATATCCATCCAGAATTTTTCTTTACTAGAACTAATGAGATTTCCGTTTTTTCAGCCAAGATTAATGGTGGACACCCTTGGAAAATACTTGCTCATACTTTCAAGTTAAGCTTTATGAAATATAACTTTGTTCCAGACACTAACTGGCGCAATAATTTCCCACCATATCCGATTCTCAATCCAGCTTTGGGAATATTTTTCTTGGGTGGAATTATTTATTCTGCAGTTATATTTATGCGGTTGTTATTTTTGAGAATTAGGAAAAAAGTTTATTCAGACGAAATGGTAGTACATATCTTTTTATTTGTTTGGTTTTTTATTATGTTGGTGCCTGAGTTTATGTCGTTTGAAAATAATCCTCATGCACTCAGGGCGATTGGAGCCTTGTCAGTAGTTTTTATTTGGAGTGCTTTTTTTGCTATTAATTTATGGCAAAAAATTATTGAAAATATAACTTCAGGCAAGAAGCTGGTGGGCGGATTTTTTATCTTAATATTTTTATTTATTGGAATTTTTGATGGATGTAAATATTTTGTTTTTTGGGCTAATCATATCCAGAGCGCTCGATCGTTTGAAAAAAACGTGACTGAAATGGCACACTATATCGAGAGCTTACCAAAAGATAAAAATGTATACGCCATAGCTGGCAATATGCAAAGAGTAGTGGTGCGGATATTTAATTGGAACAGATCTGGATTTTATGATTTAAATCCAATTGAAATAAGTAACTTTGATTTTAAGAATCAGGAAAACATGGTTTTTGTTTTTACTGATTTTAAGAAAGATGACATAATTTATTATTTGGAAAATAAATTTGGCAAAATGGAACTTCGTGAGATTAAGGATGAATATGGATTGAGGTATTTTGTTCTCTATCGGGGAAATTAGTTATTTTTTATTAACGCATTAACGAGCTAACGAGTTAGGAAAATTCAGAAATTCGAAGAAATAAATATTTGGAAATTAAGTTTACAATTCGTTAATGCGTTAACTCGTTAACTAAATAATAAAAACGTTGACAAAAATAATAAAAAATATATAATAGCTTTGTATGATAAATCAAACTGTAAAAACAATCGTCGCTGTCATTATTCTACTGACCAAAGGAGGTCAGCTTGTTTTTGCGGGTAAAAATGTGAATTAAAAACCTTGCCAATAAAAACAAACTGACCTCCATAAAAAGGTCAGTTTTTTGTTCTTTTAAAATTTAAGATGATAAGTATTGGGTTCTAGAGGGGTAATTTTATTAAGGATAACCGAATAAAAGGAGGCAACGATATGCAAAAAGGAGAGGAAAATGAGATTAAGATCATAAGTTATTGTTCTATTAAAACGGCAGGACTAGTAGAATGCGTGGAATTAATTCGTAGGGGTGCTTGTCCTCTAGCAAAAGGAGTGGAAGGGAGTCATTATCGGTGTGTTGATGTTTTTAAGAAAATTTCTTCAGTCAATCAAAGGAGAAAAATAATTCATCTATTGTCAAAGTGGATTGGTCAGAAGTATAGATTTGTAATAAATTTTCTAAAAAAATAGCTCCTGGATTTGGAGCGGTAGATTGTTTTACATTCAAATAAAAACGCTTGCTTAATTTTTATAGGAGGAAGAGCTGTGAAACAAAATAGATATGATTGCAATAGGCTCAAGGGAACAAGTCGTTGTGAGAAGGATGTTAATTCTGGTAAATGTCCATCTAAAAAAGAAGGAATTGAATGTTGCGGTCGGATTATGAAAGGGGGTGAAATGACTCGACCAGATTCTGTTTTTGCAGATCCACAAAAAGAAGTCATTGCGACTTAAAAAAGATATCATCTTAAATATTTCCCCACGTTGGTCAATGTACTGACGTGGTTTTTTATTTTGTTAGGATGTGTCATTGTGGATTTTTATTTCATCTTTCTATCTGTCATCCCTGCCTACCGGCAGGCAGGCTGAACCTTGCGCTTGTCCGCCTCTGGAGGGTTTCGGGATCTCTGTTTTATTTCAACCTAGGATTACTGATGACAGATGACCTAACGACTTTTATTATTTGACAAAAAATAAAACCCAAGCTAGTATAATTAAGGTTAAAAATACTTATGAATAACAAATTAGCAAAAACATTATATTATAGCTTTTACTTCTGGTTTATGCCGAGAGGTCGATTTGTTTTTGCTAAGAAAATTGTGAATTAAAAATTTCTTGATAAAAATAAACCGACCTCTCTGAGGCCGGTTTTTTTGTTCTTTAAAAAGTTAAAGCAAGTTTTGAGTGGTTTGATTTATTGATGTTATATATTTTTAGTTATTTTTTGGGTTGATTTTTTTGTAAATCAAAAAAGCAAAAAAGGAGAAAAAAATGGTTGCGATTATGACAGTTGATGACAAGCGGCGGAATTTGGAAGAGTTGCTAAAAATTCTTGGCAAGAGAAGAGCTGGAAATTCTCGTTTACTTCCGATAAATTTTTGTCCTAAGCGCATGGGAGATGTCCTTTCCGAATTGGATAAGATATTTACAAAAACCAGTCAAGCTACAGGAGGATTGCAACATATTCATGCTGGGGATTTGAATTTAGGAGTAGATACACTTCTTAGTCTTAGGGGAGAGATTGATAAATTTGGACCTGGAGATTTGAGTTTTATTTTGCCCAGGATACATACCGTACTTGCTTTGCTTTGATTTTACTGGCGGAGAGTGACAAATGTCATATCTCCGCCTTCTTGCTAAAGTGATTTTTTTGATATAAAATAGGTTAGAGATTTAAAATTTAAACATAGGAATATTTAGTCTTAAAAATTAGGTAGGACTAATTTATTTTTAGCTATTGTTTATGAAAGTAGTTTTATTAGAAAACGTAAAAAAGCTTGGAAAAGCTGGGGAAATTGTGAATGTATCCGATGGTTATGCCAGAAATATGTTATTTCCAAGAAGCTTGGCACAGGTGGCTACGCCAGAAGTTCTCAAGCGAGTAGAGAAAGATAAAGCTGATAAAATTGCCAAAGAAAAAGAGCAAATAAATAAACTTGGTAGTGTGGCGAGAGAAATGAAAGATAAGAAGATTACTATTTCTGCTAAGGCTAAAGGGGGAAAGCTTTTTGGCTCTATAGATGTTAACGACATTAAGAAAGAAATAAGTAGACAGTTGGGAGTTGAGGTTGAAAAGGAGGCCATAAAGCTAGCTGCACCGATTAAAGATATCGGAGAAAGAAAACTAGAAGTAGAATTTCTAAAAAATATCAAAACTAGTATAATTATCGAAATCAAAGAGGAAAAGTAAATTTCCTCTTTAAATTATTTTTTATAAATAGCATAATTTATTTTATCGTATATGAGCATGAAAAAAAATAACAAAAAGTATATCTTTGTCTTGGGCGGAGTGATGAGTGGAATTGGTAAGGGAATTGCAACTTCGTCTATCGGGGCAATCTTAAAATCCAGAGGTTTTAAACCAACGGCTTTAAAAATCGATCCTTATGTAAATGTGGACGCTGGCACTATGAATCCAACTGAACATGGAGAAGTTTTTGTTATGGATTGTGGCCTGGAAACTGATCAGGATATGGGAAATTATGAAAGATTTATGGAAATTAATTTGCCGGGGGAAAATTACATGACCACTGGTAGTATTTACCAGAAGGTTATTAATCGAGAAAGAAATCTTGAATATAAGGGTAAGTGTGTTCAAATTATCCCACATGTTACTGATGAGGTTATCCGGACTATAAAAAATGCTGCAAAAAATAATGATGCAGATGTGGTTTTGACTGAAATTGGAGGGACGATTGGAGATTATGAAAATATGCTTTTTATGGAAGCGGCCCGACAAATGAAATTAAAAAATCCCAAAGATGTAATTTTTGTGATGATTACTTATTTGCCATATCCTCCTAAGGTGGGTGAGATGAAGACTAAGCCTACTCAGCAAGCGGTGCGAGAATTAAATGCTAACGGAATTAATCCAGACATCATCATTGCCAGAAGTGAGGTGGCAATTGATGATAAGCGAAAAGAAAAAATTGCTCTTTTTTGTAATGTAAATGAAAAAGATATTATCTCTGCTCCAGATGTAGAAAATGTTTATGAGGTTTTGATAAATTTCGAAAGAGATGATTTGAGTCGAAGAATTTTAAAGAAATTGGAATTGCCTTCTAAAAAAACTGACTTGAGAAAATGGTATGATTTGGTAGAAAATATTAAAAAGTCAGAAAAAATTGTAAAGATTGGAATTGTAGGAAAATATTTTGGAACCGGAGAATTTCTTTTGGGAGATTCATATATTAGCGTGATTGAATCTATTAAGCACGCTTGTTTTAAGGCTAGAGTAAAGCCACAGATCGAATGGCTTAATAGTGAGGATTTTGAGAAAAAAGGTAAGAATATGGACGAGCTTAAAGAATATGATGGAATTGTGGTACCAGGAGGATTTGGTTCTCGTGGAATTGAAGGAAAAATTAATGTAATTAAATATTGTCGAGAAAACAAAATTCCTTTTTTAGGTCTTTGTTACGGAATGCAGTTGGCAGTTATTGAATATGCGAGAAACGTGTTGAATTTAAAAGATGCTCACACTACTGAGATTGATAGAGATACCGCCAATCCAATTATTGATATAATGCCTGAACAAAAGAAAAATTTGGAAGATAGAAATTATGGAGCCACAATGCGCTTGGGTGCTTATCCAGCGTTTTTGACTAAGGGTACTATTGCTTTTAAAGCTTATGGTAAAAAAGAGATTTCTGAACGTCACAGGCACCGTTGGGAGGTAAATCCTAGCTATATTGATATGATTGAAAAAGGTGGAATGGTTTTTTCGGGTAAATCAGCTGACGGACGATTAATGGAGATTGTGGAGCTTCCAAAAAGTAAACATCCATTTTTCTTGGCAACTCAATTTCATCCAGAATTTAAATCAACACCACTTAGTTCTCATCCTTTGTTTTTTGAATTTATAAATGAGGCAAAGAAATAGAATAGTTTATAAGGTTCATCAAGTTTTTAAGGTTTATAAAGTTAAAGATATCATAAGTATTTTGATAGTTAGTAATTTAGTATAGTTCGTATTAAAATACAAAAAACAGACAATTTTCATTATCTGTTTATAGAGTAGTAATGTCGGAAACTATTTTTTATTAGCAATGACGCTTACAAATCTTCTTTTGTCGATCTTGCCTGTAAAAGCAATAACCTTTTTTTTGCTAAAATGGACAATTCCATCAGTCAAAGCATAAAGGGTATCATCTTCTCCACGAGCAACATTTTTTCCTGGGTGGAATTTGGTTCCTGTTTGACGAATGATTATATTTCCAGCATTGGCTTTTTCACTACCGAAAATTTTAACGCCTCGTCTTTTTGAGATAGAATCACGACCATATGAAGTGGATCCACCAGCCTTACGATGTGCCATATAATTTATTTAGAGTATTTAAACTAACAAGGATTAGTATAGCAAATTTGATAAAAATGTCAAATAAAAATATGAAAATAGCTGAAAAAATAAGGATTTTTTGGGAGAAATATGACAACAAAGTTGTCTTGTTTGTGGGTATTTTGTTGGTGGCTATCGTTTCTTATGAGATTGGATTTATGGAGGGCCATAAAATTGAGCAGAAGTCACTAGTTATCGAAAAAGCACCTGCCTTGGAATTGCCCAGCGCTAAAGATGAGAATAGTTCGGTTCTGGGGGCTCAGAGTAGTGAGGAATTAAAAGATGTTACAAATAGTACAGATAATAAGGACTGTGTGTTTGTGGGTAGTAAAAATTCGAATAAATATCATACTTTAGATAGTCCATGGGCTAAGAGAATAAAGCCAGAAAATAGAGTTTGTTTTAAAAGTAAAGAAGAAGCTCAGGCGAAGGGATATATTGCAAGTAGTAGTGTTAAGTAGTTTTTATGCATAAATCAGAAATATTTCTTATTTTGACTTTGAGTTTTATTGGGGGAATTTTTTATCAATCTTTTTGGTCTTTGAGTCTATTTCTTTTATGGTTTATTTTGATTATTTCGTTGGGCTTACTTTTGATTGATTATAAAAATAAGAACATTATAGCGCTTAGCATGGTGGGAATTTTTTTCTTACTGGGGGTGGGTAGGGTTGAGTTGGAACTTAATAAAGTTAAGGAGATAAGAAGTCCGCAAAGAGAAATTTTAACTGAGGCAAGAATTATTAAAGAGCCAGAGCAAAAAGAATTTTATCAAAATTTAGTTGTGGCTGTGGCTGGTAATAGTTTCTTGGGAGATGAAGAGCGAAATGATAAAAAAGTTTTAGTTAGGACAGAACTTTTTCGAGAATTCAGTTATGGAGATAAAATAAAACTAGCTTGCCAAGCAGAGCTAGTTGAAAATCAAACAGAGGATTTTGATTATAAAATGTATTTGGCTAAAGATGAAATTTATTACATATGTAAAAAATCTAAAATAGAAAAAGCTAAGCAAAATGAAGCTGGTATATATGGCTTTATCTTAGAAAATAGATTTAAGTTAGAGGCTATTGTAAACCGAATAATTCCTCAACCCGAAGCTTCCCTGGCTAATGGTTTGCTTTTTGGCGGTAACCGGCTCAGTAAAGAAAAACAGGAAATTTTTTCTAAAACTGGGATGACCCATATTGTGGCGGTTTCTGGTTATAATGTAACAATTATTGCTCAATATTTGATGATGTTGGGAATTTTCTTTGGTCTCTGGCGACAGCAGGCTTTTTATTTTGCTTTCCTAGGGATTATTTTATTTGTGGCGATGATTGGTTTTCCTAGTTCAGCAGTGAGGGCGGGAGTGATGGGGCTTTTGATTTTGTGGGCGATTAAAAACGGAAGATTGGCCACGGCGGATAATGCGATTGTTTTGGCTGGGGCTATTATGCTTTTAATTAATCCGCTTCTTTTAAGATGGGATATCGGATTTCAACTTTCATTTCTGGCTACGATTGGACTCATAAAAACTGCACCTTTTTGGGAGCGATATTTGGTTGGCAAAAATAAACTTCTGGGGATTGATGAAATAATTTTTATGACGCTCAGTGCACAGATATTTGTGTTGCCGATTATATTATATAATTTTCACTCACTTTCAGTGATTTCAGTGTTGGCCAATGTGCTAGTTCTACCAATTATTCCTCTAACAATGTTATTTGTCGCTCTAACGGTAATTTTTGGTCTTATTTTTTATCCTTTAGGATTAGCATTTGGCTGGATTAGCTATTATTTGTTAAAATATGAAATAGGGGCAATTGATTATTTGGCAGATTTCAAATGGGCTTCCTTTGAGATAAATAATTTTACTGCGTTGGGGGTGGTAATTTGGTACTTAATTTTAGTTGGGGGGATATATTGGATAAACAAAAAAAGAAATGGAAAATAAAAAATTAGTTTATTTTGTTTTGGTGGTTTTATTTGCGGCGGCTTTAATTTTAGGAGTAATAATTTTATTTATTAAGAATCCAGAAAAATTGGAAGTTAGTTTTTTAAATGTGGGGCAGGGGGATGCGATTTTAATTGAAAGTGGTCAAAAACAAGTTTTAATTGATTCTGGAAAAAATAGCAAATTAATTTTAGAAAAATTAGGAGAGAAATTGCCATTTTGGGATAGAAAAATAGAATTGGTGATTATTACTCATCCTGATTTTGATCATTATGGCGGGTTTGGTGAGGTATTTAAAAATTATAAGGTTGAAGGAGTTATAAAAACCAATGTCGAAAATGATGCACTGGAATGGCAAGATTTAAAAGATAAAATGGCCAAGGAGAATGTCGAGTTGATTGAGGCCACTGCTGGGACGGTGGTAAATTTTCCCAACGGTGCCCAGCTTCAATTAATCTATCCTTTGCATGAATTAGAAAATGATATTAAGGATAAAAACGATGCCAGCATTGTAACTCGGTTAAAGTTTGGAGAAAACGAATTTCTTTTTACGGGGGATCTTTCTTTGTCAGGAGAAAAGGAAATATTGGATTCTGGGCTGGATATTTCGGCGGATGTTTTGAAGGTGGGGCATCATGGTTCACACTCTTCCACCAGTGACGAATTTTTGGAGAAAGTTAATCCTAAGGATGCTGTTATTTCAGTAGGAAAAGGCAATAGCTATGGCCATCCTCATAAAGAAATTATAGAGAAATTGAAAAATAAAACCATTAGAATCTGGCGGACAGATGAGGATGGAAGTATCGATTATACATGTCCTGACATAAATCAACCCTGTAATGCCCAAAGTTTTTGATTTTCAAAATAATCCTTCTGTAGTAGTATTTAATAAGAGATTTAATTTAATAATTCAGTTTAATTAAAAGCAAAAAAATGGAAATTATAAAAACAAGTATTGAAGGTGTATTAATAATTGAGCCAAAAGTTTTCGGAGATGAAAGGGGATTTTTTGTAGAAACTTATAATAAAGATAGATATAGGGAAGTGGGGATAGATTTAGATTTTGTGCAAGATAATCTTTCAATGTCAATGAAAGGGGTTTTACGGGGGCTTCACTTTCAAAACGAACCTTTTGCTCAGGGTAAATTGGTGCAGGTAATAAAGGGGAGAGTTTTAGATGTAGCGGTGGATATCCGTAAAGATTCCCCAACCTTTGGTCAATATGTGAGTATTGAATTATCAGGAGAAAACAAAAAACAATTTTGGGTAGCTCCCGGAATGGCGCATGGCTTTCTAGCTCTTGAAGACGGCACAATCTTTAGCTATAAGTGCACTAATCTATATAATCCAGCCTCTGAAGGCGGGCTAATGTGGAATGATAAAGATATAAATATTGATTGGAAGTTAGAGGAAAATGGGATTGAAGAGCCCATTATTTCAGAAAAAGACACAAAAAACATGACTTTAGCTAGTTTTAAAATTTAGCTTAATTTTCTATATTTTCTAGTTCTAATTTAGTGTTGAAGCTTATTCTGAATAATGTTAAAATTGAAGTATAATCTTTAAAGTCAAAAAAAGTATGAATTTATTAGTTACTGGCGGGGCGGGTTTTATCGGCTCAAATTTTATCCATTATATTTTAGATAAATATCCCAATGACAAGGTAATAAATCTAGATTCCCTAACTTATGCTGGAAATCTTGAAAATTTAAAAAGTATAGCCCAAAATCCTAATTATAAGTTTGTCCATGGTGATATAATGGATACATTACTGGTGGAAGAATTAATAAAGGATGTAGACGTAATTGTCCATTTTGCAGCCGAGTCTCATGTGGATAGGTCAATTTTAGATAGTGATTCATTTGTGCGGACTAATGTGAACGGAACTTTGAATTTGTTGGAGATTGCTAAAAATAATGGCAACAAAAGATTTCATCATGTTTCTACGGATGAAGTTTTTGGCTCCCTGAGTTTAGCCGACCCAGCTTTTAATGAAAGCACACCTTATGATCCTAGGAGCCCATATAGCGCTTCGAAGGCCTCTTCGGACCATTTGGTGCGAGCTTATTACCATACGCATAAATTACCAATTACAATTTCCAATTGTTCCAATAATTACGGACCGTATCAATTTCCTGAAAAGTTAATCCCATTTTTTATAACAAAATTAATGAATGGTGAAAAAGTCCCTGTTTATGGCAAGGGGGATAATATTCGTGATTGGCTACATGTTAAGGATCATTGTATTGCGATTGATAAAATTGTTCGCGAAGGTAAAATTGGTGAGACATATTGCGTAGGTGGCGATGCTGAAAGGACTAATTTGGAAATTACGCATAAAATTTTGGGATTGATGGGGTTTGATGAAAAAAATATTGAATACGTGGAGGACAGGAAAGGTCATGATAAAAGATATGCTATTGATTTTACTAAAATAAAAAATGAATTAGGTTGGGAGCCTTCTATTTCTTTTGAGGAGGGCATGCAGGAGACAGTAGCGTGGTACAAAAAAAATGTAGAGTGGTTGGAGAATATCAAAAATGGAAATTATAGAGAATATAATAAAAAGCACCAAAATGATAAGCATATAAAAAATGCTTAAATTTTGAAAATTAAATAATTTAATCCGCATTCGTCAAATGACGGGGGCATAGATAAGATATATGAAAAAAGTTTTAATATTGGGCAAAAAAGGAATGTTGGGTCAAGAATTAGTCAGAATTTTTGGCAAGGGTGATTATGATGTGACTGCTTGGGATAAAGAAGATATTGATGTTTTGAATGAAAAAGATTTGCAGGAAAAAATTTCAGCGCTGAAGCCGGAAATTATTTTAAATTCTGTGGCTTATAATGCAGTAGATAAATGTGAACAGGATAACGAGGAATTAGAATTAGCAAAAAAAATAAATGGATATTTTCCAGGACAATTAGCTAAAATTGCCAAAGAGATTGGTGCAACTTTGGTGCACTATTCTACTGATTATGTATTTGGCGCTGAAATGCCCAATATTCCTGAGCC
>Ga0209467_1002407_pt1 | contig 13460 bp, 9 predicted proteins | sample Higcelwee11metaG_FD_187175 | JGI IMG/M metagenome (GOLD analysis project Ga0209467, IMG submission 187175) | Freshwater pond sediment microbial communities from the University of Edinburgh, under environmental carbon perturbations - High... | ecosystem: Environmental > Aquatic > Freshwater > Pond...
TCCACCATTCTGACCCCCATTATCTCCATCAGTGACCATGCAGCGTCAAGGGTCTGAAGTTTCTCCTTTTCAGGATTGTCTTCCTTCATTCCCAGCAGCATCAGGTCACGGTCCTGGAAAAGAAATGCCGTTGCCTCGGTGAATGCTGTATTCGGAACACCCGTAAGCATATAATAATCGACGTCATAAAGCGAGATCGTCTGCTCCACGTTGTGGCCGAACTCATGGACAGCAATATTGTATCCTTTGTAGTCCATTCCCTTATCAGAGACGCGGGTGCGCAGGTGAGACACCGCGCCCTTCATACCTGCACCCCAGGCATGGCCCGATCCCCTGGCAGGATCAACCACAATCTTATCGGCAATATAATTTGCCCTTTCAGCAGGCCATCCCAGTTTTGTCAGCATGGCAGGCATTCCGGCCCTGAAGGCGGCAGGGTCAGGGTAGAGAGCTGAGGTCTTGGAGGTGAGAAGATCCTCGGGTATCGAGCTCCTCGATTTGAAGCCGTCATACCATATGTCATAGGGCCGCAGGTCACGTCCCAGTCTCTCCTTTATGATGGAGGCCAGTACCTTCAGCTGGGGAGAACTCAGGTATTCATCAAATAGCTTTTCCGCATCCTCCTGCGATATCTCCATTCCGCCTGAGAAACTGCGGATGATGGCAGTGTTCATACCGGGATTGTAAGGGTCTACGGCTTTTGCGGCGTTAAAAATGTTGATCACATGAGAATAACGGGTATCAGGCTCCGCATCAAGGTTGACCTCCGCACCCTCCTTTATTACTTTATTTGAATAGGGTGCCCATTCATACTCAGGGTTGTTGATGACTTTCCCCGGAATCTCCTGGCTGATGATCCGCTCCATAACCTTATATACCATCTCCTGTTTGACGATACCGTTGACCTTGTCGGCATAATTCGACTTTATCTCGTCGCGCAGGTTCCAGTGTGACAGCAGGACCATGTCGTCGGGGAATAGCTTCTGACCGTCATCAGTCCGCAGTTTGCCCATGTGGATGTTGTATTCGGCAATATACATTTCCGCATTACCCATTGCCACTGACGCAGCCTGGTTAAGCTCAGCCGGGACACGTGAGACGAACTGGTCGCCAAGGCGTGCCATGGCCCACTCTTCACGACTCCATCCTGCTCCCAGTTCCTCCTTCTCCGCAAGCGTAAAATAGGGGAAGTTAAGGGCAATCACAAATGCTATCTTATTTGTGTAGAAGTCAGTCTGCAGATGCGAACCCACCGAGTAGTTGCCGAACATACGGTCAATCTCATCGATCTCGCCGGCGGCCTCATCAAGGACCTTTCTCAGATCGAGGGTGATCTCATTCATGTTTCCGCCCAGCGATTCAAAATAGCTGCTAACCTTCAGGAACACAGTCCTTCGCTTTGCGGGATCAGAAATGTAGTTAGCCGTAACAAACTCCGAGAACTCCTCAGGGGTTCCGTCCTCAGCCCTCCACAGCGATGCGGCGTGCTTCACGCCCTTCTCAAGGAGTACGGGATCAGCTGACGGCTGTGCCGCCAGTACTTTCTCAACCGAACTTTTAACTGTGGTTTCATCAGGGAAACCTGCAACAGACTCACTCCCCTTCTTGTCGGGTGTTGAGCAGGCTGTCAGAACTGCGATCATAAGGAACAGATACTTTTTCATGTGTAATTTATATAGGGCATATAATTATTTTACAAACTGCATTGAATAATACCTGGCTGTCAGCTTTTCTCCGGTGGCCTTCTCAATCATCTCATTCCACTGGTATCTTGCACCGGGCATGAATACGTTGCTCTTGAAATATTCACCCGTTGCCTTCATGTCTGCCTCAACATCTCCGTTGGTTGTCACTGCAGTCTTGACATGATTGTCAAACTGGGAAGCCAGCAGCTCTCCCAGCAAATAATTGTGATAATAGCAGGGATAGAGTGCAACGTGTATCTTGGTTGCCCAGTCAGGCATATTGCGTCCTTCAGGTTTCTTCATCATCTGGTATCGCTCAACCGTGTCCCACCAGAGCTGATTGAGATCCTGGTCAGGATTCTCATACATCCCCTTTTCAAAACGGTACATCACCTGTGCCCAGCGGCTGAAAACCAGTTGCTGAAGCCTGAAGGCCCTGAAGCTGTCGTCAGCTATTTTTGCCACCTCCTCATCATCAATGATTCCCATCTGCTTCATCCATTCAGGGTTTGTTGCGAGCCGGCCGAAATAGTTTGCAATGGCCTCGGTGGTGAATGTGTGGGCTGCATCGCGGAGGGTGAACGGCAACGACATGTCATTGTAATATGAGTATACGCCGTGTCCGAGTTCATGGAGAATTGTGTTCATCCAGTTTGCATCAGGCTTGATATTGTCAAGCGTGCGAACGTCGCCGGCCCGGTCAATATCAATTGAGAACGCATGCTGGTTCTTCCCTGGTTTCTCATATAAGTCGCTCTTTGCAAGGATGGCATCAACCGGCAGCCCGAGCTTCGCATAGTACTCAGATGCCAGTCTGGCCGGATCCTGATTCGCATAATAGCTGTCAAAGTCCACGGGGTAGATCTCCGGGGCTTCCTGGAAGTACCTGTTCTGGTAATGCCAGGGCTGAAGCTGTCCTGGATCAAGTTTGTAGTACTTTGCAAAATATGCATCGATGTCGCCCTTCAGTTGCGCAAAGTTATCGCGGGTAAGGCTGTCGAGCTCATCAAAAAGCCTTGTTACCTCCTCAGGATCCTGTCCTGACAGCTTCAGACTCATCTGGTGATAGTTGTCAAACCCGAGCTGTTGAGCTATCTTGTTACGGTGCCTTACAAGCATGAGGATGTCATCGGCCACGACAGGTCCTATCATCTTGTGGCCCTCCCAGGCTGCCTGCAGCTCCGCGCTGCTTGTGGAACTACGCAGGATTTTTTCTATATCATTGTCGCTGAGTTGTTTCCCGTTGACCGTTGCCCTGAAGGTGGTGTATTTCTTTGTGATCTCAGTCTCCATCTTAACCTGTTCGGAGATCAGGCTGGTATCAATCTGTCCCTGAAGGTACTGGTTATAAAGGATCTCCAGCTGGCGGGCAAGCAAAGGATCTTTAACCATACCGGACTCTTTCAGTTCCTTCAGTTCAGCAAATGCATCCTTGTCAGTATAGAAGCTGATTAATTCAATTGATGCTTTCTCCCTGTGTGCCCAGGCTTCATCGGTGCCTGTGACGTTGGCTTCCCAGTCTGCCAGGGCAGATTGCTTATAAAGGGGTATTATCTTAGCCTCATAATCGCTTATGAACCCGCTCATCCTGTTTTCCATTTTCTCCTGTTTTGATGTGCATGACCAAAGGATGGCCATTATTACCGTAAAAAAGACAACCGTTTTTTTCATCTTAATTTGGGTTTGAGTTTTGCGAAGGTAAAAATATTAGGAATAGAAAAAAGATGACATGTGACAGTATAATAACAAATAAGGCTTCCCGAAGAAAGCCTCATTTTAATTTGATACCGAACGTCCTTTTCAATGTACCGATTTGTCGTTTCTGATCTTTGTGAACAGGCGGCTGAGAACCTCATCAGTAGGATGATCTTCCATATCAGGCAGCAGGATACCCAGGGCTTGGTCGATGCCAAAAGCATCTGCTATCAGGTCTGATGGAGTATTTGTTATCTCTAAATAAGAAAGCAGGAGGGTAGAATTCTTATCCATAGGCGTTGTTGTACTCATAATAGAGAAACGCCACTCCTACTCGGAAAATTGTATCAGCCTATTGAAAGGGTAATATTTTTTTCAGTCATTATCTTGCGCATGTTGATAAGTGCATATCTCATCCTGCCCAGGGCAGTATTGATGCTTACACCCGTCATATCCGCTATCTCCTTGAAGCTCATCCCTGCATAATGCCGCATGATGACAACCTCGCGCTGGTCTTCAGGCAGTCCGCTTATCAGGCGTCTCACGTCACGCATGACCTGGCGGCGGACGATCACATCCTCAACATTATCTTCTGATAGACTGTGGGTACTGAAGAGGTCTGTCTCGTAGTCATCGTTGAGCACGATACCCATCTGCTTCTCATGTCTGAAGTGGTCGATGATGAGATTATGTGCTATCCTCATCACCCATGAAATAAATTTTCCATCATCCTGGTAACGCCCGGCGCGGATCGACTGAACAACTTTCAGGAAGGTGTCCTGAAAAATATCATCTGCCAGGTCCCTGTTACGAATGTAAAGGCTGATATAGGAATAGACCTTACTTTTGTGTCGGAGGATGAGCAGCTCGATGCTTCTCTCGTTACCGCTTACGTAGCTTGTAATAAGCTCATAATCGGTTAATTTGCTCTTCATAACTAACTCTTGTTTTTGGTTGCGAGTACAGTTATACGATAGGCGGCCCTCCTTTGTTTCGTTTGTTTGTTTATGGTGTCTTATACGGGGTACGTCCCCTCTTTGTTTCATTTGACCCAAAGACAAAGAAAAGAAAAAATCCTAAAACCAAATTCATTAATTTTGCCAACTTACAAACTAAGGCTGAATGAAGGGCAATATTGAGATAAAGGGAGCGCGTGTTCATAACCTGAAGGAGATTTCCCTTAATATCCCGAGGAACAAGCTTATTGTCATTACCGGCGTGTCCGGTTCAGGGAAGTCATCGCTGGCCTTTGATACAATCTATGCCGAGGGCCAGAGGCGATATGTGGAAAGCCTTTCATCATATGCCCGGCAGTTCCTGGGACGAATGAACAAGCCCGATGTCGATTTCATCAATGGCATTCCACCCGCCATAGCAATAGAACAGAGGGTAAATACACGCAATCCCCGGTCAACAGTTGGCACATCTACCGAGATACATGACTACCTGAGACTCCTGTGGGCGCGAGTTGGTCGGACCGTCTCCCCTGTCTCCGGGCGCGAGGTGCGTAAGCATACAGTTGATGACGTTGTGCATTACCTAGCAACACTCACCTCAGGATCACGTGTGGTGCTTACTGCTCCCCTGTCCGTACCTGAGAATGTGGAGCCTGCAGAGTTCATTAAATTCCTGCTTCAGCAGGGCTATAACCGCATCAGCACTGAAAAGGGTCTGGTTCGCCTTGATGAGGAGAGCGCTGCCGGCCTGATTGGCTCCCTGGGGTCTGTTGACCTGATTATCGACAGGTTCGCCTCTGGCAATACGCCTGAAGATCTGAGCCGGGCAGCCGACTCTGTGCAGACGGCATTCATGACCGGAAGGGGCCATATCACTCTCACCGTAACCGATGAGGAGACAACACAGTCAGTCAGGTTCTCCGATAAGTTCGAGGAGGACGGCATCACCTTTGAAGAACCAACAGAACACCTCTTCAGCTTCAACTCACCACTGGGCGCCTGCCCTGTGTGCGAGGGATACGGAAAGATCATAGGCATAGATGAGAACCTGGTCATCCCAGATGAGAACGTCTCCGTCTATGACGATGCCATTGCATGCTGGCGGGGCGAGACGATGAAGCAGTGGAAGGAGAGACTTATATTCAACGCTGACAAGTTTGACTTTCCGATTCATAAACCCTGGTACAAGCTGTCGCCCGAACAGAAGGCGCTGGTATGGAGCGGCAACAGGTATTTCTTCGGCCTGAACCAGTTCTTTGAACATCTCGAGGAGAAAAAATACAAGATTCAGTACAGGGTCATGCTCAGCCGCTACCGCGGCAAACGCATATGTCAATCATGCGGAGGGCGGCGGCTGCGCCAGGAGGCCGGGTGGGTGAAGATAGGAGGTAAATCAATAATGGATATAGCCTCCTTGCCCGTGAGCCAGGCTCATGAGTTCTTTGATCACCTCGTTCTGAACGGTGAGGAGAGGGAGATAGCAGGGCGACTCCTCAAGGAGATACAGCAGAGACTGGGCTTCCTGGTGAACGTGGGCCTCTCCTACCTGACCCTCGACAGGCTGTCAAATACCCTCTCCGGGGGCGAGTCACAGCGTATCAATCTTGCCACCTCGCTGGGCAGCAGCCTGGTGGGGTCCCTTTATATACTTGATGAACCAAGCATCGGGCTCCATCCGCGCGATACCAACCTGCTTGTCAATGTTCTCAGGGAGTTGCGCGATCTCGGCAACACCGTAATTGTGGTTGAACATGAAGAGGAGGTCATCCGGGCGGCGGACCAGATAATAGATATGGGACCGGCAGCAGGTGTTCACGGAGGAGAGGTCATCTACCAGGGCGGAGTGGACTTCTCGACGAAGAATAAATCGCTCACCGCCGCCTACATGACCGGTGCCATGCGTATCGAGCAGCCTGCTGCGAGGCGCAAATGGCACAGTTACCTGAGCGTCAGGGGCGCTCGTGAAAACAACCTGAAGGACATAGATGTCAAATTTCCGCTGCACACAATCACCGCAGTGACAGGGGTCAGCGGGTCAGGCAAGAGCACCCTCGTGCATGACATATTGTTCAGTGCAATAAATTCAAGGCTGGGAGGAAACAATTCAAAGCCGGGACGGTTTGCAGCCCTGGAGGGCGACATCTCAGCCATCACAGCAGCGGAACTGATAGACCAGAACCCGATTGGCAAGTCGAGCCGGTCAAACCCCGTCACCTACCTGAAGGCCTTTGACGATATACGCAAGCTCTTCGCTGACCAGCAGGCAGCAGTGCAGTCGGGTTTCAAACCCTCCCACTTCTCCTTCAATGTTGAAGGGGGACGCTGCGAAGAGTGCCAGGGCGAGGGTGTCATACGGGTGGAGATGCAGTTCATGGCCGACGTGGAGCTGACATGCGAGGCATGCAAGGGCATGCGCTTCAAACGGGATATACTCGATGTGAAATTCCGCGGGAAAAATATCTATGAGGTCCTTGAGATGACTGTAGACGAAGCATTGGAGTTTTTCGGCACCTGCAAGGACAAATCATGCAAGAAGATAGCTGACAGGCTGAGGCCCCTGGCGGACGTCGGACTGGGATATGTGAAACTGGGACAGTCGTCATCGACCCTTTCAGGCGGCGAGAGCCAGAGGGTGAAGCTGGCATTCTACCTGTGCCAGGAGAAGAGCAGCGAAAAGATTCTGTTTATCTTTGACGAGCCAACGACAGGACTCCATTTTCACGATATCAGCAAGCTGATGAAATCGCTCAACGCACTTGTCGATCACGGTCATTCAGTGATACTGATTGAACACAACGTTGAGGTGATCAAGTGTGCCGACTGGGTGATTGACCTCGGTCCTGAAGGAGGAGACAAGGGCGGATATGTGGTCTTTGAAGGCACACCCGAACAACTAGCAGAGTATGATAAGTCATACACTGCCAAGTACTTAAGGGTAAAGGTTAAAGGTTAAAGGTTAAAGTTCTAAATCCGGAACTTTTGGTCTGGATCAGCACCACGTCTCCTATCTCAAATATCAAAATTGCCTGTGGGCTACTATTACTGGGTACCTCCCCTGCAATCCGGCTCCTTGCCATCTCGGCATACCATGTCGGGACTTAACGCCCGGCCCTCTGCTGCCTGCCTAACGGTCCCATTCAACTAAAGCCCTGGTGAAAACTCCCAGAAATCACTTTTAAAGGTGCCGTCATACCCAATACCAATAAAGGCCTTGTTTCCGATAGTGAAAGCTACTGCACTGTACCTTGCTCCTCCGGGAAAGTCTGCCCATCTGTTCCACGAGTCAGTGATGGGGTTATATTCCCAGAAATCGTTCAGGTATTGATAGGCAGATGTAGTCCCAAGGCCGACATAAGCCCTGCCGTTTGGCAAGGAAAAAAATACTGAATTGCTTCTCAATGTGCCTGGAAAATCAGCTTTCCTTGTCCATAGGTCAGTTGCAGGATCATATTCAAATAACATAGGCGTATTGTTGCCCTCCTGGTGCTTCCATCCTATTCCGATGTACCCCTTGCCTCCTGCCGAAAAAGCAACACCGCTTCCAAAATAGCCCATTTCCGGGGGATACGATTTCTTTGCCCATGTGTCAGTAAGTGGATTGTATTCATACATCTCCTCTGCTGCGGGGACATATGCCTTGCCGTTAATAACAAATGCCGGAGCTTTCATGCTCGATCCTTCCCCGGGCTTCTGGGTCATGGCTTGCCAGCTATCCGTGGCTGGGTTATAACGGTTAAGAGCTTTATACCAGTTGTCTTCGATTTTTCCGCAGGTAACATAACCCATACCGTCAATTACAAATCCTGTAGCATAATCCAGGCCTGCGATGGGGAAACCATGAATGAGAGTCCAGTTATCAATATCAGGTGAATATTTCCAGAAGTCAGGCAAAGCCGAGAAATTATCATGTCCAAGCCCGACATAACCGTCTGTTTCTGTGGAAAAGACAGTCGCGCTTGCCCGGGCGGTTCCCGCGAAATCATTCAGTTTTCGCCACGGAGATATGACCTCAAGAGATCCGTTCCATAGCTGATCGATTCCGTGAATTGTACTTAGATTAACCAAATAATGACCGGGAGTCAGAGCCGGAGGAACGATCACGCTTATCTCTGTTGCTGTGCTTTCTATCACCTGGGCATCAACCCCACCGATACTCACCATGTTCATGCCAGCAACAGGATTGTAGTCCTCGCCGGTGATCTGGATGATGGCTCCCGGTTTAACAATGACAGGTGATATATCATTAATGGTCGCACTTCTCAGAGAAAATTGCGCATTATATGAGAAATAATTAAAGTACTTGATTTGCACGACAGCCGGTGAAATATTGTTTTCAGATGGTACTTTGACCTTATAATGCGTCCTGGACATTTCCAAAATCTCAGCCGGGACATTATTAAAAAAGACTTTTACATAGAATGTGTCTAGACAGAAGTTTGTGCCGGAGAGGGTGATAATGTCACCAAATGTACCAACGTGGGGTTCAAAATCCGAAAGAATGGGTTGCTTCATCGTGAAGTCCAGTTCGTTGACAGAATTAAACCCTGAGACAGTAGCTCTTACCTTAATGAGGAGTTCCACTGCAGGTGGCACAATCACCCGCAACTCGCCTGAACTGGAACTGAGGACCCTTGCCTGGCTGTTATCAAAATAGATTTTGTTGTTATTTTCAGAGAAGGAAAAATATTTACCCTTAATTGTTACAGTATCACCGCATACTGCAGTATTGGGAATAATCGAAACCAGTTCGGGCCGAAGACTTCCGCCGCCGAGGAATGAGATAACATCACTGTAAGCCAACAAGTCTTCCGTCCTCAGGAAGGCGCGTGCGTAGTATGCTTTCCCCATTTCAATATCAGCCATTGCATCGCAGGTGAAATCGCCAATGGTTGCATCGGAACCCAGAGTTACTATTTCAGAATTTCCCAGCATTGGATTTTCATCCGTGTCCCAGAGGAACCCATGTTGCACTACAGTTGCGGATCCTGTCGACAGTATTTTTCCCTCAAAGAGTGCTCCTCCCCCTTCAAGCAAGGTGACGGCAGTAATTTCAACCTCAGGTATACCCTTGTCAGTAAATTTCTCTTCCTGACACGCTAAAGTGAACAATATGCTGATAACCACAGCCAAAAATCTTATAGTAACTGATCTTATCATTGTTTCAGAAGATTATACCGGCAGAAATTCCTGCAGAGCGAACTGATGAAAACATGCTGTCACCAAACAGGTACGAGTAGTCCAACCTTAAAAAGAGAGCTTGAGATAAAAAGAGATTGTAAGTCAGACCTGCGCCCAGCAGTATTCCCGGTCTGAACTTCTTTTCAAGGCTGAAAGGCTCGCTCTGCGAAATGACTATGTCTTCCTCAACCGTATCGCTGTCAAGCCTGGAATCATCCTTAATGATACCCTGACCGGTTACTCCAGCACAAAGGAAGGGAATCATCCTTCCGGCCCCGAATGAGTAACCTGCCAGAAGATCAACCTGCATTATAACACTGTGGAGATGGAGTTCTTCGAAAGTTGTCTTTTCAGGGTCCAAAATATCCTCAATATAATATCCGTAAACATATCGTTTCGCTGCCTGAATGTCAAGTGCCAACGACAGATTACGGGTAATCCTGGGCAGCGGTGATGTCAGAGACAAACCTATTGCGGGATAAAAAGCAGGGTCCATTGTTAAACCGTCCCGTTCTCCGCCGGGATTAACCTTATATACCTCCGACCTATAGCCTGAATATATACCGACCCGCACTTCAAGTGCGTGAGGACGCACTTCATAGCTAATGCCGGCGTCAGACCCTGCCAAGTATTCGTGATAGTCATGCATCAGACTGACCAGTGACTCCCTGTCAAGGGTAATATTTCTTATTTTTTCCTCAAGTTCAGGCGCATCAGCCATAGCCAATAAAATGACCGAAGTGCAAGCGGCATATGCCGACGGACCGTCTTCAGCATCCGGGCGCCTGATCTGCTTTGGAACATATATTGTAAAAACTTGCCCGTTTTGTTGCACTATCAGGAAATGCTCAGTCTCCTTATCGCCGTAGTAGTAGAGGTCAGCAATCCCATCAAAAAGCAATTCCAGCTTTATCCCTGATGCCTGCGGGGAGATAGTTTCACCAGAAACAACGGGAATGCCATTTCCGGTTCTGCCCTGTCCGTTCATGGAAGGGATTGTTAGCACAAGGTTCAACAGGATGATGAAAATTCTACCTGTTATTGCAGAAAAACTTTTAACAGAAATCATATTGCAGAATAAAGGGCTGAAGCCACAATCTCATAAAATTACCAATCATTCAATAATATCCAATATTTTTTGAATTAATTCCATGATGTTAACCGGAGATTTTTTTGCCTCTATCTCCTAACAGGAACTTAAAAGGGACACCAAGTCGATTACACCATGATCTTTCGGAATGGTTATGACCATTATATTTTATTGTGATCCAGTCCTTTTCAGAATACCCGGGTACTACATTAACTTGTCGACCTTTTTCTGGTAAGGCTCGTACCATTTGTCAGTCTCTACTCCCATTAAGCTTATGGAGCAAAATAAAAAGGAGGATGCCATTACGGCAATTATTTGTTTCATATTCGTTTTTTTTTTCATCTTTAAAGCCAAATTACATAGGTATGGAAACATTGTTATCATCTCAATTGATATCCTTCACATGGCTTTCGGGGTATGACGTTCCTTTTCAGGAACTTGTGTATTCATGGATGACAATTATGGCAGGTGTTGTGCTTATTTGTTTCCTCGTAAGTGAGATTACGCGCAATTACAGCCAGGTTGACAAGCTGTGGAGCCTGATGCCGCTGGTCTATGGCTGGATGACCGTTGCAGCCTATCCGTCGCCCCGGGTTTATCTTATGGCAGCACTGGTGACCTTATGGGGCTTAAGGCTGAGCCACAACTTCTATCGCAAGGGTGGTTACAGCATTATACCATGGGAGGGTGAGGAAGACTACAGGTGGAAGATCCTGAGAGAGACTTCAGCTCTTCAGGGAAGGTTCAGGTTCGGCATGTTCAACCTGCTTTTCATCTCATTCTATCAGAACCTGCTCATTCTGCTCTTCTCCACCCCTATGCTGATGGCAGCACTTTATCCGGATGTTCCCCTGGGTGCAACTGACCTCATAGCTGCCGTGCTTATGCTCCTGTTCCTTGTGACTGAGACTATCGCAGATAACCAGCAATTCAGATTTCAGCGGGAAAAGCGCAGACAGCATGAAGGTGATCCTTTATATACAAGCTCACTGGAAAAAGGATTTCTTGCCGAAGGGCTCTGGAAGTATGCACGCCATCCTAACTTTGCCTCCGAGCAGGCTATCTGGATCAGTTTCTACCTCTTCAGCGTGGCCGCCTCAGGCAAATGGATCAACTTCACCCTGGCAGGACCGGTCTTGCTGGTGCTGCTGTTCATCGGCAGCTCGGTTATGACTGAGAAGATCAGCAGCAGCAAATATCCTGAGTATACTGAATACCAGAAGGAGGTCCCGAAATTCATTCCCCGGATCTTTCGCCGGAAATAGGTTATAATCAGTAATAGCGAAAACCCTTCGCCTCAAGGCGATTTAAGATATCTGTGCAGCATTCTGAAGGGCCCGTCGCCACGCGGCGACTAATCTTCGCTCTGCGGCATTGCGCTTACGGAAGAACGGAAATATTTCGTCTTCATCCACAGCGCCACATTGACCAGTCCGATCATTACAGGCACCTCGATCAGAGGGCCGATCACCGCAGCAAAAGCCTCGCCGGAATTGATACCGAAGACCGCTATGGCGACCGCTATGGCAAGTTCAAAGTTATTGCTGGCGGCGGTAAATGACAGGGTTGCCGTCTGTTCATAGTTTGCTCCGGCCCTCCTGCTCATGAAGAAGGAGACAAAGAACATCACCACGAAATAAATAAAGAGCGGGATCGCTATGCGAACCACATCAAGGGGTATTTTTACAATATACTCGCCCTTTAGGGAGAACATGACGAAGATTGTGAAGAGAAGTGCTATCAGGGTCAGGGGGCTGATCTTCGGGATGAATTTGGTGTGATACCACTCTTTGCTCTTCACGCGTATAAGGATGAATCTTGTCAGGAATCCGGCTATGAAGGGTATCCCGAGGTAGATGAAGACGCTTTCAGCAATCTGGCCTATTGTTATCTGCTCTACGGCATCACTGACCGGCAGACCGAACCACCCCGGCAGAACAGCAATGAAGACATAAGCATAGACCGAGAAAAAGAGCACCTGGAATATGGAGTTGAATGCAACCAGTCCTGCCGCATACTGTGTGTCACCCTTTGCCAGGTCATTCCATACGATCACCATGGCAATGCAGCGGGCCAGACCGATAAGTATCAAACCGTACATATAGTCTATGTTGAATCTCAGGAACAGTATGGCCAGAAAGAACATAAGAATGGGACCGATGACCCAGTTCTGCACCAGGGATAGCCCCAGAATCTTTGTGTTTCTGAAGACGTCAGCAAGCTCTTCATACTTTACTTTGGCAAGAGGAGGATACATCATCACTATCAGGCCGATAGCAATGGGGATATTTGTTGTTCCGCTGGAGAGGCTGTTCCAGAATCCGGCGATCTCAGGACTCATCCATCCGATCGCAACGCCAGCCAGCATCGCCAGCATGATCCACAGGGTAAGATACCTGTCAAGCAGTCTGAGACGTTTCTTTGAGGGCATGGGAGAAGCGATTAAGAATTAAGAGTTAAGAATTAAGAATTAAGAATTAAGAATTATGAGTTAAGAATTAAGAGTTAAGAATTATGAATTAGAAGTTAATGCGGTGTAATTAATTGATAGTTTGTGGTTTATGTGCCGAAATTGTAATACTGTATACTCCGGACTCTTCGTTCCCGTCCGGGTGGGTGATGATTCCATCCGGCATTTCAATCCTCTTTTCCTTGTGGAGTTTGATATCAGCAAAGCCACCCAGATAAATGAACCCAAGATATTCATCCATGGTTGAGGCGCCGGATACGCACCCCACATAAAGCTCTGCATCTGAGCGTGCCTTCTCCGACAGGGTCCCCTTTACAACCACGTCTGAGACGCAGAAATGTCCGCCGGGCTTCAGCACTCTGTAAATCTCACTGAAGGCTTTTTGT
>Ga0209467_1002408_pt1 | contig 13451 bp, 10 predicted proteins | sample Higcelwee11metaG_FD_187175 | JGI IMG/M metagenome (GOLD analysis project Ga0209467, IMG submission 187175) | Freshwater pond sediment microbial communities from the University of Edinburgh, under environmental carbon perturbations - High... | ecosystem: Environmental > Aquatic > Freshwater >...
GGCTTTAACTGTTTTACAAGATAATCGATATACAGGAATTAATTTTGAATCAGTTAGTTACTCTAAAGGAATTATTTACTTAGACATTTCAGGTACGAAATCTTCTGATATTTCTAATTATGTATTACGCTTAACGAGAGAAGGTTATTTTAAGGTAGTTAATTATGCTGGATATACTTTTGATTCAGAAGCGCTTGTTTATAGATCTACTATTATGTGTACTATGTTTGGAGGTGGTTTAGAATGACAATCACTAAACGCGAAAAATTCTTATTGTTCTTAATGGTATTTGTCGGTGTTTTAGTTCTATTTATAACCTTTATAATATTACCTATGCAGAATGAGATTAGCTTAATAAAAGCTGAAAGAACTCAACTAGAAGATCAAAAACTGATCATAGATACGACACTTCCTTCACTTCCATCCTTAATATCAAGTCAAGAACAAAGATTAATGGATGCTAATAACGAATTATCATTTATTGAGAGCCCACTTACAGCATCGGAATTTGAAAGATGGATGCTTCCGTTAACGACTAAATATGATATGCAGATTACAGAAGCAACAATGAGTAATGTTGTTGTAACTGAACCGGATGGGCAAGTAGTTCTTGTTAATGAGCCATTGTATGGTTTGAAAACTCAGATCCAAGAGTTTTCTGGAGATATCGATGAAGTTGATACAGTTCCAGTCTCAAGTTCCACATTATTAAAAATGACAGTTGATTATAATGTAGTAACCAACTATACACGTTTTAAATCATTACTAAATCAGATTAGATTATGGGATACAAGTTTCTTTGTAACTGATGCAAACTATAATTTCACAACAGGAATTGCAAGTATTACATTGGATGCTTATATGATTCATAAAATTTCATATGATGGTGATCGCGTTTATTATGGTGATTATCATGCAACAGGGGATAATGATCCAGCAGGAGATCCAGCTTACATTGGTGAAGTGAATCAGAAGTAACTTAGATCCATAATTGTAGGTATGATTGGATTATAAGATCTGAGAAATGATATGCAATAAAGATGCCAATACAAAGGAATGGTCCAAAGGCTAATTGAGTTTTACGATTTGATTTCTTGATGATGAGTAAATAGATTGCTAGAATTGACCCTAGAATAATTGCTATAAAGAATGCGACTAAAGTTGCTTTGTAGCCTAATAGTAGTCCACCAATCGCAATAAGCTTTATATCACCACCACCAATCCCCTCTGTAAGAATTGCTATGATATAGAACGGTACACTTATTATAAAGAAACCGAGCAAATGATCGATTATAGGTAATTTGGTGTAAAACATGGTGAAAATAGCGATAATAAGTAATCCTATTTGAAAACGATCATTTATTTCCATAGTATCAATGTCGATCATCGTAATAATGATTAACAATAATATGAGTGGCATAGCGATGACAAATTCGATTGATAAACCAAAAGTCATGTAAGAAATCAAGAATAAGATTCCAGTTAAAAGCTCAATTGCAGGATAACGTATAGAGATTTTAGATTTACATACTTTACACTTACCTGAGAGCATTATAAATGATAGGATTGGAATTAATTCTAACGGTGATAACTCGTGATTGCATTGTGTGCAATGTGATCGACCAAATATGATTGATTCATGCTTTGGAGTTCGATAAATTACAACATTTAAAAAAGATCCAAGAATAGTCCCTAGTATAAAGAATGTTATTGTATAGTATAGTTCCATATTTGCCTCGATTATTTACTTATTCATTATATCTTAAGTTTTAGTTGTTATAAAGCATTTAAAGAATGTGGAGGATGGACATGAAAGCAATTCCAATTGGACAATTATTAGTTGATGAGAATATTATTACGCCTGAACAATTAACTTCAGCGCTTAATGAACAGAAGAAAACAAGAAAAAGAATAGGCGAAGTTATTGCTGATCTTGGTTATGCGAGTGAACGGGATATTTTAAGAACGCTTGCTCAAAGACTAGGCGTTGAGTATGTTGATTCACCTCTATTTATTGTTGAGTTGGATACGGTAAAATTGATTCCTGAAGCTTTGGCTAGACAATACAATATTTTACCAACACATTTGCGCTCTGGTACTTTAACAATTGCTACTAATGACCCACTTGACTTTGCTTGTTTAGAAGATGTTGCTATGATTACTGGTCTCGATATTCGGACAGTATTATCACCAGCTTCTGAAATTGAAAGATCGATTAGTCGAGTCTATTCTAAAAAATCCTCAGAAGATATCATTGGAAATATTAAAGATGAATTTAGCGCAACCTATGTTCCGTTAGTCGATAAAGATATTGAAGCTGACACAGGGATGAATGAACGAATTGATTCTGCCCCAATCGTAAAGCTGGTTAATTCACTTATTATGGAAGCTTATCAACAAAACGCATCAGATATTCATATTGAACCAAATCAAGACTCTACACGAATTCGTTACAGAATTGATGGTGATTTACAACTACATAATGAATTAAGTCATGATGTTCATCAATTGATTTCAACTCGTATTAAAATTATTAGTGGAATGAATATTGCAGAAAAACGTATTCCGCAAGATGGTAGTTTTCAATTTAAGAGTGATTTTTTCAATGTTGATATTCGTGTATCAAGTTTACCGACACCTTTTGGAGAAAAAATTGTTCTTCGTTTATTAGGCGCGGATCGTAGTATTGAGTACAATTTAAAGGGTTTAGGCTTATCACCTCAAACCATTGAAACAATCGAAAAAGCAGTTCGTTTACCGCATGGAATCATATTAGTTACTGGTCCTACAGGGAGTGGTAAAACAACAACATTATATGCAATGTTAGCTCGTTTAAGTGATCCAAGAAAAGCAATAGTAACTGTAGAAGATCCAATAGAACGTAAATCAGAAGGAATAACACAAGTTCAAGTAAATACAAGAGCTGGATTAACCTTTGCGAGTGGTCTAAGATCAATCTTACGTCAAGACCCTGACACAATCATGGTAGGGGAAATTCGTGACTCTGAGACTGCAGAAATTGCGATTAGAGCAGCAATTACCGGCCACTTAGTTTTATCCACAATCCATACAAATGATGCTTTATCGACTGTAGTTCGTTTAGTAGACATGGGAATTGAACCGTTCCTTGTAGCTTCATCAGTTAAGTGTGTAATTGCACAGCGTCTAGTTAAGAAATTATGCCCATATTGTAAGAAAGAACATGAAGTTTCAAGTTCTGACAATATATTGTTGCATACTAATTATACTAAAGCATTTGGTCCTGTTGGTTGTTCAAAATGTAATAATATGGGATATACGGGGCGTCAAGCGGTGTTTGAAATTGTATTAATTGACTCTACTTTAGAAAGAATGATATCTGATGAAGTCTCAGTTGAAGAATTGAAGAAATATGCAACAACAAAGAATTTACGCACTTTAAGAGATGAAGTATTAGAATTAGTGATTGAAGGTAAGACTTCGATAGAAGAGGCCGTCAGAATTCTATTCACAGCTGAATAAAAGGGGGATGTTATGATTACAGATATTTTATTGCATGCTTCGAAGAATGATTGTTCAGATATTCATCTAGTTACAGGTTCTCAACCAATTGTTCGAAGAATTGGAAGTTTGGAACGAATGCAGTTACCCCCTATCAATGAGAAGGAAATTCTTGCTTGGTTAATGGAATTGTTATCAGAAGAGCAACTCTCTCTTTTCTATACAGGTAGAGACATAGATTCTGCCTATACTGATTGGAACGGTAATCGTTATCGTATAAATGTATATCGTCAACAAGGCAAACCTGCAGTCGCAATGCGTTTATTAAAAAATGATATTCCTACGATTGATCAATTAGGGCTACCTCAAGTGCTTAAAGACTTAGCGGATTTACCTAGAGGATTAATCTTAGTAACAGGGCCTACGGGTAGTGGTAAATCTACGACGCTTGCGGCTATGATTGATCATATTAATCGTAGGAAAAGTAGACATATATTAACATTAGAAGATCCTATAGAATATATATATACCGCAAAGCAATCTCTTATTAATCAAAGAGAAATACATCGTGATGTTACAGACTTTAAAACGGGATTGCGATCTGCACTCCGTGAAGATCCAGATGTTATATTAGTCGGTGAGATGAGAGATTTCGAAACAATTAGTCTTGCTATTACTGCTGCTGAAACAGGACATCTTGTATTCTCAACGCTTCATACTATAGGTGCTCCAAACACAATCGATCGTATTATTGATGCTTTTCCTACTAATCAACAAGCACAAATAAGAACACAATTAGCGACTGTTCTAAAAGCTTCGATTTCTCAAATATTGGTACCTAAAGCGGATATGACAGGTCGAGTAGCCATTCATGAAATTATGCTCATGAATGATGCGGTTGCAAATCAGGTTCGTGAAAACAAAATATTCCAGATTGCTTCATCAATACAAACAGGACAGAAATTGGGTATGCAAACTCTGGAATCTGATCTTGTAAGAAGAGTAAATGCACGTCAAATTACCTATGAAACAGCACTAGAAGTATCGAGTAATCCTGAGTTTTTCAAACGATTATATAACGGTATATAGTTGTTGTAAGTAAAATCGAGGTTATTGCTCAATATTGCTCAATATTGTTTGACAAATATGAAAAGTTGTAGTTATATTAAATTACAAAGGAAAGTGAATAAAATGAAAAAATTAAACAAAAAAGGGTTTACTTTAATTGAATTAATCGTTGTTATTGGTATTTTGGCTGTTTTAGCTGCTATCTTAATTCCTTCAATTATAAATTATATTAGTGAAGCTGAAGATGCTGCTGGTACAGCGAATGCACGTTCTGCATATTCTGCTGCTGCATTAATTCTTGCTACTGAAGAACCTGCTGATGCTGCTGCTTTAAAAGCTGCTGTAGTTGGAGATGTTCCAGGTATCGTTGCCGCAGATCTTACTATTTGTGGTACATTCCCGGCGTTAACTGGTGTTAACTACGATGGATATCCGTTCCCAGCAAACTCAGGTTGCGTAGCGCCTTGATTATTTAGCCAGTCAATTATAATTAGCGTATAAAACTGTCATTCATTGGCAGTTTTTTCTATTTTAAGCACAAACTCAAACTTATTGTAATGAAATATGTTTGGGTATATAATTAATTTGTATCTTTATATCTTGTTTATGGGGAAGAAAATGCGAAAACTTAATACTATAAATAATAAAAAAGGAATAAGTCTAGTTTTTGTTGTCCTAGTGATGATGGTTTTAAGTATTCTTTCTGTCGCATTATTTACTCTTTTTACAAGTAATATGCGTCAAGCACAACGACAAGAAAATGCGATTAGAGCGCATTATTTAGCGATTAGTGGAGTAGATGTAACTTTTGCGGCACTGATGCAAGGTGACACGAGTGACCGATTAGTTAATACATATTTTAATGAACCAATTAATATTACTGTAGATCCTATTTCTGATTCATTTGAGATGGATGCAGGAGATGTAGATGTAGTTGTATCGACATATATAGAAGACGGTAATCGATGGGTACTGATTACATCAGTTGGAACTTTAAATGATGGTAGTAATAGTTCACAAACAATTGAAATGAAGTTTAGAGTTGAATATCCAGAAATTCAAATTTGGAACTAAGGAGGTATAAAGCATGAGAAAAAATCTTAAAAAAGGTTTTACATTACTAGAGCTAATTGTAGTAATGACTATAATCGCATTGATTGGCGGATCAGTAACATCTTTACTTGTTTTTGGTTATGATGTATTTGGAAAAGCTAATCAAGATTTTCAAGTTCAAGCTGATATGCGTCTTGCTTTAGAAAATACCAATAGAATGATTCGATATGCGAATGCAATGTTTGCGGTTCCTGGTACTGAATATTTGGATGCTGAATGGAATTATATCGGTTTAAATGAAGATAATACAATGATTATAAACTACGAATGGGATTCAGTTAATGAGACACATATTCAAACTCCGATGGTTGGACCATATGAAGGGGTTACTTTTAATATTGGTTTTTATAAAGAAGATAATATGGAAAAGGATAATTCTATTCAAGTTTATTTCGAGATGTATTCAAATGATGGAACAGTAAGAAGATTCAATATACAAACAGGTTATGAAGCATTAAATTCTTTGCAAGTCGTTGATTATGGTACTGAATTATTTCCTGCTACAGCACTTGCTTATAGAAGTGACGATTTTCATTTCGAGAATTATTTATTAAAAGTAAATATTACTTTAATTCTTGACGTATCTGGCAGTATGAACTGGAAGTTAAATGGGGATTCGACTAGTACATTATCTCTAAGAAGAAATTACATCCTTAAAGAGAAGACAAGAGGACTAATTGAGTCATTTGCACTAAATACAAATGATGATATTGAAATTAATATTGCATTAGTTCCATTTAGTACTTCAGGGAATAATGTTAAAGTGTTTAGAAATGTTAAAACTGAAAAAGCAGCATTACTATCTGATGTAGACTCATTATGCAATGGAAATTACTATAATTGTTCAGGTGGTACTAATACAGGGGATGGAATGCGAAGAGCATATTATAGTCTTTTAAGTAAATCGCAGTATGAGATTGATAATATGTCAACGACACGAGATACGAAAATTAAAAACTATAACATTTTCTTAACTGATGGAGATACGACTTATCGATCCATATTTCAATTTCAAACAGGCTCTTATAATGAGTCCGTCTGTGTACGTTGGAATAAGAGAGGTAATTCTTGTTTAGAGTGGGGTACTCAAGAGGTACCAACCTATGAGACTCAATTCTTCACCGACAATGGTAATATTACTGAAAGCACATCTACTATCTATACTGGCCCTTACCTTGGTGGTAATGGTAGTTCAACATCAACTACTAATAACAATTATGTTGCTGCAATAGGTGCTATGTTAGGTGGTGTTCTGCCTGTTAACAATTATACAGGTGATGAATTATATGTTACGAATTATATTATAGGTTTCACTTCGAGTGTTTCAGATTCAGCTATTAACTTTATTGCTACATCAACAGACACACCTACCGAACGTATTTATCGTGCTTCTAGTGGGGATGACCTAGCATTATCATTTACTGAAATTCAGCTATCTATAACGAATGACACATGGCATTTCCTAGGGCCAAGCCTAGTAGGTGAATAATATTTATGAAAATATTTAATCGTTTTAAACCAAAATCGGGAATGACATTACTGGAAATTATTGTTGCTTTAGCTATTTTTGCAATAATAAATGTAGGTTTTTATGGTGTTTTCTCGACAGTATTCATAAACATGTATAGAACGTCACAAGTAACGGAAAGTGCATTCTTATCCCAGCAAGCGATTGAAACGCGAATAGTAGATGTAAAAACTAAGTTAAAGAATGGGCTTGCTGATCAAGTTACAGATAATAGAATTTCTATAACTTTGTTTGATGGTAGTAATCAAAGAAGCGTTTATGCTTATAATCTAGATGAGACGATGATTAATGGTAAATTGGTTGAGACTTTAGTAGCTGAAAATAGGCCTCCTCAGCTTCAAGTACCAGTCATTACCAGTGATATTGTAATAGCAACTTATCGAGGTTCAAATATTGATAAGTATCCTAATATAGCCTCACGTACTAGCTTAACAATTAATCTAGTAGGGGGGACTCCTACGGTTGATAATGAAGGATTACTAATTCAACATCTTTATTATTGGTATATTTCACAACCTGGATTCTATACACTTGCTCAACCTCCAATATTTCCGGATCAATATGAAATATTAGCTGGATATACCGCAAAAGATATTGTTACTATTCCTGAATCATTTGGTGGTAGATTCTTAAAGCTTGTTGTAACTCCAGTTGGAGAAAAAGGGGCTATGGGTGATTCAGTTATTAGTAATGACTTGTTTATTTCTCCACTCCCTGTATATTCAACCTTATTATTACATTATGATGCATCTTGGATTGATAGAACTAGCGTTTCTGAGTATTCTTCTGATAGAGTTCAGCGTTGGTTAGATATAAGCCCATTCAGAAGTGCTTCAGCAACTCCATCAGGAAGTTTACCAACGTTATCAACACATGAGTTTGATCAAGAAGTTATAAAAAGAACATTTGGAGTTGGACGATCAAGTTCAACTGGAAATCAAGTATTAGTTACAAGTGCAAATAGTAGTATTACAGCAAAACAGAATGTAACTGTATATTTTGTGGCTAATTTCGCTTCAGAGAATGGGGCTGAAAGAAATATTACGATACTAAATTCGAGAAGTAATTCAACAACAAACAAATTTATTCTAAAAACTAGTAATGTAACTGATTCAGAAGGACGACTTGAACTAATACGATATTTTAACTCAGGGTCATCAAATGTAATTGCGACTGCTAATTATCGAACAGACCAATGGGAAATCATTAAATTAGAATTGTATACTAATCAATTAGCGATTCGAAATGGAGTTGCAGTAAATGAGGAAGTTTATTCGTTTGTAAATAGTGAATTAAGAACTATAAATAATACAAATACAATGACTATGACACCATTTACGATGAATTTCGCTACGGGATATGAAATAGGTGAAGTTTTAATTTATGATGGAGTTGTTTCAAGTACAGATGAACAATTAATTTTAAAGTACTTAGCTCAAAAGTACTTACCATAATTATTAAAAGACGAGTATTAAATAAATACTCGTTTTTATTTTTAGTGTATTTAAAAGCTAAACAGATATTGGTTTAATCTTACAAAGTTTCCCTAATTGATGAACAAATCAGTCTATTAAAACACTTTATGAAATCGTCTTCGATTAATTGCGTGTACTTACATAAGCGTAAAGTATTTAACAGCGATTAAATAAAGGTTTACTAAATAGAGGAAATTTATAAAACAAGAAATTAATAGAATTAAAGTTAATATATCCTCTCATGTAAAGTGTTAATTGGCTGAATTCTTAAAGTGTTTGAGAAAAATAATTAGTCTTTTAGTTAAAAAAAGCGTATACTAGCCAAGTATGACTATTATACTTCAAGGAGAAATATGTTATTTGAATCGAATCTTATTATAGAACCTATTAAAAAAGCCTTATTAGAAGAAGGCTATACGAGTCCTACTCCAATCCAAAGCCAATCCATTCCAGTTTTATTGGAAGGTAAAGATATATTGGGTGTTGCTCAAACTGGAACTGGTAAAACAGCTGCTTTTGCGATACCTATTATTCAGGGATTAAGTGATCAAAGTACAGTAAAACGTAACCAAAGATCAATCCAAGCTTTAATTTTAGCTCCAACACGTGAACTTGCGATCCAAATTCATGAGAGCTTTAAAACCTATGGTAAACATTTAAATCTTAAATCTGCAGTAATATTCGGTGGTGTGTCTCAGAAACCACAGACGGATGCTTTAGCATTAGGTTTAGATATACTCGTCGCAACACCAGGAAGATTACTTGATTTAATCAATCAGAAACATGTCCATTTGAATAAAGTTAAATACTTTGTTTTAGATGAAGCAGATCAAATGCTAGATATGGGTATGATTCATGATGTTCGTAAGATTATTACTTACATACCTGTTGTTAGACAAACGATGTTGTTTTCTGCGACTATGCCCAAGGAAATATCGAGTCTAGCACATACTATTCTAAAAGATCCAGTAAAGGTAGAAGTTACACCTTCTGCTTCAACAGTAGAGATTATTAATCAATCCATTTACTTTGTGGCTAAACATAATAAGATTAATTTATTAATTCATATTCTTAGAAATGAAGTGATTGATTCAGTCCTAGTATTCTCACGGACTAAACATGGTGCAGATAAGATTGTGAAGTCTTTGAATGCGGCTAATTTTAATGCCCAGGCTATACATGGTAATAAGTCTCAAAACGCTCGTCAATTAGCGCTACAGAACTTTAAGGAAAGAAAGATAAGAATACTCGTCGCAACTGATATCGCGGCTCGTGGGCTTGATATTGATGAATTATCGCATGTTATTATTTATGATTTACCTGAAGTTCCAGAAACCTATGTCCATCGTATCGGTAGAACAGGACGTGCAGGTTTAGGTGGTATATCGTATGCATTCTGTGATCAAGAAGAATATGGTTTATTAAGAGATATACAGAAATTAACTAAACAAGATATTCCTGTGCAAAATAATCATCCATTCATACTCAAGATTGATGAAAACTTAAGAGTAGAAGCTAAGAAAGATAAACCTAAACCACATAAAGGTCAAAGGCCTAATAATCAAAGTTTCTCCAATAGTTCTAAACCAAATCCTGCGAATGCTCAACATAAAAAGAAAACAAAACGCTAAGTTTTGTTTTTATTTGTTTAGAAGTCTATTTGTGGCTTGTTCCTCAGATTCAGGATAGGCAAATAAGTAACCTTGACCTAATATACATTGCATCGATAAGAAGAAATCCTTTTGTCGATCTGTTTCAATTCCTTCAGCAACAACTTTTAAATTCAATTTACGCGCTAAATCTATGATAGTCGCAAGAATTAAATCTTGATTATTATTTATCCCAGGATTAACAGAGAATGAACGATCTATTTTCATACAATCAATCGGTAATTGATGTAGATAGGTTAATGATGAATAACCAGCCCCAAAATCATCTAATGCAATAATAAACCCTAATCTTTTCAATCGAATCAAGTGATTCTTAGCTAATTCAAAGTTAGAGATTAATGCGGTTTCTGTTATTTCTATTTGAATTTCATTTGGAACATAGAATTGTTCTAAACATAATCGTTCAATAGTATGCATAAAGCTTGGATCTACAAGTCCTTTTGACGATAGATTGACGGAAAGAATGGTTGAAACATCACCTAAATCATGCCACTTACGTCTTAGTTTCAATGATGATTTAAACACAAACTCATCTATTTGAGAAATAAGATTGGTATTTTCCGCATACTCTATAAAAACTGCAGGAGAAACTTGTCCAAAAGTTGGAGATTTCCAACGAATAAGTGCTTCATACGAATGCACAGTCATATCTGACATATTGAAGATTGGTTGATAGAGTAAATATAATTCATTCTCATCAATCGATTTTCTAAGTTCATTAACTAATTTAACTCGATTAACGCGCTCAATATGATAATCCTCAGTATAGAAGTTATAACTATTCTTACGTATATTTTTTAAATGTCTCATTGCGGTATCTGCAGCTTTAAATAAATCATTAAAACTTGAGCCATCTTTTGGATAAAGCGCAACGCCTAAACTACAAGTAATAAAAACAGTTTGATTTTCAATAATTCTTTCACGATTAACAATATCAAGAACAGTATTTAAATATTGATTAAGTTGAAGTTTGTTACGATTCGTTAAATCTAGAATTAGAATGAATCCATCCCCATTTCGAGAGATAAAATCATCTGTACTCAATTTCTCTACTAAGTTTCTCGATAATGAAATAATTAATTCATCCCCAATCGGATACCCTAATAATTCATTCACATTAGAGAAATCATCTAAATCTAGACTAACTAATGCAAATACAGATTGTGGGTTTGATTTAATCTTCGAATTAATAACTTCAGAAATCTTAACTCGATTGGGAAGTTTTGTAAGTGCATCATGAGTGCCTTGGATGATAATATTATCGGTTAATTGGTTGATAATTCTAATTCTACGTTTGAGTATTACAGAAAACAATAACCCAGACATAAATACAAAAAACCAACCTTTTAATGTTTGGAATTGAATAATTAAATCAATATCTTTAACGAGATAGACTAAAATATCATCAGACCAGATTATCCAAACTAAACCAAATGAAATATAGATAATCGCAAAACGAAGAGCCTCATAATCTGGGCTCCCTATCCATTCTTTACCGAATATGCTCTCTTCGATTAATTTAAAAAACTTCCGAATTGATTTAATCATATGATAAGTCCTTTATATTATGATAACATTGTTCAATAAATATAAATAGTAATAGTATTGTATTAAACAATAGAAAAGGGTCTAGGACCCTATATTTCTATATCTTTCATTCGTTTAGGTTTACTTATCAAATAGCCTTGGATTTTATCACAATTAATAGACTTAAGTATGTTCATTTCATCGAGATTTTCAACGCCTTCCGCTATAATCTCTAGATTTAGTGATTTCGCAAGAGTAATCATTGTCTTTACTAACATTAATGCGGACGATTCTGTTGTGATTTTTTTGATGAAATTACGATCTATTTTGATATGATCAATAGGAAATAAACTTAGATAAGCAAGTGAAGAATAACCTGTCCCAAAATCATCAATTGACAATCCTAAACCTAAATCTTTTAATCGATTTAAATCTTTTAGATTATCATCAACGTTGTTCATTGCGGAAGATTCTGTTATTTCAAAAATGAAGTTTTGTTTATTAATATTTGTGTAATCTAGTAATTCCTCAACACTCTTAATAAAATATTGATCATTGAACTGAACAACGGATACATTTACCGCAATACTTAAATGTGGAAAACTCTCATTTAGTCCTTTAAGTTGATAACAAGCCTCTTTTATAACCCAACGACCAATCTTATGAATTAAACCCGTATTTTCCGCAATCTTAATAACACTGTCAATCGGTTGTGTGAGGTAGACAGGATGATTCCATCTAAGCAATGCTTCAAAACCACTTACTTGCATAGTATTTAAATCAAGAATAGGTTGATACACTAAATAGAGTTCATTACGGTCAATCGCATGATAGAGTTCTTTCTCAATATCTTGTTCAAGTTTAATTTCTTGATTAATTCCATCTCCATAGAATATTGCGATATTACCACCTAATTTCTTGGCTTTTAATTTCGCGATCGTAGAATTATGGATACTTGTTTCAATTTGATCCTGATTAACATGACGCGCTATTCCACAATAAATACTTAAATGAATATCAAAATCCATAATCATAAAAGGTCTTTGACATTCTTTTAGTAAAATACTGATTCTTTCACGTAGTGTTTCAAGATTATCTTCATGTAAGAGTAGAATCATCTCATCACCAAAATAGCGAGCGATTATTTCATCATGCTTAATTTGATTTTGTATGATTTGAGCAAATTTCTTTAATGTTTCATTGCCTAAACCATAACCACCTAAACTATTAATCTTTTTGAAATCATCGATTGATATAACCACAACATAATAGGTTGAGTCTGGGTTTAACTTAAGCAAGTTATTTGATTCGCTTAAATAACTTCGATAGTTATTTATCTGCGTAACTGGATCTACAAATGTTAAATTCTTAATTTCTTCAAGCATATGGTTGAAACTAATACCTGCTAAACCTATTTCATTTTTTACTGTTTCATCTGCTTTAACATTTAAATCTCCAGCTTCAGCTTTTTCGAATACGTGCCTTAGACGGAGTATTGGCTCTGAAATCGAATTCGCATAAACAAGTGAAAATAGAATTAAAATGACTAAACTAATTAATAAGGCGTAATCAATATAATTCATCACAGAT
>Ga0209467_1002412_pt1 | contig 13439 bp, 11 predicted proteins | sample Higcelwee11metaG_FD_187175 | JGI IMG/M metagenome (GOLD analysis project Ga0209467, IMG submission 187175) | Freshwater pond sediment microbial communities from the University of Edinburgh, under environmental carbon perturbations - High... | ecosystem: Environmental > Aquatic > Freshwater >...
CCATCTACGACTTCGTAAAGGCCCACCACCATTTCTGTGATCCTGAGTGGGACGGTGAGCCGGTAGAACCGGAGGCATGTGAAAAGTGCGGCTGTTATCCCTGCAAGTGCGTGAAGACTCCACCGGAGCCGTGCAAGGTGTGCGGCCAACTGCCGTGTGTCTGCGATAAGCCTGAACCGCCACCCTGCGACAAATGCGGTCAACGTCCCTGTATCTGCAAGAAAAAGGCAAAGGTCAAACTGGCTGATGGCAAAGAACGCAGCATTCAGCACATGACCGTTACCAGCTTCTGGCACCCTGATGGCACCCCCATGTCAGCCCAGCAGTTTATGGAACTGCTGTTCGGCAGGCTGCCGGAGTTCTTCAAGAATGAGCAAGAGCTACGCAACCTCTGGAGCAGGCCGGACACCCGCAAGAAGCTGCTGGAAGGACTGGCAGAAAAGGGGTTTGGCCCTGACCAGTTGGCTGAGATGCAGCGGATTATTGATGCAGAGAAAAGCGACCTGTTTGATGTGCTGGCCCATGTGGCCTATGCCATGCCACCGCTGACCCGTGAAGAACGGGCTGGTAAGGCTCGGACCTTGATCACCCAGCACTTTAACAACAAACTGCAGGTGTTTCTGGATTTTGTGCTGGCCCATTACGTTGAGATCGGTGTGGATGAACTGGATCAGTTAAAACTGACACCGCTCCTTAAGCTTAAATACCGTGATTCCATCCCTGACGCGGTGGCCGACCTTGGTCAGACCCCGCTGGAGATTGGCCAGGCCTTTGCCGGGTTCCAGCAGTATCTGTATCAGCAGCAGGCTGATCGGTGGTAGGGCTTCGCAAGCCCTTTCCCAAGTGGTGATTTGCCCCCAGATATCCAAGGTGCTTGAGATGTATAAACGAGATTAAACAAGAAAAAGCCCCCGAATCAGTAAGATCCGGGGGCTTTAAAGGTCAAAATGGCGGAGGGGGTGAGATTCGAACTCACGGACGGTTGCCCGTCGCCGGTTTTCAAGACCGGTGCCTTAAACCGCTCGGCAACCCCTCCGTTGAAGGAAAATCTATTTAGCATACTTTGACGCAGAATCTCAAGACCCTATTTTGTAATTTGTTCCATCCCGCCCATATAGGGGCGAAGAACAGCAGGAATAATCACCGATCCATCGGCCTGTTGATAGTTTTCCAGAATAGCCACCAAGGTACGGCCCACTGCCAGGCCGGAGCCGTTCAGGGTATGGACAAACTCAGGTTTGCTCTTTTCTTCTTCGCGGAAGCGGATCGCTGCCCGGCGGGCCTGGAAATCACCGAAGCTGCTGCAGGAGGAGATCTCGCGATAGAGATTCTGGCCCGGCAGCCAGACCTCAAGGTCGTAGGTCTTGCAGGCGGAAAAGCCGATGTCGCCGGAGCAAAGCGCCAACACCCGGTAGGGCAGCTCCAGCAGTTGCAGCACCTTTTCGGCATGGCCGGTCAGTTTCTCCAATTCAGCCTGGGATTCTTCAGGATGCACAAATTTAACCAGCTCTACCTTGTTAAACTGGTGCTGGCGGATCAGGCCACGGGTGTCTTTGCCGTGGGAACCAGCTTCACGGCGGAAACAGGGGGTGTGGGCGGTGTAACTGATCGGCAGATCAGATTTTTTCAGAATCTCGTCCCGGTGGATATTGGTGACCGGTACCTCGGCGGTTGGTATCAACAGAAAGTCGGGATCAACCAGCCGGAACAGGTCTTCCTCAAACTTGGGCAACTGGCCGGTGGCGGTCATGCTGGCCCGGTTAACCATGAAGGGGGGCAGCACCTCGGTATAACCGTGTTCGGTGGTGTGCAGATCAAGCATAAAGCTGATCAGCGCCCGCTCCAGTCGCGCCCCGGCCCCTTTGGAAAGGCAGAAACGGGCACCGGTGATCTTGGCGCCCCGTTCAAAATCAAGGATGCCCAGATCTTCGCCGATATCCCAGTGTGCTTTGACGGGAAAATCGAATACCGGCGGGACACCCCAACTGCGGACCACCACGTTGTCGTCTTCTGATTTGCCGATCGGCGTGGTTGCATGTGGCAGGTTGGGAACCGTCATAAGCAGGTTGCCAAACTCCTCCTCAACCGTTTTTAACTCATCATCCAAAGTCTTTATTTTGGCCGAAACATCCTTCATTTCAGCAATCTTGTCTTTAACGGTGCTTTTGTCCTTAACCCTTGATATTTCGTCGGATACGCTGTTTTTCAGCGCCTTCAGGGTTTCACTTTCTGTCAACAGCTTACGACGGCGTGCGTCAAGTTCACGGAAACCGGCCAGAGATACGTTGCCGCCTCGGGTGGCAAGGGTGGCTTCCGCCTGATCAAGGTTGTCACGGATAAATTTCACGTCAAGCATGGGGAATTCCTTTGGTTCTATCAAGATGAAGGTGTACTATCTAGCACCTATGAGCTATTACCGTCAACGCAAAACAGGCCGTTTTCTGCTGCTGATCTGTCTTCTCGCACTCCTTCTGCCCACACTGACCGCCACAGCCGGAGAGCTGGTGATTCAGGCCGCCGGTGATGTGATGCTGGGGGGGCGCTGGGAACAGCAGATGTCGCAGGATGGCTATTTCCATCCCTTTCAACGGATCGCACCGGAGCTGAAAAAGGGTGATATCACCCTGGTTAATCTGGAGGCTCCCCTTACCAGCCGTGGTCAAGAGTTTACCGATAAGAAGTATCGATTCCGGGTGAAGCCATCGGCAGTGGCGGCTCTTAAGAAGGCTGGTATTACCACCGTTACCCTGGCCAATAATCACAGCATGGATTATGGCGTAGTGGGGCTGCAGGATACCCTGCAACAGTTGGACAAGGCCGGGATCGGTCATGTCGGCGCCGGAGAAAACCTGGCCGCAGCCCGTAAGGCAATCTTCTGCGATATCCGTGGAACCAGGGTGGCTCTACTGGGTTATTCCCTGACCCTGCCGCTTGAGTTCTGGGCTGGTGAAAAACGGGCCGGTACGGCACCCCTTATGGAGAAGATGGTTAAGAATGATATCGTTACTGCCCGCAAGCAGGCGGCCATAGTGATTGTGACGGTTCATTGGGGAGAAGAGGGCAAAACTCAGTTGCGTGAGTATCAGCCCCGGCTGGCCCGAATGATGATTGATGCCGGAGCAGATGCGGTGATCGGCCATCATCCCCATATTCTGCAGGGGGTTGAAACCTACAAGCGGGGGATTGTTTTCTACAGTCTGGGGAACTTTGCCTTTGCCCACAAGAGTCGGATAGCTGACCGCACCCTGCTGGTACGGTTACGCTTTGACGGTGACAAACGGACCGCAGAGCTGCTGCCGGTGAATATCCTGCATAAAGAGGTAGGTTTTCAGGCCACACCACTGTCGGGCAAGCGGGCTGATGAACTGATTGCACGGGTAAAAAGACTGCCGCCGACCAAGCTGGCTGTCCGTAAAGAGGGGGAGCGCTGGCTGGTTGATTTTTAGTGGACAGGTGACAATGGGTAAATGTACATTAAAGTGTAAGATATGATGTACAAAGTGGAGGATTTGATGATACAGGCAACCTTTTCCGAGCTGCGTAATCATGCCAAGCAGTATTTTGATTCAGTGGAATCGGGTGAATCGGTGCGGGTTCTGCGTAATGGCAGGCCAATTGCCGATATTGTGCCGATCCAGCAGGAACTTCCTTCATGGAAACGCCGAAAGGCTCAACCGCTGGTGCTGAGCGGTGTTTCTCTCTCCAAAATACTGCTTGAAGAACGGGAAACCGGCTCCTGATGCAGATACTTTTTGATTCTTCCGCCTTTGTAAAGCGATATGTTATGGAAGAGGGGACTGACACGGTCCTTTCTTTGTGCGACCAGGCTACAGAGCTTTGTCTCTCCGGTATTGCTTTGCCGGAGATCGTCTCCGCTTTTTGTCGTTTGCAGCGCGAAGGGAAGATCAATTCTCTGCAGTACCGCCATCTGAAAACCATGCTGCTGTCGGATATTGCCGACGCCGTGATCTGTGACCTGAATCCTGAGGTCATGGCTAAAACCGTTGTCTGTCTTGAAAACAATCTGCTGCGAGGGATGGATGCGATTCATGTCGGCAGCGCCCTGGCACTTGGTGTGGACCGTTTCGTGTCTGCCGATGCACGTCAATGTGCGGCGGCATTGCAGGCAGGTTTGACGGTTGTGCAGGTCTGATTAATTCAATACAACAGATACTTCTCCCGCAGCTTCTTGAATAGCTCAATACCACCCTGCCAGCGGGCCATAACCTGCTCCGGCGGTGTTGCTCCCGCTGTTAACAGTTTCCACGCTCCATTGTCTCCCAGCATGCCATAAAAGCCGCCCGCAACCCGATACTGTTTGGGGTGGGCGCGGTAAATCGCCTGGGTCAGGTAGAGTCCGGCCAGCGGCAGATTGGCTGACTTCAGGTCAGTGATGGTGACCTCTATGCCGTGGCAAAGCATCCCTTGGTAGTGATGGCCGGGGGCAGTTGGAGTAAAGCTGGTGGCGCTGAATTTTAAGCCCGCTAGGTTTGGCATCTGTTTCAGGACTGCAGCTGAATCAAGCCATGGTGCGCCATATTTGTGGAACGGCTTGTCCGTCCCACGTGCCACCGAGAGATTGGTGGCCTCCAGCGGTCCAAAACCGGGATACAGCAGGGCGGCAACCGGGTCTTTCATGTTGGGAGATGGATTGATCCAGGGAAGACCGGTGTCCTGCCAGAGCAGTTCCCGTTTCCAACCCTCCATTAAAACTACCTGCAGGGTCGCATTGATGCCTGCCTCTACGTTGATCAGCCGGGCCAGCTCGCCAACCGTCAGACCGTGGCGGGTGGGGATCGGATGGGTTACGGTCAGGGAGCGGCAGCCGGTTTTGTCAGCAGCAATCCTGCGGCTGATCTCACCGGCATCAGGCACCGCACCTTCAACCGTCAGGCCGCCCAACGGGTTTGGGCGATCCAGCACCACCAGCGGAATACCCTGCTGTTTGGCAGCCAGCAAGGCATGGTGCAGGGTGCCGATGTAGGTGTAGAAGCGGCTGCCTACATCCTGGATATCAAAGACCAGTGCCTGGATGCCGGTCATCATCTCCGGTGTGGGACGACAGCTTTTGCCGTAGAGCGAATAGATCGGCAGGCCGGTACGTTTGTCGAGGCTTGAGGAAAGTTTTACGTCTGAATCACCCCTGATACCATGTTCCGGTGAAAACAGAGCCACCAGCTGGACCCCGGGGGCCGAGGCCAGCAGATCAATGCTGCTGGTACCGTTTAGAGAACGTCCGGTGTTGTTGGTGATCAGGCCGACCCGTTTGCCCTGCAGCAGGTCAAAGTTATGGCGGGTCAGGATGTCGATGCCAGGGATGACCTCGGCTGCTACAGTGCCTTGAAACACGGAGCAACAGAGTAACAAGGCTGATAGTACGCAGATAACGGGGATCGGGCGGGTAATCGCGGATAAACTCTTGAAAAGGCAGCTCACCGCAGAGGACACAGAGGAAAACAGTGAGCTGAGCGTAAGACAAGAAGAATAGGGCGTTCTATCGTGTGAATAAAGGTTTGTATTACTGATTTTATTGTTTTTGCTCTGTGTTGCAGGTGCCTTTGCAGCACTTCTTTTGAATCCTCGCAAATCAGCTAAAATCCGCGTCACCCGCGTGCTAGTGATACTCAATGATTTCCACCATACCAATTTCTTCCTGCAATGCATGAATCAATCCCTCCAGATCCTGTTCCTGACCTTCTGATGGCAACACCCGTATAATGCCATTCTTGTTGTCAACCGTGCTGATCGTGCAGAGCCCTTCGTAGGATTCAGCAATAAAGGTCAGATAGGCGTGCTGGCTGCGTTCTACCTTGAAAAAACGCGGGGTCATGGGGTTACCTCGTCACCCTGTAACGCCACCGGCAGGGAACGGCCTTCAATCATCCCCATTGCAAGCTGGCAGGTCGGTGCATCAACAATCTGCGCCCTGGCCTCGGCCAGACTGATGCAGGGGATATTGTTCTGTTGCAGCAGTTCCAGTAACCGGCTGAAGGAGTTGCGGATCACACCACCTTCAAGCTCTGTATGGATAGTCAGAACGTTCAGCCCCGGTTGCAGCTGTTTGAGATAGTAGTCGGGCAGGGTGTCAGGGGTCAGACCATCTCTGCCTAAAAGCTCATCCGCTGTGGGCAGGGTGGTGGGGATCTGCAGGGTGCTGAAGCGTTGTCCATTCATGACCGGATAATAAGGGGATGTGCCGCGACTGTCGCTGCAATAGGAAAGTGACATCCGATCCTGTAACGACAATGAATCGAGGGAAACGGTCCAGCCCGGCGCTGCAGTGGTGGTGGCCAGTCTGTTAAAGACCTGTTTAAAACCGTTGGCTGCCTGTCCCAACTCTGATTTTGCAAAGGAGATGTCGCTTTTCATCAGGAAATCATGCCAGTTGGTGTGGTCCCAGGCATGAATCCCCACCTCGTGTCCCTGTTGTTCTGTTTTTCGCATGATCTCGGCACATTTTTTATAGATAACCGGGCCTGGCAGCAGCAGACCATACAGCATGGTTTTCATGCCGTAGGCTGAGGGAGCGCCGGAGCGCAGGGCTTTCTGCAAAAAACCTTTGTGGGTGAAGATCCGGCGCAAGGCACGCCCGGTATGATCTGGCCCAAGACAGAAGTAGAAGGTACCTTTTGCGTTGAAGCGGTCCAGCAACTCAAGCAGTACCGGCACTCCGTCTTTGGTGCCGGTGTATGTGTCAACATCGATCTTCAGGGCAACGCTGATAGGGGGCATGGCTGTCTCTTTGTTTTTCTCTGTAATAAATAGGTAAGATAAGGTCCATTTAGTGGGGGTTGTAGCAGATTTTTCCTGAGTCCGACAGAGTTCTGTCGTTTATTGCTGATTCTGCATGGAAGTGGTATCCGCTGTCTGTTCCAGTGGTATCTCAATTGCAACTTCTGTCCCGGAACCTTTGTTGCTCACTGAAATAGTGCCTCCAATATGCTTTTCAATAATAATCTTGGATATGTAGAGACCCATTCCCGCCCCTTGGGACTTGAACTTGCTGGTGAAGTAGGGGTCAAAAATCTGGTCCTGAATTTCTGACGGAATCCCGCCGCCATTGTCCAGAACCGTTACCAGGGCGGATGTACCCTTGCGGCTGCAGGTGATTTCCACAAAAGGTTCCGGTGTTTGACGGAGAAGAATCGCTTCCTTTGCGTTTTGAATCAGACTTAAGAGCACTTGGGAGAATTCTTTTTTATAGCCGCTTACCGGTAAATCGCATTCCTTTGATAATTTGATAACAATACCGTGGGATTCAAGGTCTGTCCTGACCAGCACAACCGATTCTGTGATGACTTGAAACAGTTCAAAGGATTGCCGGGCTGAATCAGGCTGATAAAATGCGTAGAAATCATCAATGGTATGGGACATGTACATCAGGATATTGATACACTCTTCAACATATTCGCGGCATGCGGCTGGCGTGAGTATTCGATCTTCATACTCAACCAGCAGGTTTTGCACAATAAGCGAGACATTATTAAGGGGTTGACGCCACTGATGCGCCAGATTGCTGAGCATTTCACCCATGGCTGACAGTCGGGCCTGATGTGCCAGGATGCGATCTTTTTCCTGGTTTTTAGCCACTTCCTGGGCAATACGTTGTTCCAGTTCGGCATTCAGGCGGCGCAGTTCCTCCTCTGCCTGTTTACGCAACTCCAGCGCATCTTCCAGCTCCTGTACCTTCTCTTCAAGTTTGGTTGCCACAACCTGGCTGTATTCGCGTAGAAACTGCTCATTGCCGCCATTGATCGTCGGGTTGGCAGGTTGTTTTCGGCGATCTTCCCAGGCTTTCATGATGCTGCAGGTCTTTTCCCAGAGATCCGCAGGCTCTACCGGTTTATTGATAAAGGCCTCTGCCCCGAGAGAGAGGGCAAGTTCGTGTTCTTTTTCGCCGGTATAGGTTGATGAGTAAAAAATAAAGGGGATTGTTTGCAGTTCAGGGGTAAGTTTAAGCGCCCTCAGCAGCTGAAATCCATCCATCCTCGGCATAAGTGCGTCGGATATAATGATGTCAGGCGTATGCTGAGCGGCCAGTTCAAGTCCTTCCTGCCCGTCCCTCGCCTCAATAACCGTGCAGCCGTAGTGTTCAAGGGTGATGCGTAACATTTTTCTGGCACTGGCATCATCTTCAACGATCAGGACATTCATGGTTGCCTCTCGCACCCGGTTGCGTGTTGTTCCGAGATCCCAAGTAACGCATGGATCTTGTCTATGATGGTCAAGGGGTCAATCGGTTTTTCAAAGTAGCCGGTACAACCGGCCGCCATAACCAGATCCATATCCCCGGCCATGGCGTAAGAGGTGATGGCGATGATCGGAATGCTGCCGTTGGCGCCACTCTTACGAATCCGCCGGGTGGCTTCAAGGCCATCGATATCAGGCAGGTTGATATCCATGATGATAAAGAATGGAAGTTCGGCTATGGCCAGTTCAACCCCTTTCTGGCCGGTTTCTGCAGCTATCACCTCGTAGCCGTGGCGACGCAGGGCATAACTGATCAGCCGCAGGTTATCACCGTTATCTTCGACTACCAGCACCTTTTTCATAGATTCGCTCCGGGATTCTCAGGATGAAGCAACTTCCTTTGCCTGCATCGCTTGTACACAGTATATCACCACCCAGCACTTCCACAACCAGCTTTCTCGTCAGATACAGGCCAAGTCCGGTGCCGGGTGTAATCGCCTGCTGAGGTGAGGTAATCCGCACAAATGGCTTGAACAGCCGGGAGATATCTTCCTCGGCAATGCCGATGCCGGTATCCTTGATAGAAATGACAGCCGGACCGCCAGCAACAAACTGCAATGAAACCGAGACCTCGCCCTGATCGGTAAATTTTACAGCATTACTGAGCAGGTTAATGACGCACTGCAGAAGTCTGCGTCTGTCGCTGCAAACGGGATAGTGGTCTATATTCAGGGATAATTGCAGTTTTTTGTCCCGAAGATCCCTGTCTACATACTGGATCGCTTCCATTAACAGGTCATACAGATCAAACTCTTCCAGGCGGACCTCAATCCTGCCAGCTTCGATCTTGGAGACATCAATCACGTCATTGATCAGGCTTAACAGGTGTTTTCCTGAACGCTGAATGGTATCAAGGTTTTCCTTCTGTTCAGGATTGACCGGACCAAGCCACTCATCTCTGATAATACTGGAAAAACCGATGATTGAATTGAGCGGCGTTCGTAACTCGTGGCTCATGGAGGCGATAAACATGGATTTTAGCTGATCCAGTTCCAGCAATTTGGTGTTGGCCTGCTCCAGCTCCTCGGTCTTCTGGTTCAGATCATCCACAATGTTCATCAATGCCTGTTGGTTGTCTTGCAGTTCCCGGCTCCGCTCCATCAGTTCTGCCGTGCGTTGCTGCACCAACTCTTCCTGATGGAATTGCTGCAATTTAAGCTGTTCAGCCAGCTGCAGTTCTTCTGTGGTGTTGCGGGAAATGATTGATGCACGCTGAATCGTACCGTTTGTGTCTTTAATCTCCAGCGAGTGGTAGTCGCAGGGGGCGTTTTCGTAGAGATCCTCAATCTGCACTGCAGCATTACGCAGCTTGTATTCGCTCTGTTTTAGCTTCGTAAAAAGCGGTGCAATCCGGGAAATGCCTATGGCCATGACAAGCGACAACACAAGCCCGAACAGTTCATTCATCATGTCCGGCGAATAAGAGAGGTCTCCTGTCATCAAGCGGTACAACGGCACGATCCGGCGTACCGCCATAAGAATCAGCGCCGCAGCGATCAGCCCCCATGCCGCCCGCCTTCCGGTAACGCCGATCAGGCGGATTGCCATGATTGCGGCCGTTGCCTGAATAGCGATAGAAAGCAGTAAGATCAGAATAATCGGAAGATACTGGCTTGCCATAGCCGTAGGCGCCCCTTATTCCCTCTCAGTTAATACAACCGGTTACCGTAGCTTCAAGCATTTCGCACCGGATAAAAAATGGTAGCGCTCATTTGTCGGATGTCAAGGTCAGACCTGGTCAGCTTCAATTTTTCAGCAGTAGTGGCAGAGTTTGCATATTTCCCTCCAAAACCGGAAGTGTTATGACAAAAGTGCTTCCCTTGCCGGGTTCGCTTTGAACTTCAATCGTCCCGCCATGTTTGTTGGTAATGATATCGTAGGCGATGGCCAGTCCCAGACCGGTACCCTTGCCAACATCCTTGGTGGTGAAAAATGGATCAAAGATCTTTTTGATATGTTCTGGAGCAATGCCGCTGCCGGTGTCGCTGATGACAATTTTTACTGATCCATCCTCAGCACGGGTTTCGATTCTGATTTCCCCCTGTTCCTCGATGGCATGGGCTGCGTTTACCAGAATATTCAAAAAGACCTGATTGAGCTGGCCCTGATTACACCAGACCAAAGGAAGCTGCCCGAATTCCCTGATTACGGTTGTTTTGTACTTCAGTTCGTTCCAGGCGATGGAGAGGGTGCTCTCCAACCCCTCGTTGATATTGGCGTTGGCAAACTCAGTGCTGTTCATCCTGGAAAAACTTTTCAAATCCTGAACAATCTGGCGGACACGTTGTGCCCCATCCGCTGATTCACTTATCAGTGCAGGCATATCCTTGCAGATATAATCAATCTTGAACTTCTTCCGCTCTTTGCGCGCCAACTGTTGAATCTCCAGACCACATCCGGTCAGTATTTTTTCGTCATTATCCAGATATGCCGTCACCTTTTCCACATACTTACCCAGACTCGACAGGTTGCTGATGATAAACCCCATCGGGTTGTTGATCTCATGGGCGACGCCAGCCGCCAGTTGCCCCACAGAAGCCATCTTGTCCTGCTGGAGGAGCTGTCCCTGAATCCTTTTTAGGTCGTCATATGCCTGTTGTATTTCGGCATTTCTCTCATTCAATTCGGCAGTCCGTTCCTGAACGCGCTGTTCCAGATTCTCATTTAGTGTTTCCAGCTCTTCCTGGGCTTGTTGGCGCTTTTCGACCTCCTCTTCCAGCAAGGTTGCCTGTTTCTGAAGACTCTCCTGGGCTATCTGACGTTCTGCCACCTCCTGTTCAAGCGTTACAGCCTGCAGATGAATCTCTTCTTCAGCCCATTTACGTTCCGTAATGTCAGAAAGAAAGCCCTCAATAAACAGCACCGTCCCCGCATTATCGCGCACCAGCCGGGCGCTGATGGCTACCCAGATCGTTTGTTTATCCTTGCGGCGGAATTGAAATTCCAGACCTCGCACTGCTCCTTGCTGGAGAATTGATGAGAGGAAAAGGTCACGCTCATCTGGATGAAGATAAACTTGTCTGGCATCGGTTATCTGTGCCTTTAACTCGTCAGGCGAGTCAAAGGCCAGAATCTGGGCCATGGCCGGATTAACGTTCAAGAGCTGCCCGTCGAACGTGGTTTGGAATATGCCTTCAATGGCATTTTCAAAAAGGATGCGGAATTTTTCCTCGCTTGCGCGGAGGGCAGCCTCATTGCGCCGCTGTAAAACAATGCTGCGCAGCAGGATCAGTATCGTGACGATCAGGCTGAGAGCAAATGCCGCTCCGACACGGATATAGGTTTTGTATTGTGCATAGAATGTATCCGGTTTTCCGGCGACGATACTGTCTGCGGGGATAAGCGAATCAGGGATACTGAATTTTTGAAGGGCATCGTAATTGAAATAGTAGGATGTCGGACAGGTATAGGGACGAATTGCTTCCGGTTTTTCACCTTTAAGGATACGGATGGCGATATCGGCAGCCGTCTTGCCCTGCAATGTGCCGGTCACAATCTTCCCGCCTATGACCGGAGGGAGCATGTAAAAATCCCACAGCGCATACACGGGTAACCGTGTGTTTTTTTGAATAAGTTGCGTGCCGTCTTTAACTGAGAATGCGCGTCCCTCGGGTGAGCGGTAATAGGAGAGGAGCAGGATGATGGTTCCTTTTTCGAGCTTGGCGAGTTTATCCGCCAGAACCGTTTCGGACAAACCGCTTAACTCGACGAACCGGATGTTACCGTACTTCTTCGCCGCCTCTCGCGCAATACTAAGAGTAATTTGAGAACTCTCGGTTACATCAGCAATCAGGACAACCGTTCGGGTATCGGGGTGGAAACGTAGCATGATATCGAGCGTTGCACCGGTATCAAAATCTTCCCGTACACCGGTATAATTGAGACGGTTGCCGAGGTTATAGTCATCAAAGTTGTTAATGCCACAAAAAACAACTGGCACCTGCGGGAACAGTTCGTCGCCATACTTGAGCAGAAAATCAAGCGCATTGTTGTCGGTGGCGATTATCACGTTAAATTTTGCATTACGGAAAAGTGTTGCATAATTTTGCCGCAGCATGGGGGACATGACATCCAGGGCAACACGCTTGGTGTTCATATATTCTACAAAGATGTCGCCTTCGGGATAGGCCGACTGAAGCGATTTGATGATTGCGGCATTCTGATCATCAGTCCATTGAAAGCCGCTGTGGTAGGAATGAAGCACCAAAACCTTCGGATTGTCTGCCGCAATTGCAGCAAAGACATTATTACAACAGCACGTAACAATCACGGCGACAATCAATGGCAGCCTAAATCCGGCCGTTATTTTAAAGAAACCGATCAAAAATAAGTTGTCTGTTGATTGCATATATACCCCCGCTGCCCAGGCCGAGTTTGTTTGACTAGTGCGCTGCCGACATTTTCTAAAATTCTAAAATTGTGAGTCTCTTGCAAAAAAAATGTCATCCCCAAGTGCCTCTATCGGGGATCCAGTCTTTTCAGTCGGTAGAAACTGGATTCTGGCATAAAGTCTGCCGGAATGACACTCTTCATGACTTTTGCATGAGGTTCATCTTTTCTTTTAGTTCCACCATTCGCAGCTCACGGCCCACAAAAAGGCGGTTGATTCGCTCCAGCTCCCTGTTTTTCGCCTCCAGCTCGGCAGTGCGTTCCCGGACTCGTTGTTCAAGTTCGTCATTAAGTGTCCTTATTTTCTCTTCCGCCTGCTTGCGCTCCGATATATCCGTTGAGATGCCACAGAGTCCGTAGGTGGTGCCATCGGTATCCCGTACTGCGGCCTTGGTGCTGTGATAATGGCGTAATTCATCCTGAATCAGGGCGTGCTCTTCAATCGTCAAGGGTGTTTCTGAGTGCACGACCAGCCGGTCGTTTATCATGAATTGCCTGGCTATCGGCTCTGGAAACAGATCAAGGTCAGTTTTGCCCTTGACCTTTTCGTCACTGGTCTGGAAGAGCTGGTGCCAGGCTCTGTTGACGAACTGATAGTGCCCCGTACGGTCCTTCATGTAGATCAACGCCGGAGAGTTATCAAGTATTGCCTGTAGCTGAATGGCAAGTTCCTTGACTGCCGAGCCATAATACCTGCTGAGGATTAAAATGATACTTACTGCAATAAGTGATAACAGGGTTGCTATCACCAGCATGCTGATAACGCCGGATAACTGATCCTGTCGGGTTTTCTCCACGTT
>Ga0209467_1002413_pt1 | contig 13438 bp, 16 predicted proteins | sample Higcelwee11metaG_FD_187175 | JGI IMG/M metagenome (GOLD analysis project Ga0209467, IMG submission 187175) | Freshwater pond sediment microbial communities from the University of Edinburgh, under environmental carbon perturbations - High... | ecosystem: Environmental > Aquatic > Freshwater >...
TATGCGTTCGGCCCCTTCTTTGACGGCGCGCGCAAGGCTCGCCGTGTGGCCATAGCCGGAATGATAGACAACTGCGATTTTCGCCATGGGAACCTCCGTTGTTCGTGTTCGGTTGCATTCTACACCTGATGGTTGATGAACGCAAAGGCTGCTTGGCTCATACCCACTTTTATGCTAGCAGAAAAGGATGAGTATGAACAAAAAAGAGCTTGAGCAAATCGACAAGGTTTTGGCCCTCGCTGACTCGGATCAGGAGGGGGAGGCTTTGGGTGCTCTGCGGATGGCGCGTCGCTTACTTGAAAAAGAGGGGCTTTCTTTTTCAAGTCTGGTTCAGGCGGCGCGACGTGGGCGGCTTGGCTATTTGGGCGGCTCCGTTTTTTCCGCAGCTCAGTCAGGGCTTGAATCTCAAATCGACCAGCTTCAGGATGAAATCGACGCGCATGTCGAACAAAATGCGAGTCTGACCAGTCAGATTGATACATGGCGGCGTCGTTCTTTCGAACTCGAGCAATTGCTTGGGCAAACAAAGGCAGAGGCCGATCGGTGGCGTCATACCGCGCGCGAGACAGCCGAGCGATTGTGGGATTTGGGGCAGATCGCACGCGCCGATGTGTTCCATTCCGACAGTCCCGTACCGGAAGACGCCGACGATGAACAGGATTTGGAACAAGAACCATTGAAAGCTGCGGGGTAGTTTAATGCTGCATGAAGTTGTGACCCAGGCCGATATCGTGAAGGCTATTGCTGCCGCATTTCCAAAAGAAGCTTCCTTTGTCCCTTTACTTGTTTTGGTCGTTTTGGGCATCGTTGCCGTTTATGACGCCGTAACAGGGCGCGTGCCGCGCCGGATTATCACGATCTTCTTTTTGTGGAGTGTTGGTGTTCTTGCCTGGTATGCGGGATGGAAGATTGCACTTATCCGTTTAGGGCTTGCAACGGCCATCAGCCTTGGCCTCTGGCTTGGCAACGAGTTGTATGTGAAGTTTGCCGACCGTGATGCCTTCGGTTTTGGTGATGTTCGCTGGTCCGCTTTGGCGACTATAACTTATGGAACCCAGCACGTTTTTGTTTCCTGGGTCGTCGGTGCGTGGCTTGCGCTTTTCTGGCTCGCGATTCGCTGGATCACGCGCCGGATTGGACAGGATGGCGAGTTTGATATGACAATCCACTTCGTGCCGTTCTTGTTCATTGGATTGCTTGTGTCGCTGTTGTACGAAGCCTATTTCATCTGAGCCGCAGGGGCGTCCCGTTAGCTTATTTGTTTACACTCTTTTTGGTGTCGATGCGACGCAAGGGCGGCATGTACAGCAAGAAGGCGGCAGCGACATAAATCGACGAATAAGTGCCGACAAGGATACCCCATGTCAGGGCCAGCGAAAAATTCAGCAAAGCGGGCCCGCCCAGAATAACAAGCGGCAGAAGAGCAAGCAGCGTCGTGCCCGCTGTCATCAAGGTACGCGAGAGGGTTTGGTTAACCGAGTCGTTGATAACGCCGGCAAGATCGTTGGCTTTGTGGCGGTGCAAGGTTTCGCGGATACGGTCGAAGACGACGACGGTGTCATTGATCGAGTAACCTGCAAGGGTCAACAACGCAGCCACGGCAGTAAGGTTGAAATCGAGCTGTAAAATGGAATATAGCCCCAGCGTGACAAACACGTCATGAATGGTCGAGGTAAAAGCGGCGACACCGAATTGCCATTCGAATCGGATGGCCACATAGCCTGCAATCGCTAGAATGGCAAAAAGGGTGGCTAGAAGCCCTGCATGAAGCAGTTCCTGTCCGACCGTCGGTCCAACGACTTCCACGCGACGATAGTCGTAGGAGTCGCCCAGTTTTGCGCGGACGGTTTGGATGGCCTTTTGCTGGACTTCGTCGCCGCCTTCCTGACGTTGAACGCGAATCAGGATGTCATCCGGTCCCCCAAATTCCTGAAGCGTGATTTCACCGAGATTCAGGCTTTCCAGCTCATTGCGCAATTCGGCAACGTGAATTGCCTGCGGGGCTTTGGCTTCGATCAAAATCCCGCCCTTGAAGTCAATGCCGAGATTCAGTCCGTTGACGTAAAGCGATGCGGCAGAAATGACGGTCAAGAGGATGGTCAGTCCGAATCCCCACCACCTTTTAGCGACAAAGTCGATTTTGGTGTCGTGCGGGATGAAGTTGAACGCATGCAGCATGGAGGAAACCTTTTTTGTAAAAAATCCGCTTCTTTACTAACGGACGACCGGCCTAATGTCCAGTTTTCTTAAATCTTTTATAAGGTGTAGGGGGTTATAATGCCTTTCCTTGAAAGGAGGGGCTTATGAGCCAAAGCAGGGACGCATCCAAAACGCCGTGCGGGGCATTGAAGACGACTCGGGAAAAAGACCACGGGGCCTGTGATCGCGCGTGGCTTGATCTGGCCATTAAAACGGCCAATGCTGCTCCCGAAAAGGGAGGGAGCCCCCACCCGCGCGTCAAGGTTGGGGCGATTCTCGTTGATGCGAAGGGCAAGGAAATTGCCCGTGCTGTCAATCGTTTTGCCACAGGCGTGGATCGTCGCCGTCCTGAACGCTATGAAAATAACGCGCGTTCGCTCTGGATCAATTGCGCCGAACAGATGGCCTTGGCGCAGGCCTTGCGCCACAAAGCCGATGTGAAGGGCGCGAAGATGTATGTGACGTTAGAGCCTTGCGCTGTTTGCGCCGGATTACTCGTAGAGAGTGGCATCAGGGAGGTTGTGGTGCCGCTCAGTTCGCGCCGTTCCTATGCTAAACTGAAAGCCAAGTGGAAAAAGAGCATCGAGATCGGTACCTCCAAACTCACCGAAGCCGGAGTCAAAATCACCGCCGTCGATATGGACGACACGCGCGGCTGATTTCGGATTTGATCAGGCGCAGAGCACCGGTCTTTCCCACCGATCACCATAGCCGCGCATATGCGTCATAACTGCGCGATCTTCATCCAAATTTTCAAAGACCGTCGTAATCGCTTGCTGAAAAGCCTGAAATCGGTTTTCTCGTTGCGCGATATAAACCCAGTTCTTTTCCTTGCTGGCATCGGGAAGGACAAGCCCAATTGCTGTTTCGTGCAGGACCGAACGGTTCGATAATTTATCCAGAATATCAAAGAAGGTTTTTTCGCGTAGCGTTTCTTTTTCCGGCTTGAAGAGCGACCGTGCGGTGCGGGTTTGGGCGACGTGAGGCAGGGCTTCGTCTAGGCTCCATTTCCCTGTGTTGAGGCTTGCCGTAAAGTAAGCCGTTCCCTGTTCGCTCATCTCGCTCAAGTACAGAAAGTGGATCAACTGTGTGATTTCGTCCTGAATCTTCTTGTCAAGAATCTCGAGTTCGTCCCGCATTGATCGGTCTGTGTAATGGCCAAGCGTGATGAGCGTCACACGATACCCGCCACTACGCATGCGCATCAGATTTTGATAGGCCCGCTTGAAATCGGCAACATCCAACTCGTCAATCGCGAGATTGCCTGCTTCCTGAAGTAATTCGAATTGCCGCACCGCGCCCCAACTGATGGGGGAGGGGCTTGCCCCAGCTGTTGCGGAAGGGAAGCTGACCTCGGTTGTCGCCCCTTTGCCGATACGCTGAAGATACGAAAAAATCGCGTCGATTTTACGCCCTGTTCGGGGCGCGGAGAAATAGGTGCCGCACGTCGCCATGGATGCTCCCTTCGCTGGCATGATCCAGATCAGGTTCGACGGGTATGATCTCAGCCCGCGCTACAAAAGCGGGCACCCCGGTGGAAAGAAAGGGTAAGCGAGGGAGGCGTGTTTGTCAAATAATGGACCGAGAGGCGAGAATCAGACTTTACTTCTTGCCTTCTTTACCGGCGAGCCCTGCGGGCTTGCCCAGGTTGCCGACAAGCTGTTCAAGGATGGTGGTTTCGTGCCCGTAAGTCGGCGTTCGCCGGTCAACGGGCGCAATATCCTGTGCTTCAGTCGGGTCCAGCTTGGCGATTTTGGTCACGATGCCGCTATCGTCGAAATGAACCTCGACGGCTTGTTGAGCGACGACTTCAGGGTTCAGAAATGAGTATTGCTTCGTGCTGCGCCCGAAATAATACCATGTGTTTTCGTCAAAGGTGCTGACTTGGGTCGGGGTGCCGAGGATCCGTGCGACATCCTCGCGCGAACTTTCACCGGCTTTAACCTCTTCCAGCTTCTCCTCGTCAACCATATTACCGCGATTGGCAACGGTCGGCGTGCAGGCCATCACGGATGAGGCCAGTAGAAAACACAAAGAAAGGGAGCGAAGGCGGTGAATCATGGTGACAATCATGGCCCATATTTTGTAAGAGGGAAAGGCGAAAAACAGGAGGCCTATTGTTAATGACGAAATCAGACAAAAAAATGGATAAAATCACGCCCCCCGAATTATCTCGGCCTTTGAAGGTCGAGCGCGTGCCCATGGGCGGCATTTGTGAGACGATTGTCGCCACACCAGCCGAGCGAGAAGCCTTGATCAAGCGTTTTGGCCTTGTCGAACTCACGCGTTTCGAAGCGCGACTGGATGTTGACCGCGCGGAAGGCGAGATGTTTGCTGTAACAGGAGAGCTATCGGCCGATGCCGTGCAGTCCTGTGTCGTATCGTTGGAGCCCGTTGCCGAGACGGTTTCGGAGGCCATAGACGTCCTGTTCGCTCCGGCGCATTTGATTAAAGAAAACCATGAAGGCGGTCTGGGCGACCTTGGCGAAGCCGAACCGCCAGAGCCGATCATCGGCGGCTATATCGACCTTGGTGAGCTTGTTGCCCAGCATTTCGCCATGGCCTTGAACCCCTATCCCCGAAAAGAAGGGGCTGAACTGGGCGAAATCGAGGTGACAGCCAAGAAAGACCCCGCCGTCACTTCGCTCAATCCCTTTGCCAAACTGAAGGGTTAGGAGGCTGATGGGGCCATTGTTGTGCGAGCGTGATGCCGCGCAGTGCGGCGGGCTTTGGGTTGGCCAGCTTGCGGCACCTTCTTGCCCCCTACATAGCTGATACGTCGGGTCGTGATGGTTTGGCCTGCTTCGGTTGTGGTTACGCGGGGCGGGTAAATAATCGCTTCCATATGAATGTTCCTTTGACAGTTGGTTTGAGGAATACGTGAAAACATAGGCGGCGGTAATGGTTTCGGCAAGCCAATCTTCTGAATATTAAGGTTAATTTGGCTCCCTTTTCTTTCCGCTTGCAATTGCGGGCGTTTTGCTTAAAAAGAACTTGTTCGCGCAACCACCGTAGGCCGGAGGTGCGCCTTATTTTTTCGTGAGTTCAAAATGGCTGTTCCTAAAAGAAAAACATCGAAGTCTGCCCGTAACATGCGTCGCTCGCATCATGCCCTTGAAGCCACAGGCGTGGCCGAGTGCAAGAACTGTGGCGAACCCAAGCTTCAGCATCAGGTTTGCGCGGCTTGCGGTCATTATGACGGGCGTTCCGTCGTCAAGACCAAGTCGGCTTCCTAAACTTCGGACGCGGGAGGTCCCGTGACGAGTGGCATCGCAGCTCTCCCTTTTGCTTCAGCCGTGATCGCACTTGACGCGATGGGGGGTGATGAAGGCCCTGACATGGTGATCGCCGGTGCCGCTTTGGCACTTGAGCGTTATCCCAAGCTGTCTTTTATTATCTATGGCGACGAGTCCAAGGTCAGCCCGATTCTGCACCGTTATCCTGCGCTTGCGGGCGCAAGTGAGCTGCGCCATACGTCCGAATCGATCTCGCCTTGCATGAAACCGTCTCTGGCTTTGCGTCAGGGGCGGCAGTCGAGCATGCGCCTGGCTATCAATGCAGTTGCCAAGGGCGAGGCGTGTAGCGTTGTTTCGGCAGGCAATACCGGCGCGCTGATGGCGATGGCCAAGTTTGTCCTGAAAACCATGCCCGGCATAGACCGTCCGGCGATTGCGACGGTTTTTCCGACCCAAAAAGGCGAGTGCGTCGTTCTCGATCTTGGTGCTAATCTTGAATGCGATGCCGAGAATTTGGTCCAGTTCGCGCTGATGGGGGGGATTTTCTGCCATGCCGTTCTGGGCGTTCAAAATCCATCCATCGGGTTGCTAAATATCGGCGTCGAAGAAATGAAGGGGCATGACGAAGTTCGTACTGCTGCTTCCATTTTGCGTGAGCGTCCGCTGCCTGGCACCTTCTGTGGCTATGTCGAAGGTAACGATATCATGTCCGGCAACGTGGATGTGATCGTTACCGACGGGTTCAGCGGTAACATCGCGCTTAAAACCGCCGAGGGCACGGCCAAGATGATCATACAGATGTTGCGCCAAACCTTCCAAAGCTCGCTTATGGCCAAAATTGGCTATCTGTTTGCGCGGGGAAGCTTGAAGAAAATGCGCCTTCGCGCCGATCCACGCCGCTATAACGGGGCTATGTTCCTTGGCCTTCAGGGCGTATGCGTTAAAAGTCATGGTGGCACGGACCCTGAGGGATTTGCCAATGCCATCGGCGTGGCGCATGATCTTGTCGCGCATCGTTTCAACGAGCGAATCGGTCAGGAGCTAGCCGTTCACTATGGAGCTGCCGAGTCCGAAGAAACTTCTTTAACAGTCGAAAACGCGACTGTCGGTGGGGATGTCTAAGTATGGTTGTGCGTTCTATTCTCGCCGGATGTGGCGGGTATCTGCCCCAGCAGGTTGTCACCAACAATGATCTTGCCGCGCGCGGTGTCGAGACGACCGATGAATGGATCGTCCAACGCACCGGCATTGCCCAAAGGCATTTTGCCACCGAGGGTGAAACAACTTCCGATCTTGCAACCAAAGCGGCGCAGGCCGCTTTGACCCAGGCTGGGTTATCTGCGCACGATGTGGATTTGATCGTCGTCGCGACGACGACTCCCGACAATGTTTTTCCCTCCACTGCCACGCGGGTACAAGCCAAGCTGGGTGTGACACGCGGATTCGCGTTCGATGTTCAGGCCGTTTGTTCGGGCTTTGTCTATGCGCTGACCATGGCTGATAACGCGATCCGTTTAGGTCAAGCGAAAACAGCGGTCGTCATCGGCGCGGAAACGCTCTCGCGCCTTTTAGACTGGGAAGATCGCACCACCTGCGTTCTTTTCGGCGATGGGGCCGGAGCCGTTGTGCTTCAGGCTGGTGAAGGGCAGGGCGATGCGACGGATCGTGGCATCATCTCAACCTGCCTGCATGCCGACGGCACGCAATACGACCATTTGTACGTCGATGGCGGCGTGGGGAGCACAGGTACGTTTGGTCACATGCGCATGGATGGCCGCGAGGTTTTTCGTCATGCCGTCCAGCGTTTGTCTGAAGTCGTGGACGAAATTCTTGAAAAGAATAAGCTTGCCGCCGATGCGATCGACTGGCTTGTCCCGCATCAGGCCAACCAGCGCATTATTGACGGCTTGGCAAAGAAACTTCATTTGCCGCCAGAGCGCGTCGTTATGACTGTCTCGAAACATGCGAATACCTCGGCAGCCTCGATTCCCTTAGCCCTGAATGCTGCTGTAACGGACGGACGTATTCAAAAAGGGCAAATGGTCCTTATGGATGCCATGGGCGGTGGCTTTACATGGGGCGCAGCCTTGGTTCGGATGTGATCTGCCTCTATTTGGTCATTTTTCCGATTGTGATTTGAGCCATAAGGCCGTACAACATTAACTAATCTTCTTTTCCGCCCTTTTCCTTTGTTTTTTCCTGCATGATTCCTCTCTTGGCGTTTCACCCACCCGTTATCGCTCACCGTGGTGCGGGTTGCTCGGCACCAGAAAACACGCTGGCTGCGATCCGCCTTGCGCATGAACAGGGCGCGAAGTGGATCGAGGTCGATGTCAAAATTACCTATGACGGCGTGCCCATTTTGATCCATGACGAAACGCTTGAGCGTACAACGGATGGCAGCGGTCTTGTCGCCGAGCAAACATGGGAAGAAATCCAGAAATTACATGCGGCTTCTTCTTTGGGGCCCGAGCCTGTGCCGACCCTTGTGGAGGCGGTAAATCTTGTCCTTGAGCTTGATATGTCGCTGGTGGTCGAGTTGAAGCCCTGTCCCGGGCGGGCGCGGGCGACAACCATGGTGGCGATGATCGAACTGGCAAAAGTGTGGCCTGAGAGGGATTTGTTGCCTGTTATCTGTAGTTTTGATATGGAATGTCTTGAAATGGCGATGCAGCTTGAGCCACATTGGCCGCGTGCTTATGCCATCAGGCAGTGGCAAGAGAACTGGCGCGAGTCCGTTGAGCAAGCTGGTGCCTCGGCCTTGAGCGTCAAGGAAGATCAATTGACGGCTTCACGCGTCGAAGAGGTTGTCGGAGCCCAACTGCCGCTGTTGGCCTATACGGTCAACCAGCCGGCGCGGGCCAAGGAATTGTTGGATATGGGCGTTACAGCTGTTTATGCTGATTGTCCCAAGCTGATTCTCGATCAGCTCAAATAAAAGAGACTGTTTGAAAGGATAGGATACTCGTGAAAGCTCTTAATGCCGTACTTATGTCAGGCCGTGAGGTTCTTCCCTTGATCGAGGGGGGGAAAGGCGTATCGGCAACTAATGGCGTGAGTGCTGGAGCTTGGGCTACTGCGGGCGGTATCGGGACGGTGTCCGGCGTGAATGCCGACAGCTATGACGCGCAGGGCAACATTATTCGCCAGATATATCACGGCAAAACCCGCATGGAACGTCATGAAGAGATGGTGGCCTATGCGATTGCTGGCGGCATTGCGCAGGTTCAAAACGCCCACGAATATGCAGGCGGCAAGGGAGCCTTGCATCTGAACGTTCTTTGGGAAATGGGCGGGGCCGAGCGCATTTTGCATGCTATTCTGGAAAAGACAAAAGGTCTTATCCATGGTGTGACCTGTGGTGCGGGTATGCCTTACCGCGTGTCGGAAATCGCCCAGAAATACAATGTCTATTATTATCCCATCGTTTCCTCTGCGCGTGCGTTTCGCGCTTTGTGGTTGCGGTCGTTCCATAAGGCCGCTGATTTGCTGGGCGGTGTGGTTTACGAGGATCCGTGGCGTGCAGGCGGTCATAACGGTTTGTCGAACAGCGAAGATCCGCTGACGCCCGAAGATCCGTTCCCCCGCGTCATGGCTTTGCGCAAGCAGATGAACGAGTACGGCTTGACTAACACGCCGATTATCATGGCGGGCGGCGTGTGGTGGCTGTCCGAATGGGAAGACTGGATCGACAATAAAGAGCTGGGGCCCGTTGCCTTTCAGTTTGGCACGCGGCCTCTTTTGACCGTCGAAAGCCCGATCCCGCAAAGCTGGAAAGACAAGTTGCTGACCGTCAAGAAGGGCGATGTCGCGCTTAACAAATTCTCGCCGACTGGCTTTTACTCTTCGGCGGTGCGCAACGACTTTTTACAAGAGCTTTATGACCGCTCGGAGCGGCAAATAGCTTATGCCACCGAGGTAACGGACGATTTGACCGAGAGCTTCCGCACGGGGCCTGTTGGCAATCCTGTCTTTGTTCGCGCGACCGATCTTGAAAAAGCCAAGGGCTGGATGGAAGTCGGATTCACCAAGGCTCTACGTACGCCCGACAGTACGATGGTTTTCACGACGCCTGATGAAGCAAAGCGGATTCAGACTTCGCAAGCCGCCTGTGTGGGCTGTCTTTCGCAGTGCCAGTTTTCCAACTGGTCGCAAGGAGAAACCGGAACAACGGGCCGGATGGCCGATCCGCGCTCCTTCTGCATCCAGAAGTCGCTCCAGAATGTGGCGCACGAGGGGGATGTCGATAATTTCTTGATGTTCGCAGGGCATAATTGCTACCGATTTGGCGAAGACCCCTTCTATGCGAACGGTTTTGTCCCAACGGTCAAACAGCTGATTGATCGTATCGTGACAGGGAAGTGAACCCTCATATTAGCTCAAAAAACAGGCTGAAAAAGTCATTTTCGTGCTTTCGCACATGAAAGTATTTCTGCCTCTGGTTTTTAGACGAAATCGAGCCTAACACGCGCAATCTCAAAACACTTTTGCTGTCCGTTTGGTCGCTTGGTGGATCGCATGGCATCTCCGCCTTCACAGTCTTGTGAGAGAGGAAATGGTATCCTTCCTTCTTTTGGCTGCAACGCTGGCAAGTGTCGCAACACGCCAAAATGGAGGAAACTATGGTTGAAGTTGAGCAATTGAATGAAGCGCCTAGGAAGTATGTCGGCGGGGAGTGCATTATCCCTAATAATATAAGGCCTTTCTTTATTGATGAACACGACGTTGAGTGTATTCGTTTTCCTTTTAACCATTGTGGCGTTATGCAGCTTTGGCGAGGACGCTCTGGACATTTTGGGGCTGCGTGCGTTGACACGAGCTGCCAGCAACAGGTCGTCATGGATGAAGATGTTTTGGGTGCGATTCTCCGCACTGGCGATTGGGCCTGCAAATATGGCCCTAGGGGAAGCATGATGCTGACTCGTCAAGAACCCAAGTCGTTCTGGGACTCGCTTTTGGAAGCTCACCATATGAACAGGGGGCCTTCACCAAAAGCTTCGAAGGCGAAGAGCTGGGCCGATGTTTCTCCAGAGGTCAAGCAGCGTTCCTCGACTGCGAACAATCTTTTGAGGTTCTTTACGCGTCGCATCGGTCTGTAAACTCTCTTTTTATAGGGAATAAGGTAAAAAGAACGGCTGGCCATCGCATAGGCCAGCCGTTCTTTTTTGGTGAAAGCTATAAGAAGCTGGCAGGTTTTCGGGGGGCGTGATAGAAGGAGTGGCCCTTTTTCGTTGACAGGATGGCTCCCATGGAACAAAAGCGCGAACCGGCGACGTTCAAATTTGAGGAAAAACCTCATATTATGGTGATTGAGGCCCGTTTTTATACCGAAGTGGCCGACCTTCTTTTGAATGGGGCCAAGGCGGTTTTAGAGCGTGCCAATGTGACCTATGAGGTCTTCACGGTGCCGGGGGCACTGGAGATTCCGGCTGCCATTCTTTATGCGCTGAAGTCGCTTGATTTCGACGCGGTACGGCGGCGGTACGATGGCTATGTTGCACTGGGGACCGTCATCAAAGGTGGCACACGTCACGACGAGATTGTTGGTGATATGAGTGCGCAGGGGCTGCAAACGCTCGCCTTGCAACACACGTTGGCGATTGGGAATGGCATCTTGACGTGCAATACGAAAGAGCAGGCGGTCGAGCGCGCCGATCCGGCGCGGCATGATCGCGGCGGTGCGGCCGCCGAGGCCTGCTTGAAGATGATTGAGCTGAAGCATCATTTCCGTCTGATGCCCAAGCGCAGGTGGGTTGGACGGTAAAGTAAAAGTAAAAAGAAGTGACAGGGTAATGGATAACAAAAAAATCAATCTGAGTGGATCAAATGCGGCCAAGCGTCTGGCACGTCTGGCGGCGGTACAGGTTTTGTATCAGGTCTCTTTTGGCGAAGAAAAACTTGACGATATTCTGGGGCGTAATCTGGAAGAGTTTGTGACTGTTCTCAACGGTGACGAAGGCGATGAGGGCGAGGGCCCCATGTTGCTCGGCGCACCGGATAGTGAGATGGTTGCCGACATTGCGCGTGGCACAATGGCGCACAAGGAAACGCTTGAGGAAATGGTTGGGGGCAGCCTCGGCCCGAACCGCTCGCTGGCCCGCATGGAGCGGTTGCTTCAGGTGCTTTTGTGCGCTGGAGCTTATGAGCTTTATCATCACGGCGAGATCGACGCGCCGATTATCATCTCAGATTACGTTGATGTAACCCGCGCCTTCTTCAACGACAAGGAGCCGGCTCTGGTCAACGCCATTCTCGACTCCATCGGCAAAAAAGTACGGTCGTAGGCTTAACCTTCTGTCAAAGTGTTTGCCCGATACTTCTTCCCTCAAGAGAGAAGGGGAAGTGGATGCCTGTTTTGTTTCGTTTCGTGACCTGTTTGATTGTGACGACTTTGATTGCTGGTGCTCCTTGTGCCTGGGCCTCTGGCGGCGGCGGTGGTCACGGCGGGTCGGGCGGCGGCGAAGCCAAAAAAGAGAAGGCTGACGAAAACAAGAAAAAGAGGCGCGAGGCTTCGACCATAACCGGCGGCGAGTCCGAAACGGATCCCATCTATCTCCATCTTGCTCCCATTACGTTTCCTGTCATTGACGACAATGGGGCCCAACAAATCGTGACAATGCTTGTCGATCTTCAAACGCCGGACCGTGCGAAGGCCGAGGCTATGCAAAACAGCATGCCCAAATTGAAAGACGCTCTGTTGCAAGCTCTTTACGGCGGTATGGCCGATGGCAGTATGCGTAACGCCTATATGCTTGATGTTGCAAAGGTAAAGGCTTCTGTGATCGAGACGATCAATCGTGTTTTCGGGGCAGATCATGTGAAAGACGCTTTCGTCCAGGCCGTTTCGCAAAGAAAATTATAAGCTCTGTCGTTTTAGCCTCTTGCCTTTATGGCTTTCTTTGGGCATTCTCTTTCGGCCTTGCGTCTTGGGGAACGAGCCCCCTGCGCACAGCGTCCCCGTGGGCCGGAGCCTTGCGCCCCCCGCTTTCGTGACAGTGATAGATAAAAGGAACCATCCAATGGATACAGAGTTCATGATTATTATGGCCTGTGGGGTTTTGGCCCTGCTTTATGGCCTGTTTACGGCGCGTAGCGTCCTCTCTTCTTCCGCCGGAACGGCGCGAATGCAGGAGATTGCCGGAGCCGTTCAGGAAGGGGCAAAAGCCTATCTGAACCGCCAATACATGACGATCAGTGTCGTCGGTATCGTTATCTGCCTTGCTTTGGGAGCCTTTTTGGGCGTCCATGTTGGAATCGGGTTCCTCGTCGGTGCCGTCCTTTCGGGCGTTGCCGGTTATATCGGTATGAATGTTTCCGTCCGCGCCAACGTCCGCACGGCTGCTGCTGCGCAGGTCGGCATGAAAGAAGCTTTGGATATCGCCTTTAAGTCGGGCGCGATCACGGGGCTTCTCGTTGTCGGTCTGGGCTTGCTGGCCGTCGGCGGTTACTATGCTGCTTTGGTGAGCTGGAAGGGTCTGGGCGAAGACCAGATCCGTTCCGTGATCGAAGCCTTGGTGGCTTTGAGCTTCGGTGCGTCGCTGATTTCCATCTTTGCCCGTCTGGGCGGTGGCATCTTCACCAAGGGTGCCGACGTCGGTGCCGACTTGGTTGGTAAGGTCGAAGCCGGTATCCCCGAAGATGACCCACGCAACCCTGCCGTTATTGCTGATAACGTCGGCGACAATGTCGGCGATTGTGCCGGTATGGCAGCCGACTTGTTTGAGACTTATGCCGTGACCATCGTTGCGACGATGCTTTTGGCGGCCTCTTTCTTCGTCAGTGAAACGCGTGCGGTCATGATGATCCTGCCGTTGATGATTGCGGGCGTTTGCATCGTGGCATCGGTCCTCGGCACCTATTTCGTTCGCTTGAACGCCAAGCAGAACATTATGGGGGCCTTGTACAAGGGCTTGATCGCCACGGGTGTTATGTCGGCGGGTTTGATCTATCTGACGATCAGCCAGCTGGTTGGCATGGACGCGCCTGTTGCTACCATCGACGGT
>Ga0209467_1002418_pt1 | contig 13395 bp, 12 predicted proteins | sample Higcelwee11metaG_FD_187175 | JGI IMG/M metagenome (GOLD analysis project Ga0209467, IMG submission 187175) | Freshwater pond sediment microbial communities from the University of Edinburgh, under environmental carbon perturbations - High... | ecosystem: Environmental > Aquatic > Freshwater >...
GTAAGATTTTTACAGATGCGCATCGATTGGAATTGGCTTTCTCTACCGTCTTTCCAATATTTTACACCTCAATCGAACTTAAAAACATATCTTCTAGAATAAAGTCTGTTGCTGACATTATCCATAAAAAACATTCTTTAGCACACCATATTGCGCCACTACCTTCGCTCGTATTGTGAACGGCAAAAAATAATGCAATGAAAATAGAGCGAGTAAAATCCAATAAACGAGTGGCGGCTCCATGATGCTGCATTAAAGCAAGTCATTCCAAATCATTTTGCGAGGCAGAATGATAGCGGTGGGCATCTTTTTTTAAAATCCGCGATCGCAGCATATTCCCTGACCCTTAATTCAGACTCAGAAAAATTTCCTTCAATGGACAACTTGAGCCTCTCATAAGGAAGCATTTGATATTCTATCGACGAGTTACGAAACAAGTTCAAGCTGCTGTTCGACGAATCGGCGGCGCTGACCCGCAAGCTCCGCGAAGTCGCGCTCGAACAGAAGCAGAAGGAGCGCGAATTCGTTCAAGCCCGCCGGGCAATCGAACGCATTCGCGCCGCTTCTGGATTCTGATCAACTCCATTTCAGTGTCAACTTGCGCTTGTTTTTGGCGCATTCACTCAGATAAGAGTTAATCAATGTCTGATATGGCAGCGTGGTTTCGGCCGCGAGTGCCTTGAAGTAATCCACCGTCTCCTGGTCGAGGCGAATCGTCACCGCGGTCTTGGCGGGTTTGACGTAAGGATTCTTCACCGCATTGCTGAAATCATATTCTTTCCGCATGTTATTGCCTCCTCTCATAAGTGGCTGATTCCCGAACGGTTGCTTTCCGAGCGGAAATAATTCTGATTTGTTCCTCATCCTCCCGGTAACAGTGGCAGACCACCAACAGTCGCAAAACGTTGCTGAACCCGAGAATGATGAACCGATCCTCTTCTTCCGAATGGTCCGGATCGAAAATCACCAGACCGTTCTCATCTTCAAAAACCGTAGTTGCCTCTTCGAATGAAACGCCATGTTTCTGATTGTTCGAATCGGCTTTGCGGTTGTCCCAGACAAAGTTCATAAATCGACCCATTCTGTATTTCTATGATCAATATAATGTAAGTACAGAATATTTCAAGAGAAATGGAGATGAAATTATGTTGAAACTGAACGCATCCTATTCCAAAAAAGTTCCGGCGGAGGGTGAGTACTCCAGCCAGAGCTATCACGCCTCGGTCGAAGTCGAGCTTCCGGACGGATTGACTCCGGAGCAGCTTCAGGGCCGAATTCATGAAACATTTGATCTCGTGAAGAATTCCGTTGAGGTCGAATTGCACGAAAAATGCCCTACAAATGGCCGCGATTTTCAGTCGGAAAACACTGCAAAAAGAGGGGTCGTGAGTAATCGTACGGACTTGCCCGCGACGGGCAGAAGATGTTCGGCGTCATCCGGATCAACAAAAGTTCGAGCCTCGAATGGAGCCGCTGCATCGGCATCCGCAACAGCCACGACCGGACACTCGCAGTCGGTTTAACCGCAGGGATTTCGGTATGCGTGTGCAGTAATCTCTGCTTCGGCGGGAGCATGGTTCTGAAACGCCGCCACACCAGCCGGATCGAACTCGAAGGGCTGGTGACGGAAGCGATCGATGCGCTTGGAGATGAGTTCCTTACACTCGAAACCGTGGCCGAAGACCTGAAGCTCCAGTACGTTCGGGACGACGCGGCAAGAGCGGCGATCGTCAAGGCGGCGGAAGCCGGAGCGGTCAATTCGTGCGACATCATTCCGGTGTTCCGGGAGTTCAAGAGTCCCAGCCATCCGGAATTCGAAGAACCGACCCGCTGGAGCCTGCTGAACGCGTTCACCGAGAACGCGAAAAAGTACAGCCCGGCGCGGGCGGATGTCTGCCATCGCGGACTGACCCGCCTCTTCGGACTCGACGGCAAACCGCCGACTTTGTGGAAATAACCGCGGCACTCGCCGAGGGCACGCCCATGATCCGGAACCGGTGCAGCCGGATCATGTCTCCAAGCACCCCGGCGGGTAAAACCGCCGGTTTATCAACCCAAATCAAAGGATCGAAATCATGGAAAAAGAAAGCTGCTTCCCACGTCCCCCGTTCAAGAAGAAACACCTCGCCGAAACCCTGACCATCGGCTTCCTCGCCGGAGTCGCCGCCACCATCGGTATGTTCCGGCTGATAAAGAAGTAAGGACGTCTTCCTCGCCCATATCGGGCGGGGAGGTCTATTTTTTTGCGCTTTCGATTCATTTATTGACGTATTCTTTCAATCGATAAGTGTTTACGAGTTCCCAAGCATCCATTTTGCACATTAAAAATAGGCGTTCGCATAACGGAGCAATTTCTCTGCGTCCCAACCATGGAATTGTACGTTGTCCACATGAGACCTCGAATAAAGCAGCCGGATGATTTGTTTCCGCCCTTCCTCTTTTGCAAGAGGCGCGTCGGAGAGCTCTTGAGAGGGAAACAGGGACCGCATAACTCTGCCGCGAGAATATGTATACGCCTCGGCTGAAGAGCAATCGAGGCACGGATATTTCGGCACCGTATAAAATGCGACCAGGCATACGATCAGTATTCCAAACAGCGCACCGATGAGGATGAGCCATTCCGTGCTGTTTTTATTCAATGATTTCATTTCCTTCTTCTGGTGTATGGATCACTCTCTGAACCGCCGAAGACTGTACTGCTTCTCATCGCACTGAGACATCAACCGTCGGTTCGCCTGCTCAGTGGTCAGCGTCTGTACACCGTCATTGTTTTTTCTGGTCGTTTTTTTTCTAAGTGCCCAATATACAACGACAAAAATAGTCATGGCGATGATGGAGATCAATAATAATTTTACCATCTATAACCTTCTTTCTGGCCATCCTCTATAAATATGGAAATATCGCAACTGAAATCAATGCGGAGGAGGCATAACCTGTTGATTTACTTGTTGATGTCCTCCAGCTCCCACCGGATTGTCCGGCGGGAGCGGGGAGGCTACGCTACAGTCCGAGTGCCAGTCCGACGGGAACCGATGGCGAGGATTCCCATTTCAGGAGATCCGTCGCCGCGAATGCGGCGAGGTCGGGTGTGGCAAGTTCGGTTTTGATCGTTGTTTTCAACGCCTTCAGACTGCCTACGTTTCCGGCGGCATCCACGGCGCAGATTCCGTAGTACAGGGTTCCTTTCGGGATTTCGGTGAGATCGTAATTCAACTGTTCGGCGGAGAGGAGCGCTTCCAGCGTCATCTCCGACGGAGTCGCTCCGGTCCAAAGCTCATAGCCGACCACGCCGACATTATCCTTTGCGGCCTTCCACGAGAGCGCAACCGTGTTTTCGGTCACTTTGGCTTTGGCCGAGACCGTCGTCGGGGCCGTCACGTCCGAAACCGTGAAACTCTGCGCCTCACTCCATTCACCGACGTTTTTGTCTTTGTCGATTACCCGCACCTGATAGGTATGTTCGCCGACGGTCAGCTTGCCGATCGAAAGGCTGTTCTTGTTTGTTTTCAGGATCTTACCGTCGTCGAGCAGGATCTCGTAGCGCGCGATCTTTCCGGAATTATCGACTCCGGCGGACCAGGACAGTGTCGCCTTGTATTTGCTGTCGGCGACCGGAACCGACAGGCCGGTCACCTGCTCAGGTGGCGTCGCATCTTTGACCGTGACGGATTTCGCCGCCGCCTTGCTGTAGTTGATCCCGTCGAAAGCGAGGATCTCGACTTTGTGTTTGCCGATATCGCCTTCCGTAAGTGCGAGCGTGATTGACCTCGTGTCTCCGGCGAGCGTTTCGCGGACTGCGCCATCAAGCTTGACGGTATACGAAACGATGTTGCCTTTCTGATCGCTTCCGTTCCAGGCGAGGGCGAGGTCGTAGCCGTCCACCGACGCGGATTGAATCTTCACCGTCGGGGCGGTTTCATCGATTGCAGTGAAAACCTTCACTTCGCTCCATTCGCCGACGTTCCCCGCGCTGTCAATCGCCCGGACCATGCAGTCGTAGCTGCCAAGATCCACATTTTTCAGTGTGAAAGAAGTCGATTTCGACCGATAGACCTCGCCGTTGACGCTAACTTCGTAACCGGAAATTTTCACGGAGCGGTCCGCTGTTTCCGCCTTTCCCCATTTGAGGGAGATGGTGTATTTTTTGTAGCTGCTCTTGTCGAGGCTGACCGTTGACGGCGCGTCGGGGAGGACGGAGATGATGTTGTCCACGGTACAGCTTGCGATCGGCCCGAAGTTGCCGATGCCGTCGCCTTCGCGGAAGTAAACCGTTCCATTGGAAGAAACAACGACATTTTCTCCATACGCGGACCAGTGCTCGCCGTCGAGCGAATATTCCCGGATCGCCGAAGTCGGGGAGAACGTTGCGGTGATTTCGACTTTGCCTTCGGTCGGCTCGGTGGTGGATACGGAGAATTCCGGCCGCGTCAATTCGGCCGAACTGCCGACCAGGAGCGTCAACGCGGAGTCTTCGGAAAGCGTCAGGCGGTATTTGAAATCGCCATAGGTCAGCGAACTTCCGTTCACCGAAAGAGTTCCGAGTGTTGCGCCCCCGGCGTTGACCGTGATGCTGCGGTCGTAATCGGAGGCGTTTCCGGCCAGGAGGTAGGAGCTCGACGCCTGTACCGCGTCAACCGTAATCGACAGGCTGCCGCCTTCCAGGAGAGACAAATCGTTGACCATCGGGGACGCGGCGGACGTCGCCGACAGTTGGAGGTTCAGGGTGCCCCGGTTCATCGCCACATCGTCGAGTACGACCGTGCCATTTACGTTGACCGTGCCGTCGAGGACCGCGCCGCCGTAGAGGTAAAGGTTTCCAGAGTTGATGGTTACGTTATCGACCAGCCCGCCGGTGGCGACATGGACGGAACCGCCGTTGAGAATGGTATCGGAAGCCTTTCCGCTGCCGAGCACGATTAGCGAACCGCCCGCCGAAATCGTGGTGCTGAACGCCTCGGCACCGGTGTTGACGGTCAATACGCCGCCCGTTCCGATCTGCGTTCCGGTCGCGAAGGTGTCGTTGTAAAGATACGCGCTGCCGCCGTTGATCGTCATGTCGACGGTACGCCCGGAGAAATTCAAGTGATGGAATCCGCTATCTCCACTATACGAGATTTCATCGTAAGTGTAAATCTTTGCGGTTCCTCCGGCGTTGATAGTCAGGGAATCAGCAGTTCCGCCGTGCATGACAAGTAGTCCGCCGTTATTGATCGTCGTGCGGAGGGTATTGGCTGCAATTGTGGTCTGGGTTCCTCCGTCAATCATGGTGTCATACGTGCTGATCAACTCGTCTGGAAGAACATAAGTCGATGGTTCATCGCCGTTTCCTTCATGCCGGATTATCGGCCCGTAGACGTTCTGAATACCGCCAGCGTTGATTTTGGTACTCTGCGTGTAACCGCCGCGAACATTCATTGTTCCGCCGGCATTGATGACGGTATCCAAGGCATAGTGATTCCAGAAATCCGCGAAGGTTTGGTCTTCCTCATAGAGGTCCACCCTATCCATTATCAATTTCCCGCCTGAATTGACCGTGATGTCTTTCGCTTTTCCGTAAGAGTAGACATTTAGCGCATCTCCCGAATCAAGGATCACGCCATCGTAATCATAAACCGCCTCGGAGCCCAGTGCCGTGCTTGCACTGGCCTCGAACCCATTGATTATTTCACTCATCGTCTCTCCTCCTGCTTGCAATTTGTTGATAATGAAGCCACACGGCCTCTCCGAAATCACGGGAAAAATTTCTAGACGAAAACATGGCTACGGTATAGAAAAGAAAATTCCTCCATTTTTGCAAAATCCGGAGGCATGCCAAATTCTACAAAGGCAATAACCGGAATACACTTTTGAAATGCCTGTTTTTCAATTGCCTCTATGATTCTTAGCCGATTCCAAGCAAACGCATGAATATGAAAAATGGGATAAATGTGCCTGTAAATATTCCAAAATATTGGGGACCGACGGACCAAAAGATTTTCTGCATCAGGATCGGCCATACTCCGCCGGAAGTGATGATGACGTCCGGGTGAGTCAACAGACGAATAGCGTTGCCAATCGCCCCGCCGATGGCTCCACAAGGAATTCCGAAAATAACCATTAAAAAGAAAAAGGCAATGGTCTTTCCTGCTCCGGCACCTCCTTCCTTGGCAACCAGAATGGTAAATCCGATGACAAATATAAAAGACACGAACGCGTAACGGGTAAGGGATTTTTTCAGTTCAGGTTCTATTTCCATAATAAACATCCAGATATTTCTGTGAGGTTAATTTGATCGAGAAAGACAAAATAGATCCGACATTTTACTTATTTTTGGTCATGCATATTTTCCCTCCATGCGTAAAAAAAGAGCGCTCTCTGCCGCACTCACCTCAGAGGCACGCCAATGCCTGAAAAGTCATGCAAACAGAGAACGCCCACATGTGGGCGCTCCTGTCAAGCAACTGACTTTTCACTGGAATTTGGCGTTTTCTGAGGTGAAGCCTGCTTAACGGAACGTATTCAGTTGTGAAAATTCGTTAGATTGTTATCGGCAATACAGTCCTTTCAATCGGTCATGGAAACTGGATATAAAAATATCATCTGTTTCTTGTAATGTCAACCCAAAAATGTCTGAAATACGAGTAAGTTAACTTTTTTGCGAGCAGGGAATACGGTGTTTTGATTTTTCGATATCGTCAATATCAGCTTGAGGTATGACCTCTGCAGTCAATAGTATTGGACGTTGGCGGGTTCCGGCAGTACTTTGGAGAAGCGGAATTCAAGTTCATCCGTTTCGTCCGAATTTTCAACGGAAGCGAAATAAGGAAGAAAATAGCCTGGAAAAATCAACAGATCTGAATGAAAACTCTCTTCAGAATAGTCCTGTCGAGTAATGACACGAGAGGGCTGTTTTGAGGAAATATTCCCGCTTATACTCCTCGTGGATCGTTACGGTTGCACCTTTGGGCGATATTTGCCGCGCTTGTCGGATATTCCGGTTTGTTGCTCCGAAACGGCAATGCCGGGAATCCCTCCTTGTTCAATAAGTTAATGTCGCCGCGGTAAGAGACAAACGCATAACGGACTTCACTGGGATGCCTGACTGAATCCGCTTTGACAATGACTGTATTCTCGACAATTCGGGCTTCCCCCCAATGCAGTTTGCCGTCCTCGCCCCTCAAGGCAAACGCTCCGGGCGCTTTCCCGTCGGAGGTGGCCAGGCCATTTTCGGCATGGGTGAAAAAAACTTTGACCGCACCATCATCGAGCACTTCGAAGTGCTCGAATTCCGGTCCGCGGCAAGCAATGTTCAACCCGTAAACATCATGACCGGCCACTTGCGCCAGACGGCAGGCCGGGACCTTTTTATTGGACGGATGAATATTCCATTGTTCCCCGACATCGATTGCGGCGGCCAAGCCGTTCCGGGTGCTTTTTGCCACCTCGAATTGAATTTCGCGCGTCAATGCGAACTCCGGCAATTCAAGCGGAGCAGCGGTTCGCCAGTAACTTTCATCACCCGCCCTGTCTGTTTGCGCGTTTTCAAACCCGGCCAATTGAATCTGCAAAAAAGGCATCTGCGGGTTGTTCCACTGGATGCGCCAGTCGGTAATCAGATTCGACATGCGCTTGAAGTAGCGCGAATCTCCCGCATTGGCACATCCCTGATACCAGATCACTCCTCGAACCGGATATTTTATCCAGGGATGAATCAACGCATTGTATAGGGCGCATGGGAAATGCGCCGGTTCGGTGGCAAGACCCTTTTGACAAACCCCGCATACTGCGGGGCGAGCACCCAATCGGCCGATATCGGCGAGATATTCTTCCTGAATCTTCCAGGCTGCCGGCAAAGGCATGATCAGCCTTGGTTCATCTGCTGCGAATATTCCGAAATCGTAAAGCTGACAATTTTCGACGATTACACCTTCTCCGCAGTGATTTTCCACTCGCATGGCAATGACGTTTTTTCCCTTGCGCACCAGCCGTCCGGGAACACGGTAACCGCGCTGATGAAGCCAGTAATCGGCAATATCGACATCGGTCTTTCCAATCGGTTCCCCATTGAAAAACGTTTCATCGCAATCGTTGGAAAATCCCAGGGCAATCGTCAGATCGCGCCCGGCCCATTCCGGCGCAATTTCGATACTTCCGCGGGCCAGGGTGGTGCCGACATTCTTAAGTGCGATCGGGCGAATCTTTTCCGTCCAGCCGGAGTCATCGAAATTCAATTGATTCCAGTTGGCATGTTTCAATGCCTGCAGTTTCGCCTGCTTGCGAAAACGGGTAAGCCAGTCCAAGAACTCCTGCGGACGCTCTGTTGCTCCTCCCGGAATATTTTCCCCGGTCGCTTTCAGCATCTCTTTCAGCTGCCGAGTGAAATCAGGTTCATCACTTCGTTCGAAGCCCAGAAGGGAAGTCCACGCTTCCACCGGGCTGCCCCCCAATGACAGATGCAAAATGCCGATGGGAACACCCGGCAGCAAGTTTTCCAATTCACAACCAAAATACCAGCCGATGCCGCTCATCGTGTTGACGCTTTCCGCATTCGCGGTCTGCCATTTGATTTTTTCCGGGATGTCATTCCGGGGTGAAAATGCCGAGGTGGCCAACACTGCGGCCGCAGTCCTGGAAAGATTGATAATGCGCAGATTGGGATGATTGATCGCATCCGCTGTAATGGCGGATGATTCCGGCAGGATGTAAACCGGAAGCTCCATGTTGGACTGTCCCGACGCGACCCAAACTTCTCCAATCAGGATATCATGAAAAACAACCTCTTCTCCCGCTGGCCCCCATACGGTCAGGGTTCGGGGCTCCGCAGAGGCATTTTGCGGAGGGAAACTGACCTGCCATTCCCCATTCTCCCCGGTAACGGCTTCCGCCTGGCAACCGGCAAATGCGGCTTTGATTTTTTCTCTCGGCGATGCGGTCCCGGAAATGGTGATCTCCCGCTCTCTCTGCAGCACCATATGAGACCCGAATATATTGTACACATGAAACATGGGCGATTAATCCTTTTGATTGATTTCGGGGCCGCACCCGGCCAATTCAATGCATTTCCCGGCATCGGGCGCCGAGAAGAGTCGATTGTTTTTCATCGCAAGATGGTCGATTCGACCGTCACAGCGGAAGAATTCCAACTCCTCCGCCAAATGATTGGTCATGGTGCAGTTTTCAATCGTCAGGTTGCGAATGTGCGAATCGACCAGTACCGGCCGGTCCGAATCGACATTGTAGGCAATCAATGGAACATTCTGCACGGATTCATCACGATGAATATTCCCGATATAAAGATCGCCGATCTTGCAATAGCTTTCGATCAGAATCGGCGCCATCGGCACCATCAGCCAAAGCTCCTTCGGCGGTTTCGCCTTTCCGCAAAAACAATTTTCGATGATGATGTCATCAAAAATTCCGGGACCCGGCACATCGTTCAGGAAATGGGTGATGCCGACCATATACCGGTAGAAATTCCCATGAATGTTACGGATGGTAATTCTCTTAACCGGTTCTGTATAAGAGAGAAGGCGAATCGCGCTGTGGCAGTAATCGCATTGAATTCCGTCGATGTCAATATCCGTAATCGGCCCCGGATAATCTCCTTCCGGCGCATTCAGGGCCAGCAGGTCGTCGTAGCAGCTTCCGCGCAGATTGGTGATCCGGCCATAGCAGCAGGAACCGTTCAAATGAATGCCGTCCATATTGGCCCATACCGGATTGCAATGCTGAAAATCAAATTCAATGTCGTCAATGACGAAGTTTGTCACCTTGTGGAAGGTCGCGGCGAAGATCGTCGGATCTTTGATGATCAATCCGTTCATTCGGAAGCCGGAAACATTGCGGAATTCCATTGCGGTGCCCGAATAGTGTTCCGGCTTCGGACGGTTCGGCACGGTTTTCATATGATCAAGCTGCCAGGGATTGGGATATTGATCCACATTGGCGAAATTCCACAGTCCGCCGGTAATGGCAATGTTGCGGTCGCCATGGACCGGATCGGCATTTTCCAGCATGGTGCAATCGCTGCCGGGCGCTAATTGAACACAGGAATAACGATCAAGGCGCAATTCCTGATCGGAGTGGATTTTCAACGTTTTGCTGATCAGATAGTACTTTTCCGGCGGCGGTAGGCTGATACAGGATTTGCCGCTGTCGAGCAGCGCTTGAATTGCCGCGGTATCATCGTGAATTCCATCGCCGAACAATAAAATTTCCGAGGTCATTATGAATCGTCCTTTCCGATATTTTTATATCCTTCAAATGATTGCCGTTTTACCTTGGCCATGCGCAAATGGAGAAATGTTAATACCCTTTTCCATTGGAGTGATGAAAGTTATTTCAACAGCTCAACCACTGCGGTTTCCATGGGCTCGATTTGACCCTTTCGCGCGGAGCGCCAAGGCGAATTCGCATCCGGCCGCCACTGCGCGTCAACCTGTTGCGGCGAAGTGGATAGATTTTGGAGGTAGAACTTCCAACCTTTTTCATCCTGGCGCAAGAGCGAAAAAAGCCAGGAATTGCCGGTTTTGATATGACGCGCCATCCCCAAAGATTCAAGCAGCGCGGTCAGCATGGCGCCATGATCGTTCATGGCGTGCAACCAAGCCATGCCCAGCCAAATGAATTTCCCGCCCTTGCCTCCCACTTGCTTTTCCCAAGCCATGGTTTTTTGACTCAGACGATCGGCGCCGATGATAGCGGCATCTTTCGGAAGCGTCTGCGCGAAGCACCCCATGCGATTGCAGAAGACATTTTTGATGCCGGCGATATCCGGCAACAACGTATTGGTCGGGGAAATGTCATTGCAGACCGCCCCGCCAAGGGCATCGGCCAAGATGGTGCAGGGCCGATATTCTTCATCTAAGTGTGGAAGGATCGGCAAGCACAGGATGCGCCCGCCGCGTTCCATAAAAGCGACCAGGCGTTCCTGCGCTTCTTTTTCCATGGTTCCGTCGCAGGGAACCACCAGCGGCATGGAAATATCATTCCACCAGTCGGCCTTCGCATTTTCCCCGTCAACAATCTGCGGTTGCAACGCTGAGGAAAAGGCCGAAGTCGTCAACCCGCGCCGCAAAAATTCCCACAATTGATCCAACGGCCACACCGCTTTGCTCGCCGGGATTCCCCAACGGTTATTCGCCCGCAACGAACGCCAGCACATCATGATTCGGAAATCATAAACGCCGCGGTCGGAATTCAATTCCGGATGCGCCTGACGCCATAAGCCAAAGTTCTGAATCGCGTAATAATGGTCGCGAATGCTGTTATCCGCTCCGACCGGTGCGGAAAAATCATAAACTTCTCCGGTGATGCATGTTCCCGGAACATTCCGGCCGCCGGTAAAAATATACCCATTGATGCCGCGCACTCCGGACGCGGCTTGAATCCATAATGCCGCATTGACGTCAACGCCGGTGATCGGCGGCCAATCCGAAAGCGAACCGAATTGAAATTCCAAAACGCTGGGCGCATACCCCAGGGCGCGCTGGAGTTCGCCCGACAAATAACAGAGTACGGCATATTGCGGGGTGGGCGAATTCTGCTCCCACTTCTGGTCCAGCGTATAATAAAGATCACAGCCGATCAGCAACTTGTCCTTCAGGATCTTGCGTGTTTCCCGCATCATTGCCAACGAGGCCGTATTGGGCGCATTATGGACAAAGTTATTTTTGACGCCGCGCGCTTCCAGCATATCAATCAACGTCTTCAAGTATTCCGCAATGGTTGTGCAGTAAAAGTCAAAATAATCCCGATTCCAACGGATCTTCGCGTCCCCGGCGACCGGCTCGTCGGCAGGAGAGAATTCCCCAAAGGTCGCATGATGGGTTCCGTACGCTTCATTCGCCGCTGCGGGCGTTTTTCTCTTTTCGCGCAGGAAACGAGCATAACGGCCGTCTTCTTTGCCGAACCCCATCGTTTCCCGATTGAAATCGCAATCGCCGTTCCACAGGTGAACGCCGCCGACTTCGTTGTCCGGCTGGATCAGCACAATCGGCCCGCCGTTAACGGCGGAATACTTGGCTAAAATCGGGGCCACCCGGTCAAAATAGTTCCCGACCTTTTCCAGGAAGAGCGGATGGCAGTAAGATACCGAAGCCGTTCCCATAAGATTGCCTTTGCGGTCCTGAGATAGGATTTCAGGGTAGTTTTTGCACAACCATTCAGGTAAACCGGCATAGAGCAATTCGGAATACTGATACGGTCCCGGACGGGCGATTACGGCAAGGCCGACTTGAGCGGCGCACTCCAGGTATTCGGAAATATCGCTGATTCCGTCTCCGGCGTCGATGTGGAATTTTCCCTCCTCCGGTTCCAGCACGACCCAGGGGATGTAGGTGGAGACGGCATTGGCGCCGGCATCTTTCAACAGCTGCATCCGGTAACGCCAATCCTTTTTGGGGCATCGGAAAAAAGGAATCTCGCCACTGTACAGAAATCCCGGTTTCCCGGAAAACCGCAACACGTTTGCGTCAAATGAAATCGGATACATCATTACCTCATCTTTTATAACTCAGGATATTGCAAATCGGATTACGGATATTCCGCCTTTGAAGAAAGTCGCCCCATTCCCGAGGTGACTTCGCTGAACCGGATCGGATTGGTGCCGCGGAAGACTTTTCCCCGAACCATCTCCAAATCGGCCGTTTCAAGCGGCAGCAGCAGGATTTCAAATTCGTGTTCGCCCTGATCCGTCACCGCCGCAAAATTCGGTTCCGGAACCGGGGTCTGGGTCGTGTCATGGTGGGCGTAATACGGCGAGCGAAGCAGCGTCAGACGCAGCATACCGTCAGGCTGAACATCGCAGCCGAACACATCCTGCGAAATTACGGCCAGCGCCCGGTCCGTCCCTTCCAGAAGCGAGAAGCGGAACATCGGATACTCTTCGCCGTTCAGTTTGCGCTCCACCGCACCTCCCGGACAGCCATCCAGACGCCGTTCGACCGTGAAAGCGGGGCGGATGCAGAGCTTCAGCAATTTCTGCCGCTGATTCCAGTTGATACGGAAACGCAGACGCACACATGATTCCTCATGTTCGACCGAAACGACGTACTGCAAACGCAGATCCGCACCGGAAAGGTCAGCGATCGTTGCGGCGATCAGCCCGGCCGACGGATCATTTTCAAGCGTCTTCCACGCGGCGCCATCCAGCCGGAACTCCGGTTCGACCGCGTAGGCGGACATGCAGTGGCTCCAGGTGTCGGAACGGTCTTCGCAGACCGCGAGAAACGAATCCGCCAGGAACGCTTTCCCGTGATATCGCAAAGAGGCGATGCCGCGCGTTCCGGTTGAAACGGCCAACTGCGAATTCCCCGTTTCCGTTCCATTCGTGGCGGCGCTTCCGGGAGCCGCGTCGGTTTTCCCGGTATGCATCAGAAGGACCCGGCGGCCGTGCGCCGGAATTTCCAGCGGAAC
>Ga0209467_1002419_pt1 | contig 13380 bp, 5 predicted proteins | sample Higcelwee11metaG_FD_187175 | JGI IMG/M metagenome (GOLD analysis project Ga0209467, IMG submission 187175) | Freshwater pond sediment microbial communities from the University of Edinburgh, under environmental carbon perturbations - High... | ecosystem: Environmental > Aquatic > Freshwater > Pond...
TTGTGAAGGCTTCGTTCGCCAGTTTGGTTTCAAGCTTTTTCGCTTCGTCGGCCCATTTGGCGCTTTCCTTGGCCAAACGTGCGCTTTCTTGGGCGAGGTCGATTACGCCAGCGAGCGGCAGAATAAACGTCGCTTCGTCCACAACGCCTTGCGCCGCGCTTTTCGGCGTTTCGGTGGCAAGGGCGATGTCGGCGAGGCGGGCGAGCTTTAAGATGATCGCTTCGTGCGTGTGCAGACGTTGTTGCGTTGTCGCATTTGCGCCTTTGATCAGCAGATGAAGTTGTGAGCCTGCGGGGACATTCAATTCCGCACGCGCACCGCGCACCGCTGTGATCAAACGCACGACCCAGTTCATTTCGTCAAGCGCCTCGCTTGCGGACGGAAGCGTTTCAAACGCGGGCCATGGTTGACGCATGAGCAGTGTGCCGTTGCCAACAATCTGGCCCCACAATTCTTCCGTTTCATAGGGCATGACGGGATGCAAAATCTTGACGATCTGCGCCAAAACCCATGCCGTTGTAGCCTTAGTTTCTTGCGAGGTCGCGCTGTCTTCGCTCAAAAGCGGCTTGGTGAACTCTAGATACCAATCGCAGAACACGTTCCAAACGAACTCGTAAGCCGAATGGGTCGCGAGATCCAAGCGGAAGGCATCAAACTGTTCGGCCACGCGCTGCGCGGCGGCTTTGGTTTCGCCGATGATCCATTTGTTGACAATGTGCTGCGCTGTGGCGGGATCAAAATCTTTTTGCCAGACGCATTCGTTCATTTCACAATAACGCGCCGCGTTCCAAAGCTTGGTCGCAAAGTTGCGATTGCCTTCGATGCGGGCGGGTGCCAGCTTGATGTCGCGGCCCGGCGTGGACAGGTTCGCGAGCGTAAAGCGGAGCGCATCGCAGCCATATTTGTCGACCATGTCCAAGGGGTCCATCACATTGCCCTTGGTTTTCGACATTTTCTGGCCCTTTTCGTCGCGGACAAGGGCGTGGATGTAAACCGTGCGGAACGGCACGTCCTTCATCACATAAAGGCCCATCATCATCATGCGGGCGACCCAGAAAAAGATGATGTCAAACCCTGTGACAAGCACATCGGTCGGATAGTAACGCGCCAGTTCAGGCGTTTGCTCTGGCCAACCGAGGGTCGAGAAGGGCCACATGCCCGACGAGAACCACGTGTCGAGCACGTCAGGGTCGCGTGTCAGCTCGGTCTTTGTGCCATAGGCTTTTTCAGCTTCGGCCAAGGCTTCTTCTTCTGTTTCGGCGACAAAGGCTTTGCCATCCGGGCCATACCAAGCTGGGATTTGATGGCCCCACCATAATTGACGCGAGATGCACCACGGCTGAATGTTGCGCATCCATGCGAAATAGGTGTTTGTCCATTGTTCGGGCACGAATTTTGTGCGGCCTTCTTCAACCGCTTTGATGGCCGGTTCGGCAAGCTTCTGCGCGTCGCAATACCATTGTTCGGAAAGCCACGGCTCAATCACAACGCCAGAGCGGTCGCCATGCGGCACGGCATGGACGTGCGGCTCGATCTTTTCGAGAAGACCGAGTTCTTCCATATCGGCCACGATGCGTTTGCGCGCTTCGAAACGGTCAAGGCCGCGATAAGGCTCCGGCACATCGTTCGTGAGATGCGCCGTTTTGTCGAGGATATTGATGAGCGGCAGCTTGTGCCGTTTGCCGACTTCGAAATCGTTGAAATCATGCGCGGGGGTGATTTTCACCGCGCCGGTGCCTTTTTCCGGATCGGCATATTCGTCGCCGATGATGGGGATCAGGCGGCCAACCAGCGGCAACACGACAGTCTTGCCGATGAGGTGCTTGAGCTTTTCGTTTTCGGGATGCACCGCGACAGCCGTATCGCCCAACATCGTTTCCGGGCGCGTTGTGGCGATGGTGATGGTTTCAGCTGAATCTTTGATCGGGTAGGTGAAGTACCAAAGATGGCCTTTGATTTCCTTTGATTCCACTTCCAGATCCGAGACAGCCGACAGCATCTTCGGATCCCAGTTCACAAGGCGATTGGCTTTATAGATTAGGCCGTCGTGATAGAGCTGGACAAAAACTTTGTTCACCGCGCGGTTCAGTTCGGGATCAAGCGTGAAGCGTTCGCGCGGCCAATCGAGCGAAGCGCCTAAGCGGCGGAGCTGACGCGTGATCGTGCCGCCGGATTCGGCTTTCCATTCCCAGACTTTTTCTAAAAACGCCTCGCGGCCCATCTCACGGCGATCAAGCCCTTTGGCGATCAGCTGACGCTCGACGATCATTTGTGTGGCAATGCCCGCATGATCCGTTCCCGGTTGCCAGAGCACATCGCGGCCCCGCATGCGTTGATACCGGATGAGCGTATCTTGAATGGTAAAGGTCAGGCCATGGCCCATATGAAGGTTGCCCGTGACGTTGGGCGGGGGGATCATGATGCAATAAGGCTCGGCTTTGGAGGTGGGATTGCACGCAAAAGCGCCGGATTGCTCCCAAAGCGGGTAAAGTTTGCTTTCCGTAGCGGCGGAATCGTAAGTTTTTTCAATGGACATGCAGAACCTATTTTTACTAACTGGCGTTGGCGAACTTATTTACGCGTCATCCCCGCGAAAGCGGGGATCCAGGGGGCTTGGAAACCAAGTTTCGTTTTTGTGGCCCTGGATGCCCGCCTGCGCGGGCATGACACTGTTTTTATAGGCTCAACAGCGCCATTCATGGATTGTTCATCTCCTAGAAGATAAAACGGAAAGACTGTCCGAGTCCATCGGGAAGAGGAAGAAACATGACCTATCAGGCCCCTTCACACGCAGAAATGCTCGAAATTCTTAAGAATGTGCGCACGATAGCTCTTGTCGGCGCGAGCGATAAGCCGGAGCGGCCCAGCTATCATGTGATGCAGTTTTTGCAAAGCCGGGGGTATCGGGTCATTCCGGTTAATCCGGGCTTAGCGGGGCAGGCGCTTTTGGGCGAGCCGGTTTTTGAATCCGTCAGCGTCATTCCCCAAGCGGTCGATATGGTCGAGATTTTCCGCGCCAGCGAAGCGGTGGGGCCGATTGTGGACGAAGCGATTGAAAAAGGCGCTGCGGTCATTTGGATGCAGCTTGGCGTGATTAATCCTGAAGCGGCTGAGCGGGCGCTGACCGCCGGGCTGAAAGTTGTAATGAACCATTGCCCTGCGATTGAATTGCAGTAAATAACCAAAAAGGCGTATTTTGGGCGGTGAGGGCGGTTCTTTTTCTTCAAGAAAAAATCTTGTCATCCCGGAAAACCCGAAGGGTTTATCCGGGACCCAGAGTCATGAGGGGAGAATTTAGGGGGCAGGTGTCAGGATTCAGGGGTCAGGGAAAGTTTTTGCTTTCTTTCTTTTTTTGTCATCCCCGCGCAGGCGGGGATCCAGGGTCGTGAGCACCGGCGCTTATTCAAATGACTGAAATCGTCCCGCGACAGGCAAAATTTTGTATTCCTGAGCCAACCCCTCCCCTCGCCCCTCCCGCAAGGGGAGGGGAATAATACCGCTCTATTTTTCAACAAAGCTCGCGCCAGGCATATGAGGGGCTAACAAAAGAAAGAAACCAAATGGGATGCCTGCGCGGGCATGACGGTGGTTTTTAGGGGAGAGGACGGTTCTTTTTCTTCAATAATACAAAAACACCCCGTCCTTATTCAGGGCGGGGCGCTTTTTTGCGGTCTTCGCTTTTAGGCTTGCGGCGGCGCTTTTGGCTCTTCCTGTTTTGTTCCTTTGGCGGCTTCTTCTTCAAGCTCGACCTGTTCGGCGGCGTGCGCGAGCGCAGCTTCCTTGGCCAATTCTTTTTGGATTTCTTCCTGTTCTTTTTGGCGTTCAAAGAAGAAATGCGTGTGATCTTCACCGATCATCAAAACTACCGCCGGGTGAACGAAGAGGGTGAAGACAGTCCCAATTGACAAGCCGCCCGCGATCACGATGCCCATGTTAAAGCGGGACAGAGCGCCAGCGCCGGTCGCGAAGATGAGCGGCATAACGCCGAGCACCATGGCCGCCGTGGTCATCAAGATCGGGCGCAAACGTGAGCCAGAGGCGTGGACGATAGCTTCGCGTTTACTCAGGCCATGCTCGACCATAAGCTTATTAGCAAACTCGGCGATCAAAATGCCGTGTTTACTGATAAGGCCCATGAGCGTGACCAAACCGACTTGCGTATAAATGTTGATGGTCGCGCCGCCAACGTTCAGCGTGATGAACAGCAAAGCGCCCGCGATAGCCATAGGCACCGAGATCAAGATCGTGATCGGATCGCGGAAGCTTTCAAACTGCGCCGAGAGCACGAGGAAGATGATAATGAGCGCGAACAGGAAGGTCGTAGCAAAACCGCTCTTTTCCTGCATGAACTGGCGTGATTGGCCGCCGAAATCGACATCGTAGCCCGAGGGGACTTCTTTGTCGGCCAAGTCTTGCAAGTAGGCTAGGGCATCACCCACGGCGACGCCGGGGAAGGCCACGCCTTGGATCGTTGCCGCGTTCAATTGTTGGAAATGGTTGAGCGTTTCGGGGATCGCCTTGGTCGTCAAATGTGCGACGGTCGAAAGCGGAACCGATGAGCCATCTGAAGCGCGAATGTAATAAGCGCTCAACTGATCTGCTGTCAGGCGGCTCTTTTGTTCAATCTGGGGGATGACCTTGTAGGAGCGGCCTTGGAAGCTGAAATAATTCGTGTACCCGCCGCCGAGCATGGAGCTGAGCGCGCTGCCGATATCGCTCATATCGAGGCCCAATTGCGCCGCTTTGTCGCGGTCAACTTGAACTGTTGCTTGCGGCAAATCAATTTTCAGATCCGTATCAAGATACATGAATTGACCGCTTTTTTGAGCCTTTTCAAGGAAAGCTTCGGCGACTTCTTGCAGCTTTTCGAAGCTCTCCGTGGTTTTGATGACGAACTGAACCGGCATGCCGCGGCTACCCGGCAGGGAAGACGGTTGAAAAGATACGGCGTTGACACCAGCGATGGTTTTCATGTCCTTTTGGACAAGGTGCTGAATATCGGTTGCCGATCTTTTGCGCTCACCCCAGGGGGTCAAAACGACACCGGTCATCGATGTGCCCGGAATATCGATTTGGAAAAGATGCTCGACCTCAGGGACGGGTGAAAAGAAGTTATAGACCGCGTTTGAGTACATAAGGCGTTGTTGCAACGTCGCGTCGGGGGCGGCTGTCGAAAGGCCGATTACAAAACCTTGATCTTCCTGCGGTGCCAGCTCCGTTTTTGACGATGTGTAGAGAAAGAACGTGCTTGCTAAGATCAGGATTGAGAAAACAACGGTGACGGGCAGATAATTAAAGCTGCTGTCCAGCGTGCGTTCGTACCACTTACGCAGACGCTCAAACTCTTCCTCAAGCCAATCGACCAATTCCTCATGCCAAACGGTGCTTTCCTTGCGATGCGGCTTGAGAATGCGCGAGCACATCATAGGCGAAAGGGTGAGGGCGACAATGGCTGAGATCGTCACAGCGCCTGCAAGCGTAAAGGCAAACTCGGTAAAAAGCGCGCCAGTCAAACCGGATTGAAAGCCGATTGGCACATAGACGGCGACCAAAACGATCGTCATTGTCAGAATAGGGCCTGCCAATTCACGCGCCGAAAGCAAAGCGGCCTCAAACGGCGATTTGCCTTCTGCCATATGGCGGTCAACGTTCTCCACGATAATAATCGCGTCATCTACCACAAGGCCGATAGCGAGAACCAAGGCCAGAAGGGTGAGCAGGTTAATCGAAAAACCAAAGGCCAGCATCATCATGAAGGCCCCGACGAGCGAAAGCGGAATGGCGATGATCGGGATCATGACCGAGCGCGGCGAGCCGAGAAACAGGAAGATGACGACCATCACGATCAGCATCGCTTCGATCAAAGTTGTGACGACTTCTTCGATGGAAGAGCGGACGAACTTGGTCGAGTCATAGACAACGGCGGCTTCAAGTCCGGTCGGCAGATTTTTTTGGATTTCTGGGAACGCCTCGCGGACGCGTCCGATCACTTCGAGTAAGTTCGCGCTCGGGGCGATTTGGATGCCCATGTAAACGGCTTTTTTGCCGTCGAAGGCGACGCGGTATTCATAGCTATCGGCGCCAAGCGTCACATTAGCAACGTCTTCGAGGCGGATGATGGCGTTGCCCCTTTGCTTCACGATCAAGCGCCTAAAATCTTCCAAATTACGCAAGTCGGTTGAGGCGTTCAAGTTGACTTGAACCATCTGGCCCTTGGTCGTGCCGAGCGCCGAGAGGTAGTTATTGGCGGCGAGCGCGGCGGAAACGTCGGCGGCTGTCAGATCATAGGCCGCGAGCTTTTCGGGTTTCAACCAAGCGCGGAGCGCGAAGTTTTGCGGGCCAAGGATTTCAGCCGTTTGAACGCCTTCGACGGATTGCAATTTTGGCTGGACGACGCGTAACAAATAATCGGTGATACTGTTTTGCGGTAAAACGTCGCTCTTAAAGCCGATATACATGGCGTCCGTCGTTTGGCCGACGCTCATTTGTAAAACGGACTGCTGCGAGTCTGCAGGCAGCTGGTTGCGCACGGATTGCACCTTGGTGCTGATTTCCGAAAGCGCGGCATTGGAATCGTAGTTAAGGCGCAAGTTGGCGGTGATGGTGCTCACCCCGCTTTGGCTGCTTGAGGTCATATAGTCGATGCCGTTCGCCTGCGCGATGGCGCTCTCAAGCGGCGTGGTGATGAAGCCCGCGACAATGTCGGCGTCTGCGCCGTAATAGGTCGTTGTGATGGTGACAACGGCGTTTTCTGTGTGCGGATATTGTAAAACCGCAAGGCTGAATACAGCGCGCAGACCCAAAACAAGGATCAACAAGCTGACAACCATAGACAGCACAGGGCGGCGGACGAAAAGGTCGGTAATCTTCATGGTGGTGTTCTCTATATATAAAAGAGGTGAAAAAGGTTCAGGAGAAAAGAGGGAATCTCCTGAACCTTTAGGCCTTAGTAATCCGAAGGTTGCGGATTCGGATCGTTTGTCGGTTGAATGGTGTTGTTGATGGTGACGGGCGTGCCGTTACGCAGTTTCATCTGTCCTGTGGTCACGATCTCGTCGCCTTCCTTCAGGCCTGAGGTGATGGCGATTTGGTCGCCGCGCGTCAGTCCCGTTTGAACAAAAAGCATGTGAGCCTGTTTCTTGCCGTCCTTTGTTTCAACGACAAAGACCGTGCTGCCATACGGGTTCACGGTGATGGCCGTTTGCGGCAGCGTGATAAAGCTTTCCGGTGCGCCGATGTCTGTGGTGATCGTGGCAAACATGCCGGGACGCAGGGATTTGTCTGCGTTTTTGATGGTTGCGCGCACGCTGATGTTGCGTGTGGCTTCCTCAACCTTGGCATCGATCGCTGTGATCTCACCCTCAAAGGTTTTGTCGGGGAAAACATCTGTCTTCACAGCGATTTTCTGGCCGACTTGCGCTTTGGGCAAATCTTGCTGCGGGATCGAAAAATCGACATAGATCGGGTCAAGTTGTTGCAGACCGAACATTGTTGTTCCAGCGCTCAAGTACTGGCCAATATCAACATTGCGGATGCCTAGACGACCGGAAAAGGGCGCAAGGATCGTTTTCTTTTCCAACGTTGCTTTTTGTTGATCGACCTGCGCTTTCAAGTTTTCGAGATTGGCCTTGTCGGTGTCATAGGTTGCTTGGCTAATCGCTTTGACTTTGATCTGCTTGTCGTCGCGATCCAATGTAAGCTGGGCGAGGCGCAAATTGGCTTCGAGTGACGCGAGCAAGGCTTGATCTTCTTGGCTGCGGAGCTGAACCATGAGCGTGCCTTCTTCGACATCTTGGCCGGATTCCACAAAGATGTTTTCAACAATGCCCGCAACTTCGGACGTCACGTCGGTGCCTTTGACAGCCTTGAGCGTGCCAACGGCTTTCATTTCGTTTTGCCACGGCTCATTTTTTGCCTCAATGGTTGAGACGGTCTGCGCCGGGTTGCTCATGGCGGCCATGCTCTGCATCATCATCTTCGTGCCGAACATTTTGTAGCCATAAACCCCACCGAACACGAGGCCGACAAGGACGAGCATGAGGAACATGCGTTTGATCATAAGAAAACTCCGTCTAAACGATAAAGATTAGGTTTGGGGTTGCGAGGCGATAGGCGTCTGCCGGTTCCACCAGCCGCCGCCCAAAGCTTGGAAGAGGGCTGCTGTATCGGACAAGCGCGCAGCCTGAGCCTTGATCAAGTTGATCTTGGCCGATTGGTAGCTCGCTTGTGCTGAAAGCAAGGCGAGGTAATCGACCGCGCCTGCGTTGAATTGCTGCGTAACAAGGGCAAGATTGGCGTTTGCAGCCCGTTCGGCTGCTGTTTGCGCCTTGAGCGCTTGCGCATCTGTCTCCAAAGCCTTGAGCGCGTTGGCAACATCTTGGAACGCTTCAAGGACGATTTGCCTGTAATCGGCAGCGGCCTTATCAAACGCGGCCTTTGCGGCGCGTTTCGTATGTAGAAGTTCGCCGCCCTTAAAGATCGGTTGCGTCAGACCAGCGGCCAGACCCCAAATGGCGGTTGTCGGTGTGAACATGTCGGACATTTGCGAAGCGCCAACGCCATAGCTGCCCGTGAGCGTGAATTGCGGCAACATGGCTGCGGTCGCGACACCGACTTCGGCATTGGCGGCCTTGAGCGCGGCGAGCGCGGCGCGGATGTCGGGACGCTGCTCAACCAGCTTTGAGGGCAGAGAAAGTGGCAGTTTTTCAGGCAGCTTTAAGCCGCTCAGCGTAAACTGCGCTTCGACTTGTTCGCTGGGGAACAGGCCCAGGAGAACGGCCAACGCGTGGCGCGATTGGGCTAAGGAATTTTCAAGCGCTGGAAGTGAAGCTTCAGTGCTTGCCACCGTCGATTCTTGCGAAAGAACAGACGTTTGCGCGACAGCCCCGGCTTCAAGCTGTTTGCGCGTTAGATCGAGCTGTTTCTTTTCGGCGGCCAGAATATCTTTTGTGGCGGCGATTTGCTCGCGCAGCGAGGCTTCTTGAATAGCCGTTGTGACGACATTGCCGGTTAAGGAAAGATAGGTCGCTTCAAGCTCGAAGTTTGCGGCTTCTTCGGCGGCATCCTTGGATTCAACAGCCCGGCGCGTGGCACCGAAGATATCCGGCGCATAGCTGACAGCTAAAGAGGTGCTGTAGACGGTAAGCGGTTTGGTGCTGCCGCTGGATTTGCTGCGATCATCCCCGGCACTGCCTGTCAGGCTCGGGAAAAAGCCGCCACGGCTGGCAGCGGCTGTTTCTTGGGCGTTGACTAAGGAAGCGCGCGCTGAATCGAGCGAAGCGCTGCCCTTGATGGCGCGATCGATCAAATGGCTGAGCGGTGCAGATTCATACATCGTCCACCAAGCCGCCGGAACATCGCCATTGGCTTCAAACCGTTGAATGCCGCCCAACTGGGTCGGTGCGGTTACGGTTTCGATGGGCATGCCATCGGGGCCATAAGAAGTGACGGTCGGTGCGCCCGGGGCCTTGAAATCAGGGCCAGCGGCGCAGCCAGCGAGCAGCGTTGAAGACAAAAGAAGAAAAGTCGTCGCATATACGGTGCGAAGCGAAGGTGTCAGATATGGCATGAGTCCCGTCCAAAAAAATCAGTATGTCGTTCTGTGAGGCTGTCGGGCAGAAGAGGCGATCAAGATGAAGCGACTTCGTCTAAAGTGCAAGGTCGTTTTTTTTACAAAACCCCTTGCTCAGCGCATACAGGCAGAATACAATGCGGCGATCATATACATTCTTGAATGTATGTAAAGCAAAAAAAAGAGCTTCTCATTTCGGAGACCCCATGGCGAGACGAACAAAAGATGAGGCCGAAAAAACACGCTGTGCCATCCTTAAAGCGGCGGAGCGGAAGTTTTATGAAGGCGGCGTTGTAAGTACCTCCTTGCAGGAAGTGGCCAAGGCTGCGGGCCTGACGCGCGGCGCCATTTATTGGCACTTTAAGGATAAGGTTGAAATTCTTAGGGCCTTGGCCGATATGGCTTATTTGCCGCATGAAGCGCTTTTGGATCGGCTTGCCTCGCAAGATCTTTCCGATCCGCTTGGCTCATTATGTGAAAATTGTTGTAAAGGGCTTGATGCGAGCTTGAATGATCCTCACCGTCGTCGCCTTTTGACGATTTTGACGCAACGCTGTGAATATGTTGATGAAATGCAACGCCTTATCGCCCGAAATGATATTTGCCGCGATCGGGTTAAGACTTTGCTGACGACAATTTTTGAAAAAGCTTTGAAAAAGAATGTCCTTGCGGCGGGCTGGACGCCCGTTACGGCGGCATCGGCTCTTCAGCACATGCTTGTAGGTTTTGTTTTTAGTGAGATGGACTATGCCCGCCCCTCGCGCTCGCGCGATAAAGCGCGCAATGAGGTCTTTCTTGCCTTCTTTAAAGCGTTGGGGGCCTGATATATGAGCCCTCATACGCCGGGCGCAGGCCATCCGGCCCGCTTGGCTTCGCTCGCATAAGCGAGCGGGCCCTGTTCGGGCCTTGAAGGAAGAGGGTTGCCGGTCGGGGGGGCAATTCAGGCCGGTTGAATAAGCGCTTGTTCCTATGACCCTGGATCTCCGCCTTCGCGGAGATGACGAGGTTTTTTGGGGAGGGGTTTGGGTACAAAAACTATCGTCATGCTCGCGTAAGCGGGCATCTCGTTTGGTTGTTTTCTTTATTCCCCGCAAATGCCGGGCGCGGGCCTCCGGCTCGCTGGGCTTCGCTCGCATAAGCGAGCGGGCCCTGTTCGGGCCTTGAAGGAAAGGGGGCTGCGCCAACACCCACAAAAACCCGTCATTGCGAGGAGGCGCAGCCGACGCGGCAATCCAGAGTCAGTTGAATGAACGCCAGTTCTTGTGACCCTGGATTGCCACGGCGCTTTGCGCCTCGCAATGACGGGTAGGTTTGGGGCGTTCTTCCCTGACCCCTGAATCCTGACCCCTGACCCCTAACGCCTGAACCCTCGTCCTTTTACAAATGGGTCGGTTTGGGTTAAAAGGACGGGCCGTTCTTTTTTTTCTATTCTCTTCTTGGGTTTGTTATGCGTCTGCTCGCTAGTTTGTTCTCGTTTTTGTTTCTTGCCGCTGTTTCTGGGGCTTTTGCGCTGTTTTTGCTGTTTCAGCATTATGCGCAGGATTTGCCGGATTACAGCTATCTCAAGGATTATCAGCCGCCGATCCTCACGCGCATTTATGCCGATGATGGACGGATGATGGCGACGATTGCCGCGGAGCAGCGTATTTTTGTGCCGATTAAGGCTATCCCCAAGCGGGTGATTAGCGCCTTTTTGGCGGCGGAAGATCAAGACTTTTACTCGCATGCGGGTGTGGATGTGTTTGGCATTGCGCGTGCGGCGCTGACCAATTTGCACAATTTGGGACGGGATAAGCGGCCTATGGGCGCTTCAACGATTACGCAGCAGGTTGCCAAAAACATGCTGCTGACGAACGAAGTTTCACTGGCGCGTAAGATTAAGGAAATGATCCTTGCCAGCCGCATTGAAAAATCGCTGAACAAAGATCGCATTCTTGAGATTTATTTGAACGAGATTTTCTTGGGCAATCGCTCCTATGGCGTGGCGGCGGCGGCGCTCAATTACTTTAATAAATCGCTTGATGAATTGTCGGATGCTGAGTGCGCGTATTTGGCCGCCTTGCCAAAGGGGCCGAATAATTACCAACCCGTCCGGCATTATGAAGCGGCGGTCGATCGCCGGAACTGGGTGCTTTCGCGCATGGAAGAGAACAACGCGATCACGGCGGATGAGCGCGAAAGCGCGAGCAAAGAGCCGCTTGTGACGCGGTCACGCGATGATGCGGAAATTGTGAATGGCGGCGAGTATTTTACGGAAGAAGTGCGCCGTCAGCTTGTTGGCCAATTCGGCGAACAGGCCGTTTTGGAAAGCGGTTTGGCCGTTAAAACAAGCCTTGATCCCAAACTGCAACAGGTTGCGACGCATGCGCTTCGCTCGGGTCTGATTTCTTATGATCGGCGTGAGCGCGGTTGGCGCGGGGCGGTTACGAAGCTGGCTACGCTAAAAGAGTGGCAAGCACAGCTTCAAAAGATCGCGCATCCGCACGGTGGCGAAGCGTGGCCGCTGGCAGCTGTGATTGATGTGACGGCGAAGGGCGCTGAAGTCGCCGTGATTGATGGCACGCGTGGGCAGATTCCGTGGGAAGAAATGAAATGGGCACGTCGCGAATTATCGGCGACCGAGTTTGGGCCTGCGGTGAAAAAACCGGCCGATGTGCTGGCTGTTGGCGATGTTGTGCTGGTTGAGCCTGTTGCGACAGATGAGGCCGGTAAAGCTTATCCTAAGGCGACCTATACTTTACGGCAGGTGCCCGATGTGCAGGGTGCGATTGTCGCGCTTGATCCGCACACGGGCCGCGTTTTTGCGATGACGGGCGGGTTTAGTCCCACCATCAGCCAGTATAACCGCGTGACGCAAGCGTGGCGGCAGCCGGGGTCGTCCTTTAAACCGTTTGTGTATTTGGCGGCTTTGGATAAGGGGTTTACACCTTCGAGCCTCGTTTTGGATGCGCCGTTTGAATATGTGCAGGGCCCGGGTTTGCCCATCTGGCGGCCTGAAAATTATTCGCAAGAATTTTATGGCGCAACGCCGCTACGCGTAGGCATTGAGAAATCGCGCAACGTGATGACGGTGCGTTTAGCGAATGCCATCGGGATGCAGGCGGTTGTCGATGAGGCCAAGAAATTCGGCATTGTCGATGAAATGCCGACGTTGTTATCCTTTTCGCTTGGCGCGAAAGAAACCACGCCTCTGCGTTTGGCAACGGCTTACGGCATGATCGTCAATGGCGGCAGAAAGATTACGCCTTCGATCGTCGATCGTGTGCAAAATCGCGATGGGCGGACGGTGTGGCGGGCCGATAGCAGGCCGTGCGAGTCGTGTGAAGGCGATGCGTGGTTTGCCGGAATGCCAACGCCGGAAGTGCCGGATGAGCGCGAGCAAGTTCAAGATCCGCGCACGGCCTATCAAATGGTTTCCATGATGGAAGGCGTGGTGCAGCGCGGCACGGCAGCCAAGCTGAAGAGTTTGGGGTTCCCCTTAGCCGGTAAAACAGGCACGACCAATGATAGCCACGATGCGTGGTTCGTCGGGTTTACGCCCGATCTTGTGGCGGCGGTTTATGTGGGTTTTGACGATCCGCGCACGCTCGGTAGCCACGAAACAGGATCAAGCGTGGCGATCCCGATTTTCAAAGAATTTATGGAACAGGCGATGAAAGATAAGGCCGCCATTCCGTTCCGCGTGCCGCCCGGTTTGCGGATGGTGCGTGTGGATGCGGCCAATGGCGCGCCTGCGCTGCCCAGCAATAAAAATGCCATTTGGGAGGCCTTTATTCCCGGCACCGAACCGAAAGAAGGCGAAGCGCGCC
>Ga0209467_1002420_pt1 | contig 13374 bp, 12 predicted proteins | sample Higcelwee11metaG_FD_187175 | JGI IMG/M metagenome (GOLD analysis project Ga0209467, IMG submission 187175) | Freshwater pond sediment microbial communities from the University of Edinburgh, under environmental carbon perturbations - High... | ecosystem: Environmental > Aquatic > Freshwater >...
CCTTCTAAAAAAAAGCGGCGGACGCTCTCGCATCCGCCGTCATGTGCCCTGAGGCAATCGAGGATCAGCGCGGAGGAATGTAGATCCAGTGGCCCGATATGATCAGGTCGGGATTCCGTATCTTGTTCGCCCTGGCTATCGCTCCGAAGAGCCATGGCGTCCGGTAATAGGCTATCGACAAATCCCACAGCGTGTCACCCCACCGGATCTTGTACCAGGTGCCCGCCTTCTTGGCCGGAGCCGGCTTGGGCGGTGCCGCGACTGGCTTGGCCGGTTCTGGTGCCGGTGTCTCGACCTTGGCTGGTTCCGGAGCCGGAGCCGGCGCGGGTTCTGGCGCAGGTGCTGGAGCCGGGGTCACAACGGGAGCGGGGGCCGTTACGGCGGGCGGCTCGGCCGGCCTGTTGACGGTGCAGGTATAGATGAAGAACGCGGCCAGCAGGATGATGATCGTGCCGACGGCCGCCAGTATGCCTATCAGCAACGGCGAGCGCCCGGTGTGGGTCTCGGATTCATTGATGACGGTGCTCCTGGTCGATACGGTCCCGGTGGTTGGGTCGCCGAAGTCGGGCATGGCATCGGATTCGCTGGCCTCGGGAATCGATGTGTCGAAGGGCGGCTCCTCGGGGAACTCGTCGGTCGACAGGTCCATGCCGGCATCTTCCTGCAGGTCGAAATCGGGGATGTCGTACGTGTCTTCCTCGGACAGGGCCTTGAGCGATACCTCGAGCGTCTGATGCTCGCCGGTCGCCTCCTCGCGCGCAAAGGCGTTCAGGTTGCCGTGCTCGTCGAGCCCGAGTTCCAGCCTGATGTCCGGCTCTCCGCTCGGCCGTGGAGGAATGTTCTCTATGATCAGGCTGCCGACATACGCATCGGCGGCAACACCGCCGGTGGAACTGTACACATCGATCTGGACGCTCGGCTGATCGTCCTTGACCGTCGTGACGATCAGGCGTTTTCTGGCTACCGTGCCTTCTTCGAGGATTGGGTAGAACTTGCCGTCAGCGAGACGGATACCGATATTGGCCATGGCTGCTTCCATTCATATACGATTTGGTTAGACATGCATACATCTATAGTATCGGTCAATGATGATGAAAAAACCATACAAACCGCTCAATTTGGCCGCTCTTTGTAAGAAACGCGGTGCCTGGGTCGTGCGGACACCGACAAATTCCTTGACAGCGAGCCCGCGCGCATATACCACAGAATGACCATGCGTGACCACGAACCGAGCATCCATTTCGCGCCGCGCTTCCACGTCAACTTCTACCATTCGTATCGCGGCGACACCCCGGACGAGCGGGGCTTTGGCAAGGACATACGCATCATCAGGGGCATTCTTGACGACCTTGACCGGCTGCGCGACGAAGGACTCGTTGTGCGGGCCGCCTGGGACTTTGACAACGCGTTTACCCTTGGCGAGATCCTTCCGGCCAACGCGCCCGACATCATCGACCGGGTCAAGGCCCGTGTACTGGACGGCATCGACGAGATCGAGCCGATGTCGTGGAACAACGGGCTGCTGTCCGCCCAGACTCCCGAGGAGTTCAGGCTGTCGATGCGGTGGGCCGACAGGGCTCCTGATCGCAGCGGCAACACCGACGTCTTCGGTTCCTTCGTGCCCATGGTGCGGCCGCAGGAGTGCATGTTCACGGCAAGCCATATTCCACTGTACCGGAGCCTCGGCATCGAGGCGGTTTCGCTGTACTACAGCGCCATTCCATTCAATGGCTTCGGATCGTTCGTGCCCCGCATGGAATACGACCAGCGCTTCAATCCGCTGACGCTCGTCGACCCGGCCTCGGGGCAGTCGATGCGGCTGCTGCCGTCATGCAACCAGGGCGACCTGGCCGAATTCTGGCTGAGCGCCGCGCGGATGCTGTCCGCCTTAAGGAGACGGCAGCTGCAGGCGGACACGCCGGCAGACTACATGGTCGTGCTCGACATGGACGCTGATGACAGCTTCTGGGCTGGCATGGCGCGTCCGCTGACACGGGCGATCGCGCCTTCGTTCGCCGGCCTCTATCACCTGATCCATGACCTGGCGCGGCACCCGTATGTGACCTTTACGCGGCCGTGGGACTACATGCTGACGCATCCCGACCGCGGCACGCTGTCGCTGGGCCAGGACATGGCCGATGGCGCCTTCGACGGGTACGCCTCCTGGGCTGACAAGTACGAGGATTACATCCTGTGGGACAGCGTGCTGGTCGCGCGCACCCTGTGGGAGGATGCCAAGTCCGATGTCGCTCTGGCGGCGGGGCTTCCGGCCGTGGCACTGGATGACTTTGATTCGTGGAGCGCCGCGCTCGGGCCGGCACTCAAGGCCCAGGCGGCTGAGGCGATCAAGCTGAGGCTCAGGCTGCTGTCGACGACCCACTTTGGCATGGCCGCGCCCGTGATGAACGCGCGCCGCTTTGCCGAGGGGCAGGAACTGGCCGCCCGCGTCGTGGCCAGGACCGAAGCCGTGCGCGACGCGATCCGTGGCCAGGCCATACGTGGCCAGACCTTGCCTGGTGCCGCACGTGACGCCAGTGGCACGCCGCGGCGACCTTCGTTCGAGGGTCGGGCCGTTTCAGACATTGACGATATGGTCACGGTGCTGCCGCCATGGAAGGAGTACGCCGGCCGCATCATGCCGATGGATGGCGAATGCACGCGGTCCTTCGTCATTCCTGACAGCCACGCCGCCGTATGCGGCGCCGCCATATGCGGCGAGGCCGAGCCGTGGCGGATGGCCATCGTCACCACTTCCCTGCGCTATGGTGCAACCAGCCACCGCGGCTTTGACCGCGCAAAGGCGGAGCGGCTGGGCCGGAGCTGGGACGCCCGGTGGAGGCAGCTGGCTCCGATGGAGCTGCTCGCCTTTGATCATGTGCCCGTGGAGACACCGATCCGGATATGGAAGCGCGACTTTTCGGGCAGGCTGGCCTCCTATTCGCTTGAGTACATCGACCATGGCGGCACGGCCGACGCGATCATCAACAACCACGTTACGCCGAGCTGGGTCGCCATCGGCGACGGCGTGCGGGGGCTGCTCGTCGCGCAGACAGACCATGGGCCGCGCTGCTTCGCCTTCTGCCCGGTCAGGCGCGTTCGCCACGAGAGTCGTCGCCATCGCGGTGGCACCGTCAGCGTGTCGCTGAACCCATACGGCACCTGGTGGGGCAGCCAATACGAATACCCGGCCCGGTACACCGGACTCGGCAGGCTGGCCGCCATCCTGACCGCTGACCACCTGTTCCCGTCGGCGCCGTCATGGGCTGGCGCGCGGCTTGACTTTCGTGTGCTCGTCGCATCGTACCAGGGTGATGCTCCCCCTGCGGGACTCATCGCCACGGCAGAACAGTTCTCGGGCCTTCGCGGCCATCAGTATGCAACCAGGGTGGGAGGATACAATGACTGAAAGGAAACTGGCCGGGGCGGGAGCACCGGATGCGCGGCCCGCGGGCGCACTTGGCATGAAGACCATACTCGCATATGGCCTTGGCGACATCTATGGCGGCGGCGCGTTCATGATCGTGGGCATGCTGTTCCTCTTCTATCTGACCGAGGTGGTCGGGCTGTCGCCCATCCTGGCAGGCCTGGTATTCGGCATAGGCAAGGTGTGGGACGCGGTCTCCGACCCGCTGATGGGGTACATCTCGGACAATACCAGGTCTCGGCTCGGCCGCCGCCGCGTCTACTTCCTGGCGGGCATCGTGCCGATAACCCTGTCGTTCGTCGTGCTCTGGATACCCGTGCAGTTCCATTCCCAGGCGCTGCTGTTCCTGTACTACAGCGCCGCGTACGTGCTCTTTGCCACGGTCTTTACCATGGTGATGATACCGTACTCCGCACTCGCGGCGGAGCTGTCGCCCGACTACCGCGTGCGCAACAGGCTGTCTGGATCGCGCATATTCTTTTCCGGGTTCTCGTCACTGCTGGCCGCTACCATCCCGAAGATTATCATCGACGCGTCTCCGGCAAGACCTGCGGCCGGCTATGTGACCATGTCGGTGCTGTTCGGCATATTCTTTGCCTTGCCCTGGCTGATCGTCTTCTTTGGCACGAAGGAAGACACCGTGCTGCAGACCCAGACCGTATCGAGGAACTTCATGCGCGAGTTTCTGAGCATCTTCAGAAACCGCTCGTTCCGCATCCATATTGTCATGTACGTCTGTGTCTATTCAGCGATGGATTTCTTGATGGCCCTGTTCTCGTACTACCTGACATACTATCTGCGCAGGCCCGGCCTGTACTCCGTCGCAATGGGCACCCTGATGGTGGTGCAGCTGGCGATGATCATCGTGTACGTGTACATAGCCAACAGCAAGGGCAAGCGCTTTGCCTACATCATGGGCGCGGTGTTGTGGCTCGCCGGCATGCTTGCCACGATAACGCTCGGGCCGTCGTCGCCGGTCGTGGCTCTGGTGCTGGTGTGCGCGCTGATGGGGCTCGGAACATCGGCGGGCGTCTTCATACCGTACGCGATCCTGCCCAATGTCATCGATGTTGACGAGTTGATGACCGGCAGGCAGCGATCGGGTGTCTATTCCGGTTCGATGACCCTGACGAGGAAGCTGATACAGGGAGCGCTCGTGATGCCGACCATCGGGTTCTTCCTGCAGGTGATAGGATTTGTTCCCAACGCCGTACAGACTCCACAGGTGCTCTCCCGCTTCTTTGTCTTCTTCCTGGGCGGCCCGATAGTGCTGATCATTGCCGGCATACTGGCGGCCACCCGTTTCGAGCTGAGCCCCAGGAACAGCGAGATGATTGCGGCTGAATTGCTCAGGCTGCGGGCCGGCGGCTCGGTCGACGACGCCGATCCGGCCGTGCAGCTGGTGTGCGAGCGGGTATCGGGGGCACCGTACGGAAAAGCCTTCGGGGCGGCAGCGCGCCGGACCTGAACGCGGCTATGCCGGCTTTCTGCCAACAGCGACCAGCCGCTCGGCCCTGTTGTCGTATGGAGCGCCGGCATAGGAACCGAACAGCTCGACCGAAGCAAAGCCAGAGCGGAGCATCGAGTCGCGCAGTTCCGTGCCGGAGTACAGGCGCTGCACCCACGAGTGGTCGATGCGCCTCGCGCCATCGACGACCAGCCAGCGGTTGCGCAGGCCTTCCCACGCGCCGACGACCTGGAACTCGGTCAGCACGAGCCGGCCGTCGCGCTCGAACCACTCGCCGTCGATGAAATCGCGCGCGGCAGTTTCCTTGCCGACGACCTCAACCACCAGCGCTCCACCCGGAGCGAGACTGTCGGCTATGCGCGCGAGCATCAGTTCGTCTTCGGCCTTGGTCGGAAAATACCCGAAGCTGGTGAACAGGTTGACGGCGAGGCCGAACGTGCCAGGCCGGCACCAGGCGCGCGCGTCGCCCTGTATGAATTCCACCGACAGGCCCATCGCGTCGGCGCTGTCGCGCGCTGCCTGCACGTACGGCCCGGTGATGTCGACGCCGGTAACACGGAAGCCGCGAGCCGCTAACTCGAGGGCGTGCCTGCCGGTGCCGCAGCACATGTCCAGCACCGCGGCGCCAGGGGCCACGCCGCTCAGGTTCTGGATGGCATCCACCACGGCTGGCGCCTCTGCCCAGTGGGCGCCGTCGAACAGCAGCGGCGCATAGTCGGTCCAGAAACCATCGTCGGCAAACCAGTTCGCTCCGGCTTCGCGGTCGGGGCCGCCGCTTTCGGCCTCAGAGGGCACTGTGTTCAAGCGTCTGACCCAGCACGTACGTCAGCGTCTCGATGTCGATTTCTCCGGAGTCTATGGTGACGAGCTCGCGTATCTCCGTCCATTCGGCCTTGGAGAAAGGCGTGCCATCGTAATCGCACAAGAGGAGCGATCCGATGCCTCCGAGCCACTCCAGAGCCTTGGTCGATCCTTCGGCCCCGCCCGAGGCGTATCTGGACAGGAAGGTGGTAAAGAGCGCCGCGATGGTGTCATCGGGAATCTGGGGCATGGACCTGGAGAACGTCGACCTGAGTGCCTCGAAGTCCTTGTTGCCTGGCGATGTGCCTGCATGTCGAGCCCAGTCGTCCAGATCCGATCTCAGCCTGTCTATGGTTTGCATGAGCCGATCATACCGCGCCCGGGCCTTCTTGTTAACAGGCTATCGTCCGGGGCCGCCCGCCAGTCCGAGAGCCGCCAGAAGCACGCCAAAATCGTAGACGGCGTGCGCCAGCGCCAGTGCGTGCAGCCTGAATCCCCGGCTCGCCGCGGTCGCGAACACCGCGCCGACCAGCAGCGCCGACGCGATGCCGGCAGCGCCCTGGTATGCGTGGCCCGCGGCAAAGAGGCACGTCGATACCGTAATTGCCGCGAGCGTTCCTCCGCCTCGTTCCTGCAGCGCACGGATCACGTAGATGCGGTAGAACAGCTCCTCGCGATAGGCTACAGCGAGCGAAAAACAGGCAGCGGCGGCAACGATGACCACCCGCGATGCGCCCAGCGCTCCGGGCAGCGTCGCGCCGATCGGGTTGACGGTGATGCCGGCTATCGACATGAAAACGACGACGATGCGCGCTATCAATACCATGACGCCCAGCAGAAGCCCGGCCCGCACGACATCGCCGGAGCGCGGCCGCGCGATGCCATAGTCACGAAGCCTGCCTGATGCGCCGATACTGACCATAAGGAGTGCACCCTGCGAGAACGATTGCACCGCGCCGGAATTCAGCCATGTGATGATGTCTGCCGGCACACTCGACCGCACAAGACTTGGCGCTATCATTGCCAGCGTCACGATGACAGGCTCCAGCCATATGTGCCCGGTTCTATCGGTATCGCTTCCCATTGGGGCAGTATATACTGCCTGAACGGAGCGTCGCCATGGTGAATGTGCTGCTGATCGTCGTTGTCATACTGCTCTTCGTCACCGGCACCCTGTTGCTGCGTGGAGAACGCCGATTCTCGCCGCTCGAATACTACGCTCGCGGCAAGGAAGTCGGATTCACGATGAGCGAGACCAAGGCCATACTGGACATCGCGAGGATGGCCGGCGTCAGGGACCCGACCAGCGCACTCTGGTCGATCAGGGAACTGGATGCCTGCATTCGTGCCTTTGGCAAGAAGAACCGCAACGAAGGCAAGGACCGCGACCGGATGACGCTGCAGTTCATGGAGAAGCTCTATGACTTCCGCAAGCGGCTCGAGTTCGAGCAGCCGAAATACAAGGCCGGCATCACCAACTCGCGCTTCATACGGACCAACCAGCGGATACGTATACTCGTAGAAGGCATGGGCGTCTATTCGTCAACCGTGATCGATTCCAACGACCGCTATCTGGTGGTCTCCTATCCGGTAGGGGCGCGCATACCGTCGGGGTTTCAGTGGAAGGGGGCACGCATCTCGGTCTATTTCTGGCGGCAGGAAGACGCGGGCTACGTCTTTGATACCTATGTGCTCGAGGATCTCCGCATCAGGGACATACCCGTGCTGCAGCTTGGCCATTCCGAGTCGCTGCTCCGCACCCAGAAGCGCAAGTCGCTCCGGGTTCGATCGAGGATGCCCGCGTACCTGTACCTGTTGCGCAGGCTGGAGGGTGCCTATGAGAAGCCCGAGCGCGTGCCCGGGCTCAAGTGCGTCATTCAGGACCTGTCTGAAGACGGCGTATCGGTGCTGATCGGCGGGAGGGCCAAGGTCGGTCTGCTCGTCAAGGCGCAATTCTATGTCGGCGACGACCAGATCGTGATGAGCGGCACCGTGCGGGCGGCCGAATACGATGCCAGCAAGAACCAGTCGCTGATGCACGTCGAGGCGGTGCAGCCCAGCCCCCGCATGCGCAACCTGATCAGATCCCATGTCTACAACGTCGGGCCAGAGGCGGCCGGGGCCTCTGCGGGCGATGCGCTGGACGGTCGACCCTTTTCGGTATAAATTCAACGCCGGGCCTTGGAGCCGGTATCACAGGAACAGGGGTGACGATGAAAAAACACAGCGTGCTCTCCGTCGTCATGCTGGCGCTGGCGCTTGCCGGCCTTCCGGCCCAGGAGTCGTCAGACCTCATCGACACCTACCGCCGCAATTTCGTGCGCTCCAGCCTGGGAACCAAACTGGAACTGCTCAAGGAAGCGTCGGCCTATGAATCTGTCAACATGGGGCCACTGTACGATACCGCCGTCCAGTTTGTGCTTGGAAACATCGTCCTCCTTGCCAACGATCCGCTGATGCGCGACATGGCCATACTGTCGGTCACCATGATACGCAAATACCACTATGCGCCAGCCTCTGATACCATGTGGAGCCTCTTTGGCATCTACAAGGACAACCTGGTGCGCGTTGCGATATTGCAGACCCTTGCGGAGACGGCCGCCGGCAACAAGACCATTCTGAAGGAAATGAATGCCTATCTTGACAACCAGATAACCCTGTTCAAGGCCGGCTCTCCGCCGGATGCCGCAGTGCTCGACGCAACGGTGTACGCGGTGGGGCAACTTGGCGATTCGTCGTCGTTCCCGTTCCTCTTCTCCGCATACATGGCATCGGTCAGCCTGGGCATAACCAGCCGGGCCAGCACCGCGATGGCAGCGCTGAACGGGGATTACGCCGCCTTTCTGACCGAGGTGATCAAGACCCATGCGCCGGCGGAAAAGGCGGCCGCGCTGGATGCAGGACTGCAGAAGGATGCGTTGCCTGCCGACAAGCGCGCCGAGCTGGCAGAGACGGCCCTGGCCGTCGGCGTGTCGTACCAGGGCGCCATGCCCGCCGACCAGTCGTATATGATAGCGTTGCGCACGTCGGCCGCGCGGGAGCTGACGGCACGGGGCTGGCAGAAGGCATCGCCGCTGGCGATCAAGCACTTCTACGATTTCCAGATACAGTACACACGGGGACAGGTCTCCAAGTCCGATTTTCTGGATTCGATAGGGCTGCTCGGGGCGATGGGTACAACCGAGGCTGCCCAGGCACTTGCGCTGTACCTGCAGCTGATCAATACGGACACCGAACAGGGCAAGGCCATGGATGAGCAGATAGCGCTCGCCGTCGTAAGCAACCTGGGCCTGCTCGGTGACAAGATAGCATTCGACTATCTCCTGTACATCGGGTACCTCCAGTATCCGGAATCGATCAAGAAGGCCGCCAGGGACGCGCTGCAGAAGCTTCGCTGGTAGGATCGCAAGCGACGGTGTTTCGAGCGGCGTTCAGGCGTCATGGCCAGAACGAATCCACACCTCGCACCGGCGATTCCATTCGCCGTCGGAGCGGCCGTCTCGGTATACCTGAAGCCTGGCGCGACCTCCCGCATCGTCGCGGTCTCTGTCGCTGCCGCCCTGCTGGCTGTGGTGGCCGCCTTCCCCGCCCTGAAAGCCCGCGCGGGCCATCGCCTCTTGATCGCCCTGTCGCTCGGACTCCTTGCCGGAAGCTGCGCCCATGCCCGCGTCGAGTCGATCGCCGGCAGAACCGCCCCGGGCCTGGTCGCTCCGGCACGCACCGTAGCCTATGATGGCCGCATTACTGCCGATCCCCGCCGGACCGCCTCCGGCCTGACCGGCGTCGCGATCGAGCTCCTTGCCGTACATGGCCGTGATGGCGCGCTCGTGACGGCGAGCGGACCTCTGCTCCTGTATATCCGTGGTGCCATGCCGGCAACGCTGATGCGCGGCCAGATCGTAACGGTCGCGCTCCATGGACCGGCTGCGGCGGCCCGTGGTGGTGGAGATGCGTGGCCCGATGCGCTCGCTGCCCCGGCCGCCTTTGTCGACGGCGGCGACGTTGCGGTGCTCGCGGGAGCGCCGCCGCTGGAGCGGGCGCGCTGGAGCATCAGATCGGCCATGATCGACGTGTTGCACCGGGCTGGCGGCACCGCGGGCCCGCTCCTGGAGGCCCTGATCGCAGGCGTTCGCGACGATCTGGACGGTTCGATCGCCGAGGACTTCCGCAAGGCCGGTTGCGCCCACATCCTGGCCCTGTCCGGGCAGCACATAGGCATCCTGGCAACGCTCGTCGCCGCATTGCTTGGCTTTGCGATGGGCCCCTTCAGGGCCAGGGCGGCCGCCTGCCTGCTTGCCGGCGCCTACCTGTACATAGTCGGAGCATCGCCGGCGGTGGCACGCGCGGTGATCATGTTCTGGATAGCCAGCGCCGCCCTGCTGGTGGACAGGCCGCATGCCCCGCTTGCGGTGCTTGCCCTGGCATTCATCGCCGCCGTCGCCCTGTCACCGGAGAGTGTCCATGCGCTGTCGTTCAAACTGTCATACCTTGCCGTCGCAGGCATAGCCCTGTTCGCGCCGGCTCATGAGTTCTGGCTGCGGCGCTGGTTGCCTCCGCCGGTATCGGGAGCCGTGGCGATGGGCCTTGCGGCCATAGCCGCGACGGCCCCGCTGTCTGTCATCACCTTTGGCTTCCTGAACCCCTTTTCACCGCTGTCGAGCGCGCTGGCCGGGCCTCTGGTATCGGCACTGATGTATTGCGGCCTGGCAAGCGCCGTACTTGTCGCGGCCGTGCCGGCAGTATCGGGCCTGACCGCGTGCCTGTGCACCGTACCGTATACCCTGCTGACCGGTGCGATCGGACTCGGAGCGGCGTTGCCGTCGATCGTCGTTGCCGTGGATGGAACGCCGGCAGCGGCGCTAGCCAGCGTCGTTGCTCTTGGTGCCGCCTTCGTATATGCTTGGCCCCATGTCGCCGAACGCCTCCGATCAAGACACCGTACCGTTGCCGGTCAATTACGACTCACCGACCGACCTGTCCGCCCTGCTGGAGCGGCTGGGGCTGGGCATGCGCAAGAAGTACGGCCAGAACTTCCTCGTGAGCGGACAGGCCAGACGCCGCATCGCCGCCCTGCTCGAGGCCCAGCCAGGCGCCCGCGCGTGGGAGATCGGACCGGGAACCGGCTCGATGACCCGTGAGGCCCTGCTTGCAGGACTCGCCGTCTCGGCGTTCGAGATAGACAAGGGCTTTGCCGCGTTCATACGGGAATCGTACGGGTCAATTGATGGATTCGAACTCCATGAAGGCGACTTCATGAAGACCTGGAAGGGTGCCCTGGACGTCTCCGGTCGCCCGGCCATTGCCTTTGGCAACCTGCCGTACAACGCAGCGGGAGCGATCATCGCGACCCTGATAGAAGGCGGCGTCCGCCCGGCACGGATGGTCTTTACCGTACAGAAAGAAGCCGCGCAGCGCATGTGCGCCGTACCTTCCACCAAGAACTACTCCGCGTTTACCGTGCTCTGCCAGTCAACCTACCGCGTCAGGACTGCCTTTGACCTGTCCGCTGGCATGTTCTGGCCGCAGCCGCGCGTGACATCGGCTGTCGTCGTTATGGAAAGCCGCAATGATGCCGTGCCCTGTGCCGGCGACCGCGCCTTCACCGGCTTTACCCGCGCCTGCTTCTCGTCACGGCGCAAGACCCTCCGCAACAACCTCAAGGCCGCTGGCTTCACCGAGGCGCACCTGACAGAAGTCTGCGCCGGCGTCGGCATATCCCCGGATGCCCGTGCCGAGACACTGACGCCAGAGGCCTTTTCCCGACTCTGGGTCGCGATCAAACCCCAGACCTAGCGATCCCTGAGTCTTGCCAGCGGGCGCACTTTACCGTATCATCGGTGACCATGACGGATGTACAACTCAGCAGCGTAGACGAAGATACCCTCGACACCATACTGGCCGGTGACGTGGAATTCTCGGGCACCATGGTCTTCAAGGAACCACTGATGATCAAGGGCCATGTCAGCGGTTCCATCGCCACGACCAGCGATCTGCATATCGACGAGAAGGCCGTTGTTGAGGCGGACATCACCGCCCGCAACCTGACGATCAGGGGCACGCTGAAGGGCGATGTCACGGCAAGCGGCCGCGTCGAACTCTTCTCGTCGTGCCGGGTTGAAGGCGACATCACCGCCGCCGAGGTGACGATGGAACCGGGTTGCAGGTTCAACGGCATTTGCTCCATGACCGGTGCCGGCGATGGCGCACGGAACTAACCGGCTTGCAATAGCCTGCGTCTGTCTGGCCATCATCTCGACAGCGTTCGTGCTGCCGGCTGCCGCCCAGACCAAGCCGGATGCGCTCGGCATGTACAAGCAGGGCCGATACGACGAGGCCCGCGCGACATGCCTGTCAGAGATAGCCGCCGATCAGACCAACATCGAGTCATATGTCGTACTCGTATGGAGCCTCCTGTCCCTCGAGCGCTACGCCGATGCCGAACTGTACGCCAACCGGGCGTATGCAACCATCCGCAAGGACCCGCGCATAGTCGAAGCGCTCGGCGAAGCATCGTATTACCAGGGCAAGAACGACGATGCCCTGACCCACTTCCGGGACTACATCAACCTGTTGCCTGACGGATCCAGAATTGGCACCGTGTACTACCTGATGGGCGAGACGTACCTCCGACAGGTCCGGTACAGCCATGCCGACATATCGATACGCACCGCCCTGCAGTATGAACCCCAGAATGCCCGATGGTGGACGCGGCTTGGCTATGTACGCGAGCGCGCCTCCGACTGGTCGTGGGCCATGCAGGCCTACGATGCCGCCCTTGCAATCAACCCGGGGCTGACCGATGCCGTGCTCGGCAGACAGCGCGTCGCCGCCCACCTCAATCCATAACAGCACCGATGACGCTCCGTGTAGCATTCCGCACCTTTGGCTGCAAGCTCAACCAGGCGGAGACCGACTCCATAGCCGACAGCTTTGCGCGGGCTGGCGCGGCCATCGTCGATTTTGAATCGGGCGCCGATGTCGTCGTCTTCAACACCTGCACCGTTACCAGCAAGGCCGAACAGAAGGCCCGCCGCGAGATGCGGCTGGCGCTGCGCCTGAACCCCGAGGCGGTCGCCATCGTGACCGGTTGCTACGCCGAGCTCGACCAGGAAGCCGTCTCGGCGATAGCGCCTCGCACCCTGGTCATACCCGGATCGAAGAAGGACCACGCCCGCGCCATCGCCTCCGGCCTCGTCTCCGCCGCGCTCGAGGGACTCGATATACTGGACGAGGCGCACCGGCTGAACACCGAGCTATACGGCCGGATCCCGGATCCATTTGCCTTCGTACCTGGAGCGGCTCGATTCCATACCAGGGCCCAGCTGAAGGTACAGGATGGCTGCAACAACCGCTGTGCCTACTGCCGCGTCTGCCTTGCCCGGGGCCGTTCCGTCAGCCTTGACCCCGGCGAGGCGCTTGCACGGGCGGCCGCCCTCGAAGCATCGGGCGTCGCGGAGATCGTGCTGACTGGCGTCAACCTGTCACAGTACCGCGCGGGCGGCCTCGACCTGTCCGGGCTCCTTGAACACCTGACAGGCGGCACGTCGCGCGTCGCCTTCCGGGTGTCATCGTACGAGCCCGACCGCGTCGATGACGCGTTCGTGCGGGCCTTCGCGCTGCCGCGCGTGCGCCCGCACCTGCACCTGTCGGTGCAGTCGGGCTCGGACGGCATCCTCGGCGC
>Ga0209467_1002424_pt1 | contig 13360 bp, 13 predicted proteins | sample Higcelwee11metaG_FD_187175 | JGI IMG/M metagenome (GOLD analysis project Ga0209467, IMG submission 187175) | Freshwater pond sediment microbial communities from the University of Edinburgh, under environmental carbon perturbations - High... | ecosystem: Environmental > Aquatic > Freshwater >...
CTACAACCCCTTGGACTCTTCCAGGTAATTTAGCTCTAGCTGTTAATAAAAATGAAACTTATGTTGAAATTTTAGTTAATAATGAAACTATAATTTTAGCCAAAGATAGACTTGAAGCGGTTTTAGATAATCAAGAATATAAAATAATTAAAGAATTTAAAGGTCAAGAATTACTTGGTCTTTCTTATCAACCTCTTTACAAATTTTTTGAAGTAACCACTCCAGATTATAAAATCTATCACGCTGATTTTGTTTCTATGACCGACGGAACCGGAATCGTTCATATTGCTCCAGGTTTTGGTGAAGACGATTCTGGCCTTGGTAAAGCTAATAATTTATCTGTTATCGATCATGTTGATGATGAAGGTAAATTAGTTGACCAAGTGACTCCTTTTGCTGGTCTTTTTGTTAAAAAAGCTGATCCATTAGTTATTGAAGATTTAAAATCTAGAAATTTAATTTTCAAAGAAGAAAAAATTAAACACAGTTATCCTTTTTGTTATCGCTGTGGCACTCCTTTAATTTATAAATCTCAAACTGCTTGGTATCTTAATGTTCAATCCATTAAAGATGGAATGAAAGATACTAATCAAAACATAAATTGGGTTCCAGATCATATTAAAAATGGTCGTTTTGGACAGGGGATAGAAACTGCTCCAGATTGGTGTTTATCTCGATCTCGATATTGGGCTTCTCCAATTCCTGTTTGGGAATGTGATTGTGGTGAAAAGTATGTTCCTAGTTCTATTGCTGACCTAGAAGCTCGTTCCGGTCAAAAAGTTACTAATCTTCACAAACCAGACATCGACGAAGTCACTATCAATTGTGATAAATGTGGACAAAAAGTTAATCGAGTTTCTGAAGTTTTAGATTGTTGGTTTGAATCCGGAGCCATGCCTTATGCTGAACGTCATTATCCTTTTGAAAACAAAGATCAATTAGAAAAAGAATTTCCGGCTGATTACATCGTTGAATATATTGGTCAAACTCGAGGTTGGTTTTACACTCTTCATGTTTTATCCAATGCTTTATTCAAATCTGAATCTTTCAAAAACTGTGTTGTTACCGGCACTATGATGGGCACCGATGGCCGCAAAATGAGTAAACTTTTCAAAAATTATCCTGATCCAAAAATGGTGCTTCAAAAATATGGTGGAGAAGCTATGCGTCTTTATTTAATGGGAAGTGTCATTATGGTTGGTGAAAACATAAATCTTAACGAAAAAGAAATCGAAGACAAAGTTAAATTTGTTCTTTTACCTCTTTGGAATTGTTTTAAATATCTCAATACTTATGGTCAAATGCACGATTGGACCCCCAATTTAGAATTTAGAAATTTGGATTTAGACATTAGTAGTTCAAACGTTTTGGATCAATGGATTATTACTAGAACCGATCAATTAACCCAAGAATTTGGCCAAGAATTAGACAAATACATTATTCCAAATGCGGTTAAATTAATTACTCCTTATATTGAAGATTTATCTCGTTGGTACATTCGTCAATCTCGAGATCGATTTGTTAACGGGGATAAAGAAGCACTTCAAACTTTGTGGCAAGTTTTAGTTCAATTTACTAAAACCATGGCTCCAATATTACCTTTTATTAGTGAATATTTTTGGCAAAATTTGGTTTTACCTTTCGATTCAAAAGCTGTTGAATCTGTCCATTTAGAACTTTATCCAGAAACAAAATCAATTGATCAACAATTATTAGATAATATGGTTTATGTTCGAGAAATTTGCGAGCAAGGGAACATGATTAGAAAAACTAGTAATTTAAGTACCAGACAACCTCTTTCTAAAGCTACTATTAATAGTTCTCAAAAAATAAATTTAAATTCTGATTTGATTGATATCATTAAAAATGAATTAAACATCAAAAAAGTTGAAGTTAAAGTATCTAAAGAAAATCTATCAGTTATTTTAGACACTAATATCACTCCAGAGCTTAAAGCCGAAGGTGATTCTCGAAATTTAATTAGAGATATTCAAAGTCTTCGCAAAGAAAATCAATTAGATCTTAAAGATAAAATTAAAATTTTTGCTCCATCTTGGCCAAAAGAATTTGAAACTGAAATATTAAATAAAACTCTTGGTGTTAGTCTTGAAATTTCATCAGATCTTAAAATTGAAAAAATAAGCTAAACTAAATTAATGTCAAAAAGCCTTTGGTTACCAACCTTAATTAGTTTATTAGTGTTGTTTTCGATCAACATTCTAATGATAAGTTCGGTGGCTCCAAATTTAGTTTTCAAACAGATAATTGCTTGGGGGATTGGTTTAATTCTCTTTTTTATTGGAAGACAAATTAGTCCAAAACAAATTAAGGCCTTAAAATGGCCAATATTCATCTTTTGTTGTCTGTTTATTTTGTCTCCAATTTTATTAAACAACATTACTCGTGGTTCTCGTCGTTGGATTAATATTGGAATTACCACTCTTCAACCATCAGAAATATCAAAACCATTATTAATGTTATTTTTAGCCAATACAACATTACCTTTACTTCATTTAATTCCAGTTGGGTTAATAATGCTTCAACCAGATTTAGGTAGTGCTATATCTGTTTTATTTTTAATGGCTCCAATTATTTTATACAATCGAAAATTATTTAAAATAACTGTTGTTTTAATGGGAATATTTTTACTAACTTCTCCTTTAATTTATAAATTTGGACTTCACGATTATCAACAACACCGAATTATAAATTTTTTAAATCCAAACGCCGATCCTCTTGGTCAAGGTTACAATGTAATTCAATCAAAAATTGCCGTTGGTTCTGGTGGAATTTTTGGTAAAGGTTATAAAAAAGGAACACAAGGACAACTTTTATTTTTACCAGAAAAACATACTGATTTTATGTTTGCTGCCACCGCTGAAGAATTAGGCTTAATCGGTATTTCTATTATTATAATTTCTTATTATTTTTTAATTAAAACTTTATTCAATAAAGCTCATTCAACCAACAATTCGGCCTTATTTCTGTTTACATTGGGTATTGCTTTTCAAATTTGGATGCAAGTCTTTGTTAATATTGGAATGAATATTGGCATCTTACCAGTTACTGGTATTCCTTTACCTTTTATTTCTGTTGGAGGATCATCCCTTATGGCTCTTATGTTTTCCTTAGGAATCATTTATTCATCCTAATTGTGTCTTGCTAAGCTTCGCGACTATGCTATAATCGAACAGTATGAAATACGCCGTTATCGCCATTTCTGGCACTCAACATCAAATCGAAGAAGACCAAATTATAACTGTAGATTCTTTAGGTCTAAAAGAAGACGAAACCTCTACTACTGATAGAGTTTTGTTAACTGTCCAAGACGACAAAGTTAAAGTTGGCACTCCAAACGTCGACAAAGCTACTGTTGAATTTAAAGTTCTCAAAAATTATCAAGGTAAAAAACTTAAAGTATTTAAATACAAATCAAAATCTCGTTACCGAAAAACTACCGGTTTCAGAGCTCAATTAACAGATATTCAAATTACTAAAATCAATTTTTAATCTAAAAACATATGGCACACAAAAAGTCACAAGGTAAAACAAATCAAAAAGCTAACCGTCCAGGGCAAAGAAGAGGCGTAAAGGTTTTTGGAGGTCAAACAATTAATGTTGGAGAAATTATTATTCGACAAGTTGGATCAAGATTTAATGCTGGTGAAGGTGTAAAAACTGGAAAAGATTTTACTCTTTATGCTGTTAAACCAGGTATTGTTAAATTTCTTAAAAAGTTTGGTAAAAATATCGTTTCTGTCATCAAAATTGAAAAAACTAAAAAAGTAGTTGTTGCTAAGAAGGTTGCTGCTAAAAAAGTAGTTGCCAAGGCATAAAATTACCGTAGTTTTTTAATTTGACGTATTCTGTATCACTTTTTTCACAATCATTTTCATAGTATGATTTAATCATGACTATGAAACAGGTTTCTCAAATTCCTACCAATCAACTTGAACCAAATCCACTCCAACCTCGTGGCATAATCAATCAAGAATCTGTGGCTGAATTAGTTGAATCTATCCGAGAACATGGAATTTTAGAACCTCTAATTATTGCCAAAACTCCAGCTGGTTATCAAATAATTGCTGGTGAACGAAGATGGCGAGCAGCTAGAATTCTAAAACTAGAATATGTTCCGGCCATTATCAAAGAAACTACTCCTCAACAAATGCTAGAAATGGCTATTGTTGAAAATGTCCAAAGAAAAGATTTAAACCCAATTGAACGAGCTAAAGCTTTTTTAAGACTTAAAGATGAATTTAATTTTGATAATCACCAAATCGCCAAGAAAGTTAGTAAAAGTGTTCCCTACGTTATCAACTGTCTTAAACTTTTAACGCTGCCAGATGCCCTAAAAGACGGTTTATTGTCTGGATTAATTAGTGAGGGACATGCTCGAGCTTTGTCCAGTATTGGGGATGTTAGACTTACTATTGAAGCTTACAAAATAGTTCTTAAAGAAAAAGCCTCTGTTAGAAGAGCTGAAGACATTGCTAGAAGAATGCGTCGAAAAATAGAAGAAGGGGATGTTCCAATTACTAAAGAAAACTTACCTCAATTTTTAAAATCTCGTATCGATAATATTAGTAATGATATTCAATCAACCTTTGAAGACAAAACTACTTCCGTTAAAATTACTCAAACTAATGTTTTAACCAAGGTTACTTTTCAATTCAAAGGCCCAGTCGATCAACGTTTTGAAAATCTAAAAACTCTATACCAACAAATTTGTAAAAAAGAATTGAAGTCTAATTAAAACCTTACTGTTGGGACTAAACCAATTGCTGAAACAGGCCAGTATTTAAAAAATGCTTTCCCAACGATTAAATCTTTACTAACTAATCCGAATTCTCGACCATCTCTTGAATGAGGTCTATTATCACCAAAACAAAGATAGTTGTTTTCAGTAACAGTTATTTCTTTTCCTTCTTCTGCAAATGAGCCAGATTCAGTTACTAATCCAGTTGGTAAAAACGACTGATTAAGTTGATTACCGTTTAAATAAACTAATCCATCTTTAACCATAACTTTATCTCCTGGAATACCAATTACTCTTTTAATATATTCACATTGATCAACAGCACAAGCTTCAGTGGAAGGAGCTCTAAAAATAACCACATCTCCACGTTGTGGGGTTCCAAATCTATATGATAATTTATCAGTTAGTAAATATTCTTTATCAATAAAGTTAGGGACCATAGAACTACCTTTAACTTCGTTTGGTTGAGCAATAAAAAGATATAACAATACAAACACTGCTAAAGCCAAAACAATAGATTGTAAAAATTCCAGCAAAAAAGAAACTATCGAAAACCCACCCTGTTGTTTAGAAATATCTTTCATATTTGAATAGTATAATACAAAAAGCTGATATAATTCCAATTAACCATTAATTAGGTTGTTTAGCTCAGTTGGTTAGAGCGTTCCATTCACATTGGAGAGGTCACAGGTTCGAGTCCTGTAACAACCACCCTAAAACAAATAGTTTATATTAAATTTTCTAACAACTTCTAAACCGTAATATTTTGCTGCCAAATTATTTGAACAGGCAAAATTATAATTTTTGGAATCAATCATTTCTTTAGCATCATCCAAATATTTATTCATTGATTCAAAATTTAAAGCTGTATTCTCATCAAAATAATTTTTATTTTTAACAAAAAAGGTTAATTTTTCCAACAAATCAGAATATTTAATATTTAATTTATAATCATTAATTACCATATTCTTAGAACATTTATTTAAAAAACTATTCCACAAAACCAAATTTTCAACTACTTTCTCTGTTGATAAAATTTCATTTTTATTTCTTCTGAAATTAAAAATTTTATTTAAAACTAAAGCTGGTTGATTCATTTTTGTAAAACTAATTGATTGTTTTAAATCATTGTCTTTTGGATATTTTATTAATAATTTATTCAAATCATCCAATATAATTTGTTTAATAAACTTTACATTTTTTAAATCGTTTACTACTTCTCCGTTGTTTGGATTAATAATAATTTTATTCTCTTCATTTTTAGTCACTTCATCTTCAAAATAAGACCAATTATTATTATTGGTATTACCCAAAACCAAATGAATTAAACCATTGTCTGTAGCTTTAGTTTTAACTTCACACGATTTGTATGATTCATTTTTGATAACCACAAACCCATCATCTTCTAAAACCGGTTGTTTTCCATCACAACTAACAGATAATGTAGCCGGAGACCCAATAAAAAAAACTAAATAATTATTCAAATCAAAAACATTATTTTCCATAGAAATATCAGCATTCAAACCTAAATTTGTCAAAATTTGTTTTATTGATCTGTCAGTAACATTGCCATGACTGGCCTCTATTTCTACATAATTTTGTTGTTTAAATTTAGAACTTTTTGTTAAAACAGTTCCGTCTCCATTATTACTATAAGAATAATTATCTATTCTTCCATCCGGCCAAATTCCTAAAATTTTATCAAAAATATTATTATTTCTTAAATTAATCCATTCTCTAGTTTTAACACCAGTCCCAGCAAAAGTTTGCAAATCCAAATTAATATTTTTTGAATTTTGATTTATTAAAAAATCATTTTTGGTAATTAATTTATCATTAGAAATTACTTTTCCATTTTTCTTAACATAGTCGAAAGTTGGCAACAAATCTTTTATTATTGGAGCATAGTTTTTAATTGCCTCAGCATCAGTTTTATATTTTAATCCCTGTAATTTAATTAAAATTTTAAAAGCTATAGAACTAACCTTAGATAAATCAAAGATATCACCACCATTCCATATTTCATAAGTTTCCAAAGATCCCAAATGTGGACTACTTATTGTAATTACTTTTCCTAACTTTTCATTATTTGTATTATTTTCAGCCCAAACTCTAGAAACAACTCCACCTAAACTATGCCCAATTAAATCAACCTTTTCTCCATTTTTAATATTTTGATTAATAAAAGTATTTAAATCATCAGAAATATTTTTTATTGGTTTTCGCCAATCATAATTCAAAACATAAAAATCTTCATTTCTTTTCAAACCATTATCTTCTAAGGCTTTTATTAAAGCATCATAATTTTTAACAAAAGGTGTCATTTTCCAATCATTAAGAGACACTTTTTTATTGTAAACAATTGCCTCTGAGTTCCAACTTGCCCCAAGTCCTGGAAGGAATATTATTTTATTTTTTGGAATAGGAGTGGGAACAAAAGTAGGTGTAGGAATAATGGTAGGAGTTGGTGTAGGTATTTCCGTTGGAACTAAAGTAGGAATTAATGTTGGTGTTGGATTTTCAGTTGGATTTAAACCATAATAAAAATCACTTACTATTAAATTATCGAATAAATTTCTGACTGGTTTATATGCATATTCACCACCCCAATTATAAAAACCAAATGTTCCAGATAGAAAAGGATCTTCTGTATCAAAAAAATCAATTAACAAAACTGAATCAAAAAATAATTTTATATTATTATCAAAAGAATCAATTCTAATATTATGAAATTCATTTTGAGTTAAATTTATAATTTGATTATTATTAACATTAAATCTATATAAAGATTTATATCCATAATCACTTGAATATTTCCATAAGACAACTTCTCCTCCATCATGCCATTCTGGATCATTAAACCTTACATTTAACATATAATATTTATCTTTATTTTCTGACATTCTAATAATAGTTGTTTGATCAACACCTCCTTCATTAGAAGAATCAAAGCTCATAGAAAAATTACTTAAATTATAAAATTTTCTAGCTAATAAAAAAGAAGATCCGTGATAACCAACTTCACCTAATAATTTATTATTTTCAATTTTCCAACTATCAATTTCAGATTCACCTTTAATAAACATCCATTCATCATAATTAATCTCATTTAAATTAAAATTATCTGTATAAAAATTAGTAGCAAATATTGATTTATGTACAAAAAAAGCAAATGTTAATATTAATAAACAGATTATTAAAATAGATGTAGTTAATTTCACATCAATATAGTAATTTAAAAAACATCAAAATGTCAAGTAATCAAAATATTTCTATAATAATAGTTAATTACAATTCATCAGAGAAAACAAATAAACTAGTAAAAAGTTTAAGTTTTATTAAAAAAATCATTAATGAAATAATTATTATTGATAATAATTCTAATGATTTAGATAAACTCAAAAAACAAAAAAATGTAAAAATAACTAAAAATAGTAAAAATTTTGGTTTTGCTAAAGCGGTTAATCAAGGAATCAAAAAATCAAAATCAGATTTTATTTTATTATTAAACCCAGACTCAGAATTGATAGACAATTCAATTGAAATACTTTTCGAAAAAATTATAAACAATAAAAAAATAGGAGCAATAGGTGGAAAAATAATTTATAAAAATAAAGAAATATACTCAGCCACTAATACTCCAAATTTTTTAACTGGATTATTTGAATTTACAAATTTGAAAAAAATATTTTCTAAAAATAAATTTTCTTTAAATTTTTGGCCAGAAAAAAAAGACAATATTAAAAACTCAATAGAAGTAACTTCACTTTGCGGAGCATTTATTTTATTCAGAAAATTTGACCAAAAAAATCAATTAAATCTTTTAAACGAAGATTATTTTTTATATCTAGAAGATTTAGATTTTGGAATTAAATTAAAAGAAAAAGGATACAAAATTATTTTTGATCCAAATTCATCAATAAATCATATTGGCGGTGCTAGTAGTGGTAGTAAATACAATATTGTTCTAAAATACTGGTATAAGTCAAGAAAAATATTTTTTAAAAAACATTTAAATAAAATATCAGGATTAATACTTTATATAATATTCACAATAGAAGAATTTTTACTTAAAAAGTATCACAAAATAAGACATGAACCATTTGAATAAAAAATCCATTTCCTTAATCCTCATCATCAAAAACGAAGAGAAAAATTTGACCAAATACTGGACTTGGTTGAAACGATGTAAAACTATCAAAGAAATAATTGTTGTTAATGACTTTTCCACCGATAAAAGTGTCGAGTTTGTTAAAACTTTAGCTTCAAAAAAACGTGTAGTTAAGATTTTTGATAGGGGATTAGGTAATAATTTTGCTGAACAACGAAATTTTGCCATCAGCAAAACTTCTCACAATTGGATTCTTTGGTTAGATGCCGATGAAAAACCAAGTTCAAAACTAATTCGATTTTTAAACCATATTAATGACCAAAAACTAAAATATAAAAACTACGCTTTCAAACGAAACGACATATTTTTATGCCATGAATTAAACCATGGTGAAACCGCCAATCAATATTTCCTCCGTTTCTTTAATAAAAAGTTTGGTTGTTTTACTGGTAATGTTCATGAAATTTGGCAAAGTCCAAAAGAAACAAAATACGAAAAAATTCACATTCATCATTATTCACACTTAACTTTAAAGAGTTTCATTCAAAAACTTAATTTTTATAGTGATATTCGAGCCCAAGAATTATTCGATCAAAATGTTCCAACCGGTTTATCCCAAATAATTTGTTATCCAAAAGGCAAATTTCTTCAAGATTATTTTCTAAAATTAGGCTTTTTAGATGGCACTCCTGGCATAATTATGGCTTTAGGTATGAGCTTCTATTCTTTTTTAGTTAGAGCTAAATTATGGCACTTACAACAAAAATAATTTATGTTTTAACGTTTATTGCCTTCTTCTTTGGTCAATTAGCAAGAATTGATATAAAAGGTATTTCATTTCCTATCATTGATATTTTTATTCTTGTCTTAGCTTTGGTTAATATTATTAAGCAAATTAAGGACAAAAAATTAGTTATCCACAATAACTTCTTTTTATTTTTTCTTATTTTTGCTTGGATAAATCTTCCTTTAGCTTTTTTTATTCATAATTTAGCTTCAATTAAGTCAGTTTTTTATTTGTTACGTCTAACATCTTTACTCTCTTTTATTATTTTTCCACCAAAGTTAGATGAAAAAACTCAAAATTTCTTCCATTTAATTATTTTTAGTAATATTATTTTTGGCTTAATTCAATATTTCTTCTGGCCTAATTTCACTTATTTCAATTCTTTAAGTTGGGATCCTCATTTATACCGTTTAGTTTCTACTTTTTTTGATCCTACCTTTACTGCTCTAATCTTTTTATTTTTTATTATTGTTGTTTTTTTAAACAAAAAAATTCCTTATCGCCCATTTTTATTAATAATTTCTTATATTGCTATAGCCTTAACTTATAGTCGAGCCACATTTTTAGCCTTTTTATTAGCCTTTACTTTTATTGCCTTTAAAAAGAAAAAAACTAGTATTTTTATCTTTTCTTTAATTTTATTTTCCTTAACACTTTTAATTCTGCCTCGAAAAGAAGGTGAGGGGACCAAACTAGAAAGAACTTCCTCAATTTCTGCTAAAGTTGAAAATTATAAACAAGCTTTTAATCTTTTTAAACAATCATCTGTAATCGGTTTTGGTTATAACAATCTTTCTTTAATTAGAACTGATATTAAAGACTCAAATTCACACGCTAATAGTGGTTTTGACGGCTCTTTAATGACCATATTAGTTACAACCGGAGTTATTGGATTTATTTTATTTACAGCCGGTCTAATAAAATTCTTTAAAAAATCTGATTTAAAAACTCAAACTATTCTTATCGCTCTACTTTTTCATTCTCTTTTTGCTAATTCGCTTCTTTACCCTTTCGTTTTTCTCTGTTTGATATTTATTTAAATATCGTATTTGATAGTTATTTTCTTAGTTGTTTTATTACCAGCAATATCAGTAACTATAACTTCAATATCATTGTTACCAGAATTTAATTGTATTTTAAGTTTAAAATTACCACTATCGTCAACCGAAGCTATTCGTCCATTAATTGAAACACTGACTCCTGGTTCAGTTTTACCAACTACATCAAAATCAGCCGAATCAACAGTCAATGAAGTTTCACTAGGATTAGTTAAAGTTAATTCTGGATTTGTTTTATCGTAAGAAATTGTCAAAATTTTAGATTTATCACTACTAGTATTATTTCCTTTAGTTGCTATAGCACTAAAATCATTACCACCATCATCTAAAGCCACATTTTCAAAAGAAAAATCACCACTATCACTAACTTCAATTTTATTTAGAGAAACATCATTTTTAAACAATTCAACTGTAGTTTTTGGTTCCGCAAAACCATTAATATTTAAAGTTGCACTGTTAGTTGCCTCAAAAGGAACTGTAAATCTTGGAGCTAAAGGAGGAACTATATTCTCTTTTTGAGTATCTTTTTTACTTTTTGATTCACCTAAAAACACTGAAAATTTAATTAAAAGTGGCAATCCAAAAATTAAAACTGAGATAAAAACAAAGATAGTTAAAACCCCTAAAAAAATAGTTTTTTTAGTTATTTGTTCTTCGTTTTTTCTTTCGATTCTTGATCTTTTAAATTCTGCCATTTGTTTATTTATTATAACAATAATATCTCTTTCGACGATCTACGATCTATCATCGACGATCTAACATCAAAGATTTAATATAGAAATCGACGATCTATCATCGACGATCTATCATCTAACTTAGAGCCGAAGGGGAGAGTCGAACTCCCGACCTCAGCTTTACGAAAGCTATGCTCTACCAACTGAGCTACTTCGGCTTAAACAGTAGGAGCGGCTAGAGGGAATCGGACTCTCGACCTGTCCTTGGGAAGGACATGTTTTACCACTAAACTATAGCCGCACCGAAATATTTTATCACAATTGAAGGTTTGGCAGCTTTAGTGTCATTCCAATCTCTAAAAGATTTGGATTTTTAATTAAAGACTTATTTTCTTGCCAGATTTTTGTCCATTGATAACCATCACCATAAGCTCGAACTGAAATTTTCCATAAATTATCTCCCTTAACTACTTTATATTCACCACCATCAATATGTTTATCTTCTGTAACTTTATTCGTAATTTTAGTTGTTTCTTCAAGTTTTGGCATTTTCAATTTTTGACCAACAGCCAGCAATGAAGGATTAGTTATATTATTTTCTTTAGCTATTTTTGTCCAAGCAAAACCATCATTATATTTAGTTTCTGCAATTTTCCATAAATTATCACCACGTTTAACTTCATAAGTATCAAAATCATTTTTAGAATTTTGAGACAAAGTTATATCAGTTGCTCCAGGAATTTGAACGCTTCCTTTTTTTCTTTGGAAAAAATTAAATATCAAAACTATTACTACCACCACAATTGCTAAACCTAAAAACATACTAATTAGCTCTTCTGATGATTTAATGTATTTTTTGCCTGCTTCAATTAAAGACATATTATAAAACAGCAACTAATAATGATTGCTGACTTATAATAAGTCAAAATAACAATACCGTCAAGTAAAAAGATATTATTTTCTACTTCTTATTTCTATTTCTTCAACAAAACTTTTATCTAAACTACCTGCAAACTTACTTATGTTATCAGCAAAAGCCTGTAAGATTTCATGTTTAATACTATATATTCTTTGTTTACCAACTATTCTACTTTCTATTAAATTAGCTTTTTTTAAGATTGATAAATGATTTGATAAGGTGGCTTGAGTAATCTCAAAACCTTTCAATAAATCATTAACCGAAAATTCACCATTTTTTAACAAAGTCAGAATTTTTCTTCGATTCTTATCTGCTAATGCTTTGAATATTTTGTCCATAGTTGTATTATATCGACAATTATCAATATAATCAAAGCCCAATATAGTCTTGATTATTTAGCATAAAAAGTGGAAAATATACCAATATGAAAAACTTTGATAATAAACAAGAACAAACATTAGTTTTAGTTAAACCAGATGGTGTTCAACGAGGTTTAATTGGGGAAGCTATCAAAAGATATGAACAATGCGGATTAAAATTAATTGCTACTAAAATAGTAATTCCTTCAAAAGAACAAGCTCTGGCTCATTATTCAGTTGATCCTGATTGGGCCTTTAAAAGCGGAACTAAATCTATTGAAGGTTGGAAAGCTAAAGGTCTTACTCCACCAACAAATGATCCAATTGCTTTAGCTGAAGAAGTTCGTCGACAATTAGTCTTATTTTTAAGTAGTGGTCCAGTTGTGGCTATGGTCTGGCAGGGAATGAATGCTATTGGAGTTGTTCGAAAAATTACCGGTGGAACTGAACCTTTAACTTCTGTTCCTGGGACCATTCGAGGCGATTATACTATTGATTCTTATCAAGCTGCTGACACCGATAAAAGAGCAGTCAGAAACATTATTCACGCTTCTGGATCAGTCGAAGAAGCTCAAAAAGAAATGGCTATTTGGTTTAAACCAGAAGAAATTATTTCTTATCGTTTAGCTTCTGAATCAATTCTGTACGATGTTAATTTAGATGGAATTTTAGAATAATTTTATTTTAATTTTT
>Ga0209467_1002425_pt1 | contig 13356 bp, 14 predicted proteins | sample Higcelwee11metaG_FD_187175 | JGI IMG/M metagenome (GOLD analysis project Ga0209467, IMG submission 187175) | Freshwater pond sediment microbial communities from the University of Edinburgh, under environmental carbon perturbations - High... | ecosystem: Environmental > Aquatic > Freshwater >...
ACCCGCCAAGCCGTTTCACCAGATTGCGGAAGTTCACCCAAAAGCGCGGCAACTGTTTTGCCCAAACCCGGGTGGACCCAATCCGCCGCGACATCGGCCAGCGGCCTGAGCACAAAGTCGCGCTCGCCCATCAACAAATGAGGGATCGTCAGGTCTGCGGTGTGCATCTGCTTGTCGCCGTAGAAAATAATATCAATATCGATCACGCGGGGGCCATAACGAAAGGTCGGCTTACGTCCAATTTCGATCTCAATATCCTTGAGCGTGTAAAGCAGCGCCATCGGCTCAAGCACCGTGGTGCCACGCAGGACGGCATTCAAAAAGAGTGGCTGATCCGATTCATAAGCAGGCTGCGTTTCATAAACGCCCGAGCTTTGCGTGATGGCCACATAGGGGGCAAGCGCAGCCTTGGCTTCGCGTAAAAAAGCCAGCCTGTCGCCAAGGTTCGAGCCAACGGCTAAGCAGACCTCAACCGAAGGGCGTGAGAGGGTTGTTTCATCCATGGAGCCTATGATGCCCTGAAGCTCAGCCCAGAAGCAACCCCCGTTTGCGCGAGGGTCGCTTCTTTTTTTAGAAGGGCATAATGACATCCATGAGTTGCGAGCCATAGCGCGGCTGCTGGACATCTTGGATTTGGCCGCGGCCACCATAGGAAATGCGGGCTTCGGCAATTTGATCGTAAGTAACCGTATTATCGGCTGTGACATCCTCAGGCCGGATCACGCCCGTTACTACCAATTCGCGCAAATCGTAATTAACCGTAACTTGTTGGCGTCCGGCTAAAACCAAATTGCCGTTTGGCAAAACTTGCGTAATCGTCGCGGCGACTTTCAGGTCGATTTTTTCAGAACGATCAATCGAACCCTTACCATCATTCGACAGGTTGCTGCCCGTGTTCAAAAGACTGCTAGCGCTCGTCCCTTCGGGAAGCACTTTCGTCAATTGGGATTCCAACCCGAACAGATTGGTGGCGCTCATATCTTCAGAGTTGGCGCGCGACCGTTTGGTTTCGTTTTCCAAAGACGCTTTTTCATCGATGCTGATAATCACCGTCAAAATATCGCCCACGCGGGTTGCGCGCTGGTCGCGGAAAAAGGTGCGCGAGCCTGTACGCCAAAGCGAATTGGCTTGACGCTCGCCAAGTTCGGGCGGGGGCATTGGCATTTGAACGGGCTTCGATCCCGAAATGGCAGAAGGATCTTGAACCGCCGCCATCGTCGGCGCGTCACCAATCTCGCTCAACCTTTGCGCCGTGTTGCATCCGGCGACTGCCGTCAACGCACTCAGCAACAGAACAAAACGCAAGCCTCTGTGATAGGGGTTCGAAGAGATGATCTGGGGTATGCTCATCAGCGTTCCTTTCGGCATCCTGCCTTAACTTTACTTCTGACCTGCGGCGTCGCTCACAATGGTCGGCTCAGGTTTTTTATTCAGATCGATCCGCACAACGCCCGCTTCTTCAACCGTTCCTTCAATCACGCGTTTGCTTTGCATGTTTGCGATCCGCACAACATCGCCCTTCGCGCCATCTTCCAAAGCCTTCCCGCGTGCCGTAATCCGCATTAAAGGCGTTTCAATTTTGATCGTGACCAAGCTACCGCGCAACACAAGGCGTGGTGGCAAGAGATCACGACCGCGAAGCATGTCCCCCTCTTGCGCATCCGCCCGCAACTCTTTGCCGATAATTTGCGCCGCATCGTCAAGCACATCGCGGGGCATACGGTCTTCTTCAACCGTTTGCCATGTCAGATCGCGCGGACCAATAACCGTTTGCGCGGGCAGCCTCTTCAAAAGCACAGGCACTTCACGCCGCACCAACAGCCGCCCTGTCACCGTTTGCGCAAGCGGCACAGGCCCGTTGCTCGGCACGACGATCTCAGTTTGGAACCGACGCGTTTGCGCGTTGTAATTAAATTTAGTCAGCTCAAAGTCCGGCTTTTGCTCAGACGGCAAAGTTAAGCCGATATGGTGGTTGTCAAAGACCAGCTCAGTCATGCGTCCCAACTGCGGATCGAGGGCCTTGATTTTCGCAAGCACCTTTTCCCGCACCATCTCTTGCGTAATTTCCGTTGAGGCGCGCGTCAAAACGGAAGCGTCCGTCATGCTCTTGGGCGCCCACAGCAAATGGTATTGCTGCGTCAGTTGCGTGAGCACATTGAGATTATAGGTCACGCTCTTGCCCGGCTCCGGCGCGAGGGCGATATCGCAATCTTGGGCTTCGGGAACGCCGTCGAACACGTCGCTGAGCCGAATGGCCGCAGTCCGAACCTCGGACGCAGGCCGCAAGGCGACGAGCGTATCGGCCGCCGCCGGGCAAGCTCCCCAAAGCACAGCGAAAAAGAGAAAAAGGATTATGTTCTTTCTCATGATTACACCATTTGCGTTACGGCAGTGAGCATATCGTCAGCCGTTTTGATTACGCGCGAGTTCATTTCATAGGCGCGTTGCGCCGAAATCAGACTTGTGATTTCCGTCACAACGTTGACGTTCGAGCCTTCAAGATAGCCTTGCGAAATGGTGCCCATGCCATCAGTGCCCGGATCGCCAACTGTAGGCGAGCCCGAAGAATCCGTTTCGACAAGGAGATTTTCGCCGATAGCATTCAAGCCCACCGGGTTGACAAACCGCGCCAACTGCAACTGGCCCAAGTTCGAGCTTGCAGTCTGGCCCGAAATTTCCGCCGTCACAACACCCGACGTGCTGATCGTCACTGATGTCGCGTTGGTTGGCACTGTAATCGCTGGAAGAACGGTGTAGCCGTCTGCTGTCACGATCTGCCCGTCGGCATCAAGCTGAAACGAACCAGCGCGCGTGTAGGACGTCGTGCCATCCGGCATCTCGACCTGAAAGAATCCTTTGCCACTAATACCCAAATCATAATCGTTATCGGTTTCCGCCAACGTGCCTTGTTCGTAAATACGGTAAGTCGCCACCGGCTTCACGCCAAGACCGACCTGCAAACCCGAAGGCAACAGCGTGCTGGTATCCGAAGACGGTGAGCCGACGCGGCGCATATTTTCATACAGCATGTCCTGAAACTCAGCCCGCACACGCTTAAACCCCGTTGTCGAAAGGTTGGCGATGTTGTTCGAGATGACTTCGACGTTTAGCTGCTGGGCTTGCATGCCCGTGGCGCCAATGCTGAGAGCTCTCATCGGATCTTCCTTCTCTTACGTGGAAACTTTGCCAAGCCGCTGAATGGCGTCTGACTGACGTTGATTTTCTTTTTCAATAAGCCGCGCGACCATTTGATAGGAGCGCGCGACATCGATCATGCGGGTCATTTCTTCGACGGCCTGCACGTTGGATTGTTCAATCGAGCCTTGGACGACCGTGCTTTGCGGCGCTGTGTCTGAATCTGGTTCCGGTTGGGTTGTGGCGACATACAAATTATCGCCAATCGGCAAAAGGCTTTGCTCATCGGCAAAGCGGGCCGGTTTCACACGGCCGATATCGATTTTTGAACCTGTCGTGTCCACCGCCGAAATCGTGCCATCGCCCGCGATAAGAATATCCGTCGCATCATCAGGAAACGTCAGGGGTTGATTGCCATCGCCCATGACCTGATTGCCCGCCGCTGTGACCAGCTCACCACTCGGATTGAGCTGGAAGCTACCGGCGCGGGTGTAACGCAGCCCGCCTTTGGTCTGGACAGCAAAATAACCTTCGCCTTGAATAGCCAAATCGAGCGGATTGCCCGTTGTGACGGAGGGGCCTTGCGCCGCATCGCGGTAAGTGCCGTTATCAACCGCAAAGGCAAAACTATCATGGGGGGTCGGCTGAGACAGGTAGGTATCAAAGGCGACATTCTCACGCTTGTACCCCGTTGTGCTCGTGTTTGCGACGTTGTTGGCGACGATATCCATCGCCCGCCGCAGCGAGTCTTGATAGGATGTTAAAACAAGTCCAGCCCCTTGCATGGCATTCCCTTTTTAAGTGAGAGCACTAACGCTCTTATGACGCACGCCCTTCCCTTGCAGACATCGTGCCAAACGATCTTTGCTATAATTTTCAATAGGATATCGTGAATTTACCTCCGCAAAGGCCGCGCCTTTCCGCGCGGAAGCGCTCTTGCCGGGCGGCAGAAAATGCCGAAGGGCAGAAGGCTCCGCCTTCCGCTCAAGGACGGGTCTTTTCTGACCTACGGCTGTAGGCGGCCCTAATGACTTGTTAACCACAATGAGTTCAGCTAAACCGTTGTGTATCCAAAGCCTTTCTTAGGAGCGTTCAGTGGCCGAGCAAGAAAAACCAGAAGACGAAGCCAAAGAAGCTGGCGGCGAAGACAGCGGTCTTAATCCCCCGCCTAAGAGTGGCAAAAAGAAAATGCTGCTCATCGGCGCCGTTGCTGGCGTTTTGGTTTTAGGCGGCGCGGGCGCCGGACTCTTTTTCTCGGGCGTTTTAGGGGGCGGTCATAGCGCGGCCCCGGCAGGCGAAGCGACCGAAGCGACCAAAGCCGAAGCCCCGGAAGCGGGCAAAACAGAACCTGCCGCCGAAGGTGGCGAAGGGCTTGGCAAGCCGGTGTTCTTTTCTTTAGGCGACATCTTGGTCAATTTGACGGGCGACGGCAAACGCCCCAACTTCCTCAAAATCAAGGTTAGCCTTGAGCTGGTTTCCGAAAAAGACAGCAAGGATCTTGAGCAGCTCAAACCGCGTATTGTCGATAATTTCCAAGTTTACCTGCGCGAACTGCGTGTGGAAGATTTGCGCGGGTCGGCAGGACTTTATCGTCTGCGTGAAGAACTGCTGCTGCGCGTGACCGAGGCGGTCAAACCCATCCGCGTCAAAGATGTGCTTTTTGAAGAAATGCTGGTGCAGTAAAAGAGAGGGGTCAGGGGTCAGGATTCAGGGGTCAGGGAAGCTTTCCTTTTCCTTTTCCTTTCCCTTTTCCTTTTCCCCCTTCCTCGTCATCCCGGAAAACCCGAAGGGTTTATCCGGGACCCAGAGTCACAAAAGACAGCGCCGTTTCAAACAACCCCCGCTTGCCCCAAAGGCAAGCGAACATTCGTGGTTGACAAGACAAAAAGGGGTCGGGGGTCAGAAGTCAGAGAAGATTCTTTCTTTTTGGCGACGAAGGGATGACATCCCCCTCATTTTGCCCTAAATAGAAAAGACGAGACTCTCTATCTTTTCTCCCTGACCCCTGAATCCTGACCCCTGACCCCTATCTTTCATGTCTGACGAAGAAAAACCAGAAACCGCTGAAGCTCCCGCCGCTGGCGCGGAGATGAGCGAGGAAGAACGCCAAGCCGCCGAATGGGCCGCTATGGCCGATGGGGCTGACGATGCCGAAGGCATCGAAGGTGGTGCAACGCGTGTTTTAAGCCAAAACGAAATCGACAGTTTGCTTGGTTTCGGTGGCGGGCCCGCGCAACAAGATAATTCCGGCATTATGGCGCTGGTCAACAGCGCGCTGGTCAATTACGAACGTCTGCCAATGCTTGAGGTCGTCTTTGACCGCCTCGTGCGCATGATGTCCACCAGCTTACGCAATTTCACCTCTGACAATGTCGAAGTCAGCTTAGATCAGATCACCTCTGTTCGTTTTGGCGATTATCTCAACTCGATCCCGCTGCCCGCCATGCTCGCCGTGTTTAAGGCGGAGGAATGGGACAATTCAGCGCTTATGACCATCGATAGCGCCATGATTTATTCGATCGTGGACGTTTTGCTCGGCGGTCGCCGGGGCACGGCGGCTATGCGTATTGAAGGCCGACCCTATACCACCATCGAACGCAATTTGGTTGAGCGCCTTGTGCGCGTCATTCTCGCTGACGTTTCGGGCGCGTTTGATCCCCTCTCACCCGTGACCTTCCGCTTTGACCGGCTTGAGACAAACCCGCGTTTTGCGACCATCGCACGCCCGGCCAACGCCGCCGTTTTGGCCAAGCTGCGCATCGACATGGAAGATCGCGGCGGGCGCATTGAAATCTTGATCCCCTATGCCACGCTCGAGCCAATCCGCGAACTTTTGCTTCAAATGTTCATGGGTGAAAAGTTCGGTCGCGATTCCATCTGGGAAACCCATTTGGGTAACGAACTTTTGATGACCAATATGCACATGAATGCCGTGCTTGACGAAGTCACAATGCCGCTGGGCGAAGTGATGAACTGGAAAGTCGGCTCGCGCATGATGCTCAACGTCAAGGCCGACGATCCCGTTGCCTTGCGCGCGGGCGATGTCACGCTTTTTCAAGGACGCATGGGCTCCCTCAATGGTAAGATTGCCGTGCGGGTGGATAGCGTCACAATTCAAGACCCCGCTAAAGATTAGACAAGAGGTTTTTGATGGCTCTTCTTTCTTTCGGCATAGACCTTCTTCTGATCGGCCTTTTGATCAGCGGGCTTTTTTATGCCATACGCCTGACACGTCAATTGACCATCATGCGTGAAAGCCATGCGGAAATGCAGCAGTTTGTGGCCAACTTCAACGCCACCGTCGCGCGCGCCGAAGCCGGCATTCGCGGCCTGAAAACCATCAGCCGCCAAACGGGCGACGATCTTGAGGCGCTTATCGAGAACGGCCAGAAAATTCGTGATGAACTTCACTTCTTGATCGAAAGCGCCGACCAAATCGCCACGCGCCTGTCCGACAAGGCCGCCAGTGCCACACGTTCTTCGCGTACGAGCGAAGAGGCTACGCCTGCCCCCGAGCAAGCCGCGCCAACCCGCCGCGCCAAAGTCCAAGAGCAAGCCGCACCCGCCGCCTCCAACGTTGAGCGCGAATTGCTCCGCGCCTTACAAAAGAGGGACTAATGCCGCAAAAGCCCCAGCCTAAACTCATGACGCCGCGCTTTCTGTTGCCACTGATGATGGTCGTTGGCATAACTGTGATTGGCTTGCGTACAGGCGAGGTTTGGACAACCGTTCAGCATGGCGATCTGTTTGCGCCCATCACCCGCGCCCGCGCCGAAGAAGCCGCCCCAGCCAAACCCACCGCGCCAGAAACGCCCAAGCCAGCTGACGCCAAGGCGCACGAAGAAGATCATCCGCCCGCCGCGCCGCTGGCGCACGAAGATGAAGATTCGCCGGAAAGCACGCTTTATAAACAGCTTTCGGGCCGCCGCGATCAGCTTGAAAAACGTGCGAAAGACCTGGATGATCGCGAAGCGCTCCTTCATGTGGCCGAAGGCCGCGTGGATAATAAGCTCAAGGAAATGGAAACGCTGCGCACGCAAATCCAATCCCTGCTCGGTCAAGCCGATGCCGCGCAACAAGTCCAGCTTGAAAATCTCGTGAAAATCTATGAAATTATGAAGCCCAAAGAAGCGGCTAAGATTTTTGAATCGCTTGATATGCCTATTCTTTTGGGTGTCGTGCAAAAGATGAAACCCGCACGCACGGCAGCGGTCATGGCAGAAATGGATCCCCAAAAAGCCAAAGACATCACCACCGCCCTCACCCGGCAAAACCAGCTGCCGCAGATCAAGTAAATTTATATAAAGCCCTCACTCGCATAAGCTCGCGGGCCCTGTTCGGGCCTTGAAGAAAAAAGAACAGCGCCAACACCCCCACCGTCATGCTCGCGTAAGCGGGCATCCCGTTTGGTTTTCTTTCTTCATCCCCCTCAGACGCCGGGCGCGAGCCATCCGGCCCGCTTGGCTTCGCTCGCATAAGCGAGCGGGCCCTGTTCGGGCCTTGAAGGAAGAGAGCCCCTCCAGCCACCCCCCCCCACCGTCACTCCCGCGAAGGCGGGAGTCTAGGGTCACATGAATAAGCGTCTGTTTTTGTAACCCTGGATCTCCGCCTTCGCGGAGATGACTAGAATTCTTATGATTCCTTGCAGAAAAAGAACCACATTCTCTCACCGCAAAACACCGCGTCACTCACGAGCGACCGCTTGGTCGCGTGGCAATCCAGAGTCGGCTGAATGACCCCTTGTTCCTGTGACTCTGGATTGCCACGGCGCTTTGCGCCTCGCAATGACGGGTAGGATTGGGACGTTCTTTCCTGACCCCTGACCCCTGAATCCTGACCCCTCCCTTTTTATCCCCCTCAGACGACGCCGGGCGCGAGCCATCCGGCCCGCTTGGCTTCGCTCGCATAAGCGAGCGGGCCCTGTTCGGGCCTTGAAGGAAGAGTGTCCCTCCCTCTATCCCCCCACCGTCACTCCCGCGAAGGCGGGAGTCTAGGGTCGCATGAATAAGCGTCTGTTTTTGTAACCCTGGATCTCCGCCTTCGCGGAGATGACTAGAATTCTTATGATTCCTTGCAGGAAAAGAACCACATTCTCTCACCGCAAAACACCGCGTCACCCACGAGCGACCGCTTGGTCGCGCGGCAATCCAGGGTCAGGTGAATGAACGCTGGTTCCTGTGACTCTGGATTGCCACGGCGCTTTGCGCCTCGCAATGACGGGTAGGTTGGGGACGTTCTTCCCTGACCCCTGAATCCTGACCCCTGCCCCCTCCCTTCTTAGTCATAGTTGCGCCACGATCGGCTTTTAGAGTAAGCTGTCGTTCACCATCTTTTTTTCAAACCAAACGAGGGTTCACCATGTTCCGCAAAACACTTCTGGCCACCTTGGGGTTGACGTTCTTTTTGGTCGCCTGTCAGGCTACAGATATGGGCACAAAAGAATCAGTTGGCACACTCGGCGGCGCGGCAGCAGGTGGTTTGCTCGGCAGCACCATCGGCAAGGGTTCAGGGCGTCTTGCCGCAACGGCAGCGGGCGTTGTGCTTGGCGGCTGGCTTGGCAACGAAATTGGCGCTTCGCTCGACAAGGCTGACCGCTCGGAAATGGGCCGCGCTGAAACCCGCGCCTACAGTGCGCCAATCGGCCAACAAATTACATGGAACAACCCGCAATCCGGCAACGCTGGCACGATCACGCCTGTGCGTGACGGCTATGCGAATGACGGCGCTTATTGCCGCGAGTTCCAACAAACGGTCACCATCGGCGGCCAGCAGCAGCAGGCCTTTGGCCGCGCGTGCCAGCAGCCCGACGGCTCATGGAAAATTGTGCAGTAAAAAGGGAGGGAGCGGGGGCCAGCGTTCAGCTTAAAGGAAAAATACTTTTTTCCTGACCCCTGAATCCTGAACCCTGACCCCTGATTTCTCATGGCCCAAGACCCCTATTCTCTTCTCGGCGTTCCCCGTACGGCCAGCGAAGCTGAGCTGAAAAAGGCGTATCATAAGCTCGCCAAAAAACTTCACCCGGACGTGAACCCGGGCCGCAAGGATATCGAGCAAAAGTTCAAAGAAGTCACCGCCGCCTACGACCTTCTCTCCGATCCCGCCAAGCGCATCCGCTTTGATCGCGGCGAGGTCGATGGGCAAGGCAATGAACGCGGCTATTCGCGTTCCCCCGGCGAGGGCGCTTCATACAGCAGCCGTTCACGTCCGCGCGGCTCACCCTTTGGCAGCGGCATTAATCCCGAAGATATTTTCGCCGAATTTTTTGGCGGTGGCGGAGCGCGGCATGGCGCGGGAGCCTATGAACGTGCCCGTGCTTATGAAGAGCCTCGCGGCAGCGACACCTCTTATGAAATCGTCATCCCCTTTACCGAAGCTTGCCTTGGCATCAAAAAACGCGTCACGCTGTCAAGCAGCAAGACCATCGACGTCACCATTCCGCCCGGCACTGAAGACGGCCACAAATTACGCTTACGCGGCTTAGGCCAAGAGGGCCCCGGTGGCGCAGGTGATGCGCTGGTTGTCATCAAAGTCGCGCCACATGCGTATTTCACACGCGAAGGTCACGATATTCACATCGATGTCCCCGTTTCCTTGCCTGAAGCCATCTTGGGCGGCACGATTAAGGTGCCGACGCTTGACGGTTCGGTCGCGCTCAAAATCCAAAAAGGCGTGAATACCGATACGCTCATGCGCCTGAAAGGCAAAGGCGTACCCGGCCCCAAAGGCACGGCTGGCGACATGTTTGTCAAAATCAAAATCATGCTACCTGAGAGTGGGCTGGATGAGCTTGAAAAATGGGCGCAGAAAAATCCTTATAACCCGCGCAAAAAACGCGGCTGGGAATGAGCGCGCCCGCGCAGGATCGGCATCAGCGCGGCGCGGCTTCACACAAGCGCGGCCTTAGAGCTGAACGGTTGGCCCGGCTTCTTTTACACCTCAAACTTTACCGCCTGATCGCCACGCGTTTTAAAACGCCCCTGGGCGAAATCGACCTGATCGCAGCTCGTGGCCGCACGCTGGCCTTTATCGAAGTCAAAGCGCGGCCCGATGAAACGCAGGCCGGACAAGCCATTGCCCCGCAGCAACAGCAGCGCCTTGCCCGCGCCGCAACCCTCTTTCTGGCCCAAAACCCCCGTTATGCTCGCTTTCACATCCGATTCGATGCCTTGCTGATTCTGCCGCGTCGGTGGCCTATCCACATTGAAAATGCCTTCGAATTTCATCCTGACGGCAGGATTTGACGATCTATCCCCAACAAAATGCCCCTTTTCCTCGATTGCTGATTCACAGGGCTCATGATTCTGTCTTATGCTGGCCCTCATGACACAGCAGAAAGAATCCTTAAACATCCTTCGCCACGCGGGCGAACTGGGCGATGAAGCAATCAACTTGGGCGAAGCCGCCCTTGCGCTGGCTATCGTCGAAAAACCGGATGCGCAAATGGGTTCTTATCGTGAGCATCTCGCCGTTTTGGTTGAGCAGTTGCGCGAAGGTGGCACGGCGACCTGCACCGAAGAGCAGCTGCGCCTTTTACGCCGCGTGTTGGTTGTGCAGCAGAAATATCAAGGCGACGACAATCATCTGGAAGATCCGCGCTCGACCAATATCATGGACGTCATCGACCGCCGGCGCGGCTCGCCTTTAACGCTGGGCGTGCTTTATCTGCATGTCGCGGCTGAGATGGGCTGGGCCATGACGGGGATTGATCTGGCTGGGCATTTTCTCTTACGCCTGTCGGCGCGTGATGGCAGCGTCATCATTGACCCCTTCCGCGCAGGCCAGACCTGCCAAATCGAAGAGGTTGATTCCTCGTTGCTTGACGAAGAGGAAGAAGACGAACTCGTTGAGATTCTTGAAGAATCCAGCCCCATTTCCTTCTCTGCCGATCTTTTGCGTCCGCTGAGCCGCCGCGATGTGTTGCTGCGCTTGCAGCATCAAGTTAAACGCCGCCAGCTGGGGCAAGATCGCTCAGATGCCGCCATCAAAACCCTGCAAGGCATGATCCTTTTCGCGCCGCGCAAGCAGGACCTTTGGCGTGAGCTTGGGTATTTGCAAGCAGAGCGCGGCCATATCCGGGCGGCCATCACTGCACTTGAAGTTGTGCGCGATCTGGCTTCCGATCCCTTGCCGCTTCGGCAGACCGACGGCATGATCCGCGAGCTGCGTTGGCGGTTGAATTAAGCGCCCTTCCGGCGACCTGTCGCGCCGAAGCCCCGTAGGGGCGTAGGGGGAAGGCCGGAAGCCAGATGGCTTTTCCTTTTGCACAGCGGGTCACGCAAACGAACTGTCGTATCCAATGGCACGGCCAACTGGATCCCGTCCTTCGACGGGATGACGATTTTTATTTTCTGTCAGGTTCTTCTTCGGCAGGCCCGGATCAACGCGGGACGTTTAAAAGAAACCAAACGGGCTGCCCGCGGATCCAAGCATGACGATGGGAGCGGGTGGTCTATGCGGCTCTCTGTTTTTCCCAAAAGCCAAACGAGTTCCGAGCGCAGGCACAACAAAAAAGAGCGTCCCTTCCGGCGACCTGTCGCGCCGAGGCCCCGTAGGGGCGTAGGGGGAAGGCCGGGATGATGAGGGGTGTTGTTGCTTCGAGACAAGCCCCTTGAAAAACGTTCTGCGTTTAAATCCCGCGTGACTTAAGCTGGCCGCCGATTTGAAAGCTTTCGATCCCTTGGCTAAAGCCCGTTTTATCGTCCGTTTCGATAAAGCAGCCGCACACGCTGGCTTCGCCTTCGGCAGGGTCCATGCGCTCGCCCGGCGTTTTGCGCGTAAAGCGCCAGATGGAACGCTCTTTTTTCACGCCAATGACGCTATCGAAATCGCCGCACATACCCGCATCAGTTTGATAGGCCGTGCCGCCCGGCAAGATATGATCGTCCGCTGTCGGAATATGTGTATGCGTGCCGACCAAAGCCGAAACACGCCCATCCAAGAATTGAGCCAGAGCCATTTTCTCAGAAGTGGCCTCGGCATGAAAATCAATAAAGGTCGCATTCACGTTCCCGCCCAGACGATAGCTTGAAACCAAACGTTCGGCGGCGGCAAACGGATCATCAAGGCACTCATTCATGAACAAATTGCCCATCAGATTTGCCACAAGAATCTTCCGCCCATCGGGCAGCGCGTGCACGTACGAGCCATGGCCCGGCGTGCCTTCGGGAAAGTTCATGGGCCGCAGCAAACGCGGCTCGCGATCAATGGAGGAAAGCAGCTCACGCTGATTCCACACATGGTTGCCCGTGGTCAGGACCGCTGCGCCTTGGTCAAAGAATTCTTGGGCGAGTTTCAGCGTAATGCCATGCCCTGCCGCTGCATTCTCACCGTTGATGATGATCACCTCTGGCTTAAACCGCGCTTTAAGAGCGGGCAAATGCTGCGCCAGACCATCACGGCCCGAACGGCCCACAACATCGCCAAAAAACAGAATACGCATTGGGAAAACCTTCTTTCGTCACACCGATTCCTTGATAAGCTTTTTTAAACGGCGGGGCCACGCAAAAGGTTCTGTACGGCGGGAAAAAGAGGCCCTATCCTGCCGCCAACCGCAAATGAACCCAGCAAGACATGACTGATATTCGCTTTTATCACCTAACCCATAAGACCTTGGAGCAAGCCTTGCCCGAATTGCTGGCCAAAACGGCGCAGCGCGGCTGGCGGGCTGTTGTTATCGCCTCCTCACCTGAGCGCGCGGAAGATTTAACGCAGCTTCTTTGGACTTCGGGGCCGAGCGGCTTTCTGCCTCACGGGAATGCCAAAGATGGTCAAGCCAGCGAGCAGCCCATCTGGCTCACCGATAAAGATGAAAACCCCAACGGCGCTACGGTTCTTTTTCTGGTCGATGGCGCAAGCTCGGCGCATGTGGACGCGTTTGATGTCGCTTGCGAGATTTTTAATGGCCATGATGAGGCAACCGTCAACGCAGCCCGTGGACGATGGAAAACCTATAAAGACGCCGGTCACAAATTAAGCTATTGGAAACAAACAGAAAACGGCTGGACGAACGAAGCGTAACGGTTTTTATGTGAGGGACAATGTTCTTATCTCAAGGCTCAATTTTACGCGGCGCTCTGTTTTCTTTTTTGGGATTCACAATTTTTGTTTGCAGCGATGCCTTCACCAAAAGCGCGGGCCTGACCGGAATCTCCCCGAGCTTTATTATGTGCCTTTCAGGATGGGCTGCGGTCATCACTGTGTTGCTGGGCCTTTTGCCATCGC
>Ga0209467_1002427_pt1 | contig 13343 bp, 12 predicted proteins | sample Higcelwee11metaG_FD_187175 | JGI IMG/M metagenome (GOLD analysis project Ga0209467, IMG submission 187175) | Freshwater pond sediment microbial communities from the University of Edinburgh, under environmental carbon perturbations - High... | ecosystem: Environmental > Aquatic > Freshwater >...
CCTGCTTTATGGCATTGTGGCAACAACGGCGGCCTCGGTGCTGTTGGGAATCACCAGTCTGCCGTCAACATGGGTCAGTCTGCCCCCGTCTCTGTCACCGATCTTTATGAAGCTGGATATTGCAGGTACCCTGCAACCTGGGGTTTTTCCTGTGGTGCTGGTAATTTTTATGATGGCCTTTATGGATACCATTGGCACCCTGATAGGCCTTTCAATGCGGGCCGATCTGTTGGACAAGAATGGCAACCTGCCGGAGATTGAGCGTCCGATGCTGGCTGATGCCGTTGCCACCACTATTGCACCATTGCTTGGTACCACCACAACCGGCGCATTTATTGAATCTGCCACCGGCATAGCAGTGGGGGGACGTACCGGTTTTACCGCGCTGGTGGTGGCCGGTCTGTTTGGTCTCTCACTCTTTTTTGCACCACTCTTTACCATGGTGCCAACCCATGCAGCCGGTATAGCCCTGATCCTGATCGGTACTCTGATGATTCAACCGATTACCCGGATTGATTTTGAGGATCTGACCGAGTTGATCCCTGCCTTCCTGACGGTTGCATTAATGGTGTTTACCTACAATATCGGGGTAGGGATGACTGCAGGGCTTCTTTCCTATACCTTGATTAAAACCTTTACCGGAAGGGTCGGTGAGGTTTCTGTCGGTATGTGGGTGCTGGCCGGATTGTCGTTATCATTCTTTGTATTCATGCCTAAAGGATAGTAGAAATCTTCAGCTTGCAGAACAGGGGTAGATTATGAACTTCTTGCACACTCAATCTGATGTTCAGGTCATTCGGAGGAGGTTACAGATGCAGTTTTTAGTTCGTACCTTATTTTGTCTGGGATGTTTGCTTCCTGCTGTTGCATCAGCTGCGACTGTGACGCGGTTACCGGTGCAGGCGAGCATATCTGCTGTTACGGTTTATCAGGACCGTGCTCAGGTTACCCGTACCGTAACCGTAGCATTGAAGCCGGGCAGCCAGATCATCACGGTTGAAGGGTTGCCGGTGCTGCTGCAGGATGATTCAGTGCGGGTTGATGCCAAGGGGACGGCACGGGCCACTATTACCGGCATTGAGGTCAAACGCAGCTTCCTGAGCCAGACTGCAGACAAGCGGGTCAAGGAGATTGAAGCTGAACTGAAACAACTGGAGCGCAAGCTGGGTGGTCTTGATGCCAGAAAGGCCGGACTGCTTGCCCAGAAAGGGTTTGTTGATTCAATCAAGGTAGCCTGGGGCGAACGGATCTCGCAGCAACTGGCCATTGGCAAGCCGACAGCCGCTGAACTGAATGAGGCCATGGGCTTTGTGGGTAGCAACACTGTCAAGGTTGAAGACCAACAACGTGATATTGAGCAGGAAAAGCAGGCCATCAAAGAGCAGATGGATGCCCTGAAGCGAAAGAAACAGGAAGCCAGCGGCTCAAACCGTAAGGAAAGCAAGACCGTTGAAGTGGCGATAGAGACCGCCAAAGAAGGCAAACTGACCCTGGACCTGTCCGGCGTGGTCAACCAGGCTACCTGGGAGCCCAGCTATGATGTACGGCTTGCTCAGGATGGCACCAGCGCAGAGCTGACCTACCGCGCCCAGGTTCGTCAGCAGACCGGCGAAGACTGGAACAATGTACCGCTGACCCTCTCTACCGCACGTCCGGCAAGTGGTGGTGCTCCTCCGACCCTCTACCCCTGGCGGATCTCCTTCTACCGCCCCATGCCGGTTGTCATGCCTGCTGCAGCACCGATGAGGAGCTACAAAAAAGCTGCAAAAACGGTAATGCCAGAGAACATGCGAGCCGACATGGAAGTTGCTGCAGAGGCACCAGCACCGGCAGCCTTTCAGACTGCCCAGGCTGCTGCAGAAGGAACCTCAATCGTATTTAAAATTCCAAAACCGGTTGATATCCCCTCGGACAACACCCGTCACAGCACCGTGATAGCCCTGGAAAAACTGCCGGTCAGCACCGAATATGGCACCGTACCCAAGCTGTCACCGGTTGCCTACCTGACCGCAGAACTGGTTAACAAGGCCGGCTGGCCATTGATGCCCGGCACCGTCAAGATCTTCAGCGGCAACACCTTTGTGGGTAGCGCAGATATGAAGCAGGTGGCCTCGGGCGAGAAATTCACCCTCCCCTTTGGCAGTGATGACCAGATCACGGTCAAGCGGGAAGAGCTGAAGCAGCATAAAGAGGCAGGCTTGTTTGGTAAAAACCGGATGGGCTACCGTTCAACCATCACCGTCACCAACTTCCGCAAAGAGGCTCAGACAATCAGCGTCAAGGACCAACTGCCGCTGGCTGGCGACAGCGAAATCAAGATCAGCCTGGAAGAAGCGACCCTGCAGCCGACCGAGAAGAAGGATGATGGCGCACTGATCTGGAAGATGAAACTGGCAGCCGGTGAGAAGAAGGTGTTTAGTTACGAGATCGTGGTGGAGTATCCCAAGGACCGGGAAGTTACGGGGCTGTAAGTGAACTGAATAAAGTGTTCACCAGAAGGGACAGTCAACTTGACCGTCCCTTCTTTTGTTAAACCAGGAAAAGCAGTTAGCCGCCATAGAACGCAAAGATCGCAAAGGACTTCATATATTTGTAATAAACTTCAAACACACCTGCAAAGGGTTGTAGAAAACATATTAAACAGCTGTTTTCTTTTGTTTCCTTGTGTTCTTTTGCGGCTAAACTACGGTTTTTAGGTTAAAGCGCTTGCAGCACCACACACTTGAGGTACTCAGATTCCGGGAAATTCAGCAAAACCGGATGATCCGGGGCCTGTGAGCGGGCCGTTACCAGCCGCACCTCACGCTTGGCCTGACGGGCAGAGGTGGCCAGCATCTCGCGGAACGGCTCCCGCCCCATGTGATAGGAACAGGAACAGCTGATCAGGTAGCCGCCCGGCTCCAGCAGTTCCAGGGCTCGGCGGTTAATGGTGATATACCCCTTGGTGGCCTCGGCCAGGTTTTTGCGGTTTTTGACAAAGGCAGGCGGGTCCATAACCACTACCCCAAAGCTGCGTCCTTCCAGCTTGAGTGAACGCAGCCGATCAAAGGCATCGCACTCCTCAAAGCTGACCCGATCCGACAGACCGTTTAAGGCAGCATTCCTGCCTGCCAGGGCAACAGCACGCTCAGAGATATCCAGACCCAGCACGGATCTGGCCCCAAAGAAGCCGGCGTGGGCTGCCCAGCTGCCGCTGTAGCAGAAACAGTCCAGCACATCCTTGTCGTTACAGATACCCTTCAGCAACAGGTGGTTTTCCTTCTGATCCAGAAAACCGCCGGTCTTCTGGCCATTACGTAGATCCACCTCAAAGGTCAGACCGTTTTCCTGCATCAGAACAGCATCCGGGATGGTCCCCTGCAACAGTTCTACCTCTTCTGTCATCCCTTCCATGGTACGCACCGCCACATCATTACGGGCAATGATCCCCTTGGGGGACAACAGACGTTGCAGTGCCTCAACAATCAGGCCACGCCGTCTGTCCATACCGGCAGACAGCAGCTGCAACGAGAGGTAATTGCCGTACTTGTCCACCACCAGACCGGGCAGAAAATCAGACTCGCCATAGATCAGCCGGAAGGTCTCCATCTGGGGGTACAGGCTGCGACGATGGGCCAGGGCCGCAGCAATCCGCTGTTCAAAGAAACCGACCGAATCAATATCTTCATGCTGGCGTGACAACAGACGCACTGAAATCAGGGAGTGGGGGTTATGGTAGCCGGTGCCGATATAGGTACCACTTACATCAAACAGTTCGCAGGCAACACCCGGCTCCTGGACGCCTTCAATCCGCCCGATTTCGTTACTGAACACCCAGGGGTGTCCAGCCTTGATCCGGCGGTCTTCGTTCTTTTTAAGGCTGATTCTGGTCACGGCAACATTTCTCCAAGGGAGGCAAGGGGGATGCGATCCGGCAGTTTGATGCCGAACTCGCGTAGATACAGCACATTGACCGAGACCAGCAAAGAATTAAGCCGTTCCAGGTCAATCAGGGCACCACCCGGCATCCGTTCCATCCCTTTACAGTTAAGCGGACAGACATCCACCCGACGGCCCGCCTCTTCAGTGATCAGGATCGGCAGTCCATGGGTGCGGCAGATGATCGGGCGGGCCTGGTACAACAGACAACAATTATTAAGCAGAAGCGGACAACGATCCCCATCCTGAGGATTGGACAACTGGTGCTTAAGCTGCTGATACTGCTCCGGGGGCAACTGTCCGGCAGCCTCTATCAGCGCCGCAGCCTCCACCGGAAAGACCGAGATACTGATGCAGCAGGAGGAACAACCGGCGTGACAGGTAAGGGCATCACCCAGCAGTGTGGTGATACCCTCACAGAGTTGATCCACCTTATCCAGCAGGCGGTGATAGTTTTCCAGCGGTTGCGCCATTACTTACTGGATCTTCAACACTATCTTGCCGAAATGCTTATCCTCTTCCATCATCCGGTGCGCCTCAACCACTTCATCAATTGAGAAGACCTTCTCAATGATCGGCACGATGGTACGGTCGGCAAACTTGGGAAGGGCAGTCTTGGTAAATTCAGCCACAATGGCCGCCTTATCCTTAACCGGACGGGAACGCAGAACCGAACCGATGATCTGCTGACGCTTGACCATCATCAGGGCCAAGTTCAGCTCTGCCTTGATACCACTGATGATGCCGATGATCACCAGACGGCCAGCATAGCCCAGCGAGGCCATATTCGGAGCCAGATACTTGGCACCGACATGATCCAGGATCACATCAACACCCTTCTTGTTGGTAAACTCCTTAACCGCTTCGGAGAAATCAGGGGTAGTGGTGAAGTCTACCACCAGATCAACCCCCATCGCCTTGACTCGCTCGATCTTGCTGGGGTGGGAGGTAACAATAAGCTTGGTCTCCGGCACCAGCGCCTTACAGAGCTGTACACCGGCCATGTTGACCCCGCCGCCGCCGCCGTGGATAATGGCGGTGTTTTTGTCCTTCAGGCCGCCGATCATAAACAGGTTGGAGAAGGCGGTGATGTAGGATTCACAGACGCAGGCAGCCTCTTCAAAGGACATGGACTCAGGAATCGGCATCAGGTGGCTGGCATAGGCCACGGCATACTCGGCGCAGGCGCCACCGCCAACCAGCGACATGACCCGCTGACCAACCTGCCAGCCCTCAACGCCGGGGCCGATCTCTTCAATGGTGCCTGCCACTTCAAGGCCAAGGATTTCAGAATCACCGGGAGGTGGTGGATACTTGCCTTCACGCTGTACCAGATCAGGACGATTGATAGTGGTGGCAATCACCTTGACCAGCACCTGACCTTCAGCCGGAGCGGGCTTTGCAGCCTCCCCAACTTTTAACACCTCTACGCCGCCAAAACCTTCCATCAATACAGCCTTCATAGGAACCCCTCCCAAATGAGATAGTGTTTGAAAAATGCAGTGGGCTAATCTACCTGCTCGGGCTGCTTTTGTAAACCGAAAAACCGCTGTTGAACCCTTGATTTAAGGGCTTTTTTCTGCCATAAACGGGCCGCATCATACAACCAGACAACACGGGGATGGTAGCGCAATGAAGATACTGGTCACCAATGACGATGGCATCGGAGCACCGGGCATCAAGGCCCTGGCTGAAGCACTGACAGAGCTGGGAGAGGTTACGGTGGTGGCACCAGACCGCGAACGGAGCGCTGCCGGGCATTCCCTGACCCTGCACTCGCCCCTGCGAGTCTTTGAGCTGCGAGACGGCTGGTTTGCCGTGGATGGCACCCCTACCGACTGCGTTAACATGGGGATACACAGCCTGCTCGGCTCCCCGCCGGATCTGGTGGTTTCCGGGATTAACCATGGCAGCAATATGGGCGATGACGTGACCTACTCCGGTACGGTTGCCGCAGCCATGGAAGCCAACCTGATGGGCATCCCGGCCCTGGCAGTGTCGCTGGCCACCTACGGCCCCAGCGAACATTTTCCTGATGCAGCAAAAGTTGCGGTTCAAGTAGCACGGATGCTGATCCAACAGGGGCTGCCCGCTGATACCTTCCTCAATCTCAACGTGCCTAACCTGCCTTTTTCAGAGATTAAAGCACCACTGATCACCCGTCAGGGCAAACGCTCTTTTGTAGGAAAAATCGTAGACAAGACTGACCCAAGAGGCCGCAAATACTATTGGATCGGCAGTGAAGAACCCAGCTTTTCAGATGAGGAAGGGACTGACTACGATGCCGTTGGCAAGGGGCACCCATCCCTTACGCCGCTGCATCTGGACCTGACCAATCACCGTGCCATGGAAACCCTGAAACAATGGCAGATTGCCTGATGCTGGACATACGCGGGAAGCTCTGGTATCTTTTCGCCATTATCTGTAGCCGGGGAATATAAATTTGGTAAACTTCGACATATCCCGTAAACGTATGGTTCAGGAACAGGTTGTTAGTCGGGGTATTACGAACCCGCGTCTGATTGAAACCCTGCTGAAAATTCCACGTCATTTATTTGTGCAGGAAGCGATGGCAGCCCAGGCCTACAGTGATGGCCCGTTACCGATCGGTGAGAAACAAACTATTTCACAACCGTATATGGTGGCGCTAATGACTGATTTGCTTGAGCTGACCAGTAACGACCATGTACTTGAAATTGGCACCGGTTCCGGCTATCAGACCGCCATATTGGCCAGTCTGGTCAGGCGGGTCTGGACCATTGAACGAATTCGTCCGTTGGCTATGCAGGCCCGTAAAGTTCTGGACTCCCTTCATCTGTTAAACGTTAATATTAAAGTTGGTGATGGCACCCTGGGTTGGTCTGAAGAAGGCCCTTTTGATGCTATTCTGGTGACTGCCGGTGCCCCGGCGATACCTGAAACCCTTGCAAAACAGCTTGCCCCAGGGGGCCGTCTGGTTATACCGGTTGGTGATGAATCAAACCAGACACTGCTTCGAATTCGTAAGGCTGCAGATGGAACCTTGTCACAGGAAACCGGCATCGGATGCAGATTTGTCCCTTTGATTGGCCAGCAGGGCTGGCAAATGAACAGCTAAGGAGATTTCATGCTGCTGGAGACACCCCCGCAGGAACCGACCCTGGATGTGATTGGCCTGGATGATGATCTGGAGCCACCGGTAGACTTTGTTGCTGCCATTGAAGCAGATGATGATCCATCCTTTGAGATTGATGACCTGCCAGCTCTGGTTGAACAGATTCCTCTGGATGATCCGGTCAAGATCTATCTGCGTGATATCCAGCGTACTCCGCTGTTGACAGCCGATGCAGAAAAAGAGCTGGCCCGCAAGGTGGAGCAGGGAGATATGGCAGCTCGAAACAGGATGATTGAAGCCAACCTGCGGCTGGTGGTCAAGATATCCAAACGGTATCTGAACCGTGGCCTGCCGTTTCTTGATCTTATTGAAGAAGGCAACCTTGGCTTGATGAAGGCGGTCGAGCGGTTTTCCCTTGAGAAGGAATGCCGTTTTTCCACCTACGCCACCTGGTGGATTCGTCAGTCAATTGAGCGTGCATTGGTTAACCAGTCCCGTACCATCAGGCTTCCGGTACATGTTTCTGACGATATTAGTCGTATGCTTAAGGTATCACGGCAGCTTTCCCAAAAACTACATCGAGAACCAACCGTGCAGGAGCTGGCCGATGAAGTTAAGGTGAAGCCGATGCATATCAGAAAGTTATTGATTCTGCTAAGAAAAACCTGTTCGATGGATGCTCCTATCGGAGACGGTAACGACTTTTTTCTTGTGGACACTATTGAGGATACAGCTGCAGTCTCACCTTCCGATCTGTTGGAAAATATCAGCCGTTATGAGCAGATTGCCGAGCATTTTGACCAGTTGAGCGAGAGTGAGCGGAAGATACTTGGGCTTCGCTTCGGTCTTGATGACCAGGACCCGCAAACCCTGGATACTATTGGTCAGAGCTTTGGTGTCACCCGTGAGAGGATCAGGCAGATTGAAGCCAAATCAATTGAAAAACTTATTAACTTTACCAAATCAGCCAGATGAAGGAGACACCACCCATGGAAGACCTGAAGCTTACTATTCGTGACATTCCCGATTTTCCTAAAAAAGGTATTATTTTCAAAGACATTACCACGCTGCTACAGGACGCAAAATCGTTTGCCCGGATGATTGATATGATAGCAAATCGGTATATCGGGCAGCGGATTGACAAGGTTGTTGGTGTTGAGGCTCGCGGTTTTCTGATCGGTGCTGCACTGGCGTACCGTCTGGGGGCTGGTGTGGTACTGGTCCGTAAGCCGGGCAAGCTGCCGTCTGAAACCTTCAGCAAAACATATGATTTGGAATATGGCACTGACACGCTTGAGATTCATAAAGATGCCATCAAATCTGGCGAAAAGATTTTGATCGCCGATGACCTGCTGGCCACCGGCGGGACCATGGCGGCTGTAGTGGATATGATCACACAGATGCAGGGTGATATTGTGGAGTGCTGCTTCATGACTGAACTAACGTTCCTGGATGGTCGCTCAAAATTGCCTGAAGGAAAAGTTTACTCTCTGCTTGAATTTTGATAAATAAGTATATTCTTGTCCCCGTAGCTCAGCAGGATAGAGCGACTCCCTCCTAAGGAGTAGGCCGGACGTTCGAATCGTCTCGGGGACGCCAGTTTGCTATGAAACTGAGTACTTCAGTAGGGGTACTCAGTTTCATATTTTCTGCTGTCAGCTTCACCGCCCCTGCCAACGGCACATAGCCCCACTGCATTCAAGAACGTCCCCTGATCTTTCTGCAATTGAAAACCAGTCAGCAACTGCCAAGATTACAGCGTGCGCTGGGTAATTTTCTCCTGTGACGATGGCTTAGTCCAATGCCCCCCCGGCTTTGCCGAAGGATATTTACTCAGGTAATAATGAATATCCCCTGATCTTATGGCTTTAAGAGCGTTCCCTCAGATTTTCTCATACTGGGTCAAGTACAGTTCATCATACCTAAAATAGCTTCAACCCCTTCTTCAATCGTCAGTACTGATGTATCAATAGTTAATGCAGGAGCTTGTGGAGCCTCATACGGTGCATCGATGCCGGTGAAGTTGGGAAGTTTGCCTTGACGGGCCTTTTTGTAGAGTCCCTTGACATCGCGTCGTTCACATTCTTCAAGTGGCGTATTGACATATACCTCCACAAACTCGTCTTCAGGCAGTAAGTTTCTGACCATCTCACGTTCAGCGCGGTAAGGCGAGATGAAGGCGGTGATAACGATCAGCCCGGCATCAACCATCAGCCTAGCAACCTCGCCTATTCGACGGATATTCTCAACCCGGTCAGCCTCGGTAAAACCCAGGTCTTTATTCAAGCCATGCCGGATATTGTCACCATCCAGTAGCATGGTATGTCTCCCTGATGATGCCAGCTTTTGTTCCAGGGCATTGGCAAGAGTTGACTTGCCTGATCCGGAAAGGCCGGTAAACCAGATTACGCATGGATGTTGAGCTTTCAGTGCAGCCCGGACTTCACGGGTAACCTGCTGCTGCTGCCAATGGATATTGGTGGCCCTGCGCAGGGCAAAATTGATCATACCTGCACCTGCCGTAGCGTTGCTGAAACGGTCTATCAGAATGAAGCTTCCTGTGGCTTTGTTCTCCTGATAGGGATCGGCGGCTATGGCCTTGCCAAGCGCCAGGTTGCAAACGCCAATCTCGTTCAGTGCAAGAACTCTGGCTGGCTCATGTTGCAGCGTGTTTATGTTGATCTTGTATTTTATACTGCTGATTTGTACCGACACGGTACTGGCGCCAGATTTGAGCAGGTAACTACGTCCAGGCAACAGCTGTTGATCATGCATCCAGACGATGTGAGCTTCAAACTGGTCAGCCTGAGCCGGACGAGCCTGCGGATCTGCCAGTATGTCACCCCGGCTGATATCAATCTCATCTTCCAGCGTGATGGTTATTGACTGACCAGCCTGGGCCTCAGCAAGATCACCATCCATGGTGATGATCCGGGCGACCCGGCTGACAGCACCGGAGGCAGCCACCACAAGCTGATCGCCGGGCCGTACCCGTCCTGAGGCGATGGTGCCGCAGAACCCGCGAAAATCAGGAGTAGGGCGGTTGACCAACTGAACCGGCAAGCGAAATGGCAGCTCCGCAGTTTGATCATCTACCTCAATATTCTCAAGGTGTTCCATCAAGGAAGGGCCATTGTACCAAGGCGTCTGCTGGCTGCGGATCAGCACATTGTCCCCTTGCAGGGCCGATATCGGTAGAGCAGTAATCCCCTTGAAGCCGAGACCGGCTACAAAGACTTCATATTCCTCCCGTATGGCATGAAAGCGGGAGGCGGAATAGTCCACCAGATCCATCTTGTTGACAGCCAGCACCAGATGACGGATACCCACGAGTGAAGCTAGGAAGCTGTGCAGCCGGGTCTGAGTCAGTAGTCCTTTGCGTGCATCTACTAAAATTACAGCAACACTGGCGGTTGAAGCTCCGGTAACCATGTTGCGGGTATACTGCTCATGGCCAGGGGTATCTGCAACAATGAATTTACGTTTGTCAGTGGCAAAGTAGCGGTAGGCCACATCAATGGTTATCCCCTGCTCCCGTTCAGCCTGCAGGCCATCCAGCAGCAGGGCATAATCAATGGAGCCATTTTGGGTACCAAGTTTTTTACTATCCGCCTCCAAAGAAGCCAGCTGGTCTTCAAAAATCAGCTTTGAATCCCACAAAAGACGACCGATCAGTGTACTTTTGCCATCATCAACACTGCCGCAGGTGATAAAACGTAGAAGGCTCAAAAATACCCCTCCTGCTTTTTCTTTTCCATGGAGCCGGCCTGATCATGATCAATCAGACGGCCCTGACGCTCGGAGGTGGTGGCTAACAGCATCTCCTGAATAATCTCCGGCAGGGTACTGGCAGTAGACTCAATGGCGCCGGTAAGGGGGTAGCAGCCCAAGGTTCGGAATCGCACCGACTTCATCTGAACCTGTTCGTCAGGCTTCAACTCAAGACGCTCATCATCAAGCAGCATCAACATGCCGTCCCGCTCCACAACCGGGCGCTCTTTGGCAAAGTAGAGCGGCACAACCGGAATCTGTTCAAGATGGATGTACTGCCAGATATCAAGTTCAGTCCAGTTGGAGAGGGGAAAGACACGGATACTCTCACCAGGGCGGATGCGGGTATTGTAAATGTTCCACAGCTCGGGACGCTGGTTTTTGGGATCCCAGCGGTGCTGTTCATTGCGGAAGGAAAATATCCGCTCCTTGGCCCGGGACTTTTCCTCATCCCGTCGGGCTCCGCCAAAGGCGGCGTCAAACCGGTATTTATCAAGGGCCTGCTTCAGACCATCGGTTTTCATTACATCGGTATAGAGCGCAGAGCCATGGGTAAACGGGGTGATCCCCAGGCTGAGCCCTTCTTCATTGATATGGATCAGCAGGTCAAATCCATATTCAGCAGCCATTTGATCACGGAAGGAGATCATCTCCCTGAACTTCCAGGTGGTATCAATATGCAGGAGCGGAAATGGAGGTCTGGCAGGATAGAAGGCCTTGAGCGCCAGACGAAGCATAACTGAAGAATCCTTGCCAATGGAGTATAGCATGACCGGGTTTTGAAACTCGGCTGCAACCTCACGGATTATATGGATACTTTCAGACTCAAGCTGCCGTAAATGAGTGTTCATTCTTCCGTCTTCATCCTTTATCCTTGTTCTTCAAGCCAGCAGTATTTTCAGGCCCGTCAACAGAAGCAACAGGGCCAGTATCGGGCGGAGCAGAGCCTCAGGAGCCCTTGCAGAAAGCCAGGACCCCACGATTACCGCCGGGATTGACCCGCAGAGCAGGGAAAACAGTAACTGATAATTGACACTGCCAGCCAGCCAGTGACTGATACCGGCAACCAAGGCCAAGGGAATCGCGTGGGCAAGATCAGTTCCTACCACCTTGGAAGGGGTCAAGCGAAGCGGATACAGGTACAGCATCATCACCGTGCCCAGAGCACCAGCACCTACAGATGTCAGGGTAACGACCACCCCCAGAAAAATACCTGCCAGGACAGTAAGTGGCCCTTGCAGGTATTTAAAACGCTCAACATGATCAATACGGAGATTGCGTCCCAGATTATGCAATCTGGTTTTAAACAACAGGCCAACAGCGGTTAGCGCCAGCATGTAGCCCAGGCTATGCATGATAACGGTATCAACCTTTAGGGCATTTCTGCCAAACAGATGCAGCGCCAAACCAGTCAGTAGCGCTGCCGGCAAGCTTCCGGCAGCCAGACGCCGGCAGATCTGCCAATCAATGGTGCCACGCTGGCCATGCACGGCAACGCCGGCTATCTTGGTAATGGCGGCAAAAAACAGGTCGGTGCCCACCGCTGTTTTGGGCGCCGTTCCCAGGATCAAAACCAGAATAGGGGTCATCAAAGCCCCGCCACCTATACCGGTCAGACCAACCAGCAGACCAACCAGTGCGCCTGCAACTATTGAGTGGGGATCCGGCATCGTCTATTTCAAATCCGCCGCAATCATCAATTTCACAACATCCTGCATCTTGTGTTTTGCCTTCCATCCAAGTTCATGTTCGGCTTTTTGCGGATTACCTCTACTCACCATAATCTCGGACGGCCTCAGTAGTGAAGGATCTGTTGTGACATGTTCCTGCCAATCAAGTCCAAGTTGCGTAAAGACTTCATCGACAAAATCTTTCAGCGTATTGGTTTCACCGGTTGCAATGACAAAATCTTGCGGATGTGTTTGTTGTAGCATCTTCCACATTGCCTCAACATATTCAGGAGCCCATCCCCAGTCGCGGGCAATGGATATATTGCCAAGCTGAAGTTTTTCCTTGCTGCCGCCTGCTATCCGGCATGCTGTGGTTATAATTTTACGGGTAACAAAACGCTCGGGCCGCAACGGTGATTCATGGTTAAAAAGAATACCGCTACAGGCGAATAACTGATACGCTTCACGGTAGTTTGCTACTTCCCAATGGGCTGTGGCCTTTGCCACCGCATAGGGCGAGCGGGGATAAAAAGCTGTCGCCTCGTCAGCCTCTTGGCCACCGGTATTACCAAAACATTCGCTTGAACCAGCATTATACAAGCGTGCTGGCATCTGTAAAAAACGGATAGCCTCCAAAAGGTTCAATGTTCCAATAGCAAGGCTTTCTAGCGTTTCAACAGGTTGTTCGAAGGACAGGCTAACTGAACTCTGACCTGCAAGATTATAAATTTCATCCGGTTGGACACGGGACAACGTCTGCAGTACACTGCGGAAGTCATTCAACGCCATCGAGAGGAGCGTCACATTATGCTTAACATCTAATTTTTTCAGGCTATAAAAAGAATTTACCTGAGCATCGCGGGCAGTACCAAAAACCTGATACCCTTTAT
>Ga0209467_1002428_pt1 | contig 13338 bp, 11 predicted proteins | sample Higcelwee11metaG_FD_187175 | JGI IMG/M metagenome (GOLD analysis project Ga0209467, IMG submission 187175) | Freshwater pond sediment microbial communities from the University of Edinburgh, under environmental carbon perturbations - High... | ecosystem: Environmental > Aquatic > Freshwater >...
TGGAACTGCGGGGAGGGCAGGATGCGCTCCACCGCGTCCTCCAGTTCGAGCAGCGGGGGCATGAGCAGCTCGGGCACGAACTGCCCGCCGAAATCGCCGAAATAGCCTTTCTTCACGGGGTCACCTCGCTCGTTTGCGCTGTGCTGATGGCGGTAAAGGCCGCGCGCAGCTTCGTTTCGTCCTTGATTCCCGGCGCGGACTCCACGCCGGAGTTGAGATCCAGCCCCTTCGGGGCGAATTGGGAAAGCATGGTCGCCAGGTTGTCCGGGCGAAGTCCGCCGGCCAGCAGCCAGGGCCGCGGGAAGCGCGCGGCCGCCAGCAGGGGCGCGTCGATGGTCCGGCCGTGGCCGCCGCCGGAACTTCCGGCGTCCACGACAAACAGGCCGCAATACGGCGCGAAGCGGTCCAGCTCCGCCTGGAAGTCCGCCAGGCTGGCGGCTCGCTCCGGCCAGACGACCTTGACGACGCGCTCGCGGCCGATTTCGTCCGCCAGGGCCGCGCAGAAGCGCTCGTCCTGGCCGCCGTGGAGCTGCGCCAGGTCCAGCCGGCCGGCGCGCATGAGCGCCAGCGTGTCGGCCACGGTCTGGGCCACGAACACGCCCACCGTGCGCACGCCGGGCAGCTCCAGCGACGCGGGCAGCTCCGGCCGGGTGCGGCGCGGGCTGGCCGGGTGGAAGATGAAGCCGAGCAGGTCCGCGCCGAGCGCCGCGCACAGCCGCGCGTCCCCGGCCCGCGTCATGCCGCAGACCTTGACGAGCAGTCCGCCGGCCAGTCCGCCGGCCAGTCCGCCTGTCAGTCCGGCTGTCAGTCCGCCTGTCAGTCCGGCGGTCACGGCCTGCCCCTGCGCCGCGCGGCCACGGCGGTCAGTTTCCTGAGCGCCGCGCCGGGGTCGGCCTGGCACATGAGCGAGGCGCCGACGAGCACCGCGTCGAAGCCCAGGTCGGCCATCTCGGCCAGCTGCTCCGGGGCCTCCAGGCCGCTGGCGCTGATCCACAGCTCCTTTTTGGCCTTGCGCGGGGCCAGCCGCCGCGACACGGAAAGGTCGGTCTCTAGGCGGTCCAGGTCGCGGTTGTTGACCTGGATGATGCTGGCCCCGGCCTCGCGGGCGCGGTCCAGGTCGGATTCGTCAAAGACCTCGCACACGGCCTCCAGCCCGAAGCCCCGGCACTCGTCGAGCATGGCCCGCACCCCGGCGGCGCTGTCGAACATCCGCGCGATGACGAGCAGGGCCGAGGCCGGCGTGGCCGCGGTCTCCACCACCTGCAGCGGGTCCAGCAGGAAGTCCTTGCGCAGCATGGGCCGGCCGGCGAAGGCCATGTCGTCCAGGAAGCGCAGGTCGCCCTGGAAGTGCTGCCGCTCGGTGAGCACGGAGAAGGCCGCCGCGCCGCCGTCGGCGTAGAGCCGGGCCACGTCCGCCGGGCCGAGGGACAGGTTGATGGCCCCGCGCGAGGGCGAGGCGCGCTTGTACTCCGCGATGACCGCCGGCGCGCCGTTTTTGCGCAGCGCGGCGGCGAAGCCCGGCCGGTTGCCCAGCTCGGCCGGGGCCCAGGGCGCGGGCAGCTGGCCTTCCTCGGCCAGGCGGCGCAGGCGCGCGATTGCCCCGGCCTGGGCCGCGCGGAAGCGGTCGAGCATGTCAGGCATTGGCGGGCCTCCCCTCGGCGAACTTCCTGGCCGCGCCGTCGGCCACGGCCTGCCGCGCCTCGGCCACGCAGGCGGCGAGCGCCCGGCCCGTGGCCAGGTGCAGGGCCGCGCCCAGGTTCAGCGCGGTCATGGCCTGCATGGCCGGATTGCCCCGGCCGGAGAGCACGTCCGCGAGCGCCGCCACGGCGGACGGCTTGTCGGCCACGCGCACGTCGTCGGGGTTGAAGTCGCCGGGCGCGTAGCCCAGCTCGGAAGGGTCCACCCGGGCGGGCTCGGCCCGGCCCCGGTCCACGAGCAGGATGGCGGCCGGGCCGAAGGGCGTCAGCTCGTCGAAGCCGCCCGCGCCGTGGAACACGAAGGCGCGCACCTCCGGGTCGAGCAGGGCGAGGGTCTCGGCCATGAGCGTCAGCGAGGCCGCGTTGCCCACGCCGAGCACCTGGTGGCTGGGCCGCGCGGGATTGAGCAGCGGGCCCATGAGGTTGAACAGGGTGCGCACGCCCAGCTCGCGGCGCACGGGCGCGATGTGCGCGAACGCCGGGTGGTAGTTGGGCGCGAACAGGAACACGAAGCCGGTTCTGGCCAGCTCGGCGGCCACGTTTTCGGGCCTGACCGAGAGCGACAGGCCCAGGCCTTCCAGCGCGTCGGCGCTGCCGCTGGAGGAGGACACCGCGCGGTTGCCGTGCTTGACCACGCGGTGGCCCAGGGCGGCCAGGTAGAGCGACACGGCGGTGGAGCAGTTGAAGCTGCTCGTCCGGTCGCCGCCGGTGCCCACGATGTCCAGGATGGGCAGGTCGCGGGGCAGGCCCGTGACCAGCCGCGCCCGGCCCAGGCCCGCGCGTCCGGCCGCGGCCAGCTCAAGCGGCGTCTCGCCCTTGGCGCGCAGGCCCATGAGCAGGGCCCCGGCCTGGGCCGGGGTGAGCAGGCCCTCGAAGAGCTCGCGGAAGGCGAGCGCCGCCTGCTCGGGGCTCAGATCCTGGCGCGCGCCCAGGGCGTCGAGGATGTCGCGCAGTTCGATCTTCATCAGGGCCTCCTTCATGCCTTGGCCGGCGTGGCCGCCGGCACGTCCAGGAAGTTCTTGAGCAGCTTCGGGCCGTCCGGGGTCAGGATGGACTCCGGGTGGAACTGCACCCCGCTCCAGGGCCTGTCCGTGAACGTCATGCCCATGACCTCGTCCTCCTTGGTCCTGGCCGTGACGCGCAGCAGCTCCGGGGCCTCGTGGGCCAGCACCAGCAGCGAGTGGTAGCGGCAGACCTCGAAGGGACTCGGCAGGCCGGCGAACAGGTCCGAGCCGTCGTGCTCCACCATGCTCGTCTTGCCGTGCATGATGCGCTCGGCCCGGACAACGCTGGCCCCGGCGAAGCAGCCCAGGGTCTGGTGCCCCAGGCAGACGCCCAGGGTGGGCACCTTGTGCGGCAGGAGTTCGAGGAACTTGAGGCAGTTGCCGGCGTTCTCCGGCCGGCTGGGGCCGGGGGAGAGGCACACGCGCGTAAGCCCGGCCACGAAGCCCGGGTCCAGCAGCTCCGCGCGGTCGTTGCGATAGACCACCGGGTCGGCCCCGAGCTGCTGGAAGGCCTGCACCAGATTGAAGGTGAAGGAGTCGAAGTTATCGATCAGCAAAAACATCGCCAACCCCCTTGGAGGAGAGAATCTCGCGGATGACGCGGGCCTTGTTGTTGCATTCCTGCCATTCCTTCTCCGGATCGGAGTCGTACACCAGTCCGGCCCCGGCCTGCCAGTGGCAGGCGCCGTTCCTAAACCACATGCTGCGGATGGTGATGCCCGTGCCCACGTTCACCGGGCCGCGGCCCAGGCCCAGCCAGCCCATGGCCCCGGCGTAGGGCCCGCGGTCGATGCTCTCCACCTGGGCGATGGTCTCCATGGCCCAGATCTTGGGCGCGCCGGACACCGTGCCCGCCGGGAAGGTGGCCTGGAGCACGTCGATGGCGTCCAGCCCCTGGCGCAGGTCGGCCTCCACGTAGGAGGTCAGGTGCATGACGTGGGAGAAGCGCTCCACCTGCATGAACTTGGCGACCTCCACGCTGCCGGGCGTCGCGATGCGGCCCAGGTCGTTGCGGCCCAGGTCCACGAGCATGACGTGCTCGGCGCGCTCCTTGGGGTCGGCCAGAAGTTCGCGCTCGAAGGTCATGTCCTGGGCCTCGGTGTCGCCGCGCGGCCGGGTGCCGGCGATGGGCCGCACCTCCAGCCTGCCGGCCTGGCAGTTGACCATCATCTCGGGCGAGGAGCCGAGCAGGGTCTCCTCGGCGAAGCGCATGAAGAACATGAACGGCGAGGGGTTGGCCTGCCGCAGGCGGCGATACACGCCGAAGGGCTGGCCGCGGAACTGCGCGGCGAAGCGCACCGAGAACACCAGCTGGATGCCCTCGCCCTCGGTGATCAGCCGTTTGGCCTCGCGCACCATGTCCTTGTACGCCTCGCGGCCCGGCGTGGCCGTGATCTCGCCGGCCTCCAGCTCAAACGAGCCGGCGTCGCCCAGCTTGGCCGGCTTTGGTCCGCCGCCCGCGCCGTTCTCGTCCAGGCAGAGGTAGCAGCAGCGGTGGCGCAGGTGGTCGTAGAGCACCACCTGGCCGGGCAGCACGAGGCGCGTCTCGGCCTTGTGCGGCGGCAGCGCGGCCGTGAGCTTGGGCTCCAGCATGCCGCCCACGCCGTAGCCCAGGTAGCCGATGAGCGAGCGGGTCAGCGCGGGCAGGGGCTCGCGCATGCCCGGCTGCTCGATGTCGATGGCGGGCAGCAGGCGGCGCAGGCCCTCCATGAACGGCTGGCCCTCCAGCGCCTTCAGCCCTGCCAGGCGCTCGTCCCTGATGTCCAGCTTGAGCAGGCCCATCTCCTGGGTGGCGGTGAGGCGGAAGTCCCAGGCGATGAGGCTGTAGCGGCCGAGCCGTCCGTCCACCTCGGCGCTCTCCAGGAGGATGCCGGGGGCGTCGCCCACCAGGCCCAGGTACAGGCTGATGGGCGTCTGCACGTCGGCGGGCAGCCATTTTCCGTAATGCTTCAGGCGAATGTCCATAATCCCTCCGTTTCGTGAAAAAAAAGCCGCGACCCTCCCCGGGACGCGGCCTGCACTCGTCTCGTCTTCGCCCCCGGGCGAAAGCCGCGTCCCTATGCCGTGTCGCGCCACCACCAGGAGGCCCTGGCGGAGAGCAGATCCAGGTCGCCCCCGGCGGCCAGGTCCAGGTAGGCCGCGAACTGCCGCACGGTCTCCTGCATGAAGGGGTTTTCCTCGGAAATGAGCTGGAACAATTCGCGGTCCTGGGTGAGCATCTTGCGCGCCGCCTCGAGCCTGCGCTCGAACGACGGGGTGCGGAAGTTCTCGATGCCGGGCGTCTGGCGCGCGGCGGCCAGGTAGGCGACCGTGGTGATGAAATTGAGCCCCTGCACGCAGGCCAGGGCGCGGTCGTGGTCCTCGGCCGTGCTGGCGAAGGGCGCGAAGCCCGCGCGCGCGAGCAGTCCGGAGACCGCCTCGGCGGCGTCCCCTTCGGGGGTTTCGCGGCCCGGGGTCACGGCCACGCGCGGCTCGAAGCCTTCCGGGATCACCGGGCCGAACAGCGGGTGCGTGCCGACCACCGGCCCGGCGTAGCCCTCCAGCATGGTCCGCAGCGGGTTGACCTTCACCGAGCAGAGATCCATCAGGATGGCGCCGGGGGCCATGAGCGGGGCGAGCTGCCGCGTCACCGCGCGCATGGCCGTCACCGGCACGGAAAGGATGACCAGCTCGGCGTCGGCCAGCGCGGCGTGAAGAGCCTCGTCCGAGTAGGGCCGGTCCAGGGCCGCGACCTGGCAGCCGGCCCTGTGCAGGGCGCGGGCGAAGAGCGCGCCCATCTGGCCGCGCGCGCCGGCGAGGGCGACGCGATCGATGCGCTTCGGGCTGCTCACGGCCGCCGCCCCCCAAAAACGGGTCGAAGACCCCGCGCGCCGGCGAGGGCGACGCGATCGATGCGCTTCGGGCTGGTCACTTTTGTCCCCCCAAAATGGGGCCGAAGGCCCCGTGGAAGGCGGGGAAGCTTTTGGCCACGCAGCCCGGATTGTCGAACTCGGCAATGATGCCGGCGAGCGCGAAGAGCGCCGGGGCCATGACCAGCCGGTGGTCGCCGCGCGTGTCGAAGAGGATGCGTTTGCCCGCCGGCAGCGGGGCCGGGGTGATGACCAGCCCGTCGGGGAGCATCCGCGTGCCGCAGCCGGTCTTGGCCAGCTCCAGGGCCAGGGCCTCCAGGCGGTCGCTCTCCTTGATGCGCAGATGCGCGACGTTGCGGATGCTGGTGGGGCCGGCCGCGAAGCAGGCGGCCACGGCGACCGTGGGCGCCAGGTCCGGGCAGGCGCCCATGTCCACGTCGATGCCGCGCAGGGCGGAGGGCGACACGGTCACGCCGTCCGCGTCCCAGGATATGCGCGCGCCCATGCGCTCCAGGATGTCCAGGATGGCGCGGTCGCCCTGCAGCGAGTCGGGCCTGAGGCCGGAGACGCGCACCGGGCGTTTGCCCAGGGCGCCGGCGGCCAGGAAATACGAGGCGTTGCTCCAGTCGCCCTCCACGCGCAGGGTGCGGGGCTGGTAGCGGCCGGGAGCAACCGTGAAGCGCAGCCTGCCGGGCTCGGCCTGGACCACGCCGGCGTGGTCCACGGGGACGAACGCGCCGCCCGCAAGGGCCTCCACCACGGCGGGCGCGCCGAAGTCGGCCATGGCCTGGAGCGTGAGCGAGACGTAGGGCCAGCTCACGGCCTTGGCGCCGCTGATGCCGATGGTCATGGCCGAGCGCGCCAGGGGCGCGGCAAGCAGGATGCCGGAGAGGTACTGGCTGCTCTCCTCCAGGCGCACGTCGATTGCGCCGCCGGGGAGGCCTTCGGTCTCAATTATTACGGGAGGGTAGCCGGCCTTTTCCGCGAAGCGGAAGCGCACGCCCTGGGAGGCCAGCGCGCGGGCCGGCTCGCCCAGGGGGCGCTGGTGCATGCGGCCCTCGCCGTGGATGCGGAAGCACCCCCGGCCGGCGGCCACGACCCCGGCCAGCAGGCGGCAGGTGGTGCCGCTCTCGCCCACGTTCAGGTCCGCCGCGGCTTCGCCGTTCAAGGGGCCGCCCTGGGGGCCGTCCTCCATGCCGCGCACCGCGTACTCGCCCTCGGCGAGGCGGGCGAAGCCCGCGCCGCAGGCGCTCAGGCAGGCCATGGTGCGCTCCGTGTCCCGGCTCTCCAGCACGCCGGACAGGCGGCTCTCGCCCGGGGCCAGCGCCGCGCAGATCAGCGCGCGGTGGGAGAGGGACTTGGAGGCCGGGGCCTGGACCTGAATGGCGTTCACGTGCGGCCCCCGGCGTCGAGGTGCGGGCCCGTGGGGTAGGAGCCCAGGATGCGCAGGGTGTGGCAGCGCTCGCGCAATGACGCCAGGAAGGAGTCGTACTCCATGCGCGCGAGGTCGCACTCCAGGTCCGCGAAGAACACGTACTTCCACTTTTCGCCGCGCAGGGGCCGGGATTCCAGCTTGGTCAGGTTGATGGCCCGGCCGGCGAAGGACTCCAGCACCTCGGCCAGCGCGCCGGGCTTGTCCGGCACGGTGAACAGGATGGAGGTCTTGTCGCGGTTGGCCTCGGCGCCGGGCCTGGGGCCGATGACCAGGAAGCGCGTCCAGTTGTCCGGCAGATCCTCGATGTGCGCGGCGAGCACGTTCAGGCCGTAGCGGTCGGCCAGGCGCACGTGGCCCACGGTGGCCACCTCCGGCCCGCGCGCGGCGGCGATCTCGGCGGCGGCGGCGGTGCTCGGCGCGGGCACGAGCGTGCGGCCGGGCATGTTGTTCCTCAGCCAGCCCGAGCACTGGTCCAGCGGCTGCGGGTGGGAGTGGATCTCCTTCACGTCGGCCGGGAAGTCGGCCTTGCCCATGAGGCAGTGGGTGATGCGGCTGTACAGCTCGGCGTGGATGAACACCGGGAAGAGCATGAACAGGTCCACCACCTGGCCCACCGTGCCCTGCAGCGAATTCTCCAGGGGGATGACGCCGAGTTCGGCCTCGCCGTCGGCCACGGCGCGGAAGATCTCGTCGAAGCTGGCCTTGGGCGCGAGCTCCGCGCTGCGGCCCATGTACTCCAGGCCGGCGAAGTAGGAGAAGGTGCCCTCCGGCCCCAGGTAGACCACGCGCTCCGGGCGCTGAAGACGCCTCGAAGAGGACATGATTTCGCGGTAGATGGCGTGCAGGTGGCTCTCCGGCAGCGGGCCGGGGTTGAGCTTGCTCAGGCGGTCCAGGACCTCCTTCTCGCGGAAGGGCTTGAACACGGTCTCGGGCGAGTCCTTCTTGGTGCGGCCCACGCTGATGCTCATGGCCGCGCGGCGGTTCAAGAGCTCCACGATGCCCTCGTCCAGGCGGTCGATCTCCGCGCGCAGGGCCGGCAAATCGAGGGCGGCTTCGGCGGCATCGCCGCTTTTTTGGGTCTTGGCGGCCGGGGCCGGAGTTTTCTTCTTCGCGCTCACGGCCTTAGGCCTCCTTGATGTCTTCGCGGATGCGCATGCCGAAGTGCCGGCCGGCCACGTCGGTGCGGCAGAGGATCTCGTCGCCGGGCTTGAGCGTCACCACGCTGATGGGCCGGCCGTCGGTCCCGGTGACGCGGATGGTCTCGGCGTTCTGCAAAAACACCTGGCCCGAGGTTTTGCTGCCGTCGGGCGCTGTGACCTCGGCGGTGATCTTGAGCATGGGCCGGACCTCGACCTTCACCCGGCCCACGGTGGCCAGGCTGGTGCTCCCGTCCGCGGAGACGACGAGCACCTCGCGCCCGGCGGAAAGCTCCTCCAGGTAGCAGGTCTTGTCGCCGGGGAGCTGGGCGTAGGCGTGCACCGCGCCGGCGTTGACCCGAAACGGCCGCGCCGCCACGTAGGGGTTGGACTCGGTCTCGGCGTGCACCAGGAAGGTGAAGGCGCTGGAGTTGCCGATGAGCATGCCCTGGCCGCGCCTGAGCATGGAGATGGTGTCCACGCACACCCGGTGGCCCAGGCCCGCCGAAACGATCTCCGTCACCACCGCGCGCGAGAGCTCCAGCCGGCCCTGGGAGAGCTTGAGCTCGGCCACGATGGCCTTCAAGTCCCCGGCGGCCTCGGGCAGGACCACGATGGTGTCGGCCCCGCGCTCCAGGATGCCGGCGGCCAGGCGCGCGCGGTCCAGCGACTCGCACTCCAGGGCCACGTCCGTGACCTGGGCCAGGATGTTCTCCACCGGGATGATCTCCCAGCCCCTGGCGAGGCTGACGGCCTGGCCCTTCTGGATGCGCGCCACGGCGGCCTCCTCGTCGGCCTTGGAAGAGAGCGGCAGGCTGGGCAGCTCGGCCTCGGCGAGCACCTCCACGCGGCCGAGCGCGCGCACGGCGTCGGCCTTGGCGGCTTCGACGAGGATGGCGTCCACCCCGGACTCCAGCGCCAGCGTGACGAGCTTCTTCTGGAAGGGGATGGCCTTGAACACGATGCGTTTCATGGCGGGCAGTCCTTCTATTCCTTGCCGTCGAGCATGGCCAGGGCCTCGGACACGTCCACGTCCTCGTGCACGACCTTGGCCAGGGCCTGGGTCAGGATGGTCGGGTTCTTGTGCTGGAACACGTTGCGGCCCACCGACAGGCCCGAGCCGCCCGCGCTGATGGAGTCGTGGACCATCTGCAAAAAGGCCCTGGTGCTGTCGAGCTTGGGTCCGCCGGCGATGACCACGGGCACGCAGCAGGCGTCCACAACCTTGCCGAAGGTGTCGATGTCGCCGGTGTAGGGCACCTTGACCACGTCCGCGCCGAGCTCCACGCCCACGCGTGCGCAGTGGGCCACGATGTCCGGGTCGAACTCGCTGCGCACCTTGGGGCCGCGCGCGTAGACCATGGCCAGCACCGGGATGCCCCAGCTCTGGGCGGTGCTCGTCACCTGGCCGAAGTCGGCCAGCATCTTGGCCTCGGTCTCGTCGCCCAGGTTCACGTGCACGCTCACCGCGTCCGCGCCGAGCCGGATGGCGTCCTCCACGGTGCCCACGAGGGTCTTGGCGTTGGGGAAGGGGGAGAGGGTGGTGGAGGCGGAGAGGTGGACGATGAGGCCGATGTCCTTGCCCTGGGTGCGGTGGCCGCAGCGGACCAGGCCCTTGTGCATGAGCACGGCGTTGGCCCCGCCCTCCACCACCGCGCCCACGGCCTCGCGCATGTCCACGATGCCGGCGATGGGCCCCACCGTGGTGCCGTGGTCCATGGGCACGACGATGGTGCGCTTGGTGTCGCGGTTGAAGATGCGCTCCAGCCGGATGGCTTTCCCGAGATGCATGGCGTTCCTCCTTGCGTTCAGTCCGGTTTCGCCTTCACAGGCCTGGGCTGCTGTGCCGGCGGCGGAAACTAAAGAAGGGCCGCCGGCTTTCGCCTGCGGCCCTTCCTGAAGAGGCTTTGTTTAACGTCCTGTCACCGTCAACACACCTCTCCCAGGCCGCAGGCGCGGCTAAACCAATAATACCAGTACTGGCTGGAGGCGGTATTGTTGGTCAGGGCGAGGTTCATGGGGTGAGCATCTACCCGCGACCCCGGGAGATGTCAACAGGTTTTTGCACGTATTTGACTTCTTCCCAGGTTGTCCATTTCTGTATAGGCCGCTGCGCGCGGCTGCACATATTTGTCATCATTTGCGGGGAAATGCCGCAAAAGTCGCGATCAATAATGTAAATGTTCCGCAAATCAAGCATGTTGGAGCGATGGCCCGGGACTTGCTTCAGTGTACGGACCGTTATGGAAAACAGCGCCGAAGCAGTCAGCATCCAGGAGATCATCGAGCGCGGGTGGATATCCACCGCGTTCCAGTCCCTGGTGTCCATCAAACGCAAATCCCTGCTCGGGGTGGAGGCGCTCTCGCGCTGCACCGCCCCGGGCGAGGACATTCCCCCGCTTGAGCTGTTCCGCATGGCGCACGCCGAGGGCTGCCTGCTCGAACTGGACCGCCTCTGCCGCAAGAAGGCGCTGGAGGCCTTCGCCCCCATCCACGCGAAGAACAGGGGCATCATCCTCTCCCTCAACCTCGACGGCTACTCCCTGGACGGCAGCGTGGTGGGCACGGGCCACCTGCTGCACCTCACCAAGTCGCTGGGCATCAGCCCCAACAACGTGCTCATCGAGATCGTGGAGTCGCGCGCGCGCGACACCTCGGCCCTGGCCGAGTTCGTGTCCATCTACCGCAAGAACGGCTTTTTGATCGCGCTTGACGACGTGGGCGTGGGCCACTCCAACCTGGACCGCATCCCGCTGCTCAGGCCCGACGTGCTCAAGCTGGACCGCTCGCTGGTGGACGGCGTCGATGGCCACATGACCCGGCTGGAGGTGGTCAAGAGCTTCGTGCAGATGGCCTCGCGCCTGGGCTCGCTGGCCCTGGCCGAGGGCGTGGAGCGCCAGGAGGACATCCTGCGCCTGCTGGAGATCGGCGTGGACGTGTTCCAGGGCTTCTACTTCGGCCGGCCGGCCAGGGTCATGCCCGACCAGGAGATGATCGCCGAGCGCATCGAGTACCTGGCGCGGAAGTACAAGGCCAACGCCACCGAGCGCTTCTCCGCCCAGAAGGCGCTCTACGCGCGCCATGACGCCCTGGTCTTCTCCCTGTGCGAGCGCCTCGGCGTGCTGGGCGCCACGGGGATCGACCAGGCGCTCACCGGGTTCATCGACGAGTTCGAGAACATCGAGTGCCTCTACGTGCTGGGCGCCAAGGGCGTGCAGCTCTCGGACACCGTGTGCAACCCGGCCAAGCTGCGCAAGCGCAAGCGCTTCATCTACGAGCCCGCCCGCGTGGGCGCGGACCATTCGCTCAAGGAATACTACCTGCCCCTGCGCGCGGGCCTGCCCAAGTTCACCACCCAGCCCTACATCTCGCTCGCCTCTGGCAACCGCTGCATCACCATCTCCGCCGCCTACAAGGACCGCGACAACCGCTCCTGCATCCTCTGCGCGGATATCGACTATAAGGAGGACTGATCTTCCGGTCGCCTTGTATGGGGTCCAGCCGGTTTTTTCTTGCCGCAAGACCTCGCGTTGTGTTATGTTGAAGGCATAGCCAGCCGCGTCTTGTCCGTTCCCCCCGCCGGCCGCACTGCTGGAGAAGGGGGTACCCATGCGCTCCATCACCATCCGCGCCCGCATCATCCTGCTCATCTGCATCGCCGTGCTCTTCGCCGCCATGGTGGGCGGCGCCTTCTACCACCAGATGCTCAAGGTCAAGGACTACGCCGCCGGGCAGACCCAGCAGGCCATGCTGGCCGGCGAGAAGGACAAGCTCCGGCTCTCGGTGCATTCCCTGGCCGTGAGCCTGGGCGAGGTGGTCAAGGATCTGCCGCCGGACAAGGCCCTTGCCGCCGAGACCATCCGCAAGCTGCTCAAGGACATCCGCTTCGAGGAGGACAAGTCCGGCTACTTCTTCGCCTTTGAGGGCACGGTGTACGTTTGCCATCCCACCCGTCCGGAGATGGTGGGCAAGGACGCCGGCGGCGCCGTGGACAACAAGGGCGTGGCCTTCGTCCAGGCCCTGGCCGAGGCCGCGGCCAAGGGCGGCGCCTTCGTGGAGTACTCCTACGACAAGCCCGGCAAGGGCTCCCAGCCCAAGCTCTCCTACGCCGAGTCCATCCCGGGCACCAAGTACTGGATCGGCACCGGGGTCTACATCGACAACATCGAGGCCGAGAAGGCCAAGATCGAGGCGGACATAGGCGGCATGGTGCGCTCGGCGGTCATGCTCATCGCCGGCGTGGTGATCGGCCTGCTGGTCGTGGTGGTGCTGCCGCTGTCCGTGCTCATCTTCCGCAGCATCGTGCGGCCGCTCAACGAGGCCACCCGCGCCGCCGGCGAGGTGGCCGCGGGCAACCTCGACGTGGCGCTCTCCGTCACCGGCCGCGACGAGATCAGCGTGCTGGAGGGCGCGCTCACGAGCATGGTCGCCACCCTGCGCGAGAACATGGCCCAGATCACGGCCAAGACCGCCGAGGCCGAGGACAAGGCGCGCGCCGCCGAGGCCGCCACCAAGCAGGCCGACGAGGCCCGGGCCCAGGCCATCCGCGCGCGCCAGGAGGGCCTGCTGGCCGCGGCGAGCAAGCTGGAGGCCGTGGTGGAGCGCCTCTCCGCCGCCTCCGAGGAGATCGCCGGCCAGGCCGAGAACATCGGGCGGTCCACCGACGTGCAGAAGGAGCGCATCACCGAGACCGCCACGGCCATGGAGGAGATGAACGCCACCGTGCTCGAGGTGGCCAAGAACGCCACCCAGGCCGCCGACGGCGCCGACACCGCCAAGTCCCGCGCCGTGGAGGGCAACTCGGTGGTCGGCCGCTCGGTGGCCGCCATGGACGCCCTGCTCACGCTCTCCAGCGAACTGAAGACCAACATGGACACCCTGGGCAAGCGCGCCCAGGACATCAGCCAGATCATGAACGTCATCACCGACATCGCCGACCAGACCAACCTGCTGGCCTTGAACGCCGCCATCGAGGCCGCGAGAGCCGGCGACGCGGGAAGAGGCTTCGCCGTGGTGGCCGACGAGGTCCGCAAGCTGGCCGAGAAGACCATGACCGCCACCAAGGAGGTGGGCGAGACCGTGCGCGGCATTCAGGAGGTCTCCGCCAGCAACATCCACGGCATGGAGGAGGCCGGCCGCGCCATCGCCGAGTCCACCGAGCTCGTGCGCCAGTCCGGCCGCGCGCTTGACGAGATCGTGCGCATGAGCGAGTCCACC